>Ga0213875_10002262_pt1 | contig 11678 bp, 4 predicted proteins | sample BarmaccomBMRX_R8_FD_160105 | JGI IMG/M metagenome (GOLD analysis project Ga0213875, IMG submission 160105) | Root-associated microbial communities from Barbacenia macrantha in rupestrian grasslands, the National Park of Serra do Cipo, Brazil - RX_R8 | ecosystem: Host-associated > Plants > Roots... | reverse complement strand
GCGCCGGCTGCACCGACACAATGCGCGGGACCCCGCCGATATAGCCGGGGGTACGATAGGTGCCTCCGCCCTTCGCTACATTTTCGTACCACGGCGATGCGGTGGAGATCTGCTCGCCGATCATGTTGTCGACATGCGGATAGCGGGCAAGCAGCGTGCCGTCGCGGCCGAACAACGAAACCGACTCGCCCGTGCTCGTACTGATCGCTTCGTAAAAGGCCTCGAAATATCGGGCTTCGACGTAACCGGCCACGAGGCCGAGAAACTCGCCATCGGGTCCGCTGACGCGGCGCGCGATGGTGATCGTCCAGGCGCCGTTGACCTTGCTGCGGATCGCCGGTCCGATATATGCCTCGGCCGCGCGATGATCGCGCAGATAGCGGAAATACTCGCGATCCGAGGTGTCGATAATCGGTGACGGCCACGCCCGCGAAAAGTTGACGATCTTGCCGGATTCGTCGACCAGCGCTATGGCATCCGCCTGGGGCAGGTTGTACAGGCGGCCGACGAGAAAACGATGGACCTCTTCGGTCGCCATTTGACGACGGAATTGAACCGGATCGGCAAGACCTGCGGCCGAGGCCATCGCCTGTATTTCCTGAAGTACCAGATCAACCGCTTGGAACGAACGAGCCGTCTGCTCAGCGAGGACGACGCCAAGGTTACGGGTTTCCTTCATCTCATCCGCGAGCCGCTCGCCATGCAGATCCCAGATCGCGAAACAGGCGGCAAAGACCGTGATTGCGATGGAGACTAGGACGCCAAGCGCCACACCGCGGCTGGCGCGCAACCGCCTTTCGCCTCCATCCCGCGTTCTCATTGTCGGGTCTCGCTTCGGCTCGGCGCAGGGCGCCCCCGCCCCGATCTTAATGCTCTGGTCAAGTCTATCGGGGTAAGTTTAAGCGATTGTTGCCGACAAACCCACGGATACACAGCAACCCGAAGGCAAATCAAGGCTCGTTTCGGCGACATTGCGGGCGCAACCTGCGAAATGGAGTTACCGCCCCGCTTGAGACGGCTGGCTCAGCGGCGGCGGGCCGGCGGGCAGGGGCGGGGGGAGCGGGCTGAAATCGAGCGGGACATCGGACTCGATGCGGTCCCGGGCCGGAAGCTGCGTCACGTCCCAGCCGCCGCCCAGAGCCTGGATGAGCGCCGCCGCCGCGGTCAGCCGGCTCTCCCTCAGGTTCAGCGCGGTCTCGGCGTTGGCGAGCGCGGTCTGTTGCGCCACGATAACGCTGGTGTAGGCGACGGTGCCGGCCTTGTACTGGTTTTCGATGATGCTCTCGGCCTGACGCGCCGCGGCCACCGCGGCATCTTCCGCCGCCGCCTGCTGCGCCAGAACGCGTGTCGCGGCGAGTTCGTCCTCAACCTGCTGCAACGCGGTCAGCACCGTCTGCCGATAATCCGCCACGGTCGCGTCGTAGGCGGCGCGCGCCTGCAGCACCGCCGCGCTGCGCGCGCCGGCGTCGAACAGGGTTTGCGACAGGCTCGAACCGAGCGACCACACCCGGCTGGCGGCGGTGAACAAGTGGCCGAACTGCGCCGCCGACACCCCGTAATCGGCGGACAGCGTGATTGTCGGATAGAAGGCGGCGATGTCGACGCCGATCGTCGCGTTGGCCGCCGCGACGCGGCGCTCGGCCGCGGCCACGTCGGGTCGGCGCTCCAGCAGCGCCGAAGGCAGTTCCGTCGGGATCACCGGTACGGCGATGACCATTTCCGCGGGCGCGATGGTCAGTTCGGCGGGCGGCCTGCCGATCAGGATCGCGATCGCGTGCTCAAGCTGGGCGCGGGTGACCCCGACCGCGATCGCCTGCGCCTGCGTGCTGGCCAGCTGGGTTTCGGCCTGTGCGACATCCGACTGCGCGGCGGTGCCGGCGTTGAACTGGTTGCGGGTGATGCGCACCGATTCGGTGTAGGCCTGCACCGACTGCTCGAGCAGCCGGGTCAGCTCGTCAGCCACGCGCAGCTGCAGATAGTCGCTCGCGAGCTGCCCCTGGGCGCTGAGCCGTGCGCTCGCCAGGTCGCCGGCGCTGGCCTGGGCGCTCGCCACGCCGCTTTCGACGGTGCGGCGGATGCGGCCCCACAGATCGGGTTCCCAGCTGGCGGAAACACTGGTGCTGAAAAAATCGCCGAGATTGCCCGAACCGCCGCTGCCGGTCACGACCGCACCGGTCCCGGTTGTCACCGCAGTGCCGCTGCGGCCACCGCCTCCGGACCGCGAACGCTGCGCCGAGGCGTTGAGCCCGACGGTCGGGAAATATCCGGCGCGGGCCTGCATGACGACGGCTTCGGCCTGCCGGAAGGAGGCCTCGGAAGCCTTGAGGTTCTGGTTCGAGATGTCGATCTGGCGTTCGAGGCCGTCGAGTATGGGGTCGCCGAACACCGACCACCAGGCGCCGCGATCTATGGCGTCGCGCGGCACCCCCGGTTGCCACCCGGGTTCCTTGTAGGCTCCCGACATCGGTGCCGACGGCCGCACATAGTCGGGTCCGGCGGTGCATCCCCCGCCCGCCGCAAGGGCGACCGCCGCAAGCGCTCCGATTGCGGCGAGCCGGCGCCTGCAGCCCCGCCGCAGCAAACCCTGGGTGCAGATCATTCGCCGGGTTCGGGCGCGGCGCCGGAACGCAGACGTGGAAAGCCGACCCGCATGCGCCGCTGCGCCCACAACCCGAAGCGGTCGAGATAGAGATAGATGACCGGGGTGGTGTACAGCGTCAGCATCTGGCTGACGAGCAGGCCGCCGAAGATCGAGATGCCGAGGGGGCGCCGCAGTTCCGAGCCCTCGCCGAAACCGATCGCCAGCGGCACCGCGCCGAGCATCGCAGCCAGGGTTGTCATCATGATCGGCCGGAAACGCATCAGGCAGGCCTTGTATATGGCCTCATGCGGGGGCAGCCGCTCGTGGCGCTCGGCCGCCAGCGCGAAATCGATCATCATGATCGCGTTCTTCTTGACGATGCCGATCAGCAGGATGACGCCGATCAGCGCGATGATGCTGAATTCGGTGTTGAAGGCGAGCAAAGCCAGCACCGCCCCGACACCGGCCGAGGGCAGGGTCGACAGGATCGTGATCGGGTGAACGTAGCTTTCGTAGAGCACCCCGAGCACGATGTAGACCGCCAACAGCGCGGCGGCGATCAGGATCGGCTCGTTGTTCAGGGATTGCTGGAACACCTGGGCGGTGCCGGCAAAGCTGCCATGGATGCTCGTCGGCACATGCAGCCGCGCCATCGCCTGGTCGATCGCCAGCGTCGCGTCGCTAAGCGAGGTCCCGGGCTTCAGATTGAACGAGATCGTGGTGGCAACGAACAGGCCCTGGTGGTTGACCGCAAGCGGGGTCTTGCCGGTGTCGTAATGGCTGAATGCCGACAGCGGCACCATGGTTTCCCCGAAGGTGCTGACCGCCGCGCCGGTCGAGGTCGCGCCATGTCCGGTATTGGCGATCGCATTGTTGGCGAGGTTGCGTGCCACATCGCCGGCGATCTGGGCGGCGGTCGTGGCGGTCGCGCCGGTTTTGGCCGCGCTCACGGTGCCGGCGAGAGCGTTGCTGGATTGGGTGCCGCTGACCGACCCCCCGCTGGTGCTGACAAAGATCTGGTTCAGGGTGTCCGGGTTTTGCCAGAACTGCGGCGCCACCTCCATGATGACGTGGTATTGGTTGCGCGGGTTGTAGATCACCGACACCTGGCGCTGGCCGAACGCGTCGTAGAGGGTGTTGTCGATCGCGGCGACGCTGAGGCCGAGCCTGGCCGCAGTCGGGCGATCGATGACGAGGTCGGTCTCGAGTCCGTTCTGCTGCAGGTCCGAATTGACGTCGGTCAGCTCCGGCAGTTTCTCCAGCTCGGCGCTGATCTTCGGCGACCAGGTGTAGAGCGTCTGCAGATCATCGCCCTGAAGGGTGTACTGGTACTGCGCGTTGCTTTGCCGGCCGCCGACCCGGATATCCTGCACCGCCTGCAGAAACAGCCGCGCCCCGGGCACCTGCTCGAGCTTGCGGCGCAGCCGGGCCATCACCTGATCGACCGACAGCTTGCGCTCCGAAAGCGGTTTCAGGGCGACGAAAACAAAACCCGAATTGGTCTGGCCGCCGCCGGTGAAGCCGACGACGCTGTCGACCGTCGGGTCCTGCTGCACGATGGTGATGAACTGCTTCAGCTTAACCCGCATGCGCTGAAACGAGATGCTCTGGTCGGCCTGGATGCCGCCGATCATGCGGCCGGTGTCCTGCTGCGGGAAGAAACCCTTCGGCACGATCACGAACAGATAAATGTTGAGGCATACCGTCGCCAGCAGGATCAGCATGACGAGCGCGGGATGGCGCAAGGCCTGGACGAGGCTGCGGTCGTAAAACCGCAGCATCGCCGCGAACGCGCTCTCGCTCCAGCGGTACCAGCGCCCCTCGTCGCGCTGCGGTCGCGGTTTGACGATATAGGCGCACATCATCGGCGTGGTCGTCAGCGAGATCACCAGCGAGATCACGATCGCCACTGACAATGTCATCGCGAATTCGCGGAACAGCCGCCCGACGATGCCGCCCATCAGCAGGATCGGCACGAACACCGCGATCAGCGACACGCTCATCGACAGCACGGTGAACCCGACCTCGCGCGCCCCGAGCAGCGCGGCCTGCATGCGCGGCATGCCGTCCTCGATGTGACGCGAGATGTTTTCGAGCACGACGATCGCATCATCGACGACGAAGCCGGTCGAGATCGTCAGCGCCATCAGCGACAGGTTGTCGAGGCTATAGCCGAGCAGGTACATCGCGCCGAATGTTCCGAGCAGCGAGACCGGCACCGCGACGCTCGGGATCAGGGTCGCGCGGGCATTCCGCAGAAACAGGAACACCACCAGGATCACGAGGCAGATCGCGATCAACAGGGTGATCTCGACGTCGTGCAGCGAGGCGCGGATCGTCGTCGTGCGATCCATCGCCGGGTTGAGGTCGATGTCGTTTGGGATCGACGCCCTCAGCTGCGGCATCATCGCGAAGACGCGGTCGACCGTGTCGATGATGTTGGCGCCGGGCTGGCGGTAGAGGATCACCAGCACCGCCGGCTTGCCGTTGGCCAGCCCCTGGTTGCGCAGGTTCTCCACGCCCGCGCTGACATCGGCGATATCCGACAACCCCACCGGTGCGCCGTTGCGGTAGGCGACGATCAGCGGCTTGTAATCATCCGCGGTGGTCGCCTGGTCGTTGGTATAGATCTGATAATGCCGGCCGCCGGCTTCGAGCGCGCCCTTGGGACTGTGCGCGTTGGCGGAGGCGAGCGCGGCGCGAACGTCTTCGAGGCCGATACCGTATTTGAACAGCGCGAGCGGGTTCAGTTCGACGCGCACCGCCGGCAGGGCGCTGCCGCCGAGCGTGACCTGACCGATCCCCTCGATCTGCGACAGGGCGGGTTGGAGCACGGTCGAGGCTACGTCGTAAAGCTGCCCCTGGGTCTCGGTGTCCGAGGTCATTGCCAGGATCAAGACCGGCGCGTCGGCCGGGTTGACCTTGCGGTAGGAAGGGTTGGTGCGCAGGCTGCTGGGCAGGTCGGCACGGGCGGCATTGATCGCCGCCTCGACGTCGCGCGCCGCCCCGTCGATGTTGCGGTTGAGGCCGAACTGCAACGTGATGCGGGTCGAGCCGACCGAACTCGACGAGGTCATCTCGGTGACATCGGCGATAACGCCGAGATGCCGTTCGAGCGGCGTCGCGACCGTGGTCGACATCGTTTCCGGGCTGGCGCCGGGCATCTGCGCCGTCACCGAGATCGTCGGAAAATCGACCTGCGGCAGCGGCGAGACCGGCAGCGTGGTGAAGGCAAACAGCCCCACCAGAGCCAGCCCGAAGGTCAGCAGCGTGGTTGCGACCGGTCGTTCGATAAACGGCGTCGAGAGGCTCAACGCGGCATATCCTCCGCCGCCGTCGCGCCGCCACCGAGCCGCCTGCGTATGAAGCTGCCGAGCCGGTCGAAACCGAGATAGATGACCGGCGTCGTAAACAGGGTCAGCGCCTGGCTGATGATCAGGCCGCCGACAATCGTGACGCCGAGCGGGTGGCGCAGTTCGGAGCCGGTGCCGTTGCCGAGCATCAGCGGCAATGCGCCGAACAGCGCGGCCAAGGTCGTCATCATGATCGGACGGAAGCGCAGCAGCGAGGCCTGGAAGATCGCGTCGCGCGGCGATTTGCCTTCGTCGCGCTCCGCCTCGAGGGCGAAATCCACCATCATGATGCCGTTCTTCTTGACGATCCCGATCAGCAGGATGATGCCGATGATCGCGATGACGCTCAGGTCGCTGCCATCCAGCATCAAGGCCAGCAATGCCCCGAGCCCGGCCGAGGGCAGGGTCGACAAAATCGTGATCGGGTGGATGTAGCTCTCGTACAGCACTCCGAGCACGATGTAGACGGTCACGATCGCCGCGACGATCAGCATCAGCTCGTTGGCGAGCGCCGCCTGGAAAGCCTGTGCCGCGCCTTGGAAGCTGGTGATCATGCTGGCCGGCAACCCGAGCTCGCGCTCGGCATTCCGGATCGCATCGACCGCCTCGCCGAGCGAGGCTCCGGGCGCGAGGTTGAACGAGATCGTGGTGGACGGAAATTGCCCGATATGGTTCACCGCCAGCGGTGCGGTTTGCGGGACGACATGCGCAATCGCGCTCAGCGGCACCTCGCCGTTCGTGGCTGTCGAGGACGGCAGATAGATCGAGTCCAGCGAGGCCAGCGACTGCTGCAGGCTCGTATCGGCTTCGAGGATCACACGATACTGGTTCGATTGCGTGAAGATCGTCGAGATGATGCGCTGGCCAAACGCGTCATAGAGCGCGTTATCGACGGTCGCGGGAGTGATGCCGAACCGGCTCGCGGTGCTGCGGTCGATCGCGATATAGGCCGACAGCCCGTTTTGCTGGAAATTGCTCGCAACATCCTCGATTTGCGGGATCTGCTGCAGGCGCTGCATCAGTTTCGGGACCCAGATCGCGAACTCGTCGGGATTGGCGTCCTCGAGTGCGAACTGGTACTGCGAGCGGCTGACTGTTGCGTCGATCGTCAGATCCTGAACCGGCTGCATGTAAAGGGCGATGCCGGCGACATCGGCGGTCTCCCGCTCCAGCCGGCGTATCACGTCGCTGGCCGAGGTGCTGCGCTGGTCGCGCGGCTTCAGGTTTATCAGAAAGCGGCCGCTGTTCAGCGTGCTGTTGGTGCCGTCGACGCCGACGAACGAGGACAGGCTGACGACATCGGAGTCCTTCAGGACGGCGGCGGCAAGCGCCTGCTGACGCTCCGCCATCGTGGCGAACGATACCGACGGGTCGGCCTCGGAGATGCCCTGAATCAGCCCGGTATCCTGGACCGGGAAAAACCCTTTCGGAATTACGATATAGAGCAGCGCGGTCAGGCCGAGGGTGGCGAGTGCGATCAAGAGGGTCAGCGACTGTCGATCGAGCACCCAATTCAGCAGGCGGCCGTATTCGGCGATGACCGTGTTGTCGAACCACTCCTTGCTCTTGCGCGCGAATGCCGACATCTCGGATTCGCGACGGTGGCGCAGCAGCTTGGCGCACAGCATCGGCACCAGGGTCAGTGACACCACCGCCGAGATCACGATCGTCACCGCCAGGGTGATGGCGAACTCGCGGAACAGGCGCCCGACCACATCGGCCATGAACAACAGCGGGATCAGCACCGCAATCAGCGATATCGTCAACGAGATGATCGTGAAACCGATCTGTTCCGAGCCTTTCAGCGCCGCCTGCAGCGGCGGGTCGCCGGCTTCGATGTAGCGCGATACGTTCTCGATCATCACGATCGCGTCGTCGACGACGAAACCGGTCGCGATCGTCAGCGCCATCAGCGACAGGTTGTTCAGGCTGAACCCGGCGAGATACATCACTGCCAGGGTGCCGATCAGCGACAGCGGCACCGACAGGCTCGGGATCACCGTCGCCGAGAAATTGCGCAGGAATAAAAAGATCACCAGCACGACCAGGACCACAGCGAGCCCGAGCTCGAACTCGACATCGGCCACCGAGGCGCGGATCGTGTTGGTGCGGTCGGTCAGTACCTGGATATCGACGGAGGCCGGCATCGCCGCCTGCAACTGCGGCAGCAGCCCCTTGATCCGGTCAACGACTTCGATGACGTTGGCGCCGGGCTGCCGCTGAATGTTCACGATCACCGCCGGCTGCGTGTTCATCCAGCCCGCGAGCTTGGTGTTTTCGGCCCCGTCGACCGCAACCGCGACATCGGAGAGATGAACCGGGGCGCCGTTGCGGTATGCGATCACGAGCTCGTTGTATTGACTCGCGCTCTTGATCTGGTCGTTGGCGTTGATCGTGTAGGCGCGCGCCGGGCCGTCGAAATTGCCCTTTGGCGTGTTGACGTTGGCATTGGCGATCGTGGTGCGCAAATCGTCGATGTTCAGGCCGTAGGCGGCGAGCTGCCGCGGGTTTGCCTGGATGCGCACCGCCGGACGCTGGCCGCCGCTGATCGTGACCAGACCGACCCCGGTCAGCTGCGACACCTTCTGCGCCAGCCGAGTATCGGCGAGATCCTCGACCTGCGTCAGCGGCAGGATGTTCGAGGTCAGGCTCAGGATCAGCACCGGCGCGTCGGCCGGGTTGACCTTGGCGTAAATCGGGGGCGCCGGCAGGTCCGAGGGCAGCAGGTTGCCGGCCGCGTTGATCGCCGCCTGGACCTCCTGCTCGGCGACGTCGAGGCTGAGATCGAGGCTGAACTGCAGCGTGATGACCGAAGATCCCGCCGAGCTGATCGAGGACATCTGGTTGAGGCCCGGCATCTGGCCGAGCTGGACTTCGAGCGGCGAGGTCACCGACGAGGTCATCACGTCAGGGCTGGCGCCGGGATAAAGGGTCTGGATCTGGATCGTCGGGTAATCGACCTCGGGCAGCGCCGACAGCGGCAGAAAGCGGTAGGCGACGATGCCGACCAGCACGATCGCCGCCATCAGCAGCGAGGTCGCCACCGGGCGCAAAATGAACGGACGCGACGGGCTCATCCGCGCGCCTGCTCGCGTCGCTGCCGGGCCAGCGTCACCGCGATTCCTGCTGCGGTTGCGATGCCTGCGGTTGCGACGCCTGCGGTTGCGACCCCTGCGGTTGCGACCCCTGCGGTTGCGACCCCTGCGCTTGCGACCCCTGCGCTTCCGAGCCTTGCTGTGGCTGCTGTTGCTGCGGCTGGCCCGCTTCCTGCTGGCGCTGCCCGCGACGTCCGTGGCGCTGGCCCGTGGGCTGGCCGTCGGAATTGGCCGACGGCGTTCCCGACGCGGTCGGGGCCGAGGGGTTCTGCGCCGCGCCGTTCTGGGATGCGGCATTGCCGTCGCCGGAAACTGCGGCGGTCCCGGAACTGCCATCGGTCGGATTCGCGGCCGGCGCGGCGCCATTCGCCGCCAGCGTCACCTTGGCGCCGTCCTTGAGCCGGTCGGCGCCGTCCGTCACAACGCTCTGCCCGGGTTGCAGCCCGCTCAGGACAGCCTGGCGCTGGCCGTCGCTCGGGCCGAGCTTGACCGCCTGAACCGCGACGGTGTTGTCCGGCTTCACGACGTAAACGAAGGTGCCGGGAGCGCCGCGCTCGATCGCCGAGGCGGGGACGACATCGGTGCCGACAAGCGTGTTCACCAGCAATTGCACATTGACGAACTGGTTGGGAAACAAGGTCTCGTCCGCATTGGGGAATATCGCGCGCGCCCTGACCGTACCGGTCGAGGTGTCGATCTGGTTATCCAGGGTTTCCAGAGTGCCTTCCCCGAGCTTGACCGTGCCGGTGCGGTCATAGGCGGTGACCGGCAGCGTGGCGCCGGCGTGCATGCGCTGCAGGACCGCCGGAAGATTGTCCTCCGGCAGGGTGAAGACCACCGAGATCGGCTGCAATTGCGTGATCACGACGATGCCGTTGGCATCGCTGGTCTGCACGTAATTGCCAAGATCGACTTGCCGCAGCCCGACGCGGCCGGTCACCGGCGCCACGATATGGCAATAGGCGAGATTGAGCTTCTGGGTGTCGATCTGCGCCTGGTCGGCTTGGACCGTGCCCTCGTCCTGCTGCACGGTGTAGACCTGGGTGTCGAGGGTTTGCCGCGCGATCGAATTCTGCGCGACCAGCGTGCGGTAGCGGGTGAGGTCGAGGCGGGCATTGGTCAATGCCGCCTGGTCCTTGGCGAGCTGGCCCTGGGCCTGCTCGAGCGCGACCTGGTAGGGCCGCGGATCGATCTGGGCGAGGAAGTCGCCCTTGTTGACGATCTGGCCCTCCTGGAAGGCGATCTGCGTCAATTGTCCATTGATCTGGGTCTTGACCGTCACTGTCGCGAGCGGCGTCACGGTGCCGAGTTCGCTTAGGGTGACCGGCATGTCCCCTTTCTGCACCTTGGCGATGCCGACCGGCATCGGGGCGCCGGCCTGGTAGCGGTTGGCGCTCTGGTTTCTGACCGCGCGCGTGATGAGCCAGAGCGCCGCAATGACCGCGAGCAGGATCAGCAGCACCCAGATCGCAGGCCGCAGCCGCGAACCTCGTGCGGGTGCGACATCCAGCGGGCTCGCCGTCGCGCGCGCCTGCACCGGGCTGCGGCCGGCGCGATCACGCACGATCTCGGCCGCCCCCGCATCCGGGTCATGCGCCGGCCGCACCGGCACGGCTTCGACATCGCCGCGTCCCGGACCGACGTGCCCTGGACCGATGGGCTCGGGCGCGCTGCCGCGGCGGCCGTCATCGTCCGGCTGCGGGCGTCCCGGCACGGCAATCGGCGGCACGTAGATCGGGCTGTGTTGGTCATCCATGATGCGATACCCGCAAAAACCGCAAAACCGGAGCCGCGTCGCCGCGCGCTGGCGGATGACGCGTCCCGGCCATCGCCCCCGGTCCCGCGATTGCCACCAATTTACGCAATCCGCTTCCCAATCCTCCCCGGCGGCCGCCCCGCCATGATGCGGCTGGTGCCGTACGGAATGCCGAGGCGCGGGCCGATTGCGCGCGGCAATGGCGGCCGAAACGGCGCTGTTTTGCGGTCCGGTCGCGGCGCCAGACTCGGGACGTCGCGGCGCTGTTGCCGCGATCCCGGCTGGCGAGGTGAATGCCTGCCTTGGCGCCTGTTGCCATGCCGCTCACTGACGCTCCAGTTCCGCCGCGACGTTTCTGATACCGCGGCTTGTTCTATTTTTCGTTTCCTTCGGAACACGATAGCAAATCGCTGACGGCCGCGCGACACGGCTGCGAGCGGCCGCCCAGAAGCCCCTTTCGCGGCGGCCGGGCATCGTCTCAAATGGCGATAGGTCCACCGGTCGAGCGAGAACGCGGCAATGACGACAAATCTTCCGCTGATGAGCGGCGGCCAGCTCGTGGTCGCGGCCTTGCGCGCGCATGGGGTCGAGATGGCGTTCAGCGTCGCCGGCGAGAGCTATCTCGAGGTCCTGGACGCGCTGTACGATGCGCCGCAGATCCGCTTGGTGACCTGCCGCCAGGAAGGCGGCGCCGCGTTCATGGCCGAGGCCTACGGCAAGCTCACCGCAAAGCCGGGAGTGCTCTTGGTCACCCGCGGCCCGGGCGCCTGCAACGCGTCGATCGGCGTGCATACCGCGTTTCAGGATTCGACCCCGATGGTCGTGCTGGTCGGCCAGGTGGCGCGCCACCAGATCGACCGCGAGGCCTTCCAGGAGGTCGATTTCCGCAAAAT
>Ga0213875_10002261_pt1 | contig 11682 bp, 10 predicted proteins | sample BarmaccomBMRX_R8_FD_160105 | JGI IMG/M metagenome (GOLD analysis project Ga0213875, IMG submission 160105) | Root-associated microbial communities from Barbacenia macrantha in rupestrian grasslands, the National Park of Serra do Cipo, Brazil - RX_R8 | ecosystem: Host-associated > Plants > Roots... | reverse complement strand
GCATTCCGGCGTGTAGAGCGGGATCACGTGGTCGCCGCGTTTGAGGCTGGTCACCCCCGGCCCGATATCGACGACAATGCCGGCCCCCTCATGGCCGAGGATCGCCGGGAACAGCCCCTCCGGGTCTGCGCCGGACAGCGTGAACTCGTCGGTGTGACAGATGCCGGTCGCCTTGATCTCGACCAACACTTCCCCGTCGCGGGGGCCGTCGAGCCGCACGGTCTCGATCGTCAGCGGCTTGCCGGCCTGATGCGCGACGGCCGCACGCGTTTCCATCGATCTCTCCCCCGTCCCGGTCGACGCCGCTATTGCAGCGATTATAGCAGAAGCGCCCGATGAACGCCGAACCTGCGAACGCTGCGGTCGCGAATGCGCAGGCCGCGGAGGCCGGCGCTCGCGGCGGCGAGCCCTTGAGCACACGGACCGCACCGGCTTTGTCGGTCGAGGGGCTCGGGCACCGGTTCGGGGCGCGCCGGGTCCTCGCGGATGTGTCCTTCGCGATCATGCCGGGGCAATTCACGGTGCTGCTCGGCCTGAACGGCGCGGGCAAGACGACCTTGTTTTCGCTGGCGACCCGCCTTTACGCCGCGGCCGAGGGCGAGATCCGCATATTCGGCACGGCGCTGAGCCGCGATCCCTCCGCCTGCTTGCGCCAGATGGGCGTCGTCTTCCAGCAGCCGACCCTCGACCTCGACCTGTCGATCGCGCAGAACCTGCTCTACCACGCCGCGCTGCACGGGTTGTCGCGGCGCGATGCACGGGCGCGCGTCGCCGCCGAGATCGAACGAGTCGAGCTGACGGACCGGCTGGGGGACACCGTGCGGCGGCTCAGCGGCGGGCAGCGCCGCCGGGTCGAGATCGCGCGCGCCCTGTTGCATCGTCCGCGCCTGCTGCTCCTCGACGAGCCGACCGTCGGGCTCGACATCGCCAGCCGTCAGTTCCTGCTCGATCGCGTCCGCCATCTGTGCCGCGAGGAAGGGCTCGCGGTGCTTTGGGCAACGCATCTGATCGAGGAGGCAGGGGAGGGGGCGCGGGTCGTCGTGCTGCACAAGGGCGAGGTGCTTGCCTCGGGCGACGCCGAGGACATCGTCCGCCGCAGCCGCACCCCGTCGATGCGCGCCGCCTTCGAGGCCCTCATCCGCGAGCGCGAGGCCGCCTGAGCGCGCTCGGTTCGGCCGTTATTCGATCTTAATCGGCGGGTCGCCGGCCGGCACGTGCAGGACCCGGTCGACATAGATGCCGGGGGTGGCGACGACCTCCGGGTCGAGTTCGCCCAGTTCGGCGATGTGTTGCGTCTGCACGATGGTCAGCGTCGCCGCGGCCGCCATGATCGGGTTGAAGTTGCGCCCGCTCTCCCGATAGACGAGGTTGCCCCAGCGGTCGGCGCGCCACGCCTCGACCAGCGCGACATCGCCGGGCAGCGCGTATTCGAGAATGCAGTCGCGGCCTTGAACGGTGCGCGCCTCCTTGCCCTGCCCGAGCAGCGTGCCCGCGCCGGTCGGGGTATAGAAAGCCGGGATTCCGGCGCCGGCGGCGCGCAGCCGCTCTGCCATCGTCCCCTGCGGCACGATCTCGAGCTCGATCTTCCCGGCCGCGTAGACCTCTTCGAAGAGGACCGAGCCGCGGCTGCGGGCAAAGCTGCAGACGATCTTGCGCACGCGGCCTTCACCGATCAGCCGAGCCACCCCTTCGCGGCCGCGCCCGGCGGTGTTGTGGACGATGGTCAGGTCTTTCGCGCCCTGCTCGATCAGCCCCTCGATCAACGCCCGCGGCTCGCCGACCTGTGCGAAGCCGGCGATCAGCACGGTCGCGCCGTCGCGGATGCCGGCCATCGCCTCGGCCATCGAGCGGACGAATTTGTCGATCATCGCGGGTTGCCTCGGCTGGGCCGCCGCTGCGGCTTACTCGGCCGCCTGCGCGACCGTTTTGAGGTCGGTCGAATATTTCAGGTGGACCGGCGCGTTCGCCTCGAACGGGTCCTTGAGGCCCAGCTCCTTGCCGATCTCGCGCATTGCGGGCATGACCTCCTGGCCGAGCAGGCGGATGCAGGTGCGCGCGTCGGCGTCGCTGACCGACCCGTCATTGCCCCAGATGCCGTAGATTGAGGGCCGCGTCTCCTCGAGCACGTGGCGCAATTTGGGGATGACCGTCTTCGGCGTGCCGAAGATCACGCGGCCGTCGGCGACTTGCTGCTCGAAGGTCGGCCGGCCGCGTGGGCTGACCGCGCGCCCGACGGCGAATTCGACGAATTGCCGCCGGTGCTCGGGCGAGAAATAGCCGGACGGGCTCGACCACACGGGATGCGCGAGGCCGGTGAACTCGCCCTGCATCCACAGGAACTGCCGCGCGTTCTTCTCCGCCTTCTCCTCGCTGTCGGAGACGTGCACCTGCTGCAGGTAGCCGCGATTCTCGGGCCCGGATTCGTAGCCGACCTCGCGCGCCACCTCGTCGTACAGCTTCCAGATCGTCTTGGTCGCCTCGATCGAGGTGTTGAGCGCGATATAGGGGTAGCGCTGCCTGGCGGCCCAGATGATGGTCTCCTTACTGAGCACGCCGGGGATCCAGACCCGCGGGTAGGGCTTTTGCAGCGGCACCGCCCACGGGTTGACGACCCGGTGCTGGTAATGCGTGCCTTCCCAGCGGAACGGGCCTTCCCGCGTCCAGGCCGCGACGACGAGATCGTGCGCTTCCTCGAAGCGCTCGCGGTTGTAAGCCGGGTTGACGCCGGTCGCCAATTGCTCCTGCCCGCCGCCGCGGACAAAGCCGGACACCAGCCGGCCCTTCGAGATCATGTCGATCATCGCCAATTCCTCGGCGAGCCGAACCGGGTTCTCGGCCAACGGCAGCGGGTTGCCGAGCAGCACGATCTTCGCCTTCTTGGTCACCGCGGCGAGGATCGAGGCGAAAATGTTGCATTTGGCCTGCATGCAGAACGGCGCATTATGGTGCTCGTTCAGCATGAAGCCTTCGACGCCTTGCTCCTCGGCGTAGATGTAATGTTCCAGATATTGGTTATAGAGGCGGCTGCCGGCGACGGGGTCGAAATGCTTGTTGGAGAACATCAAGGCGGTGGCGCCGAACTCCAACCCGATATCGGCCGGGTAGGCGGACATCGGCTGCTCGGTGAAATACATCACATGCATGAGGTTTTCTCCTTCCGCTCGCCTGCCGCGGCCCAGTGTCGCGAAGCCGAAACCGTCTTAATTCTCGTCGATAAACGTTGTGACCAGGCGGGCGACCGCGTCGGGCTGCTCCATTTCGGCGCAATGCCCGGCATTGCCGATCAGCTCGAAACGCGCATGCGGCAGCACCTTGGCGTAGAGCTCGCCGGCGCCGCGCGGCACGATCGCGTCCGAGTCCCCCCACAAGACGAGGGCGGGCGCGCGGATGCCGCCGAGCAAATGCGGCAAGGTCTGGCTGTACATGTAGGGCTTCCAGGCGATGCGGAAGCTCATCTCGCGGCACAGGTCCCATTCGACCAGCTGGTCGGTCGAGACGTCTCCGTAGGTGCGCGTAAAAGCCGCCGGGTCGTGAAACCCGGCGCGGGCGTAATCGATATAGCTGACGATCGCCTGGTCGAAGATGTCGCCCTCGGGCGGCTTCACCCCCATGGCTCCGACCAGAACGAGGCGATGGAAATCGCGCGGCGCCAACGCCGCCATCTCGGCCGCGATCCAGCCGCCGAAGCCGAGGCCGACCAGCGCGACCCGGTCAAGGTCGAGTTCCGCCAGCAGCCATTGATAGAGCGCGGCGATGTCCCGCGGGTGGCGCAGCCACCCGAGCCGCTCCGACTTGCCGTAACCGGGGTGGTACGGCACGACGACGTCGAAGCGCGCCGCGAGCGCCTCGTAGAACGGGAGCCGGCCGGGCGTCCCGATATCGTGGTGAAGCACGAAAACCGGCCGCCCTCTGCCGGCGCGCATCAAAGACAGCTTCGATCCGGCGAGGTCGATCTCGCGCTCGCTCCACTCGGCCGCCATTCGCGTCCCCCCGCGGGTTTGCCGGAGGTTAGCGCCGGCGGGCGCGGGGCCGCAACCTCGCCCTGATCATCGCAGCAATGCGCATGATGAGGAACGGACACGATGAGCACGCTTACGACCGGCGGCGTGCCGCCGCCCCCGTTCGGCTCATGACAGGGAGCGGTACAGCGCCGCGACGCGCTCCCGGTAATGATCAACCGAAAATTTCTCGGCCTGGTCATAGCCGCGGCTGCGCAGCTCGTCGCGCAGATCGCCGTCAAACACGATCGTGCGGATCGCCGCGGCGATTTCCTCGGTGTCGTACGGGTCGACGAGAAGGGCCGCGTCGCCCGCGACCTCGGGGATCGACGATTCCCGCGAGGTCACCACCGGGGTGCCCAGCAGCATCGATTCGAGCACCGGCAGCCCGAACCCCTCGTAAAGCGACGGAAAGAGCACGGCACGCGCGCCGCGGATCATCGAAATCAGCATCGAGAACGGCACGAAATCGAAGCGCCGCACCGCCCGGCGCGCCCGCTCGCCGAAGGCGGGCTCGATCCGGTGGTTGCCGCGCAACTGCGAGATCAGCGTGGTTTCGGCGTCGTTCTGCCATCCCTGGCTCGCGATCAGGACCAGCGGAATGTCCACGCCGGACGACAGATAGGCTTCGATCAACCGGCCGACGTTCTTCTTCGGCTCCAGAGCGCCGAAGAACAAAAGATAGCCCTGGAAATCGAGATTGAAGGCCGATTCCAGGCGCTCCGAGACGATCGAATCGGGCAATGCCCGAAGCTGCTCCGGAACATAGACAGCCTGATAGGTATTGGTAATCCGGCGTTCCTCAATTCCCAGCAACTGTACAATATCGCGTTTAGAGTTTTCCGAGACGGTGACGATATGGTCGGCCGTCTTCGCGAGTTTGCGCAGCAGCCTGAACATCTGGCGCTTGTTGTCGAGGGTCGTGAAGGGCAGTCGAAGCGGGACGAGGTCATGTATCGTATAGATGTTGCATGCGGCGTCCGACCGCAACGGCAGCTGGTAGGTGCAATGCATGATGTCGGGCGCGGGATCGAAAGCCAGCTTTACAAAGGTGTTCGTTCTCGCGAAATGGCGGCGGGCGCTGGAGAACAAGTTGCGCACCGCGAACACGTAATCCTGGGTCGGCAGCATCGCCTCGAACTGACGCGTGATCACCACATCGCTGAAGACCACCGGAACGGGCCTTACCGGCGCGAAGTTGCGGACCTCGTCGGTGACCCAGTCGATCGCCTCCCGCGTCCACGAAGTCTTGACCGGGCTTTGCTCGTCGAAAAAGGCGACCTCGCGCAGAACGCGGTTCTTCGGAGGAGTTCGCCTTGCATTGTAGACGATCCCGACCTCGTAGCCGATGTCGCGGGCCATCGTCGTAAGCATTCGGGTATACGTCGCAATGCCCGTTCCCTGCGCGAGGGGGACGTTCAGCCCGTCATAGAAAATGCGACCACGCATTGCGCTCCCCTGGCGCTCGCTCATATTCCCGGCCGTTTGTGAAGCGAGGTTAGGCGTCAGCCGAACGATCCGCCTTTATGGCATGGGCTAAAGCGCGGTATAGATGTCCAGCGCGAGGTCGAGATCGTCGAATACTTTGCCGCGGCCGCGATGAAGCACGATCGCCCGCGAGCAGTACGATTTGATGACGTCGGGAATATGCGCGGCCAGAAGCAATGAGCGGTCGGCGCGTTTCTCGAACAACTCCTCATGGCACCTGAGTTGGAATCTCTGGTCGCCCACGGCTATGACTTCGTCGAGCAGATAACAATCGAAGTCGATCGCAATCGACAGCGCGAAATTGAGCCGCGCTCCCATCCCGGTCGAATAGGTTTTGACCGGTTCGGACAGGGCTCTCCCCAACTGGGCGAAATCATCGACGAAATCCCGCAGCTCGCTGAACTCTCTGCCGTAGACGCGAGCGATGAAGCGAATGTTGTCGTTGCCGGTCAAGGCGCCGTGGACGCCTCCGACGAGGCCGACGGGCCAGGACACCGACATCGTATGCTCGATCGTGCCGCTGGTCGGCTGCTCGATGCCGCCGAGCAGACGAATGAGGGTCGACTTGCCGGCGCCGTTGCGCCCGAGCACCGCGACCTTCTCGCCTCGCCCCACATCGAAGGAAATGTCGCTCAGAACGCGGCGGTACCCGCCTCCCTCGGCCCGATAATCCTTGCAGAGGTTTTCAACCCTCATCATGTCGGCGGCATCGGCTCTCCAGCCGGCAGCTTCCGGAACCCGCCGCTAGGCTGCGGCGTGCTCGCGCACACTGGCGACCAGCAGCCACGCGATACCGTAGGCAACGAGGCAGCTGACGACGACGATCGCGAACGACTCGATGCGCTTCGGATAGAGCGGATAATCCGCCAGGTTCGGCTCCGCGATCGTCTCGAGATAGAGCTGTTGCCGCTGCGCTTCCAGCTTTGCGGTTTCGAGCGAGGCGATGGCCGAGGCCAGCTGTTTCTCGCTAAGTTGGAGAGCCAGGTTCAGCCGCTCGTATTCGGTGATGTTGGACGCGACCGAACCATTGTCTCCGGTAATGTTCGCGCGCTGGTCGGAAATCAGCTTTTCGAGCGACGCGATGCGCGTCTTCACGACCGGGATTTGCGGGCTGTTTGGCGCGTTGGTCAGCATCTCGGACAACGCGCCCTTTGCGTTCGCAAGCTGCGTGTTCAGTTGCGCCAGCAGCTCCAGCGGACCCATGGAGGCGGATTTCGGGTCGAGCAGTTGCTGCTTGATCCGATAGGCCGTCAGTTCCGTCTGAATCTTGGCGATCTGCTGCTGCGAGTCGCCGACCGCCTTCTGGAACGTTTTCAGGGCATCGGCGCGCGCCCGCTCGTTGAGATCGTTAACAAGCTGCTCGCTGTAGGTGAGCAGCGACCGCGCAATCATCTGCGCGTCCTCAGGCCGGAACGCCTTGACGCGCAGCAGGCTCACCCCGGTCGAGGTCTCCTTCTCAACCGAGACAAACCGCGAATAGGCCGAATACAGCGCCTCGAAATCGGTGCGCCGGCGTATGCCTGGAAAGCGCGTGACGATGTCCGCTTCGGGGCGGTTCAGCACGGCCCGCAGATCATTGGCGCGCTCGAGCTTGCGGACCGGGTCTCGCGACGTGATGAATTCGTGGACCGTGTACGCGTCTTCTTCGCCGCTCGACAGGCCGGCGCTCTGGAGAAACCCGCTGATGCCGGAGGCCTGCTTGGCCGGGCCGCGAACGACGAACCGCGCCTCGGATAGGTAAAGGTCCGATGCGATGCCGAAATAATACACCCCCGCGAGCAATGTCGGTATTCCGACGATGGCCCAGAACCAGATGTTGACGGCGCCGAACAGCCGGCGAATCCCGCTGAGGCCGATCGGCCTCGGGGTCGCTACGGTTGCGGGGGACGCGACACTCTGGGCGCGGCGAAGATCGGGGAAATGGGTCATGAAGATTCCACGCTGATGCACGCGATGTTAGATGGGCTGACGAAACGCGCCAGCTACCGTTAAAAAACTCCGAACGTTGCCGCTCCGGAGCGCTTTTTAGTATAGAGTGGGCCTCCCTCAAACCTAAATCCGCCGCGCCGCTTGGCGGCACCCGCGCAAGCCCGAGCCCGGCGCAGGCAGATGGGGACTCGCCCGTGCGCACGCAAGCCGCGCGCACCCGCTCCCCATCGGTCTGCGGGAGAGCCGGCTCGGCGATAGGTTCGAACCATGCTCATCTTGCGGCTGCTCATGCTTGTTCTGGTCGCCGGCGCGGCCACGTTGTTCCCAACGAACGGCGTTCCGAGCCTGCCGGACGAGTGGCGCGACGCGATGACGCGTATGTCGATGGGCGAAGACACTCCGGACCGGAAGGCCTTTCTGTTTCTTGCCGCCGCCTATCACCGGCTGGAGGACCAGATCCGCGAGCAACCGAACGGTCCCGCGGTCGAGTCGTTGCGCGCCGAACAAGCCATCATTCTCGAGGAGATGCGCGAAAGGGCCCGCGCGATCCCGGCTCATGGTCCGGGCGATCTCGACCTCCTCGGCTTTTCGGCCGTTGCCCCCGGTATCGACGAGGACTCGCCGCGCTCCGTAGAGCCCGCGGCGACGGCCGGGACGGTCCCGATACGCCTCGAAGCCGGCTTGCGGCCGAGCGACGGCGCCGAGCCGCGCGACAGAGGGCCGGACCCGTCCAGCGCCGCGCTCGCCTACGATCCCGCCCTCGTCCCCGACTCCTCGCTGGTCGAGTGTCTGACGCTTTCGGGCCGCGGCGATCGCCGGAATTCTCCGGGCTCGTCTCGCGCCGGAAGCGATTGGATCGGGGGAGAGCGGCCGGGCGCCTGCCGGTCCACGCTTCTGTCATCTCTGCAACCGGGCTGGCCTGTGCCGCTCCCGTTCTCGGCGGAAGCGGACGTCGCAGCTCGCGAATAGCTTTGCATGGTGCCCTCCCGCGTCCCGACCCGCGTGATGACGGTCGCGAAGGCGGCACCTTGTGAGTGAGCGGGAAGGGGCGCGCATCGCCCGGCAATGGAAACGGGAGATCGAGCGGGAGGCCGCCCGGACAAAGGGCGGAAAGCCGGGGCGCTGGAGCCTAGTGCCGTGGCTTGTAGTGTGGTTGTTCTGGCTCGCCGCGTTGATCGCGTTTGTCGCGTCTTTGAAGGTTCTTCAATGAGACCGGAACGCCGGCACGGGAGGGCCGTTTCGCCGGCCTATTTCGTGCATAGCAATTCCACCCCGGCCTCATCGCTCAGCAGCTCTTCCGGCGAGACCGGTACGATCCCGTTCTTGGTGATCGCGTTCAGCGAGAAACCGTGGGCGAGAAGCGTGTTCAGAAAGCGCTCGGCCGAACCGCCGCTGCCGCGGTAAAAGGCGACGGCGAATTCGCACACCAGCGTCAGATGCGGCTGTCCGAGGACAGCCTGCATCCCGTCGACGATCATCGGTTCGCTACCCTCGGCGTCCACCTTGATCAGATCGATCGGCCGACCGACCCCCTTCCAGTATTCGTCCAGGGTCGTCGCGCGAACGCTGATCGTGGTCTTGACGTCGTGAAACATCGCCACGAACTCGTCCGTGAAGGACAACATGCTGCCGCTTCCCCGATGCCGGTCCAGCAACGTTATTTCCCGCTCGCCGCAGCTGTCGCATACCAGCATCGGCTCGGCTTTGACGAAGGGTATGAGCCCGTTGATGTCGATGTTGTGGGTTAGCAACTCGAAGATTTCGGGATTGGCTTCGAATGCGCGAACGCATCCGCCGGGGCCTACCAGTGCCCCGAACAGGGTGGTGTAGTAGCCGACATTCGCGCCGATCTCGACGACGGTCATGCCCGGCTTTACCAATGAGGCGATCGCCCGGGTCACGGACGGCTCCCAGGTGCCCTCGAGAATGATGTGCGGCGATAATGAGAGATCGCGGGAGTCGAGAAAAAGCTTCTGCCCGCGAAGGGTCGTGGTGAGCACCCGGTTCTCGCCCACATAGACGGCCGGCCGCCCCTCTCTGCCCGACCGCCGTGCCTTCCTCGTCGGCGCCGGCCCGAATCTTTTGACAAAATGCCGCAGCATATTAGCCGGGGTCGTCTGCCTCAGTCGGTCCTCTGCCGCACATCAGGTTTCTCGAATAAACTGTAGGCGTCGGATATCGATCTCGGCGGTGTTGCTAGCGACACGCGCGGCACATTCGAAATTGAGCAAGTCGCGGTTCAGCGTCAGGACGTGCTCGTTCTGGGTCTCGTCGAGGGTGAAGCGCGCGACGACATGGCCGAAGCGCTCCAAGATCAAGATTGCGACGCTGCCGCGGATCGTACCGTGTAGTTTGCAGCGCCAGCGCCCGCGCCGCAGGAACCAATACGGGCCATGGAACAGCAATGTCCCGCTGTCGCCGCCGCAGTGCAGGACCTCGTTCGGGGATGGCGGCGCGGCACAAACGCCCGCCGGCGCCCGCAATTGCGCCGGGAAGATCGAGAATTGGGCTCGCGTGACGCCATCGCTTAAGGAAGCGGGCGCTGCGGCGAGCACATACCCGCCCCATTCGCGCAATTCTCCCGATCCGAGTTCGCGCAATGAGGAATCGGGCTCGACGCAATAGAGGCGGAGTCCGAATTCCTGGACATAGGACTCCAACGAGGTCTCGTTGCCCGCATTGGGTTGGAGTTTCTCGAACAGGATCTTGATTCCGGGCGAGCGCCCGACGATCCCGCGCATCCCGTTGAGCACGTTCATCTCGTGGCCCTCGACATCGATCTTGACCAGATCGCAAATAAATTCGGGTCCGAGGACGTCGTCGAGCCGGCGCATTTCGGATTTGACGAGCGTGTGGCCCGCATGCTCGCCCGCGCCAGCCACCTGTCCGCCGCCAAGATGCCGAACCGGGTACTGCATGTCGGCGGGACCCGTCTGGTCGGAAAGCGCGAACGCAAAGCACTCGATCGACGCCGCCATGCCGTTGACGTAGGCGTTGCGCCCGAGCAGGTCGGCGAGTTTCGGATGCGGCTCGAACGCATAGACCTTGCCGCCGGCCGTCAAGCGCCGGGCGATTTGCAATGCATAAAAGCCGACATTGGCGCCGATATCGATGAAGACGCTGTCCGGCTTTACGAAACTCAGCAGGACTTCGAGGTTTTCCTCCTCGTATCGGCCTCCATACATCAGGTTGACCGGAGGGCCGATATCGTTGGAATTGACGTAGAGGATTGTGTCGTCGACCGCGGAGGTCAGCGCGATCCCATCCCCGACATAGCAGCTGATCCGGGTTCGCAGGCTGTCGAGGTCGGTCCACATCCGATCGAGCTTGTTGTCGATGGCCGTGACGCGGCGAAACAGCTCGTCGAGATCCTTTATCCGCTCGCTTGCCGCGACCAGCTTGTCGAGCCCCGTCCGCAATCCCTCGGGCCACGCCGCCAGCTTGCGAAAGTCAGGGAACTTCATGGCGGCTTTCTGCGAATTCGCTGGGAGAAGGGTGAGAAGGCGCGAACGACAGGCTCGCGCTCCGGCCCCGTCGATCTGTTCGCGAGCCGAAGCCCAGCGCGCACCGGCTTTCTAGAAGAAGCGCGATTTGGCTGATCTAGCACAGGAAGAAACGGTCCGCTATCGGCGCCGACCGCGCATACAGGGTTAAGATGCGGAAAGACACGCCCTTCGATCTCGCTATCCTCTATCGCAGCGTGGTTCGCCGGGGACGGCTCGCCGGCTATGCTCCAGCGGTTTTACGAGATCGGCTCGCGCACAGGCCTGCGGGAGACCGAGGCTTACCTGCGCACCAAATCGAGGAAAGAGCACGCATGACCACCGGCTACACGGCCCGCTATCTCGAGGAAGCAGGCGCGATTTGCGCGAGCGTCGACCGCGACGCGATCGATGCAATGACCCGCATCCTCGCCGAGGCGCGCAGCCGCGCCGGCCGCATTTTCTTTCTCGGGGTTGGCGGGGGCGCCGGAAACGCGGCCCATGCGGTCAACGATTTTCGCAAGATTGCCGGGATCGAAGCCTATGCCCCGACCGACAACGTCTCCGAGTTGACGGCGCGCACCAATGACGAGGGCTGGAACACGGTGTTCCGGGCCTATCTGCGCACCAGCCGGTTGCGTCCCGAGGACGTCGTCTTCGTCTTTTCGGTCGGCGGCGGGAACCGCGACAAGAACATCAGTGCCAATATCGTCGAGGCGCTCGAATTCGCCCGCGAGGTGGGGGCGCGGATTGTCGGCGTGGTCGGCCGCGATGGAGGCCATACA
>Ga0213875_10002260_pt1 | contig 11683 bp, 15 predicted proteins | sample BarmaccomBMRX_R8_FD_160105 | JGI IMG/M metagenome (GOLD analysis project Ga0213875, IMG submission 160105) | Root-associated microbial communities from Barbacenia macrantha in rupestrian grasslands, the National Park of Serra do Cipo, Brazil - RX_R8 | ecosystem: Host-associated > Plants > Roots... | reverse complement strand
CAGCCTGCAACGCCGCCCAAAACGCCTGAACCTTCTCCGGCACCATCCGGTCTGAAAACACTGCCATACCCAGCAACACCCTCTGATCATCAACGGTGTTGCAACCACCGCAAGAACCCGGTGATCCCTATCCGTACATTGAAACTGCTGCTACTCGGCGCAGGTTCGCCACCAGCGACGACGCGGTGGCCGGTCTGTCGTTATTCTTGCCCGCCGCAGATTTGCCTTGACCACCTGGGCCAGCGGTCGGAGGGGTTTGCCTGTACAGGCGGGATGGCTTGTTCCGGTCGCCCCGACACCTGCTTGGTGGGCGAGGCGAATTTTACGCAGATGGCGGTGGAGCTTGGTGAATTCGTCGCGGCAGGGGTGCTAGTCGGGTATTGCCCAGTTTGGGGTTGTGGTGCGATTGCGGTGACTGTGCTGCAGTGTCTGGATGAACTGGTCTCGGGCGACGGGACCGGTGAACCCTGCGGCGATGTCGGTGACTTGGAGTTGGTGTGTGTCGATTTCGGCCTGGCCGAGCACGGCGATGAGGCAGTCGCGGCGTTGTCTGCTGGCGTGGATGCGTGCTCCGAGTGATCCTCGGGTCTCTAGTCGTGGGCGCAGGCCTGCGGCGAGCAGGTCGGCGACGAGGTCGTGGGCGGCATCATCGTGGGCAGGGTGGATCGGCATCACGCAGATCTGCACCGGAGCCAGCCATAGCGGGAGGCGGCCCTGGTAGCGCTCTAGCAGTGCGGCGACGACGCGTTCCATCGCGCCGACGGTGCCGCGGTGAATCATGACGACGGGCTGTTGTGACTCGTCGGCGGCGTCGTAGTTGAGGTTGAAGCGTTTGGGCTGGTTGAAGTCCAGCTGGACGGTGGCGATGGTTTCCTCGTGTCCGCGCCGGTCGTGGACTTGCAGGTCGAGTTTCGGTCCGTAAAACGCGGCCTGCCCGTCGGCCTCGACCAACTCCAGCCCGCGGTCGGCCAGGTCGACAGTCTTGGCGACCTCGCGCAGCGCTTGTTCGGCGTGCTGCCATTGGTCGGTCGAGCCCAGATACGCCGCACTGGCATCGCGACGCGACAGGCGCACGTATCCCCACCGGCAGGCCCAAGATGTCCTGCGCACGCAAGGCCGAGCGCAGTGCCCGGGCCGCCTCGTCGGCCACCTGGTCGGGTCGGCAGAACACGTGGGTGTCGTCGAGGTTGATCTGGCGCACCCGGCTTAGCCCAGCAAGGACACCGGAGCGCTCGGCGCGAAACATCGGGCCCAGCTCGTGCAGCCGGATTGGCAACTCGCGGTAGGAGTGGCGGACAGCGGCGTAGATCAGCGCGTGGTGCGGGCAGTTCGCCGGCCGCAGCACCAGCTGCTCACCACCGATCCTCATTGGCGGGAACATGTCATCGCGGAACTTCGCCCAGTGGCCGGATCGCTCGAACAAGCCCTGCTTGGCCAGCACCGGTGAGTGCACGCCGAGGCAGCCATCGGCCCTGGCGATGTCTCGGGCGAGCCGTTCGAGCTCGTCGCGGATGACCGATCCGGCCGGCAGCCATAGCGGCAAGCCTGAGCCGACCATCGGGTCGGTAGTGAAGATCTCCAGATGGTGGTTGAGGCCGCGGTGATCCAGTGCAGACGTGGCGCCGTGATCGGCGTGGTACATGATGACTCCTCGGTCATATGCCGCGAAGCATGCCCCAGAGACGGAACAGCCCCGGAGTCATGCTCCGGGGCTTGTGTGCGGTCAGTGCAACCCGTCAGCGCCGGAGTGGATCCGGCGTCGTCGTCCACTGAACATGTCGCATACGCAGACTTTAGAGCACCCCGCCGACCGCAGAGAACCTATTTGTGAGATGCCCATACGCGAGCCCGACCGCGGCTTCGAGCGGGATTGATCCACTCGCTTTTGCGTTACTGCTCCCGGCGGAGCGCCTCTCGCGTGCGCCGCTGCTCGCGTTGCTGCGTGACCATGAGCTGATGAACCAGCCGGTCGGCGGCATGTCGGGCCTCGGACGCCGCCTGTGATGCCTCCGGATCCTCCAGCGCTTCGGTGGCGGCCGCCAACTTCTCTGCGCGGCGCAGTAGCGAGCGTGCCTCACGGACGAGCGTGGCTGCGAGCTTGGTGGTACCCGGTCCGGCGCGATCGATCATCGGCATGCGACACAGTCTGCGCCATGGGATCAGGTCGTAGCCTTCCGCGGTCTGCTGCCGGGTCTCGTCCTCCGATGCCGGCGGATCACGGGAAGGGAGTTGGCGGGCATGAGAGATGGGTAGCGCCGCTGCCACGGTTCGTTAGGTGCATCTACTGCCACCACGTGGCTCGATCGGATGAGCACATCGTCGCAACGCGATTCATCGAGGTATGGCGCGAGGACCCCCGAGGACTGCCAATCCTCGTATGTCTCACCATGACGTTGCCGGACACCGGCCAGAGTTATCGCATTGGTGGGCGGAGGGCCAAGAACAAGCGCTACACCCTGGAATACACCACCCGCGTTTGTTCGCGTTGCAATAGCGAGTGGATGAATGACATGGACGACCTTGCCTTTCCGCGCGTCTCGGAAATGATTCGTGGAAATCCGGTGCATTTCGACTCGGCGATGGCCGCCGCAGTCGCGGCTGGGTATGCAAGGTGGTGGTGACCGCACGTTCGCACCCGTTGCACCTCATGCCGATCGAACGAGAGTGGACGGACTGGCTCTACCAGCACCGTGCGCCGCTCCCTCGCTGGTATGTGGGGGTGGGGCGGTACATCGGTCGAGAGCCGTTCTGGTATCAGCCCCACGACATCAGCATTCGAGAATTGGAACCGGGATCCGCGCCTGTGCCGCATTCGGGGGACTTGATTCGCGACCACGGTGCCCTGGCGACCATGGTCATCGGCTACCTGATCGTTCAGGCGTACGGAGTAGCCGGAGAGGAACGGCTTCTCACACTGAGACCAGCGCCTACCGCGACCTCGGTTCCGACTACTTCACACGACGTGTCGACAACCCCGACGCTCGGAAACGCCGACTCATCCGCGAACTCGAAGCCCTCGGACACAAGGTCAACCTCGAACCTGCCGCCGGGTAGCCGGTCACCAATATCGATCGCCGACCAACCCGGCCTGGGCGTCGGGTCACCGACCCCTGTGTCCCGGATGTGCCTGGTCACCATAGTTACGTCTCAGACCATGCGCAGGGCGTGCTTGCACGCATTTGGCCGTTCAACGGCGATGTTGCGTGGCCACCGGCGGGCACTGTGGACGACAGCGGACTGCGGGCGTATGCCGATCGCCTCTTGAGCGACCGGACAACGCTGCGTGACGCGTAGGCATCCCGGGTTGGCGTCACCGCGGTACTGGCGTCCCGTTTCCACAACGGCGCCCCGCCTCGCGGCAGGCCACATCTTCGGCGAGGAAACGCCGCAGGTCGTCGTCCACCAGCCGTGAGGCGGCAGCACATCGCTCCGCGTCGTCGCGACAGGGGACAGCCCCGTGGGGCCCGCGCCTGCTGGCTCGTCCCCGCAGCGCGGTCCATTCGGTGTTCCACGGCCGGGGGCTGTCCGCCCGCGTCTTGCCGCACCGCGGACCCGCGCTCGTACCGATGCCCCACAATGATCAATAGTTGATCATTGTGGGGCTCAGTTTGGGGCTCAGTTCGCCGTCGTTCGGATCGTCCGCTGTGATATCAGCAACCTCGTGCTGCACCGAAGCGAAGATCTGCACTCCGCTGTACCCGGGCAAGTGAAATTGAAAATCGTGTAGTGGTTGATAGCCCCCTGGCGGGGTTCAAAGAAATTCGTGACTTCTTAAGGGCGATGCAACGGTAACCCCGTTATATATCATTCGTGATCCGGATCCTGTTTTGGTTCCTTGGTTTCGCCTGTTCGACCCTCGTCGGCGTCGATGTATCGGGCCAGGCGGCTTGTTCGTCATAGTCGAGGCGGTGGGTCAGGCAGTGGTGGAGCTGGCCATGGCCGACGACGCCCAGCGTTCACGATGGCCTGCAACGGCACGCCGGTAGGGGTCCTGGCTGGGCCCAAGTTTGTGAAGATTTCCACCGACCTTGTTGTATGGGTATCTAAGCTGATCCAGCAGCGCTCGATACGATGAAAGACCGAGGTCAGTGCCGAGTGTCTTCTCCTGTGGAAGCCGGGCTGGCCATGCTCCTTGCGTCGCCCTGGGCTACGGACTCGGTGTCACCGCGGCGCATGAGGAATACAGCCGCCCCGATTCCGACGACAACCATGATGCCCACGAACGCCCAGATGACCTTGTTCGGGCCCTGGGACAAGGTGCTCCCCGCCGCCGTTTCCGGCTTGGCTGGTGCAGCAGGCGGGGTGGTGAGGTCGGCCAGCGTGGCGCCGCTCGGTATGGCTTGGACCTGGGTCAGCGTCACGGCGTCGAAATCCGCCGACCCCACGTTGAGCTGACCGAAGTGACCCAGACCCATGCTCGGGTAGATGGTGGTCTGTGGGCCGACTTTGATGTAGAGGTCTAGTGGCTGCCATTGCGTATCGGTGCGCACTGAGTTGGTGACGGTGTATTGTCCATCGACCCCGAGCACGGCTGCTGCCATCGTTGGGTTCGCGCCCCGTGCCTTGACCATTACCTGGAACCGATAGCTCCTGTGTGGATTGACCGGTATCGGCACCACCACGCGAGCGTGGTTGGGCTTGGGGGACACGATGCGCAGAAAGTGCGTGCCGTCGGCCGCCGCGTCGCTGATAATTGTGGCCGTTGAGGTGCCCGGAACCCATTCGACGAATTTCCAGCCCGCGGGCAGTGCGGTGCCCGACTCAAACGATTCCGTCATTACTGGACAGTTGTCGGCCGTCACTGGACAGTTGTCGGCGAGAGCGGCCGCTGTGCCAAGTTCTAGGGACGCCAGCCAGCCTGCCCCGACAGTGACCAGAATGGTCATCGCGCGTTTGGTCGCGGTAGACCCCCTTGTCGCTGTATCCAATCGCGACCTCCTCGCGATGGGGCATATCTTGTTGCAACCGTAGCCGCGGAAGCTTCGAACCGTGGGACCGCGCGCCCCCACAAACATGAGTGACACGTCATCTGATCACGCTGCCGTCTAGCCCACAAGCCCGCTACGCGATTCGCGACGAAGGGACATTCCTTGTGGGTCTGCTGTTCACCAACGCCCTGCCACGGCATCCGCAAACCCGTGACCTCATTATGCGACTCGTGTGTCGTGTGTCACACTGAGCGAGTAGCTGGTCGGCCGCCGGGCAAGAAAGTTCTTTCCGTGACGCTGGCCCGTGCCGGCCAGGTCGCCCCGGGCCGTCGTCGCTATTAGGCCCCGACCGCCGACACGATGATCAGCAGCTGCTGCCAGCCGCGACTTGCACGACATCGGCGTGCACGCTAACCGACGACGCATACCACCCGCGCTGCGCGCTATCGGCTCTCCAGCGCGCCGCCACTACCTGCTATCGGGTGGTCACTGTCCGCGCCGTAGCATCCGGTGGGTGGCCCGCTACGTGGTTGTTGGGTCTAGTCGTCACGGTGCTGGGGTGTGGCGGTTGGTTGTCGTGGTCAGCGCCGCGTTGTCGGTGGTGGCTAGGTCATTGTCGGGCTGGTGTTGTGCGGTGTTGGTCGGGGTGGTCCACCTCGGGGGGTGTGCGTCACCGGCCCAGGGCCCGTTGCACCCGAGCCTGCCTGCGCAGTGCACGCACACGATCACTCGAGCCGAGGACGTGTCTGTGGTGTTGGCCTTGGTCGCGCCGGGGGACACGGTGTGTTTCGTCGGCCCGGACCTGGCCCAGGCCGTGGTGACGATGGCCCGCTCGGGCACCGCGCGGGCACCGATTCGGCTGGTTGCCCAGGAGTTGGTCACCGTGCGCGAGGTGCAGATCCGGGCCGACTATGTCAGCGTGGAGGGGTTCGATGTCGCCGGTGGCGCGGGGGTGTCGCTGGAGGGCACCGGGCTGACCGTCAAGAACAACACCGTTCACGATACCCAACAAGACGGGATTAGCTGCCATCCCTGCACGGACTCGACTATTGAGTCCAACGTGTTGCGGCATAACACGACCAACGGTGTGGACCTGACCGGGGAACGGATTACCGTGCGCGCTAATACTATTAGCGGCACGGTGCCCCAGGACAATGGTGATACCGATGGTATGCGGTTTTACGGCAATGATCTGCAGATTACTGACAATACCATTGTTGATTTGTCTATGGCGGGTTATGCTAGTCCGCCGCATCCGGATTGTTTCCAGACCCTCGATGCTGGTAAGCCACCCACTTTTAATGTGCTGATCGCGAATAACATCTGTCGTAATGTGGATGCGCAGTGTTTGATTGCCACCGGTGACCAAGACGCCAACAGCGGCGCCCCACCCGCGGTGCCCTCGATCATTTTTCGTGAAAATAGCTGCGCGAACAACGGTGCTCAAGCGGTGGATCTGCGGCGCTGGCCCAACGTGCAGATCGTGCACAATACGTTTTCTGGGTCGAACCTGAGGCGAGCGGTGTTGATCACCGAGGGTTCCACCGGGACCACCGTGACCGGCAATACCACCACCGGAGATTGCCCCACCGTCGAGATCGACGACTCCTCCCGACCCGGCTCCCACATCAACGACCGGGTGATCGACAATTCGCGCACAGCTCGTCGATAGGGCAACACGTGTCGCCAGCGACAACCTCAAAGACGGCGACGTCGTGTCGATGATGTTGATCCTCGATCATCTTTGGGATGTCAGGTTGCGTCGGGGTCGATGGGTGGACGCTCCCCGGCAGCGAGCTGCCGTGGGGGTGGAGCGGGTGACCGGAGGTTTGGGAGTGCTGGCCAACCACCGCTCGATAGGGAGGGGTAACGGTCGGGCGTGGTCGGATCGTCTCGCAGGTGATGGATCAGCGCGGTGCGCGGATCACGCCAGGTTCGTAGGTGCGTCCAGTCGGTACGGAGATCATCCAGAGGACCCCGGATTTCGTCGAATTCGGGACCAAGCTCACTGCGGATCCTGTGACGCGCATCGGCGGCAAAACCTTTGACCTGCCGTAGGGTTTGAGCCAGCCAGGACGCGGCGGCAGGCAGCCCCTCAGGGCCGAGCACGAACAACGCCACTATCGCCAGGATGAACAGTTTTTCGAGGCTCAAATCAAACACCGAACATCCCCTCGCGGTGCGGTGACGACCGGCTGGGCGCCTACGTCGGAGATGGGTTAATGGGTGGGATCACTGCTCTGGGGGCGTATGGAGACCGCTGGTGGGGTCCGAGGGTTGCTCGAGGGCAGGTGAGGCCCCCGGTTCAGGTCGCGGGACTAAGGTGTGCTCCTCGGCGGCCGTAGCCTTCATTTCCCCTTTGAAGATCCGCACGGACTGACCTACGGCGCGGGCCATGTTCGGCAACCGCTGGGCGCAAAACAGCAACACCACCACGACCAGCAGGATCACCAGGTGCCATCCGCTCAAGCCGGCCATCACATGCTGTCCTCTTCACGTTGGCTCGGTATCGGGGCAATCTTCACAGTACCCACGCCAAGCGTCGGCGTCAGGGATACCGGTGACGCCAACGCCTCATGGTTTTGTCATCGGAGCCGGGCCTCAGACAGCTCTGGTGACGCCGTGGTCGGCAGCACGCCGAGCCACCCGAGGTAGCGGTCTTCTGCAAAGCCACGTCATCCACCCTGATGGCAACGCAAACCTCAAACCCGGCACCCGCAGCACACAAGCTCCGTCTGCGCCTTCATCACCATCAGCCGAGACCTTCCGATGACCGTGAACAGCACGGGCATCGGGGCCGTCTGTGAGCCGTCCCAGCTGACCCAACAATGCGTGACGACGAACAATGATGCTGACCAACGAGCAATATTTCCGCTGCTCAGCATCCCTGCCGTCGTCGGGACTTCAGCTTCTGTCGTCGCCCAGAAGATCTTGTCGATCCCGATGGAAACTGCGACCGAAGACAACACTTAGCTCAGCCCCTGGGGGCCCCATTTGCGTCAACAACGCGGTGATCTGTGCCATGCCCGTGGCCAGGGTGGCGAAGCCCTCGCGCATCTCACGACCCTGCTCGGTGATCCTGCGGTCTTGCTCAGCGAAACCCGCACGCATCTCATGGCCCTGATCGAGCTGGGTCTCCCGCAGAGCGTTCAGGGCCTGCGTGTGGGCGCGTAGTTCAGCGCGCACCTGCGAGACGTCACGGTCAGAACCTGCCGCCAGTACGCGGGCAGCGACAGCGTCAGCACTGCTCAGGGCGACCCGTTCGCGAAGCTGGGCGACCTCACACTCCAAGCTGGCCAGGCGGGTCTCGAAACCATCGCCAGAACTCGACACGCGCGTCATACTATGCCGGCACCCACGCCTACCACGCTCTCCAGGGCGAACGTCAGGGCAGAGCAGGTGCGCGACGATCGCAGTGGCCGGTTAGATCAGTGCGCCAAGGAACCTCACCCCCGGTGCACGGTCGAGGGGGATTAGTCGGGCCCAGTTTTGCGCTCAGTTCGCCGTCGTTCAGCCCTGCCCCTATTGTTACAGCAGTCTGTTGACCTGCGGCTAAGAGAAGCTCTGACCCCCCTGAACCCTGCCGAGGGAAATTGGAAATCGTGTTGGGATTGAGGGCCCCTCGGGGTTCAAACCTCCGCATCCTAGACCATCTATTAGCCCGAGCGCGGATCACCACGCGAGCATGGTGATCGGTGCGTTGGGCTTGCTTAAACCGCTACCGCTGATCGCGGGTCGTACTGCGGGAGCTAGACCGCATGGTGCCACAAGCGTGTCGCAACACGAGGTCAGTAACGGTCAACGGGGGTCACTCCTGACCACAGCTGACCGCAGGTAAAGGCCGGGACTGGGGCATTATTTGAGAATTCCGAAGCTCTCGACGTGCATCGATTGCCAAAGCAGGCGACGTCACCTATTAGCCCAGCCATCACCATGATGGCGGATGTGAACCTCTTTTAGTACCGGCTACAAAAAGAAGTAGAGGTCGACTCGTCCGTCAGCACGGTTGGAGGCGAACGCTTCACCGGCTCCCTGCCCGGGTAGGGTGTTTAGGAAGTTTACTGCGTCGATTGGGCTCGGTTCGATGATGGTGTGCCAGATGGCGCCAGGGGGCGCCTGTTGTTGCAACTGTACCCTGGCCGCCTTGAACGCAATAGCTTCCTCGTGTGTCGTGATTACGGACTTCGTCGGCGACGCTGGCTGCGGCGCTCCACCGAATGGGTCATCACTGGTCACCCCATTTGATAGCGCCCGGGCTGCGGCAAAAAATTTTGGCCAGGCGTTGGACGGTGTATCCGAGGTGAGCTTTGCATACAGGTCCGCCAGCGTCCCGTTGGTCCCCAGCGCCACCATCCCCTGGGCGATCTGGCTCAAGCTGGAGCCCTTGCTCAACAGCCACGAGATGAAGGCCATGCCACAGCCGGTGCTGTCTGCGTTGCGGTCGGTGGGGTCAGTCTGGTTGACGAAGTCGGGCATTCCGTCCTGGGCCCACTCGGGTGCCGTCGCGAAGTCAGCCAACGCGTTATTGCTGGTCACTAACGCACACCAGCGAGACAGTGCTTCACCGGTGCTGACACCGCACAGATTTCCACCCATTGAGCACTCGCTGAGCTCGGCCTCAAACAGCGCCGACACTCGGACGGAATTTCCAAACGCGGCACACACTTCGATCGCGTTGCCGCTGGTGTAGTCGCAGGCCGCATGGTCCGCGCCTCCGGTGCCATCGGTCGCGCCCCCCAAAGCGAATACGATGACGTTGACCGCACCACCGAGCGTACCAAAGATCGTGTTATTCGCGGCCACCACTTGGTCAGCATCATTAAGGAGATCCTGCGCATTCCGCAGCCCGGGATCTTGCAACGATGGATCAACATAGACCGTCACGGTTCCGCTGGGGCTGGTACCCACCAGCTGTGAGGTGCCCGTATAACTGGGCCATGGAGGCGCATCCGCACGGCGCCTTGCCAATGGAATTCTCAGGGGATGACTCATCGGACGTCTCCGTATGTGCGCGGGAAAAATCAGGATACTGAACGAGAGGCTTGGCACGCTGTGAGACACCGTTTACTTAGATTACATCTGATGGGCTGCGTCTAACCCTTGACCAGTCGTCGGTCGGGCGAGTTGGTGTTGGCGGGGAGATTGTCGTTGATGCCGGTCCGGTTACGGGAAGCCGGTGTAAGTATTCAGCTGGGATGCCAAGCTTGTGGTTGCCAGCAGGATTGGTCGTTGCGGGGTTGAGTGGTTGATCGGCTGGTGGGACCGACACCGAGCCGGTCATGAAAACCCGCAATGCGTCGACTCCTCCGGCAGCTGCCTGAGTCATGGCCTCTCGCTTCCCGCTAGCCACTACGTCCAACCCGACATCGTTCTGGTTGAGAGCATTTGTTACGGACGCTGATCAAGAAGTGGTTAAGCGATCCGTGACGGCCGACTACGAGACGACGCCAAAGAGGTCCTCTTACACGGATCGCTATCGGGCTTACGCTACGCGATGTAACTACGTACAAGATCGAGCGCTGGCGCCGCGAAGCCACAGACCGCCACCGCCATCCCCGTCGCTACTGCCACCGACTAGCCCATCACTGTGCGGTATCTCATGATGGCCTTGTCCTCCCACTCCATGGCGGGCGCTCGGCGTGGGCCGTGGCCAGTATCGAATCCGTGGATCAAAACCGACATAAACGGCGTGGACCACTGGCCGCAACCGGTGGCCGCCGCCGGCGGCGCTGGGAATGGTCTACGAGTGCCGCACGGTCAGCCCAAACCCGCCATCAGCAGATCAGAGCGGCATTTCCTGGGGGGTCGAGGGGGCTTGTCGGTGGCGGGTGTGGCGGTGCCGTTGTTGATGTTCACCAAGCAAGACGATGATCGGGTCGTCGTGGTCGTTCCAGGTCAGTTCTGCCACGAACATGGCACGGCGGGTGGGGTTGGTGTAGGCGTGGAAGATCAAGAAATCCTGCCGGTGGGTGTGTAGCACGTCTGCCCCGCCCGGATCGGGGTACGTGTCGTGCAGCGTGTGCTGGTTGAGCAGCTGGCCGGGGTGCTTGACGAACTCGGTGCCCAGCGCGGCCGCGGTGGCGTAATTGACGAAGTAGCGGCCGCTGTTGTAGGCGTTGGCCGAGTAGAACAGCACGTAGGTGTCGCCGTGGTGCAGCATCGTGGGGGCTTCCACGATGTGGTCTTCGTCGGCCCGGTCCGCCCGCAGCACCGCCCGCCGCTGCCCGAGTGTTTGCGTGCCGCCGGTGGACAGCCGTTGTAGCCAGATCGTGGCGTTAGCCTCGCGGCTGGCGCTGTAGAGCAGATAGTGCCTGCCGTCGGTGTCGGTGAACGGTTTAGGGTCCACGGCATCGACGTCTGCGGGCCGGCACACCAGCGGATGCGATCCAATCGGGTAAAACGGACCCTGCGGTGCCCACGCCCGCGCGACCCCGATGCAGTGGGTGTGCTGGCTAGCCGACCGGGCGGTGAAATACAGCAGGTAGTCATGGTGGCCGCGGGCGGTGACCGCCGGTGCCCACACGCTGGCCTCCCCGGCGGCGCTGTGGTCCACCCAGATCGGCAGCGCGGGCATGGCATCGCGGGCCTGGCCCCAGCCACCGGTCAGGCTCGGTGAGCTGACCACCGGAACATGAAACAGCTTGGTGCCATACCAGCTGGCCGTGGAGTAGGCATAGTAGGTGCCGCCTACCGCCATCACCGTCGGATCCGGAAAATCGTGTGCGATCGAGGGCCTAATCCGCGCGGGCAGCCCC
>Ga0213875_10002259_pt1 | contig 11684 bp, 12 predicted proteins | sample BarmaccomBMRX_R8_FD_160105 | JGI IMG/M metagenome (GOLD analysis project Ga0213875, IMG submission 160105) | Root-associated microbial communities from Barbacenia macrantha in rupestrian grasslands, the National Park of Serra do Cipo, Brazil - RX_R8 | ecosystem: Host-associated > Plants > Roots... | reverse complement strand
ATCAGCAATCCACGACGACGGCGATCGACGCCACCGCGCAGCAGCTTCAGCAAGCAGAAGCCGCAGAGAGGGAGCGTCAGCTCGCCGAGCTTAAGGCTGCTCGCGAATCGGGCGTGCTGGTGGAGGGGCGGCAGCGGGACGCTGGCCTGGACACCACGCCCGTCACCGCAACGGCTCCCAGCAACCGTGACGCTGCCGCGCCAAAGCTCGCGCTCGATCCGACGAACGATCCGAATGCGCAGGGGCGAAAAGAGGCGTTCGTCGGCGCGCTCGATCCCCGTGGCGACGTCAATCCGCATGCCGTCACTCCCTTGCGCTCACCCTATACCCTGTCGGCCGGCAGTGTGATCTCCGCGAGCCTGATTACCGGCTTGCGGTCGGACCTCCCGGGGCTGGTGACCGCGCAGGTCACCGAGAATACTTGAGGCCCCGCGAAAGCCTGCCAATTCGGACCGGTTCCTTCGCCTTGCCGAGGTGAAACAGCTGACGGGCGCATCTGGAACTACACTTTACGACTGGATGAAGGCGGGGCGCTTCCCCCTGCAGAGACAGACCGGCGGCAACCTCGTCGTCTGGCTCGAATCCGAGGTGCTCGACTGGATGCGGCGCGCCGGTAGACCCGGCTGAGCAACAACCACGTCCGACCTCAGTCGGGCCGCCTTCTGCGGCGTCCTTCGAGCAGCGCTCCCACAGCCACCGCCCCGTCCATGATGAGCTCCGCCCAGTCGGCCGCAAGCTCGCGGCGCCGCTCCATGTAAGCCTGCCGGTTGTAGCGCAGCTCCGTCTCCGACATGCCCTTCGGCTGGTGCGCGAGCATCAGATCGATGATGAGACGGTCGATGACCAGGCGGTCTGCGCCGGGATGGAGCCGTTCGCTGCGGCCGTTCATCACGGTAGAGAAGCTGGAACGCCAGCCGTGGGGCACGTGGAGGCCCTTCCAGCCCTCGCGGTTGTAGAGATAGCCGATCGCATTCTCGCTTAGCGGAGTACACGCGTCGCCCGGAGTGCAAAAGACGAGCGGACCCCTTCCCGTCAGCCGGCGCACCGCCCGGATCACCTCCACGGCGCGACCCGACAGCGGCACGACATGCTCGAACGCCTCGTCCTCGCGAAGCTCGAGCTCCAGCTTCATCTTGGACGGAGGCACGCGCCAAACGGCGTCCGGCGCGGCCGTGTCGCTCGTCCAGTCAATGCCCTCTATCTCGCGCCAAGCCGCGTTGCGCACCATGCCGGGCCGCTGCGCCGTCAGCGCGAGAAAGCGGGAGGCAAGCCGCGTGACCGGCGACGCCGCGGCGAGGTCGGACGTCTTGATGAGCGCCCTGATCTTCTTGATCTCGGTCAGTGCCGGCCACCGCCGCTTGGGCGGCGCCGGCTGCAGCGCGTCGCGGACGTTCACCGCGGGGTTCTCGTTCGCGACCCCCGCACCAGCGGCATAGCGGAACACGCGCTCGGCGCGCTGCCGCAGCCGGTGCGCGGTCTCGACCGCGCCGCGCTCCTCGACCGGACGGAGCGCGCCAAGCATCAGACCCTCGTCGATCTGATCAACGGGAAAGCTGCCGATGACGGGGAACAGGTCGCGCTCCATCGAGGAGATCACGTCCTGCGCGTGGATCTCCTTCCAGCGCGGTCTCTGGATCTCGTGCCAGGCGCGCGCGAACTGCTCAAACGTGTTCTCATGCCCGACCTTTCGCGCATGGCGCGCGCGCCTAGATTCGAGCGCCGGATCGCGGCCGTCGCGCAGCGCACGCTTCGCGTCGTCGCGCATCTCCCCTGCCCGCTTGACGCTAAGCTCGGGATAGCGGCCGAGCACAAGACGCCGCTCCTTGCCGCCGAAACGGTATTTCAACCGCCAGCTCCGGCCGCCAGCGGGGGGCACGAAGAGGTGTAGACCGCCCGAGTCAGCGAGCTTGTAGCCCCGCTCCCTCGGCTTCGCGTTCCTAGCGTCGCGGTCAGTCAGCATGATGCCCCCGCCTCAAGCTCGAATGTGTCCCCGCGATGCCCCCGGAAGCTTCCGGATTGGATCGGATCGGACCGGAAGCCCTCGGGCGCTCGCTATTGTGGTTGTCCGGGGAAAACAAGCGGTTCCGGACGTGCCCGGACGCGCTCGGATTAGACCCTGGCGGAGACCTCAACGGTCCGATCATGGCCGAGGCGGAGTTCGCGGACGCGGCAGCGATGGCGCGCTATCCGGCGCCAGATTTCGCTCGCCGAGAAGTTACCGTCGATCTGCGCTATACCGGCGGCACCCTCGTCGTTCACGAGTTGCCGGACGATCATCGTGCCGGCCCGGTATAAGCCACGCTTCGCCGGCGATTATGGCGCTACACGCTCCCGGCTGTCGGCCATCATCGGTTAGCTCCGCGGTAGTCGAAATTTTCGGGGTCGAGCCCCCCACGCCCGGATAAGGCCGCCGCGGTACCGACGCAAAGGCCTTGTCGAAACGGCTCGTGATGGCACGTTGCCGGCGACGTGGAACGATAGATACGGCTCGAACCTTGCTGGCTGTGCACGAAACAGCCTGCCACGCCGCTCGGTACAGGTCGCTGACACTTTCAAGCCATCGCCGCCGCCAGCTCCGGGCATTTGTCCGCGAAGGTGCCGCCGATGACGCTGCGCTGCAGGCTGCGGCGGCCGACGTCGCCCACAGGCTCGCGCCCGTGCTGAAGCGCGACATTGTCCCACAACACGAGATCGCCCGTGCGCCAGACATGTAGGTGGATGCGATCCGGCCGGTACAGCGCCGCGTCCAGCTCGGCGAGCAATGCGTCGCTCTCGACCGGGGGGCAGGCCCACCACGCGCGCGCTCTGATTCTGGCTGGCGAACAGGATCGGCTCGCCGGTGCGGGGATGCGCCACGATCGCCGGGTGGACATGGTTCGGCAGCGAATCCGCGATCGATGCGTCGTTACGCCGATCCGGCACCAGCCCGTACACGGTCAGCAGCTCCAGCGTCGCGAGCCGGGCCCGCATCTTTCCGGACAGCGCGATCCCGTTTAGCGCGACCGGCACGAACAGCGTGGCACTACGCTCGTCTGCCACGTCCACGGCGTGCAGCGCGATCGTCAGCAGCGGCTCGGCCGTGAACGCGTAGTCGGAGTGGAAGGCCAGCGACGTATCGCCGAGCTTGCCGACCTCGCTCGCGTTGGAGATCACGCCGTCGTCGACCGCCGCCACAGCATCATCGAACAGGGCGGTGAACCGGGTCTGCTGCGCGGACGTCAGCCGCTGCCCGCGCAGCACGAGCAGGCGGTGACGACGATAGAGGTCGCGCAGCGCCGCGGCGGTGGCGGGAGAAACCGGGGCGGCAGCGTCGATACCCGCGATCGCGACCCCGAACGGCTGGAGCAATTCGACATGCATGCGGCATCCTTCCCCGCTCGGTCTTGCCGCATCATCCGCCCGACGCATGCGGCTGACAAGCTGCAGATTGGCGTCCGCGCCGCGCCATGCGATAGCCGGACAGGCGTCGACGAACGCAAGACAGGAGCAGGACGATGACCACGGCCCCGGCCCTCCCCACCGATCGGACCGTCTAGCAGATCGGCGTCGTCGCCGATCTCGAGGCGGGAATGGCGCGCTACAGCAAGCTGTTCGGCCTCTCCGGCTGGAAACGGATGGATACGGACTATCGGGCGCGCTACCGCAACTGGGAGGGCCGCATCGCGAACCGCAACGCCTTCGCGCCATGGGGCACGATCCACCTCGAAATGATCGAGCCCGGCATCGGCGAAGGAAATGCGAAGGAGTGGCTGCGGGAGCGCGGCGAAGGCATCTTCCACATCGGTGTCGCCACCGACGACCTCGATCGCGACGCGGCCGGCGAGGACATCGTCTTTGAGGTGCTCGGCCGCGCCCGGCCCGATGGCGGCCGGGCGATCGTGCATCTCGATACCGTCGCCAGCCTCGGCTATTTCACCGAGCTGACCCACCGGCCGATGGCCGAGCAGCTCGCCGCCTGGGTGGCCTTGCCCGAAGGCCTAGCCAGGTGAGCCGTCAGCGGTTCATATAGACGTCGACCATGTGGTGGAGGTGGCGGCAACGCACCTCCATATATTTGCTGAAGTGGATCACGCCCTCGTCGCCGAGCGCGCGAAGACCCTCCTGCACCGGACCCATGTTCGACTGGTCCTGATCGTAGACGCTGGCGAGGAAGGCGAGCTCGGTCGCCGAGCTCCACATGTCGTCCGGCCCAAGCATGTTGAAGCGCGCCGGCTCAGGCTTCGGGCCATCCTTGGGCGCGATCCGGAACAACATCACCTCCATGAAGGTCTGGTTCGGGTCCATGCCGACGGGACGGAAGCGGTAGCAGATCTTGTCACGCAGGCCGCCCCAGAGGTGGAAGTTTGGGAAGAAATCATAGGAGATGCCGTCGACCAGATCGGCATCGCATGCCTCCGGAAATTCGCGGCCGGTGTCGGTCTCGAGCAGCTTGCGCGAAACGGCGCCGGCATAGTTGCGCGCGGTCATGCCCGGCTCGGGCGCCATCGGCTGGGACTCGCCCATCCGGCCGCTCGTCTTGAACATGCGCTCGATGCGCTGCTCCTCGTCGAGCTGCTCATGATAGACGGTCGGCGTCATCCCGCTCGGGTTCATGAAGCGGGTGACGTGATCCGACAGCACATCGTACTGGCAGGATTCATAACCGTTGGTCGGGTTGAGCTGCGGGTGCGTCGTGAAGACGTGGTGCGACTCGATGAACGCTTCCGCCGTCGCCTTCCAGTTCGCGGGCACGATCTTGCCGACATGCGCGACCATCGTGCAATCCTCGATCCGCCAGTGCGCGAAATGCTCGGGCATCGGCGCGAGCTGCTTCAGCAGCGGTTCGGCATCCTTGTCGAAATTGATGAAGACGAAGCCGGCCCAGGTCTCGAGCCGGATCTCCGGCAGCGGAAAATTGCGGGAATCGATCTGCGGGAAATCCCAGCCGAACGGGTTTTCCTTGAAGCTGCCGTCGATATTCCAGGTGAGGCCATGATAGGGGCAGCGAAACTGCTGCTTGCACCCGCCCTGCGTCACCAGCTTGCGGCCGCGATGCAGGCAGACGTTCTGCATCGCCTTCAGCGATCCGTCCGCCTGCCGGGTGACGATCACCTGTTTGTTGAGCAGCTCGTAGACATGGGTGTCGCCGACATTGGGGACATGCTCCTCGCGGCAGACATATTGCCAGGTCTTGAACCAGACCTTCTCGACCTCGCGCTTGAAGAATTCGGGGCTGGTATAGCGGCTGGCGGGGATCGGCTCGAGCCCCATGTCGAGGGTCTGCTCGCGCATCAGCTCGGGATAGCCGCGCGCGTCGCGCTCCAGCACTTCCCGATAGCTGACAGTCGGTCGACCCGTTTCAGCCAATGCGGTGGCCATCACACCATCTCCTTGTTCGCCTAGTTCAGCATCCTATTTTCGACGGCGGGTCGCAAGCCCGAATCGCATCGACACGCACCATCGATGCCGCGCAGAGGCGGCTTTGCGGCGATTTCCGCCTACTATTCGATTGTCGGGCTCAAGGCGATCCGTTAAGCGAAAATAGAAACAGGGTTTGAGGAGCTGATGATGGTCGCGCCGCTCAGCGACACTGAGGCAGCCTGGGAGGAATATCTCGCCACGCTGCGGGACTGTCGGGCGCGGCTGCTGGCGCACGAGCGCTGCCGCGAGAAGGGCGATCTCGCCCGCGCGCTCTACGACATTCAAATGCTCGCGACGACGGGCTTCAATCTCTACGTGGCGCCGCGCCGCTCGCATCCAAGCTTCTACATCCACCCCGTCTTCATGCCGTTCGAGATCACGTGGGGCCAGCCCTGCCCTGATTTCATGTACCGCTGGGCGATCGTCGACGGCCGCAACAGCTATCGCGTCTGGGGCATTCGCGGCACCACGCGCTGGGCCGAGATCCAGGTGCTGAACGGCTTCTGGGGCGATCCGGCGATGAGCCATGTCGCCAATGTCGATCTCGATCCCCATACCGGGCCGGACGGCCGCTTCGAGCTGATCTTCTCGCCCGATCCGCAGCCCGGCGGCCACTGGATCGAAATCCCGCGCGACGCCCGCAACGTCTTCCTGCAGAGCCGCGAGGCGTGGTGGGACTGGGAGCAGGACATCGGCCTCCAGATGCGGATCGAGCCGCTGGAAATCCGGAGCGAAGACGAATGGGCGCTGTCCGAGGAGGAGATGAACCGCCGCATCCGCGAAGCCGGGCGCTGGATCGCCAGGAATACCGATTTCAACATCAATCAGGTCGGCAAGATCATCGATCATGCCGGCGGCCGCAACGCCTTCGCGGTAACGCCTTCGCGGTGGAGTGGGACGGCAAGGCGCTCGGCGGGCACCCCAACGCGCTCAAGGGGCGGATGATCTTCGACATGGCACCTGACGAGGCGATCATCGTCGAGGTCGAGGCGCCGCGCGCGGTCTACTGGAGCTACTCGATCGCCGACATCTGGTACCAGACGCCCGACTATAGCTACCACCAGAGCTCGCTCAACGGCGCGCAGGGGCGGATGGACAGCGTCGGCCGCTTCCGCGTCGTGATGGCGCGGGACGATCCCGGCATCGCCAACTGGATCGATACGGTCGGTCTGACGCAGGGCATGGTCAATTTCCGCTTCTACATGCCGATCGACGACTATGTGCCGAAGCCGATCGTCACCAGGGTGAAGGGCGCAGCCGTTCGCGCGCATCTGCCCGCCGACACGCCGCTGGTCGGTCCCGACGAGCGCAAGCGGATCCTGGCCGCCCGCGCCCGCGCATCGCTTGCCCGCTATGGCTATTAGCGCGCGTTACGCCGGCAAGGTGGCGCTCGTCACCGCCGGCGCTTCCGGCATCGGCCTCGCGACGGTACGGCGGCTGGCGGCCGAGGGCGCGGCGGTCGCCTTCTGCGATATCGCCGGGGAACGGGGCGAGGCGATGCGCCGCGATCTCGCCGAGGCGGGGCACGACGCGCTGTTCGTGCCGTGCGACGCCACCGACGAGGGCTCGGTCGTCGCGCTGATCGATGCGGTGGTGTCGCGCTTCGGGCGGCTCGACGTCGCCGTGAACGTGGTTGGCGGCCACGCTGCGCACGACCGCCCCGGCCCGCCGCTCCACGAATGCACGCTCGACGGCTGGGAGGCGACCGTCACGCTCTGCCTGCGCAGTACCTTCCTCTGCATGAAGCACGAGATTGCGGCGATGCTGGCGAGCGGCGGCGGCGCGATCGCCAACACCGCGTCGATGGCGGGGATCCGCGTCACGCCCTTTGCCTCGCCGGCCTACACCGCCGCCAAGGCCGGCGTCGTGCATCTGAGCGAGATGACGGCGGTGCTGTACGCCAGGCAGAATATCCGCGTGAACGTCGTCGCGCCCGGCCTGACCGGAACGCCGGCGATCGCGAACAGCACCTCGACCGCAATGCGCGACGCGATCGTTGCCGAATATCATCCGACCGGCCGGCTGATCGCGGCCGAGGCGCAGGCCGCCGCCTTCGCCTGGCTCTGCTCGGACGACGCCGCGGATGTCACCGGGCTGACAGTGCCGGTCGACGGCGGCTGGGCCGCCCGCTGACGACAGGAAAGGACGAACACATGACCGCAACGCTGGAGGGCAAGGTCGCGATCGTGACCGGCGCGGGGCGCGGCATCGGCCGGGGCATCGCGCTCGCCTTCGCGCACGCAGGCGCGAAGGTCGCGGTCGCCTCGCGCACCGCCAGCACGGTCGACAGCGTCGTGGCCGAGATCCGCGCCGGCGGCGGCGAGGCGCTGCCGGTCTGCACCGACATCGGCGACAAGGCGGCGATCGACCACATGGTCGAGGCGACGGCTGCGGCGTTTGGCGGCCTCGATATCCTCGTCAACAATGCGCAGGGCCATGGCAGCCGCGCCAGCCCGGCGCCGACGCCGGTGCTGCAGCCGCTCGAGACGTTCGACGAAAGCCACTGGGATTTCGCGCTCGAGACCGGCCCGCTCGCCACGCTGCGCGCGATGAAGGCGGCGTTCCCGCATCTGGAGGCGCGCGGCGGCGGGCGTATCATCAACTTCGGCTCGCGCTGGGGCCAGCTCGGCATGGAGGGCAGCGTTGCCTACAACGCTGCCAAGGAGGCGATCCGCGCGCTCTCGCGCACCGCGGCGCGCGAATGGGGCCAGCACGGCATCACGGTCAACGTGATCAACCCGACGATCGTCACCGACGCCTACCAGTTTCACGCCGCGCAGCATCCTGAGGAGGTCGCGCGCGATGTCGCGATGATCCCGCTGCGTCGCGCCGGCGAGCCGCTCAAGGATCTCGGCCCGGTCGCGGTCTTCCTGGCAAGCGACGGCGCCGGCTATCTGACCGGCATGACGGTGATGGTCGACGGCGGCAAATATATGACGCCCTGACGGGGAGAGCGGGAGATGACGGACAGGCTGGCCGGCAAGGTGGCGATCGTCACCGGCGCCGGCTCCAATATCGGACGCGGCGTCGCGCTGCGCTTCGCGGCCGAGGGCGCGCGGGTCGCCGTCGCCGACATCGCGCGCGAGTCCGGCGAGGAAACGGCGGCGCTCATCGCGGCCGCCGGCGGGCAGGCGCACGCCTATGCCCTGGATGTCTCGGACGAAGCGGCGGTGCTGGAGACGATCGGCGACGTCGCGGCGCGCTGGGGTGGACTGCACATACTGCACAACAATGCCGTCTACCGGACATTCGCCGCGCCCGGCGCGCATCCGCTGCTCGACTTCGACGCCGGCAACTGGCGGCGCGAGTTCGATGTCAACGTGCTCGGCGCCGCGTTCGGCTGCAAGCATGCGATCCCCCACATCGTGAAGGCGGGCGGCGGCGCGATCCTCAACAGCTCGTCGGTGAACGGGCTGGTCGGCGACCTGCACCGCCCGCAATACGGAATGTGCAAGGCGGCGATCAACAATCTGACGATGACGGTGGCCGCGCTGCATGGTCGCCAGGGCATTCGCTGCAACGCGATCGCGCCCGGCAACATCCCGCGCGGCGGCATCGACGCGCATCCCTGGGCGAAGCTCGATTCGCCCTATGCGGTGGCGGACCGGCACCAGATCGCGCCACGGCGCGGCGTGCCGGAGGACATCGCCGCGTTGGCGCTGTTCCTCGCCTCGACGAGGGCAGCTTCATCACCGGCCGCATCATCCCCTGCGACGGCGGGCTGATCGGCGTCACCCACTTCGATTACGCCTCGCTCAATCCGCTCCCCGGCGAGGAGGCGAGCGGCTCCCTGCCCTGGGCTTCGGGCGCCTAGGACCGGCCTTCGCGCGGGATGCCATATCCGGTCATGTAGTCGCCGAAGGCCGCTTCGACGTCGGCGTCAGTGATACCGGCGGCAGCCAGCGAATAATCGGGCGTGCCATGCTTGCCTTTGCGGTTCTCGGCCAGCCACGCGACCATGCGCGCCTCCACCGCAGGAGCGAACTCGAGATCGAGCTGCCGATAGATGCCGCGCACCGCAGCCAGCGGATCGGACGCCATCTCGACATAGAGAATGTCGATGAAGGTCTGCGGCGCGGTCGCGCGGAACGCGGCGGCGCGGGCGAGACGGTGGCGCAGCGCCGGGATCGTCTCGCGCAGCATCGCATCGGCGTTCCAGTTGGCCGGATCGTCCGAGAAGGTCCGCCGGAGCGCGCTGAACAAGCTCGCATAGGAGGGCAGCACCCGGCGCAGGTCACGATGGGTCTGTACGAACACGGCGTCCGGATAGACGGCGGTGAGCGCATCGAGCTGCGACAGATGCGACGGCGCTTTCAGCAGCCAGCGCTTGCCCGGCTTGCGCACTTGCAGGTGCTGGAGCAGCTTGCGATGCTCTCCAAACACGGCAATGCGATCGATCCCGGCGGTCGCCTGCACGTAGGACGGCACGTTCCAAAAGGCGCCGTAGGGCGTATTGACCAGCCATTGCTCGCACAGGAACACGCATTCGTCGGCGAGCCGCGCACCGAGCGGATGGATGGCGTAGACATCCGGCCGGCTGAGCCCCCAGCGATCGAGCATCGCCTCGGCGTGATCGATCCGTGGATCGTCGTCATAACGTGCGGCCTCGGGCGGCGGCGAAGAGAACAGCGTCTCCCAGCAGAGCGGCACGCGGTTGTCGGGATCCTGCGCGAGCAAATTGAACAACAGCGTCGTGCCGGTGCGCGGCATGCTCGGAATGATGATCGGCCGCTCGATCGACTGGTCAGCGATCGCGGGGATGCGCTTGCGGTCCTCGACGACGCGCAGTCGCGTGGCGAGGACGGTCGCGAGTCGTTCGCGCGCGAACATCTCGCCGCGCGCGTTGAGCCGCGCCTCGCGATCGAGCGCATCGCACAGTGCCGCGAGCGGGCCTGAGATGTCGAAATCGCCGAAATCGTCGAGCCCGGTCTCACGCGTCGCGTTCGCGAGCAGCGCGTCCGACCGGATGGGAACGGTAGCGGTGGCCGTCATCCGCTCAGACCGCGAAGCGACGGTCGACGCCGATCTTGCGGCGCCGCAGCTGCTCGGTGCGCTCCTCGGCGGTGAGGCGGCGAAGGGCCCCGGGCAGCACATCGCTCAGCGCATCGAAGCGGACGAGCCGGGCGTTCGGTATCGGGCTGTCGGACGCTTCCACCCAGCGCTGGTTGACCATCCCTTCGACGTTGCTGCCGGTGTCAAGCCAGTTCGCGATGCCGGGATCGCGGTGCGACACGACCAGCCAGATGCGGCCGTCGGCCGCGAGTTCGGCCTGCCGGCAGTTGAGCGAGGACAGGCGATAGCGATAGTCGACCGACTTCCACCAGCGGTCGCCGAGTTCGAAATTCCAATAGGCGCAGTCGGCCGGCGGCATCACGTCGATGACCAGCGCCTCGTCCGGCCGGATGATCCAGCCGATGAAATGCAACGCCCGGTTAAGCAACGCGGCATTGCCGTCATAGCAGGTGAACGCGGGCACGCCGGCGACCCACCGGTTGGGCGTCCGGTGATAATAATCCACCCATGCAGGCCATTTCGAGGAATCCTCCTCCAGCCATGTGGCGGCGGCATCGAGCTGACGGATCAGTGTGGCGGGATCGAGCGCTGGCGGCGGCGCATCCGCTCCCACCCGCTCGATGCGGACGCGCATCGGCTCCTCACTGTCCCACTCGCCGAAGAACTGTCTGAGAAAGACGCGCTGAAGCCCGGGATCAAGCTTCAGCCAATTGCCGGTCTTTTCGGTGGCGCTCAGCGTGACAACGAAGCTACCGTCCCACTCGGTCTTCAGATCGCGGTCGTGCAGCACATTGCCGCCCGCCTTGAACGATACCCAGTGGACGGTGCCGCGATGGCCGACGATGCGATAGTCATGCGCACCGTCGACGACCGCGTCGAGATAGGTGCAGTCGGGATTGTCGCCGAAGGATTTGTTGGTCGGTGTCTGGAGATGCCAAAACTGCGGATAGAGTGGATCGGCGAAATTGACCTCGTGATCCAGCGCCTTGGCGATGTAGCGCGCCATGTAGCGGACGCCGGTCGCGCGGACGAGCGGAGTGTCCGCCGGCTCGTCGCGAAAGGCGAGCCGACCCGCCTGCTTCACCCGATCGCAGAACCTGTCCCATGCCGCAGACAGCTCGACGTTGTGATGTTCGGTCACGGGCGGCTCCCTTCGCGCCTAGTCTTACTGCGTCACAAAAGCCATCTTGGTGAGCGGTTGATCTGACCGCAGCAGGGACATCGGAGCAGCCGCTTGGCGAGCGCGATGGTGATCGTGCGGCGGAGTGTCG
>Ga0213875_10002258_pt1 | contig 11685 bp, 13 predicted proteins | sample BarmaccomBMRX_R8_FD_160105 | JGI IMG/M metagenome (GOLD analysis project Ga0213875, IMG submission 160105) | Root-associated microbial communities from Barbacenia macrantha in rupestrian grasslands, the National Park of Serra do Cipo, Brazil - RX_R8 | ecosystem: Host-associated > Plants > Roots... | reverse complement strand
GACCAGTACGTGACGGCCGGGATCTTCGAGCCCGGCAGCTTCGCGGTGCTGGCCCGGCCCGCGGGTGACCACGACCGGGACGCCCACCCAGCCGAACGCACCCGGCGGGGGCGCACGGCGGCGCCGCCGTTCCAGCTCAGCGTGCTCGGCTACGGCCCCGACGGGGACATCCTGGCCGCCCAGCTGGCGGCGCTGCTGGAGGCCTGGGAGGCGGCCGGGCGGCCCGGCACCCGCAACTTCCGCATCCTCGCCTATCCGCGCACGACCGAGGACGCCAGCGGGCCGGCGGCCGGCCCGGGCGAGTCGGTCATCGAGCGGCCGCACACCACGTTCGTGGTCGCCCCGCTGGACCCGTCGTGACCGGCGCGCCGCCGGTTCGCTGGTCGTTCAATCTCCCGTAACCTGAGGAGCCATGGACGCCGCCACCAGCCAGCTGGAGACCGAGCGCAAGTACGACGCCGGCCCCGAGTTCACGCTGCCCGACCTGAGCGCCGTGCCCGGTTACACGGTCAGCGAGCCGGAGACGTTCCACCTTGCCGCCGTCTACTTCGACACCGACGACCTGCGGCTGATCAAGAACAAGGTCACGCTGCGGCGGCGCACCGGCGGCGAGGACGACGCCTGGCACCTCAAGCTGCCGGTCCGCCCCGGTACCCGGCGCGAGCGCCACCTGCCGCTCAGCGCCGGCACCGACACCGTGCCCGCCGAACTGCAGGACCTGGTGGCCGACCTGACCGGGGGCGAGCCGCTGCGGCCGATCGCCCGGCTGAACACCGACCGCACCATCCGCCGCCTGATCGGCGCGGACGGGCAGCCGCGGGCCGAGGTGGCCGACGACCAGGTCAGCGGCCGGCGGCTGGCGGCCGACGGCCAGGCCGCCGCCCCGCTGACCTGGCACGAGATCGAGGTGGAGCTGATGTCGGGGCCACCCGACGTGCTCGACGCGGCCGAGACCGTGCTGCGGGCGGCCGGGGCCCGCCCCTCATCGTCCGCATCCAAGCTGGGCCGGGTCCTGGAGCAAGGCTGACCGGGCGGCCACCCTTTCAGGTTTTTCCGAGCCGACCTTCAGCGACTGGACATCACGGAGAGATTCCCTGGACTGGGGCCGCCTGCGCTGGGCAGTCCTTGACGAAGCGGATCGACCGTTGGTACCGAGGGGGAGGCAGCGATGACCGAGGCGAAAACCGGCACGGCGACCGCCAGCTGGTCCTCGCTCGGCTGCCTGGTCCACCTGACGGTCACCGAGCCGGAGATGCTGGGCGCCGCCCGGGCGCTGCTGGAAGCCGACCTGGCCGCCCTCGACGTGGCCTGCAGCCGGTTCCGGCCCGACTCCGAGCTGGCCGGCCTGGACCGCGCGGGCGGCCAGCCGGTCGAGCTGAGCCCGCTGCTGGCCGAGGCGGTCGCCGTCGCCCTGCGAGCGGCCGAGCTGACCGGCGGCGACGTCGACCCCACGGTCGGCGAGGCCATCGCCGCCTGCGGCTACGACCGCGACTTCACCCTGGTGGCGCCGGACGGCCCGGCCGTCAACCTGGTCATCCGGGCGGTACCGGGCTGGCAGCAGGTGCGGCTGGACCGGGCCACCCGCACGCTGACGATGCCGCCCGGCGTCCGGCTCGACCTCGGCGCCACCGCCAAGGCGTGGACCGCCGACCGGTCGGCCGACCGGATCGCCAGCACGCTCGGCACCGGCGTGCTGGTCGGCCTGGGCGGTGACATCTCGGTGGCCGGGCCGGCCCCCGACGGCGGCTGGTGCATCCGGGTGCAGGACATCACCGGCCGCCCTGAGGAAGACCCGTCCGGGCCCGCCACCGTGGTCGCGATCACCGGCGGCGGCCTGGCCACCTCGAGCACCACCGCCCGGCGCTGGCGCCGCGGCGGCAGCGTGCTGCACCACATCCTCGACCCCCGGACCGGGCTGCCGCCCGCGGCCGTGTGGCGTACGGTGTCGGTGACCGCCGCCACCTGCGCCGACGCCAACGCGGCGAGCACCGCCGCCATCATCCGCGGCGACGCCGCCACCGGCTGGCTGGCCAGCCTGCGGCTGCCGGCCCGGCTGGTCAGCGACACCGGCCGGGTCGAGACCGTGGCCGGCTGGCCCGCCGAGTGATCACTCAGAGAGTATTCAGAACACCTTCTGAAGCTAAGCTGGGCCAGAGCAGACACAGTTGATAACTATGAACACAGCTCAGAGCTCCGCCGTGGCCCCCGCGGGCGCCCGGCGGCCGGACGGCACCGCGATCCGGGTGCTCGTCGTCGACGACGAACCCAGCCTGGCCGAGCTGCTCGGCAGCGTGCTGCGCTACGAGGGCTGGGACACCCGCACCGCGGGCACCGGGACCGACGCGGTCAGTATCGCGCGCGAATTCCAGCCCGATGCGGTGATCCTGGACATCATGCTGCCCGACTTCGACGGGCTCGAGGTGCTGCGGCGGCTGCGGGCCGAGAACGCCGGGGTCTGCGTGCTGTTCCTGACCGCCCGGGACGCGGTCGAGGACCGGATCGCCGGCATCACGGCCGGCGGCGACGACTACGTGACCAAGCCGTTCAGCCTGGAGGAGGTGCTGGCCCGGCTGCGGGGGCTGCTGCGCCGGGCCGACCTGACCCGCACCCACAGCGAAGGCTCGCTGAGCGTGGCCGACCTGACCATGGACGAGGACGCCCGTGAGGTCCGCCGGGGCGGCGACCTGATCGAGCTGACCGCGACCGAGTTCGAGCTGCTGCGGTTCCTGATGCGCAACCCGCGCCGGGTGCTGTCCAAGGCGCAGATCCTCGACCGGGTGTGGAACTACGACTTCGGCGGCCAGGCCCACGTGGTCGAGCTGTACATCAGCTACCTGCGCAAGAAGATCGACGCCGGCCGCCCGCCGCTGATCCACACCGTGCGGGGCGTCGGGTACGTGCTGAAGCCGGGGGGCTGATGGCCGGGCTGCGCGATCGGGCGGGGGTGGTGGCCGGGCGGGCCGGGCGCCCGTGGTCCTCGCTGATCCGCGGCAGCCTGACCGTCCGGCTCGTGGCCGGGCTGGTGGTACTGGTCATCGTGACCTGCGCGGTGCTCGGCATCGCCACCTACAGCGTGCTCAGCCGCCAGCTCGTCACCAACTTCAACCAGCAGCTGGAGGCGGCCACCCAGCGGGCGTTCGCGGCCTGCCTGAACGACGCGCCCGCTCCCGACGGCGGCATGTCGGCCGGTCAGCGGGTGGATCCGGACGGCGGCTCGCCCGGCTGCTCGCACTACATCGTCGGCCAGTCGGCGGGCACGTTCGACGCCTGGATCACCACCAACGGCACCGTGCTCGACGCCACCATCATCGGCGGCGGCGCCGTGCACCTGACCGCGGCCGACAAGCAGGTGCTGACCGCGCTGCCGGTGTACAAGACCTCGAAGCAGGGCAGCAGCAGCGGGGCGATCCCGCCGGCGCTGCCGAACGTGCCGTTCTACACCCGCCAGCTGCCGTCGCTGGGCGGCGACTACAAGCTGACCGCGGTCACCACCCCGACCGGCCAGGTGCTGCTCACGGGCCTGTCGCTGCACAACATCGAGCACACGCTGCGGAACGTCGAGCTGGCCGAGATCGCGGTGTTCGCGCTGGTCGTCCTGGTGGTCGCGGGGACCGGGGCCGGGCTGGTGCGGTTCTCGCTGCGGCCGCTGCGCCGGGTCGCCAGCACCGCCACCCTGGTGGCCGAGCTGCCGCTGGACACCGGCGTGGTCAGCCTGCCGCCCCAGGTACCCGACGACGACCCGCGCACCGAGGTCGGCCGGGTCGGGGCCGCCTTCAACCGGATGATGCAGCACGTGGAGTCGGCCCTGTCCAACCGGGCCGCCAGCGAGGCGCGGCTGCGCCGGTTCGCGGCCGACGCCAGCCACGAGCTGCGCACCCCGCTGTCGGCCATCCGCGGTTATGCCGAGCTGGCGCTGCGGCACGGCGGCCCGGTGCCCGAGGACGTGACCCACGCGCTGGAACGGGTCCAGTCCGAGTCGGCCCGGATGAGCGTGCTGGTCGACGAGCTGCTGCTGCTGGCCCGGCTGGACGCCGGTCGGCCGCTGGCGGCCGAGCCGGTCGACCTGACCATGCTCACGATCGAGGCCACCAGCGACGCCCGGGTCGCCAGCCCGTCCCACCGCTGGCGGCTCGAACTGCCGGACGAGCCGCTCACCGTCCGCGGCGACGAGCTGAGGCTCCGCCAGGTGCTGTCCAACCTGCTCAGCAACGCGGCCAAGCACACCCCGGCCGACTCCGAGATCACCGTCGCGGTCGCCCCGACGTCGGCCGCGGGCGCGCCGTCGGTCCAGCTCAGCGTGACCGACAACGGCCCCGGGATTCCGCCTGACCTGCTGCCCGAGCTGTTCGAGCGGTTCGTACGGGGTGACTCGTCCCGCTCGCACGCGGCCGGCAGCACCGGCCTCGGGCTGGCCATCGTCAAGGCGGTGGTGACCGCCCACCACGGCACCGTCGCCGTCACCAGCCGCCCCGGCTGCACCTCGTTCACGATCGTGCTGCCCCGGCTCAGTGACGAGGTGCCACCGGACTGGGCGCAAGCTCCCCTGGGCTAGCCGGCTGGGCCTCGGCCTGGCGGGCCAGCGGGCCCCACTTCATCAGCGAGCCGCACACCAGCCCGCCGGCCGCGAAGATCGCCGCCGTCCACCAGAACGCGGTGGTGTAGCCGTGCACCTGGGCGGTGGCCAGCGCGAGCTTGCCGCGGGCGGTGGCCAGTGCCGCCGGGGCCAGGTGGAGGCTGGTCAGATAGCTGGCGGCGGCGCTGGTGGCGATGGTGTTGAGCAGCGCGGTGCCGATCGAGCCGCCGAGCTGCTGGCCGACGTTGAGTGTGGCCGAGGCGACGCCCGCGTCCGACGGGGCGACCCCGAACGTCCCGGTGTTCATCGACGGCGGCATCGACATGCCGATGCCGGCCCCCGTCACCATCATCGGGCCGAGGATCGCGGTCGCGTAGCCGGAGTGCACGCCCAGCCGGGTCAGCCACGCCATCCCCGCTCCGGCCACCACCATGCCCACCCCGACCAGGATCTTCGGCCCGATCCGGGGCATCAGCACGATGTTGGCGATCTGCGCGAACAGCATCACCATGGCGATCGTGGGCAGGAACGCGACGCCGGTCTTGAGCGGCGAGTACCCGAGGATCGTCTGCAGGTAGTAGGTCAGGAACAGGAAGATGCCGAACATCCCGGCCCCGGTGACCAGCACCGCCAGGTAGGCGCCGCCGCGGTTGCGGTCCAGCACCACCCGGGGCGGCAGCAGCGGGTGCGGCGTCTGGGACTGCCAGGTCACGAACGCGGCCAGCAGGACCACCCCGGCGGCCAGGAAACCCCAGGTCGAGGCGGCTGACCAGGAGTGCGTGCCGGCGTTGGAGAAGCCGTAGACCAGGCAGAACATCGACCCGGAGACCAGCGCCACGCCCAGGTAGTCCAGCCGCGGTGTCCGCGCGGCGCGCTGGTTGGTGAGCAGGGTGACCGCGCCCGCCACCGCGAGCCCGGCGAAGACCAGGTTCACGTACAGACACCAGCGCCAGTCCAGGTACTCGGTCAGCAGGCCCCCGAGCAGCAGCCCGACCAGGCCGCCGGCCCCGACGATGGCGCCGTAGACCCCGAACGCCTTGCCGCGTTCCTTGGGGTCGCTGAACGTGGTGGTCAGCAGCGACAGCGCGGCCGGGGCGAGCAGGGCCGCGAACACGCCCTGGCAGGCGCGGGCGGTGACCAGCATCGGGAAGTTGAGGGCGGCGCCGCCCACCGCCGAGGCGACCGCGAAGCCGATCAGCCCGGTCAGCAGGGTCACCTTACGGCCGAACAGGTCACCCAGGCGGCCACCGAACAACAGCAGGCTGCCGAACGACAGCGCGTAGGCGGTGATGATCCACTGCCGGTCGACGTTGGAGAAGTGCAGGGCGTGCTGGGCGGACGGCAGCGCGATGTTCATGATCGTGATGTCGAGCACGATCATCAGCTGGGCGAGCCCGATAAGCGCCAGGATCAGCCAGCGCCGCTGGCCCGGATCGGCCGGCTGGGTCGCGGGCCCGCCGCCAGGAACGCTGGGAGCGCTGGGTGCGGCCATCTCTCGTTCTCCCATCTGGAGATGCAAACTCCGCTTACGTCCCGACCGTAGCAGAAGTGGAGACGTTTTCTCCACTTTGATTTAGGATGACTTCATGAACAGCGACGTGGAGGGCAAGGACGGCCCAGACGGGGCCGGCGACCTGGAGGGGGCCGGCGGCCGGCCGTTGCGCCGGGACGCTGAGCTGAATCGGCAGCGCATCCTCAAGGCGGCCGACGAGGTGTTCACCGAACGGGGCCTGGAGGCGACCCTGGACGACGTGGCCCGGCAGGCCGGGGTGGGCGTGGGCACGGTCTACCGCCGTTTCCCCGACAAGGCGTCGCTGGCCGACGCCCTGTTCGAGGAGCGCATCAACACGATGGCCGGCCTGGCCGTCCAGGCCCAGGAAGCCGACGACCCCTGGGAGGGCCTGGCCGGTTTCATGCTGACCGCCGCTGAGATGCTGACCAGCGACCGCGGCCTGCGCCAGATCCTGATGTTCGCCGCCCACGGCCACGACCGGACCCATTACGCCCGTGAGCGCATGCGCCCCGCCGTCGGCAAACTGGTCGAACGCGCCCAGGCGGCCGGTCAGCTCCGCCCCGACCTCAGCGCCACCGACATCCCGGTTATGGAGTTCATGCTCGGCGCCACCGCCGAGTACGCCCGCGACGTCCGGCCGGATATCTGGCGGCGGTACCTGACTCTGCTGCTGGATGCACTGCGGCCGTCGCGGGATGGGTACACGCCGTTGCCGGTGGCGGAGCTGTCGCCGGACGAGCTGGCGACCGCGATGCGGACCAGTCCGCTCAAGCCCAGCGGGCGCGGAAGTACTGAATAATCTTGTCGGCCTGCTCATGGCTGACCTCGACCAGTTCCTGCCCCAGATCGCCGCGCTCCCACTCGACGATGGCGGGCGTGAACACCCAGCTGAAATCCTTGCGCAGGCCCTCGTCGGTGAAGCCCCAGTCCGTTTGCAGCCGCCGTACCAAGCCGTAGGGATTGTCGGTCGTCCGGTCGGCGGCCACCACTGCGTAGAACGTTATTTTGTCTGGCATCAATAGCCTCTCTCAGAGTGGTCGGCGATATCAGACACACGCGCTGGCACGGGAACACGCGACGACACTTCCTGCTGAAAGACGCTCAGGTCGCGGCGCTCGTTCGCGGTGGTGGCCGAGTCGCGAATCCTCTCGTACGCCCCGTGTGTCACCTCATGCTTGGCGTGAAAGCTTTCTGGCGTATGGAACTGGACTTCGAACCGCTGCCCTTCGGATGTCACCCATCGAGTATTAACGCCTTTGTACTCCGAATCCGCCCATGAATTCCTGCATTTGTACATACGGTATCCGCGAGCTTCCAGGCGCTGCGTGACTTCGAAGTAGCCGCTGGTGTAGTCGCTGGCAGCGAAGCAGAACGTATAGCGGATGGCATCCGGTATCTGCTGGACGATTTCGCCAATGGTGGCGTCGGGGCTGCTCGACTCGCGAGCGCTCGCGACTTTCTCCGCCAGCCGTCCCTCGCCTTTTAAACGAAAGCTGAAGCCTTCCAGCCAGCCGCGCGGGGAATTGTCCGACGCTACCGCCTCGACATCGGAACTGATCACCGTTTCCGCAGCTTTGACCCGCGCGATCGAGTCAGCTACCTCGGCCGGCGCGGCTCCCCCAGGCTGGTCTCGCTTCTTCGGCTCGGCGGCCCACCGTTCCTTGTGGGCTGCCCAGAGCGCGGAAAAACGCGAGACCTCACTCCAGTAGCGGTGGGACGCGAAGGCTTCGGCGCGGGTGAGGTCGGGGACGGCGCGTGGGTCGGGTGGGGCGTCGGGGGTTGAGGGGGTTTCGGGGCGGTCAGGTGGGGTGGCGGGGCGATCGAGGGCCACGGGTGCTCCCGGACGGGATGGGCACGTTTGGCCAGGTTAGGCGATGATGCGCGAGAAAGGCAGGGACGTAAACAAGCGTTAAGAAATTCTCGCGAACTCGCGTGGGAGTAAATACGAAGTTAGGGGTAGGGGGGCCGATCGACCCGAGGGCGGTGGCCTTATGAACCGAGTATGCACGTTAAACACCAGGCAGGCGTTCATCCGCTTGCCGGCCCGGGTGGATCAGGTGGCCCGGGCGCGGGAATTCGTGCTGAGCGCGCTGGGCGCCGACCATCCGAGCGCTGGGCCAATCCAGCTCATTGTCGATGAACTGGTGACGAACTCAATTCTGCACAGCCGGTCCGGGCGGCGGCCCGACGGCAAAGTCTCGATCACGCTGACCAGCCATTCGCAGCTGATCCGGGTCGAGGTGACCGACGACGGGGGCGCCAGCTTGCCGCGGCTGCGGGAGGCCGATTTCTGCGCGGAAGGCGGCCGTGGCCTGCACCTGGTCGACGCACTCGCCACCACCTGGAATTGCGCGCGCGGCCCTTACGGCACCACGACCACCTGGGCCGAGGTGGCGGACTGAAATTTGCTGGACACCGGCTGGGCCGACCGGGATGGTGGGCGCCATGGTGCAGGAGGACAGCTGGCGGCAAGAGGACATCTGGGACAACGAGATAGCCCGGGACTACGACTCATCGGACAGCGAGATGTTCGCGCCCGCGGTACTGGGGCCGACGGTGGACCGGCTGGCCGAACTGGCCGGGGACGGGCGGGCGCTCGAGTTTGCGATCGGGACCGGACGGGTGGCGGTCCCGCTGGCCGGGCGGGGTGTGCCGGTGACCGGCATCGAGCTGTCGGAGGCCATGATCAGCCAGCTGCGCACCAAGACCGGCGAGGACGCGATCCCGGTGATCCGGGGCGACATGGCGACGACGCGGGCGCCGGGCGAGTTCAGCCTCGTCTACCTGGTCTACAACACCATCGGCAACCTGCTCACCCAGGCCGAGCAGGTCGAATGCTTCCGCAACGCGGCCCGGCACCTCAGTCCGGGCGGCCGGTTCGTGATCGAGCTGGGCCTGCCCGAGCTGCGGGTGATGCCGCCGGGCCAGTCGGCGGTGGTATTCGCATCCAACCCCGGTTACATCGGGCTGGATACCTACGACGTGGTGCAGCAGCGGCTGGTCTCCCACCACTTCTACTTCGGCGAGGGCCGCGAGGCCCGGCTGGTGCGCAGCCCGCACCGCTACATCTGGCCCGCCGAGCTCGACCTGATGGGCCAGCTGGCCGGGTTCGGGCTGGAGAGCAGGCACGCGGACTGGGCCGGCCGTGAGTTCACGGCCGAGTCGGCCTCGCACGTGTCGGTCTACCGGCTGCCAACGGCCTGACGGTAGACGCCGGGGGTGACGCCGTAGTACCGGCGGAACCAGCGGGTCAGGTGCGCCTGGTCGGCGAACCCGCTGGTGGCGGCCGCCTCAGCGGCCGACGCGCCGCCGGTCAGCAGGGCGCGGGCGCTGCGTAGGCGCAGCTGGCGCTGGTAGTCGCTCGGGGGCAGACCGTAGACGGCGGTGAACGCCCGGCTGGCGGTGTACCGGCTGCAGCCGGCCGCCGCGGCCAGGTCGTCGGCGGTGAGCGGGCTGGCGTAGGCGTCGTGCAGCCGCTCCCGGACCCGCCGGGCGATCAGCGCCGACGCCGGTGCGGCCAAGGCCTCGCGCGCGGAAGGGACGCCGTGGGCGTGCCGGGTCAGCAGGCGCAACGTTGACGTCAGCTCCTCGTGTTGCCGCAGCGGCATTGAGGCGCCGGTAAGAGCGGTATGGAGGGAGCGGAGTCGGCGGGCCAGCACCGGGTCGGCGACGACGGGGGTACGGAACAGCGGGCCGCCGCCCCGGCTGACGCCGGCGTCGACCAGCAGGTCTTCGACCTGGGCGGGGGCGATGTGGATCATCCGGTAGGTGAAGCCGGGGCCGGTGGCCGCGTGGCCGTCGTGGGGGTCGTCGGGGTTGAACAGCATGACCATGTCGGCCGTGCTCACGTGGTGGCCGCCGCGGCAGGTGAAGGCCTGGGCGCCCTCGTCGGTAACCCCGAACGAGTACGTCTCGTGACTGTGCCGGTGGTAGACGTGGGACCGGAAGTGGGCGTGCATGGCCCCGATCGGGCCGCCGCCAGCCGATGAGCCGTCAGCCGCCGGGGCGCCGGACCGCCAGTAGCGGGCCCAGTCGCCGCTCCCGCGCCAGTCACCGCCCACGCTCCTAGTATGGCGGGGTGGCCGATGAGCTCACGTTCGAGACGATCTACGCGCAGGCCGGCGACGACTTGGCCGGGATCCCCTGGGCCAGCCTGGCGCCGATGCCGGCCCTGGTCCAGTGGCTGGACGGCCAGCCGCCGGTCACCGGGGCGCGAGCGCTAGTGGTGGCCTGCGGCCTCGGCGACGACGCCGAGGAGGTCAGCCGCCGCGGCTGCCGGGTGACGGCGTTCGACCTGGTCCCGGCCGCCATCGCGCACTGCCGGGCCCGGTTCCCCGGGTCGGCGGTGGATTACCGGGTGGCGGACGTATTCCGGCTGCCGGACGACTGGCGACGGGCGTTCGACCTGGTGGTGGAGATCCGGACCTTGCAGTCGCTGCCGGTCAGCGAGCGGGCCACCGCCGCCGCCAGCATCGCCGGGATGGTGGCGCCGGGCGGCCGGGTGTTCGTGCACGGCCTGGGCCGCCGCGACGACGACCCCCCGGGCCGCCGCCCGTGGCCGCTCAGCCCCCACGACCTCCGCGCGTTCACCAGCGCCGGGCTGACCGATACCGAGCTGGCGGTCCAGCCCCGGAGCCCCGGTCCCGATGAGCGTCATGTCGTCACCGCCGTCTACACCCGTCCCGCCCTTTAAAAATGTGAATCAGGCGCACGAGCGTTCAAGCGGCGAGCGGGACCTCAGCCGCAGGCTGGTCGTATGCGCTTCGACACTAAGATCGCCATTGCCGTGCGGGACGACCTGGCCGTCTGGCAGAAACTGAACGTGACCGCGTTCCTGGCCAGCGGAATCGTGGCTGGGATCCCGGAGACGGCCGGGAAGCCGTATGAGGACGGCTCGGGCCAGCATTACCTGGAGATGTTCCGCCAGCCGGTGCTGGTCTACGCGGCCGACGGGCCGCTGCTGTCGGTCATCCGCGAGCGGGCCTGCGGCCGCGACCTGGCGACCGGGATCTACACCGAGGACCTGTTCGCGACCGGCAACGACGACGACAACCGGGCCACGGTCGGCGCGGTCGCCACCGCCGACCTCAACCTGGTCGGCGTGGCCGTCTACGGTCCCCGCAACCCGGTGGACAAGGTGTTCAAGGGAGCAGGGTTGCATCCCTGATTAGTGAGGCGCAGGAGGCTTGACGGGCGCGTGCTGACGGTAACGAGGAGAGTCAAAATAGTTACACACCGGCACCGAATGATCATGGTCGTTCGCGTAGGGTGAGGGAAACGGCGAGCCCTCCAGCCGAACGGGGACGATGTGACCAAGCGACGTATTGCGGCCATTCTCGTGCCGGTGCTGGCCGCTATCGGCATCGCGGCGGGGACGGCGGCGGCGACCACCGGCGGTCACTCAGCGGCGCACCCGGCCGCCAGGCAGGTCCGGCCCGAGGTGTTCAACTGCCAGCACGCCCAGGTCAAGCCGAGCAGCTTCACGCTGACCTGCGCGGACGGCAACACGGTGCTCACCCACCTGTCCTGGTCGTCGTGGACCGCGTCGGCCGCCCACGCCACCGGGACCGAAATGGTCAACGACTGCACGCCGTACTGC
>Ga0213875_10002257_pt1 | contig 11690 bp, 14 predicted proteins | sample BarmaccomBMRX_R8_FD_160105 | JGI IMG/M metagenome (GOLD analysis project Ga0213875, IMG submission 160105) | Root-associated microbial communities from Barbacenia macrantha in rupestrian grasslands, the National Park of Serra do Cipo, Brazil - RX_R8 | ecosystem: Host-associated > Plants > Roots... | reverse complement strand
CAGCCGCCAGCCGCCAGCCGCCAGCCGCCAGCCGCCAGCCGCCAGCCGCCAGCCGCCATCCCCTGATGACAGCGGCTGCCGTCCCATAGGATCGGGCTCGTGAGCCGATGGCAGCCGAACGCGCGGGGACGGCTCGAGCAGGCCACGCTGGAGCTGTTCGCCGAGCGCGGCTACGAGCAGACCACTGTGGCCGAGATCGCCGCCCGGGCGGGGCTCACCGAGCGGACGTTCTTCCGGCACTTCGCGGACAAGCGCGAGGCGCTGTTCTCCGGCCAGGACGCACTCGAAGCGCTGCTGGTGGCCGCGGTGGCCGCCGCCCCGGAAGCGGCCGCGCCGATCGACGCGGTGGCGGCGGCGCTGGCCGCGGCGGGTGCGCAGTTCGCCCGGCGCCGCGAGGATCTGCTGCTGCGCCAGGCCATCATCGGCACGCACCCCGAACTGCGCGAGCGCGAGCTGATCAAGCTGGGGTCGCTCACCGCGGCCTTGGCCGGTGCGCTGCGCCGCCGCGGGGTGGCCGACTCGGCCGCCGGGCTGTCCGCCGAGGCCGGCACGGCCGTGCTCCGGATCGCGGTGGAACGCTGGCTCGGCCAGGACACCAGCGACAGCGCGGGCGACCTGGACGGCATCATCCGGGCCACGCTCGCCGAGCTGAAGGCCGTGGCCGCGGGCGCCTAGCTGGCCGGATAGCGAGCCGGTGCCGAGCCGACCACGGCCAGGCATTCCACGAAGAAGTAGATGCCCTTGAAGAACTCGAGCAGGTCACCCTCCTCGAGCATCATCTTCCGGTACATGACCGTGCGCTGCGCGTCGTACCCGTCGTGCAGCGCCTTCCAGTCCAAGTAGTCCATGCCCAGGACGTAGCTCGCCGCCACCGGGTCGTCCGGGCCCACGATCCGGCAGTCGGTGACCGCGCCGCCGCCCCACTGCACGAACAGGTAGGCAGGACCGATGCCACGGCCGTCTGCATTCCGGCAGCCGAGGGCCCAGGACGCCGGGTAGACGCTCTTGACCCGGTCGAAGAAGTCCCAGTACTCGGGGAGCTTGCCCGCGCGGGCCGCTGCCGAGGGCCCGGCCGTGAGCGCCTCGCGGACCTCATCGGCCCACGGCTTGGTGAAGAACTCCGGCTCCGTCATCTGCTCATCCACCCGCCAGCACCGGCTGCACCTTCTCGAGCAGCTGCTCCAGATCGGGCGACAGGCCGATGCCCACGTCGTTCAGCTTGCGCCGGAGCTGCTGGAAGAACAGCACCCGCACCTCTTCATCGGTCCAGCCCAGCGGCTCGTAGTAGACCCGCCGGCTGACCACCCCGGACACCGACAAGATGGTCCGCAGGGTGTCGTGGATCTCGTTGATCATGGACGGGTCCTTGCGCACCGCGTCCTGCAGGTAGCGCATGCCGCCCTGGACGTGCCGCGACTCGTCCCGGCAGGTCGCGGTGAAGCCGGTGTAGTAGGCGGGCAGGAACCCCCGCCAGCGGGCGTAGGACAGCGTCACCTTCATCACCGACAGCGCCAGCACACCCTCGATCCACAGGAAGTAGGTGGTGCCGTAGCGGACCCTGGCCCGCTCGTCGTAGGGGTGCAGCCGCAGCTCATCTGCCTGGTAGGCCAGCAGGCCGAACGGCGCGACGAACGTCTCCGATACCCACGGGAACGACGCGTCGAGCACGGCCATGATGTCGTCACCGGGCAGGCCCACCACCTCCCGGTAGAACCGGTCGAAGAAGACCGTGTGCCGGGCCTCGTCCTCGATCTGCGCCGCGATGTGGAGCTTCTCCTCCTCGCTGGCGCCGATCATGAAGACCGGCAGCTCGATCTCGACCTGGCGCTCGCCGTGGTGGAAACCCGACGCGACGGCGATGAAGGACTGCCGTTCGGCCTCGGTCATCTTCTCCTGCCAGTCCACCCGGTCCTGGCTGAAGTCGAGGTCGTAGACGTCCCAGCGCTGCTTGAGGTACTTGCGGTACAAGGTGGTGAAGTCGGGCAGCGACTTCAGGTCCTTGTGGACGTACTCGATGACGTCGTCGATGTCGACGTTGAGCACCTCGGGCAGGGCCGACTCCTCGATCTCGCGGACCTGGGCGTCGCTCAGCGCGCGCGGCCCTTCCCGCAGGACCGCGGTCGGGCTCTTGCGGTCGGTCATGCCGGCCCCCTTGCCGTGGCGAGTACTGGAAAGTAACTTCAGCTCATTCGACCCCGCTCCGGTCGCGGGCGTCAAGATCCGAGGCGGGTGGCGCAGATGGGCATGCGGATCGGCATCGGGGCGGTGGCGCCAGGCCGGCGCTTCACCGAAGGTGTCGGCGAGCTCGCCGACTACGAGCAGGCTGGCGCCGAGCTGTTCACCGTGCCGGAGCTGTACGGGTTCGACGGGGTGAGCAGGCTGGGCTACCTGGCCGCCAGGACCCGGCACGCCCGGCTGGCCTCGGGCATCTTGCAGCTGTACTCCCGCAGCCCGTCCCTGCTGGCCATGACCGCGGCCGGACTGGACGACGTTTCCGACGGCCGGTTCGAGCTCGGCATCGGCACGTCCGGGCCGCAGGTCATCGAGGGTTTCCACGGGGTGCCCTTCGACGCGCCGATCGGCCGGACGCGCGAGGTGATCGAGATCTGCCGCCAGGTGTGGCGGCGCGAGCCGCTGGTCTACAGCGGGCGCCACTACACCGTGCCGCTGCCGGCCGGTTCCGGCACCGGCCTGGGCAAGCCGCTGAAGCTGATCGACCATCCCGTCCGCGAGCGCATCCCGATCACCGTCGCGGCCATCGGGCCGCAGAACGTCGCCCTGGCCGCCGAGCTCGCCGAGGGCTGGCAGCCGCCGTTTTATGTCCCGGAGCAGGCCGCCGGGGTGTGGGGCGAGCCGCTGGCCGCCGGGCGGGCCCGGCGGGACGCCAAGCTCGGCCCGCTCGACCTGCACATCGGGGTCCTGCTGGCCATCGGCGACGACGTCCACCACCTGCGCGACCTCGGCCGGGCCAGCCGCGCGCTGTACATCGGAGGGATGGGCGCCAGGGACCGCAACTTCTACAACGACCTGGCCGTCCGGTTCGGCTACCCTGAGGCGGCCGCGAAGATCCAGGACCTGTACCTGGCCGGCCGCAAGGCCGAGGCCGAGGCCGCCGTACCCGAGGACCTGCTGGTCAAGACGTCCCTGATCGGCCCGGAGGGACACGTCCGCGACCGGCTGGCCGCGCTGGCCGAATCGGGCGTCACCACCCTGACCGTCCGGCCGGTCGCCCCGGACCACGCCGCCCGGGTCCGGCTGGTCGAGCGGCTGCGCACCCTCATCGACCAGCTCTGACCCAACCTCAGCCGGGGTGACGGCCGAGGACCAGCACGCCGGAGGTGGCGAACATGCCGCCGTTGCCCAGGATGACGCTGATCTCCGGGCCCGATCCGGCCGCACCGACCTGGGCGGCGGCCTCGCCGCGCAGCTGCCGGACGCCCTCCTGGATCGCGAACATGCCGTACATCCCGGTGTGGGTATAGGACAGCCCGCCGCCGTTGGTGTTCAGCGGCAGCGACCCGCCCGGCTCGGTGTTCCCGTCGGCGATGAACGCCCCGGCCTCACCCTTGGGCACGAAGCCCAGCGCCTCCAGGCCGTAGATCGGCACGTGCGCGAACGCGTCGTAGATCATCAGGTGGTCCACGTCCGCGGTCCCGATGGCCGCCTCGGCGAACGCCGCCTGCCCGGCCAGCCGGAACGCCTGCGACTCGGTGAAGTCCACCATCTGCGAGATCATCGGGGTCTCGGACGACTCACCGGTGCCCAGGACGTGCACGGCGGGCCTGGGGAAGTCCGCGGCCCGGTCCGCCGCCGTGATGACCAGCGCGCCGCCGCCATCGGTGACCAGGCAGCACTCCAGCAGGTGGAACGGGTAGGCCATCATCCGCGAGGCGAGCACGTCCTCGACCGTCACCGGGTCGCGGAAGGCCGCGCGCGGGTTCTTGGCCGCTCACCTTCGCTGGGCCACGGCCACGTAGGCCAGCTGCTCGTGCGTCAGCCCGTAGTCCTTCATGTAGCGCAGCGCCGGGATGGTGAACGTCGTGGTGGGGCCGAACGTCCCGTACGGTGCCTCGAACTGCCCGGGCGGGGAGGACGCCCCCGGCCGGTATCCCCCCGCGCCCACCCGGGACCGGCCCGACTCGCCGTGCGTGATCAGCACGGTCCGGGCGTAGCCGGCCCGGATGGCCGCTACCGCGTGCCGGACGTGCAGCAGGAACGAGGTGCCGCCGACCCCGGTCCCGTCGATCCAGGACGGCGTGATGCCCAGCGCGTGCGCCACCTGCACCGGCCCGGGCGCGGACACGGTGGCGATGCCGTCGATGTCCCGCAGCGACAGGCCCGCGTCGGCCACCGCGTTCAGCGCGCCCTCGATGTGCAGCTGCAGGGTGGAGTGCCCGGGTAGCCGGCCAAGCTCGTCGGTCTCGGCCGCGCCCGCGATGACGACCCCGGTGTCCGCGCTCACCGCGCCGCCCCAGAAGCCGCTGCCCCAGAAGCCGCTGCCCCAGAAGCCGGCGCGGCAGCCGGGACCGGGCCGAACACCGGCAGGCTGACGTCGCCCCTGCGCTCGAAGCTGACCTGCAGCGGCATGTCCAGCTCGAGCGCCTCGGGTGTCGGGGGCAGCCCGACGATGCTGGTCATCATCCGCGGCCCCTCCTCGAGCTGGACCACGGCGATGGCGTAGGGGGTGTCGTCCTCGAAACCCGGGGCCGCCCGGTGGTTGATCACGTAGGAGTACAGGGTGGCCCGGCCGCTGGCCGTGAACCAGCTGACGTCCCGCGAGCCGCACGCCGGGCAGACCGGGCGCGGGTAGAAGTACGGCCGGCCGCAGTCGGCACAGCGCTGCAGGCGCAGCTCGCCCGCGGCGCAGCCGTCCCAGAACGGCTGGGTCTCCGGTGTCGGAACCGGAACCGGCTTCGCGGTCATGCGCTTGTCCCTTCCCGCCCGTCAGCAGAATGCTTTTCTGGAATTAGCTTCGAAGCTGGCCGGGGCGGCTGTCAAGCGCGGGGCTGGCGCGCCCGCCGGGGCAGGTACATTGACCTTCGATGGCGAGGCAGCTGAAGGACAGCCCCGCGGGTGGCGGCTGGCAGTGGAGCCGCACCGCGAAGACCCAGCGTGCCCTGCTGGACGCGGCCAGGAAGGTGTTCACCGAGCGCGGCTTCTCCGAGGCGAGCATCGCCGACATCGTGGACCAGGCCGGATCCAGCGTGGGCAGCCTCTATCACCACTTCGGCGGCAAGAGCGAGCTGTTCATCGCGCTGTGGCAGGAGCACCAGCTGGCGCACGAGGAGGCCGCGAGCCGGGCGGTGGCGCAGGCCAGGAAGAACGGCATGACCGACCCAGGCCAGCTGTTCGAGACCGGGGCGCGGGCCTTTTTGCAGGGCAGCTGGCAGCGCCGCGACCTGGCCCTGCTGTTCGCGGCCGGGGACGGCCCGCCCGGGTTCGAGGTCATGAAGCGCCGCCGCGGCCGCGAGTGGATCGGCCAGAACGACTCGCTGCTGCGGCTGGACGACACCCCCGGCGACCGCGTCTACGCCGCCATCCTCACCTCGCTGATCGGGGAGGGTGCGTACGAGGTGGCCGCGGCCAGGACACGCCGCCAGGCCGACCGGATCATCGACGCGGTCGCCGAGTACGCTCGCCGCCTGATGGCCGATGGGCCGCATCGCGTGGACGCCAGGGCGCCGCTCAGCTAGCCGGCCGTGCGGGATGGGAAACCCCGCCCGTTCGGTATCTCTCATGTCAGCCACTGTCATCACCTTGCTATCCTGATGACAGTGGCTGACATCGCAAGCCGCGGAGAACGAGCGGGGGAGGACCTGCCATGACGGGAATCGACGGCAAGGTCGTGGCCATCACCGGCGCCAGCGCCGGGATCGGCGAGGCGATCGCGCTGCACCTGGCCGACCGCGGCGCCCGGCTGGTGCTGGGCGCCCGGCGGGTTCAGCGGCTGACCGAAGTGGCCGGGCGGATCGCCGCCGCCGGCGGCCAGGCCGCCTGCCAGCAGGCCGACGTCCGCCGCCGGGAGGACCTGGCCGCCCTGGTGGGGCTGGCGACCGAGCGGTTCGGCCGCCTGGACGTGCTGGTCAGCAACGCCGGTCTAGGCACCACCGGGCCGCTGGACCAGCTCGCGGTGCAGGCGTGGGAAGACCTGGTGGACACCAACCTCAAGGGCGTGCTGTACGGCATCGCCGCCGCCCTGCCGGTGTTCCGGGCCCAGGGCTCCGGCCACTTCGTCAACATCATCTCCACCTCGGGGCTGAAGATCACGCCCGGTCAGGTGGTGTACGCGGCGACCAAGAACGCGGTGCGCACGCTGACCGAGGGGCTGCGCCAGGAGGCCGGCCCCAGCCTGCGGGTCACCGGCATCTCGCCGGGCCTCGTCGGCACCGACTTCGCCGCGGGCATGACCGACCCGGACCAGCGCGAGCAGACCCTGCGGATGCGGGATCAGATCGCGATACCGGCCGACGCGATCGCCCGCGCGGTCGCGTTCGCGATCGAGCAGCCGGACACGGTGGACGTCGGCGACATGGTGATCCGGCCTACCGCCCAGAGCTGATGCGATAATCCCGGAAACTGCCGACCCGAAGGGCCAGATCGCATGACCCGGACGGCTACTGAGGTCAACTTCACGCTGAACCTGAGCCACCAGACCGGCCACCAGCCCACCCGGGTGGCGCACGCGCTGATCGACGCCATCGCCGGCGGGCAGATCCACGACGGCGACCGGCTGCCGTCCAGCCGGACCCTGGCCGCCACCTTCGGGCTGGCCAGGACCACCGTGGTGGCGGCGTACGAGGAGCTCGTCGCGGCCGGTTTCCTGGTGGCCCGGCCGGGCGGCTCGACCTACGTCGAACGCGGCGCGTCCGCCGCCGCCCGGGCCGGCGCGTTCGGCGCCGCGCCGGTCGCGCCCGCGCCGCCCCGGCCAGCCCGCCCGGTCACCTATGACCTGCGGCCCGGCTACGCCGACACCGGGCTGATCTCGGCCCGGGACTGGACCCGGGCCATGCGGCTCGCCGCGCTGATCGGGCGGGTCACCGCGGAGCTGACGGCGCCGGGCTGACCGGGGGCCCGCCCTGGCCGATGACCTCGAGCACCGACGGCGCCACCGGGGTGCCCGGCGGCAGCACGTACGCCGCGGTCTGCGGCTCGCCGTAGGTGCTGCCGATCGGCAGCACCCCGGTCCACAGCCCGGGCTCGTACTCACCCGGCTCCGGCTCACCGGGGCCGGCCGCGCGGACTTTGACCGTCCACTGCCCCTCGGTGACGTCCATGGCCAGGGCGGCGGTGGCCGCCAGCTGCCTGGGCGTGTGGAACGGTACCTCGGCCGAACGGCCTGGTGTCAGGCATTCCGAGATCTGGGTCAGCGCCGTGACCGCGTCGTCCCCGCTGAGCGGGACCAGCCGGCCGTGCACCACGGCCGAGCGGTAGTTGGCGCTGGAGTTGAACAGGGTGTGCCCGTAGACCCAGCCGTCAATGTGGATGACGCACAGCGTGGCCCAGGCGCCCGCGGCCACGTGCCGCAGCGCCCCGGCGCGGGTCGAGCCGTGCATCAGGATCCGGTCGCCGGCCCGGCCGTACAGCATCGGCACCACCCACGGCCGGTCCCCGGCCACCGTGCTCAGCGTGCCCACGTGGTGCCCGGCGTCGAGCACCGCATCCAGGTCGGCCCGCTCGTGCCGGGCCCGTTCCCGGTGCCGCCTGATCTGGTCCATCGGTCGTGTCATGCTCTCTAGCCTGCGGGCCGCCACCGCCCGCGGGCCAGACCGGTATCGGCCGCCCCGGCCGGCCAGTTAGCGGCCCTCGGTCAGCGGCCCGGGGCGAGCCGCCACTGGCCGCGGCCGGCCGCCTTGGCCGTGTACAGCGCCCGGTCGGCGGCGGCGAGCACCGAGTCGGCGCTGTCGCCGGGCCCGGACAGCGCCGCCCCGATGGACAGCGACGGCAGCACCGGCTCACCGTTTAGCTCGATCGGGTGGCGGACCGTCCGCAGCACCCGTTCGGCCAGGCTGGCCGTCTCGGCCCGGCTCGGCACGGGGTGCGCGACGAGGACGAATTCGTCCCCGCCGATCCGGCCCACGATGTCCTGCCCCCGGGCGGTCAGGGTCAGGCTCTGCCCGATCTCGATCAGCAGCTGATCCCCGGCCGCATGCCCCAGCGTGTCGTTGATCTGCTTGAAGTGGTCGACGTCGCAGAACAGCACGGCCGTCCGGCCGTCGCCCGGGCGGGAACCGGCCAGCATCTCGGCCAGCTGGCCGAGCACGAGCGTGCGGTTGGCCAGCCCGGTGAGCTGGTCGTGGCTGGCGGCGTGCGCGAACCTGGCCTGCATCGTCCGCAGCTGGGTAATGTCCTCGATCTGGGTGAGCAGCAGCCGCTTGCCGTCGGCGGCGGCCGGCATCAGCAGCGTGCTGTTGACCCGGCCCCAGATCTCCTGGCCGTCCGGCCGGGTGAAGTGCACCTCGTACTGATCGGCCGGCGTGGTCGCGCTGTCCGTGCTGCGGCGGCGCGGTTCCGGGTCGGGCCGGGCCAGCTCCACGGCCGGGCTGCCGACGAGCTCGGCCGCGTTCCGGCCGAGCAGCCGCTCACACGCGACGTTGACCCGGGTGATGCGGCTGTCGTCGTCCAGCAGCGCGATGGCGATCGGCGACCGGTCGAACATGGCCCGGAACAGCTGCTCGGAACGGGCCAGCTGGGTGTGCACGCGGGAATGCTCGATGGCCAGCGCGGCGTGCGCTGCGAACTGCTCGAGCAGCTGCAGCCGCTGCGGGTGCGGGCGCCGGCCGCCGTCCGGCATGTCCACGCTCAGCACCCCGATCAGGGTCCCGTCCGGCGCGCAGAACGGGGCGAACAGGCCGTCGTCCGGATGCCAGGCGCCCGGATCGTCGCTGGGTAGGGTCGGCGGGGTCCACTCGGGGATGTCCCGGCCCACCTCGGCGTGCCGCCGGTGGTCCAGGAACCGCAGCTCGCCCCAGGCATCGCAGGCGTTCAGCATCTTCTCGAACGCCTCCATCGGCACGCTGGTGCCGAGCAGGACCGTCCGCGCCTCCTCCGAGCCCGCCACCGCGGCCACCTCACACCGGCCGTCGGGCCGGAGCATGTTCACCGCGGCGACGCCGAAGCCGAGCCGGTCGACCACCGCATCGGCGACCAGCTGCAGGGTCGCCCGCAGATCCAGGCTGGAGGCGATGCGCCGGGCCAGCTGTGCCAGCAGCTCCGCCGTGGGCACGCTGCCTATCGCTGTTGCCCGGTCGGCCACGCTCCGCCCTGTCCTCCCGTGACGAGACTGTGCTCACTAGATGAGAACTACCGCTGATCGAGATGCAAGCCATGATGACAGAATTAGCGGACAGTTGCCACATGACTACAGTAACGGCTGCGTCGCCGATCCCGGCTCTCCGTCGGCGGCGTCGGCGTACCGCTGCTCGAAATCGCGGCACAGATCGGCCATGGCCTGGTGAAATGCGATGCCCATGAGCAGCGTCAGCTCCGGGTACGCGGCGCCGCGATCGCGCGCCGCCCGGGCGGTGGGCTCGACCGCCCGCAGCGCCGCCACCCGGTCCTCGCTGCGTTCCCGGACCGCCCGCAGCACATCGTGGGCCTGGCCGGGGTCCAGCGCGTCGGCGAAGAACAGCTTGACCAGGCCCAGGTCGCGCAGCTCGAACGGGATCGGGCCGGGGCGGCCCAGCCACTCCCGCAACGCGGCCTGCCCGGCGTCGGTGATCTCGTAGACGCGGCGGGGGCGCCTGCCCTGCGGGTCCTCGCGGCCGGTGATCAGCCCGGACGCCTCGAGCTGGGTCAGGCTGGGATAGATCTGCACCGGTGAGATGGTCCAGAAGTACCGGATCGACTGCTCGGTCATCTGCTTGATCTCGTACCCCGTACGGGCTCCGAGCCGGACCATGCCCAGCACGACGTAGGCGGCGGTGCTCAGCCCGATTTTACCGGTTGCGTCATCCATATAGGTTATTTTAACCTGTTAACCTAACTTATTGGACGCCGACACGGGGAGGCTCCGATGCCGACCGCAGATTCCACCCCAGTCACCCAGCCCACCGCCGGCCAGCCCGCCGGGCCGCTCGCGCTGCGCGCCGCCATGGAGGCCCGGGACCTGGCCGCCGCGACCGCCGCGTTCGCGCCGGACGCGGTCCTGCACTCGCCGCTCACCGACGGGCTCACCTTCACCGGCCGCGACCAGATCGCCGTCATCACCGAGGTCATCCTCGAGGTATTCGGTGACTTCCGCTATACCGGCGAGCTGCGCACCGGGGACACCGCCGTGCTCCTGGGCCGGGCTCGGGTGGGCGGCCAGGATCTCGAGACGGCCGAGCACCTGCGGCTCGGCCCGGACGGCACCATCACCGAGGCGACGGTGTTCTTCCGGCCGCTGCCCGCCGCCACCGCCGCGATGCACCTGATCGCGGCCCGCCTGGGCCGCCGCAAGAGCCCGGCCCGGGGTGCCCTCATGTCGGTGCTGACCAGCCCGCTGGCCGCGATCACCCGGTCGAGCGACGGTGCGGGCGTCCGCATGGTCCGCTCCACCCTGTAGCGGCGGGCCCCGGCTGGCAGCACCGCGCCAGCGCCGGGAGCCTGCAGCGCCGGGCCTGCAGCGCTTACCAGCGCGGCTGCTTGCGTTCGTAGCCGGGATCGATGCGCTGCATGTAGCCGGTGTCGTCCCGGTTGCGCAGGCCGCACCGCAGGTACTGCTCGTGCAGCCGGGCCAGGGCGTCCCGGTCGAGCCGGACGCCGAGGCCGGGCGCGTCCGGCACGCGCAGCGCCCCGCCGCGGAACGTGAACGGCTGGCCCGCCACCACGTCCTCGGTCTTCCACGGCCAGTGGGTGTCGCAGGCGTAGGTCAGGTTGGGCGTGGCCGCGGCCAGGTGGACCATGGCGGCCAGGCTGACGCCCAGGTGCGAATTGGAGTGCATGGACAGCCCGAGACCGAACGTCTCACAGATCCCGGCCAGCAGGCCGGACCGGCGCAAGCCGCCCCAGTAGTGGTGGTCGGACAAGATCACCTGGACCGCGCCGGCCGCGATGGCCGGGGGCAGGTGGCTGAAGGCCACCACGCACATGTTGGTGGCCAGCGGCATCGGCGCGACCCGCGCCACCTCGGCCATGCCGTCGATGCCCGGGGCCGGGTCCTCCAGGTACTCCAGCACGCCGTCCAGGGCGCGGGCCACGCCCGCGGAGGTGGCCGGGCTCCACGCGGCGTTCGGGTCCAGCCGGAGCGGGTGATCAGGCAGCGCCCGGATCGCCTCGATCTCCTTCTCCGGCGGGAACACGCCGCCCTTCAGCTTGATCGCGGTGAACCCGTACTCGGCCACCATCTTCTGGGCCTGGGCCACGATGCCGTCCGGGTCCAGGGCCGCGCCCCAGCGGTCCGGCTCGGCGCCGGGGTGCGCGGCCCACCTGTAGAACAGGTACGCCGAGAACGGGACCTCCTCGTGTACCGCCCCGCCGAGCAGGTCGGCGACCGGCCGGCCGGCGGCCTGGCCCTGGATGTCCAGGCAGGCCACCTCGAACGGGGAGAACACCCGGTCGGTGGCCGCGCTGTGCCCGATCAGGCCGGACGCGATCGTGGTCTCGGGCGCGGCGATGGCCTGGACCCGGCGGTAGATCTCCTCGGTGCGGTACGGGTCGGCGCCCTCGATGGCGGCCGCCGCGGCCCGCAGCGCCGACAGGTGCTGCTCGTC
>Ga0213875_10002256_pt1 | contig 11691 bp, 11 predicted proteins | sample BarmaccomBMRX_R8_FD_160105 | JGI IMG/M metagenome (GOLD analysis project Ga0213875, IMG submission 160105) | Root-associated microbial communities from Barbacenia macrantha in rupestrian grasslands, the National Park of Serra do Cipo, Brazil - RX_R8 | ecosystem: Host-associated > Plants > Roots... | reverse complement strand
CTGAAAATAGTGAAAGGACGAGGTGAACACCGTCGGGATCATCGAGGCGCCGAGAAGCCCCTGGAGCGCGCGGAAGACGATCATGCTTTCGATGTTCCAGGCGAGACCGCAAAGCATGCTGGTCACCGTGAAGCCGGCCGCCGAAGCGGTGAAGAGCCAGCGCGTCGAGAAGACCCGCGTCAGCCATCCCGAGAGCGGAATCATGACGATCTCGGCGATGAGATACGCGGTCTGCACCCAGCTGATCTCGTCCTGCGCGGCGGACAATCCGCCGCCGATATCTTGCAGCGAAGAGGCGACGATCTGGATGTCCAGGAGGGCAATGAACATGCCCACGCACATGACGACGAACGGCAACAGGCTGCGCACGAAGCCCGTCGGAGCCATGCTCACTGGCGCGTTCACCTCACACTCCCCGAGTTCGAGCGTGTATCCACGCTTACCGTTGTGGAGAGCCCCGGCCTGAGCGCGCGGAGCTCCGGATCGCCCGCGTCGAGCTCAATGCGGACCGGCACGCGCTGCACGATCTTGGTGAAATTGCCGGTCGCGTTTTCGGGCGGGATGACGCTGAAAATCGCACCCGTGCCGGGCGAAAGGCTGAGCACATGGCCCCGGAAGACGTGATCGGGAAGCGTGTCCGCGACGACGCTCACGGCTTGGCCTGGCGTCAAATGACGAAGCTGATCTTCCTTGAAGTTGGCGTCGACCCAGATTTCATGCGCCGGGATGACGGTAACGAGATAGGCGCCACCCGAGACGTAGCCGCCCGTCTGAGCGGCGCGATTGCCGACATAGCCATCGATCGGCGATCGGATTTCCGTGTAGCCGAGGTTGAGCTCGGCCGTGCGCCGATCGGCCTTTGCCTCCTCAACAGCAGCCCCTGCCTCGCCGATCTGCGCGTCGAGTACGAGAAGCTGCTGGCGGGCGGCCTCAAGCGCAGCCTTTGAAGAGCTCACGGCCGATTGGGCGACCGCGTTGGCGGCAAACGCTTTTTGCGCATTCTGTTGCGAACCGGCGCTCGACTGCGCGAGCTGGCGGTAGCGCGCGTCCTCTTCCTTCGTGAACTCCGCTGCGGCGAGCTTCGCCTCGACATCGGCATCGGCCGCGCGAATCGTCGATTGTTGAAGCTGCTCTCTCGCCCTGAGGCTCGCCAGCGTTGCCTGCCTCTCGGCCACGACCGCAGTCGCACGGTCGAGCGCGGCTCGAAAGTCACGATCATCCAGCCGGATGAGCGTCTGCCCCGCGCTCACATGCTCGTTGTCGGCGACCAGGATCTGCGCGACGAAGCCGGCGACATGCGGCGAGATCGGTGTGACATTGCCGCCCACATAGGCGTCATCCGTAGTTTCGAGGAAGCGCCCGACGGTCCACCATTCCGACGCATAGCGCGCCGCGCCCGTCGCGAGGAGGCCGGCGAGGCCTGCCGCCAGGGCCCATTTGAAACCATACTTCGACATTGCCTTGGTGGGGAGCTTTGCCGTCGCGCGTTCGAGGACGATATCGCTCATGGCCCATCTCCTGTTCGTTCCGTTGAAATGAGCGTATATACGCATATACTCAGCAGCTTTTCGGGACGCCATTTTCCTTTCCGGTCGCAATCAGGCGCCGGACGCGGAAATGTCGGGAAGCTCGGTGGACGAAACTTCGAAGAGAAGCGACCGGAGCCCTTGGGTGCGCTCGAGCCCGAAAGCGCTGGCGAATTGCGATTGCGCTTCGCTCCATCCTTTGATCGCCGCGCGCAACCGCTCGACACCGGCGGAGGTCACGCTGAGTTCCTTGCTGCGGCGATCCTCACGTCCCGGCGCTATGGCAAGCAGACCCTCCCGCTCGAGCGGGAGGATATTGCGACCTAACGTGGTTCGATCCATGACGAGCGCCTCGGCCAAGGCGTTGATCGTCATCGGCCCAACGCGCTTCAGCTTGGCAAGAATAGAAAATTGCGTGGTGCGTAGGCCTGCCGACGCCAAATGCTGGTCGTAGAACTGCGAGATGTGCCGTGCTGCCTGGCGAACCGCGAGGCAGGTGCATTCGTCGGCTTGCGGCAGGAACGGTCTCGGCATGGGAATTTCCGCCCCTAACGTGTATACGCGCTCAAATATACGCGCAGATACGCCTATGTCAAGAGCTGCGTCGATCGGATGGTCTCGTGCAGGTGCTCCTCATGATCGCTGTCGCTACCAAAGAAAAGAGCCGCCCTGAAGGCGGCCCTTTCCCCCTAGCGACAAAGCCGAACGATCAGTCTCTCGAGCGTTTTCCCGTCAATGCAGCGGCCGGTGAGTGTCGAAGCGGTCGGCGTTCATCACTTTCGTCCAAGCCGCGGCGAAATCCTTCGCGAACTTCTCCTTGGAATCGCTGCAGGCATAGACCTCCGCAAAGGCGCGAAGCTGGGAGTGCGAGCCGAAGATCAGATCGACGCGCGTGCCTGTCCATTTCAGCTCCTGCGTCTTGCGATCGCGACCCTCATACACGCCATCCGAGTTCGAGGCCTTCCATTCCGTGCTCATGTCGAGCAGGTTCACGAAAAAGTCGTTGGTCAACTTACCGGGCGTCTTGGTGAAGGCCCCATGCTTGGAGCCGCCGGCATTCGCGCCGAGCACCCGCAAACCGCCGATGAGCACGGTCATTTCCGGTGCCGTCAGCGTGAGCAGCTGCGCCCGATCGACCAGCGCCTCCTCGGGCATCATGAATTGCCGCTTGCCGCTCATGTAGTTGCGAAAGCCGTCGGCACGCGGCTCGAGCGGCGCGAAGGATTCGATGTCGGTCTCCTCCTGGGAGGCGTCCATGCGCCCGGGGGTGAACGGCACCTTGACCTCGATACCGGCGTCCTTGGCGGCCTTCTCGACTGCCGCGTTGCCCGCAAGCACGATGAGATCGGCGAGCGAAACCTTCTTGCCGCCCGTGGCCGAGCCATTGAACTCCTTTTGGATCTCCTCGAGCTTCTGCAGCACGGCCTTGAGCTGCGCCGGCTGATTGACCTCCCAGTCCTTCTGAGGCGCGAGCCTTATGCGTGCCCCATTGGCGCCGCCGCGCTTGTCCGAGCGACGGAACGTCGAGGCCGAAGCCCAGGCCGCCGATACGAGCTGCGACACCAAAAGGCCCGAGGCGTGGATTTTCGCCTTGAGCGCTGCGATCTCAGGTTCGCCGATGAGCTTGTGATCGACGGGCGGAATCGGATCCTGCCAGATCAGCGTCTCCTTCGGCACGAGGGGGCCGAGATAGCGGGCGATCGGCCCCATGTCGCGGTGCGTGAGCTTGAACCAGGCACGGGCAAACGCGTCAGCGAATTGATCCGGATTCTGATGGAAGCGGCGCGAAATCTTTTCGTAGGCCGGGTCGAAGCGCAACGAGAGATCGGTGGTCAACATCGTCGGCAAGCGCTTCTTGCCTTCGTCGAACGGGTCCGGAATTGTCGGCTCGGCGCCCTTTGCTTGCCACTGCCATGCGCCCGCGGGGCTCTTCACGAGCTCCCATTCGAATTTGAAGAGGTTGTCGAAGAAGGAGCTGCTCCACTTCGTCGGCGTCTGCGACCAAATGACTTCGGGACCGCCGGTGATCGCGTCGGATCCCCAGCCTTTGCCGTGCTTGCTCTTCCAACCGAGGCCCTGATCCTCGATCGCGGCGCTTTCCGGTTCCGGGCCGACGAAGGAAGGATCGCCGGCGCCATGAGTTTTGCCGAATGTGTGCCCACCTGCGATCAACGCCACGGTCTCTTCGTCATTCATGGCCATGCGGAAGAATGTCTCGCGAATATCGCGCGCCGCCGCGACCGGGTCGGGCTTGCCGTTCGGTCCTTCCGGATTGACGTAGATGAGGCCCATCTGCACCGCGCCGAGCGGGTCGGCGAGCTGGCGTTCACCGCTGTAGCGTTCATCGCCCAGCCATGTGCCTTCGGGCCCCCAGTAGAGCTCTTCGGGCTCCCAGACATCGGCGCGACCGCCGGCGAAACCGAACGTCTTGAAGCCCATTGACTCGAGCGCGACATTGCCGGCGAGCACCATCAAATCGGCCCACGAAATCTTGCGGCCGTATTTCTGCTTGATGGGCCATAACAGCCGACGCGCCTTGTCGAGGTTCGCGTTGTCGGGCCAGCTATTGAGCGGTGCGAAGCGCTGCTGGCCGGCGCCGGCGCCGCCGCGTCCGTCCGTGATGCGATAGGTGCCCGCGCTGTGCCAAGCCATGCGGATCATCAGTCCGCCGTAATGCCCGAAATCGGCCGGCCACCACTCCTGCGATTGCGTCATCAACGCACGTAGATCCTTGATCACGGCGTTGAGGTCGAGGCTCTTGAACTCCTCGGCGTAGTTGAACTCCCTGCCCATCGGATCGGACAAAGGCGAGTTTCGATGGAGCATCTCGATATCGAGCGACTCCGGCCACCAGTCGCGATTCCTTTGACCACGTCCTGTGAACGGGCACTTGCCCGCGCTCTCGTCCGTCTTTGCGTCCATCGTTGCCTCCTGAGGCGGTTTGGGATTTTGGGGCAATCTACTCGTTGCGCCTTATCAGGCAAAGTCGAGTTTGGTGATGGCGACGATTAGAAGGCCTTATCGACCCGGTGAGCATTTCAGCCGCGGACCTAACGTCGAATCAGACCATGTCCAAACTGGGCGTCGCTTCAAAACGCCACCCTGTCCCCACCCTTGAGCTCGAGCACCTCGCGCGCTTCCTCGGGTGAAGCGACAGCAAGGCCGAGCCCCTCGATGATCGAGCGCACATGGCGCACTTGCTCGGCGTTCGACGAGGCAAGCTTGCCCGGCCCGATCCAGAGCGAATCCTCGAGGCCGACGCGCACATTGCCGCCCATGGCGGCCGACATCGCCGCAATCGGCATCTGATTCCTTCCCGCGCCGAGGACGGACCAGCGATAATCCGTTCCGAAGAGCCGGTCGGCCGTGCGCTTCATATGCATGACGTCCTCGGGATGCGGCCCGATGCCGCCAAGGATGCCGAAGACGCTTTGCACGAAGAAGGGCGGCTTCACGAGACCGCGATCGACGAAATGGGAGAGGGTGTAGAGATGACCGATATCGTAGCACTCGATCTCGAAGCGCGTGCCATTGTCGGCGCAGGTCGTCAGGATTTTCTCGATATCCGCGAAGGTGTTCTTGAAGATGCGATCCTTCGAGCCTTCGAGGTACGGGTGCTCCCAATCATGCTTGAAGCTTTTGAAGCGCCCGAGCATCGGAAAGAGACCGAAATTCATCGAGCCCATATTGAGCGAAGCGACCTCAGGCTTGAAGGTCGCGACCGGCTTCAATCGCTCATCGATGGTCATCGTGGCAGCGCCTCCGGTCGTGATGTTCACGACGCAGCTCGAGCGCTGCTTGATCACCTTGAGGAAAGGCGCGAACGCCTGCGTGCTCTGGTCAGGCCTGCCGTCCTTCGGGTCTCGCGCATGCAGGTGGACAATCGCTGCGCCCGCCTCCGCCGCGCCAATTGCGGCTTCGGCGATCTCTTGTGCCGTGATCGGGATGTGCGGCGACATCGAGGGCGTGTGGATGGAGCCGGTGACAGCGCAGGTGATGATGACTTTGCGTGCAGCCATGGGTTGAGCGATCCTCCAGAATATGTCTCGCCGGGGGCTCGAGCGCCCGGCATCGAGGTTTGACCGTTCCGCGCGGCGCGAGCTTGACGATCGCGTGCGGACGAAGGACGGTCTTTCGCAGCATGGAGGCCGCGAGCGCCGCGATCAAGCGCCGGCCATCACCTGCGGGTTCGCATAGGGAGCCTTTGATGTATCCCAAGCCACGTAGCCATCGTCCGCTCATCATGGGCCGCAACGGCGCGGTCGGGGCCAATCATCCGCTTGCCGCCCAGGCGGGGCTCGACATCTTGCGCAACGGCGGCAATGCGGTGGACGCAAGCGTCGCGATCGCATTCGCGCTTGGCGTTTGCGAGCCGATGATGTCGGGACTCGGCGGCGACGGCTTCTACCATCTCTTCATGACGAAAAGCGGCCGCGCCGAGGTGTTCAACGGGTCGGGGCCGGCGCCGCAAGCCGCGACGCCCGAGCGTTATCGGGGCGCCATCCCACTCACGGGACCGTTGAGCATCTCCGTTCCGGGCTCGCTCGGCGCGGTCTTCGCAATGCATGCTGCTCATGGCCGTCTTCCTTGGGCGGATCTGGTTATGCCCGCCATCGCGCTCGCCCGCCACGGCTTTGCGGCAACGCATACCTTTTGCCATTTCGCCACCGAGAATGAGGCCTGCCTTGCCGCGGACGAACGAAGCCGCATGATTTTCCTCGGGCACGAGCTTGCCGGGATCATTCGTCAGCCCGACCTCGCGCGCACGCTCGAGGAGATAGCGGCGGAGGGCGCGGAAAGCTTTTATCGGGGGCGCCTCGCCGCGCGCCTCGCGCGCGGTCTCGCCGAAGCGGGCGCCTTGCTTGTCGAAAACGATCTTGCCGCTTTCAACGCCGAGATGCAGGCGCCGATCCGCACCATGTATCGCGGTTTCGAGGTGCGCCAGACGCCGCCGAATTCCACCGGGTTCGTCCTCCTCCAGATGCTCAAGATCGTGGAGCATTTCGATCTTGCCGCGCTTTCGCCGGCGGAGCGCGTGCATCTGCTCGTCGAGGCGAAGAAGCGGGCCTTCCGCGACCGCGAGACACATGGCGGCGACCCACGGTTCGGAGCCGTGCCGGTCGAGCTTCTCTTATGCGAAAAGACGACGAGCGCGCATGCGGCCGCGATCGACCTTAATCGTGCCGCCGACCTGCCCGTCGAGATGGAGGCGGCAGAGCGCGACACTACCTATTTCTGCGTGATCGATGCGCAAGGCAATGCCGTTTCCGGCATCCAGAGCCTCAATTCCGCCTTCGGCTCAGGCGTGACGGCTGGCGACACGGGCGTCCTCATGAACAACCGCATGGCCTATTGGCACCTCAAGCCGAGCCATGCGAACCATCTCGCACCAGGCAAGCGCGTGCGCCACACGATGAACGCGCCGATGATCTTCAAGGACGGCAAGCTCTGGGGCGTCCTCGGAACGCCCGGCGGCGACAATCAGGTGCAGGTCAATCTGCAAGTACTCGTCGCGATGCTCGATCTCGACTTGGACCCGCAGACCGCGATCGAGCTGCCCCGCTGGACGAGCAGTCAATCCGGACAGAGCGCAAACTTCCCGCATGAATGCGACGGCGCGCTCACCGTCGAAAGCGATTTCGGCGAGGAGGTGCTCGGCACGCTCGAGTCCAAGGGCCACCGGTTGCAGCGCGCCGGCCCGCTCGAGGGGCCATGTGCCATGCAGGCGGTGCGTCTCATGCCGAATGGCGTGCGTGTCGCGGCGTCCGACACGAGACGAGACGGCTGGGCGCTCGCCTATTGAGCGCGACGGCAGCGACCACCTTGTGTGGGACTGCATCGATGTTTGCGAGCAACTACGATCGCGGGTTCCCCTTCGATGCAAAGCGCGCTAACCGGTCTTGCGACGGAGATCTCACGGAAGGCGTTTCACGCATGCGTATCGTGGTTCACGGCCAGCAGGCTTTCGGCAAGGCGGTGCTCGAGGCGCTGATCGCGCGCGGCGAAACGATCGTCGGTGTCTATGTCGCGCCGGAGAAACCGGGCGCGAAGCCCGATCCGTTGAAGGAAGCAGCGATCGCGGCGAAGCTGCCGATTTTTCAGCCAGCCTCCTATCGTAAGCCCGAGGTGTGGGAAGAGTTCAGGAAGCTCACGCCCGATCTCCAGGTGATGGCATTCGTCACGCTGTTCGTGCCCGAGGAGTTCCTCAACATCCCGACGCGCGGTTCGATCCAGTACCACCCTTCGCTTCTGCCGCGCTACCGTGGCCCGAGCGCCATCAATTGGCCGATCATCAACGGCGATGACGAGACCGGCCTTTCGATCTTCTGGCCCGACAATGGGCTCGACACAGGCGATGTGTTTTTGCAGAAAAAGACCCCGATCGGCCCGGACGACTCGCTCGGCTCCGTTTATTTCGACCGCCTTTTCCCGATGGGGGTCGAGGCGATGCTCGAGGCCGTCGATCTCGTCAAAGCCGGCAGGGCACCGCGGCTCAAGCAGGACGAGGCCCTCGCTACATACGAGGGAAGATGCTCATCTGTGAATGCACGCATCGATTGGGGCAAGCCATGGCGGCAAATCCACAACCTGATCCGGGGCTGCAATCCCGCGCCCGGCGCGTGGACCAAGCATGGCGATCAAAGCTTGCAGATCTTCGAGGCAAAGCCGCTTCCGGCGAAATCGCCGAAGGGCATCGGCGGCAAGATGGGCGAGGTCGCCGAGATCGACGCGGAGAGCTTCAGCGTCGTTTGCGCCGACGGGCGCATCAAGGTGTTGCGCGTGAAGCCGGCCGATGACGTCAAGGTGAAGGCCGGCGAATGGGCGAGCGCCTCGGGCCTCGCAGTCGGTGCGCAGTTCGGCTGATGCGGGCGGCCCGTTCTGCTCGTTGGGCGTCGCCAAGGACTAAGCTTCGTCAACTCGAGAGGACATCATGACCGCGCTCGCGCGCCGAAACTGGGTGCCGGATCCGACCGAGGACTACGTCTCCAAGATCGCCGACGCGACGAGCCGCAAGGGTGTCGACAAGGTCGAGGCGCAAGTCCACGAGCTCATCGACGAGAACCGGCGCATTCACGAGGATGAGTGCATCAACCTCAATCCCGCGACCAATGTGATGAATCCGAAAGCGGAGGCCGCGCTCGCCTCGGGCCTCGGTTCACGGCCATCGCTCGGCTATCCCGGCGACAAATACGAAATGGGGCTCGAAGCGATCGAGAAGATCGAGGTGATCGCCGCGGAGCTGGCCGCCGAAGTCTTCGGCGCCAAGTTCGCGGAGATCCGCGTCGCCTCGGGCGCCATGGCCAATCTCTATGCCTTCATGTCAACGACCAAGCCGGGCGACCGCATCATCGTGCCGCCGGCGAGCATCGGCGGTCACATTACCCATCACAAGCCAGGCGCGGCCGGGCTCTACGGCCTCGAGATTCATTCAGCCCCCGTCGATGCTTCCGGCTACACCGTCCATCTCGGGAAGCTCATGGACCAGGCCCGCACCCTGAGACCTGCGCTGATCACCATCGGCTGCAGCCTCAATCTCTTCCCGCATCCGATCCGCGAATTGCGCAAGATCGCCGACGAGGTCGGCGCGAAGCTCCTGTTCGACGCGGCGCATATGTCGGGGATGATCGCAGGTCATGCATGGCAGCAACCACTCGAAGAAGGCGCGCATCTGATGACGATGAGCACCTACAAGAGTCTCGGCGGGCCGCCTTCCGGGCTTATCGTGACGAATGAACCCGATCTTGCGAAACGGCTCGACGCGATCGCTTTTCCCGGGCTCACCGCCAATTTCGACGCCGCGAAATCCGCTTCGCTCGCCATCGCGCTTCTCGATTGGAAAGAGTATGGGCGCGCTTATGCGGCGATGATGGCACAAACGGCCTGCGCGCTCGCGAAAAGCCTTTCCGAGCGTGGCTTGCCGGTACATGCGCGCGATCGTGGTTTCACGACATCGCACCAGTTTGCACTTCAGGCGGAACGGTTCGGCGGCGGCCAGAATGCATCGCGCAAGTTGAGGCGCGCCAACATCCTCGCCTGCGGCATCGGCTTGCCGATCCCCGAGGTCGAGGGCGACATGAACGGCTTGCGATTCGGCACGCCCGAGATCGTGCGCTGGGGAATGGGCCCCCAGCACATGCCCGAGCTTGCGGCTCTCATCCATCGCGCGCTTGTCGGCAATGAGGATGAGGCGAAGATCGCGGACCACGTCACGGCCTTCAGGCGCAGGTTCCGCGAGCTGCGCTACGTTCGAGAGTGACGCCGCCTATCATCGCGCGGATCGATCGGCTTACTCATGAGAGGCGCCAATGATCGGAACCGGCGGCCGGTCATGGTGGAAATCGCATTTGCTCCGTAAGCTCGCATTTGGGGAGCAAGCATGCCTATCTTTCCCGGACGAGAGGAAAGCTCTCGATAGCTGGGTTCGCATGGAAATGGAAAATTGGAGTGTCAGGCGACAACCCTCACTCCGACGCGGCAAATCCGAGCGGTTTGGAGCCCGCGCCCACGGCCGCGCCCGTCACCGCGCCAGCGGTGACGGCTTGATGTGAGAGCTGTGTCGCCACGACGCGCGGTGACGAGGCGTTCGCCAGGAAGTCGGCGATTCCGTCCATGCTTCGGCCCGCGAGGCGCTTGATATTCGACGCATCGAGCTGCGCCCAAGGATCGGCGGGATCGCCCGCCGTTTCTTCCGTGCCGGTAACGCGTTGAGCGCGCCGGTTCGATGCGTCGAAAACGTCCCAAACATAAGACAGCACGGTTTTGCCGTCCGGCGCCACACCCGCCGTTACATAGCCTTTGATGCGAAATCGCGGCGCCTGCCCATCGTCGACGAGGGTTACCTGGTGATCGGCCGCGGCTTGCACGAGGGCTGCGTTCAACGCGCTGCTGACCTCGGTGGGCGGCCCCTCGATTGCTTCGACGGCGACCGGTACGCCCGGCGCCATTCGCGGCGGCACGGAAGCATCAAAGCCCACTTCCTGGCAGGCCCCGAGGCCGAGAAACGAAGCCAGCGCCGCGATCGACGACGCGCGCGCCCAATACATTCCCCCCATCCGGCAGCGCCGGACGGTCCTCATGCTCTTCATTGCCGCCTCCGCCTGCGCTTTTCGAGTCGGCAGGTCCTGGCAACCATAGCCTCAACGGATCATGAGGTCGAGGCTCTTGCCGTTTATCGCTTCCGAGGCGCTCTTCCCGATGAATGCTCGCGGACGCCAATACGCGACAACGCCGTGCATCCCCTCCCAAGCGAGCCGGGCGCCCATGCTGGTTTCCCGCCGACCGCGCGGTTAAGATGAGAACGAGCGACCGGCGCGGCCGGCACGAGCATGGAGGCTTACGCAATGGCTCAAGCGCAGGGCGCGTCTTCTCGGCGCGTCGAGAACCGCACCCCGTGCCTCGTGAGGGTGCGGACGGCTGTCGTGATCGTCGCGCTCGGCTTTTTGCTCTCCGCCTGCGGCAATTGCGGTGGGTGGACCAACCCCTGGTATCGAGCCGCGCAGCCCCATTCCTGCGAGTAGCAGCCTCGAAGCTTGAAGCATCCACAGGAGCCGATAAGGCGTTGACCGCGGCGGGCGCTGTGTGCGACTGCGTCACGCCCATTTCCGAGGAGAGCCGCCGAGATGTCCGATGCCGTTGCGCCCGATCTGCTCAAAGCCTTCGTCGAGCGGATCGAGCGATTGGAGGAAGAGAAGACCTCGATCGCCGGCGATGTGAAAGAGGTCTATGCCGAGGCGAAGGCGCAGGGCTTCGACACGAAGATACTTCGCAAGGTCGTGGCGTTGCGCAGGCGTGATGCCGCCGAAAGACGCGAAGAGGAGGAGATTCTCGATCTCTACCTCCAGGCGCTCGGCATGATGGCCTGAGGCCTTTCCCATGAAGTTCACCTTGTCCTGGCTCAAGGATCACCTCGAGACCGATTCTCGCCTTGATGAGATCGTGTCGGTGCTCACCCGCATCGGGCTCGAGGTCGAGGCCGTCGAGGACAAGGCCGCCGCGCTCAAGCCCTTCACGATCGCGCGTGTGATCGAGGCGAAGCCGCACCCGAATGCCGATCGGCTGCGCGTTTGCATCGTGGACACCGGCACCGGCGAGCCGGTGCAGGTTGTTTGCGGTGCGCCCAACGCCCGCACTGGCATGATGGGCGTCTTTTCTCCTCCGGGAAGCT
>Ga0213875_10002255_pt1 | contig 11694 bp, 12 predicted proteins | sample BarmaccomBMRX_R8_FD_160105 | JGI IMG/M metagenome (GOLD analysis project Ga0213875, IMG submission 160105) | Root-associated microbial communities from Barbacenia macrantha in rupestrian grasslands, the National Park of Serra do Cipo, Brazil - RX_R8 | ecosystem: Host-associated > Plants > Roots... | reverse complement strand
CTGATTCGCGAATGCCGAGGGGCTACCGCGATCGAATATGGGTTGATCGCGGCCTTGATCGCGGTCGCGGCGATTGTCGCGATGAAGGGCCTCGGCAACGGGGTCAAGAACACCTTCAACAAGGTCACGAGCAACCTGAGCTAGGGCGCCGCGGCCGCTCAGCCGAGCTTGAGGAATTTCTCCCGCCGCGCCGCGCGGATCGCGGCCGGCGTTTCGCCGGCGAGCGCATCGAGCTCCTCGCCGATCGCGGCGCCGAGGCTGGCGATCGCGGCGGCGGGATCGCGGTGCGCGCCGCCGAGCGGTTCGGTTACGACGCGGTCGACGACGCCGAGCCGCTGCAGGTCCGCGGCGGTGATCTTCATCGCCTCGGCCGCGTCCGACGCCTTTTCCGCCGTGCGCCACAGGATTGAGGCGCAGCCTTCGGGCGAGATCACCGAATAGACGGCGTGCTCGAACATCAGCACGCGATTGGCCGAAGCGAGCGCAACCGCGCCGCCCGAGCCGCCTTCGCCGACGATCGCGGCGATCATCGGCACGCCTAGCGCGAGACACGCCTCGGTCGATCGCGCGATCGCTTCCGCCTGGCCGCGCTCCTCGGCCTGGACGCCGGGGAACGCGCCCGAGGTATCGACGAGGCTCACCACCGGCAGCCCGAACCGGTCGGCGAGCTCCATCAGCCGGATCGCCTTGCGGTAGCCCTCGGGCTTGGCCATGCCGAAATTATGCTTGAGGCGGCTGGCGGTGTCGTCGCCCTTCTCGTGGCCGATCAGCATCACGCGGCGTCCGCCGATCCGGGCGAGGCCGCCGATGATGGCGAGATCGTCGGCGAAAGCGCGATCACCTGCGAGCGGCATGAAGCCCTCGGCGAGACCAACGACATAATCCTTGAAATGCGGCCGTTCGGGGTGCCGCGCGACCAGCGTCTTCTGCCACGGCGTGAGCTTGGCATAGGTATCGCGGATGAGCTTGTCGGCCTTGGCCTCAAGGCGGCCGATCTCGCCGGCGATGTCGATCGAGGTCGAGTCCGCGGTGTCGCGCAGCGCCGCGACTTTCTCCTGAAGCTCGGCGAGCGGCTTCTCGAATTCCAGATAGGTGGGCATGGCGTCGGTTAGGACCGCGCCTGACCGGCGTCAACGCGACGCTGCCGCGGCGTCGTCTCCGCAAGCGGGTGGCGGCTGTTGACGAGCTCGACCAGCCGGCGGGAATCGACATGGGTGTAGATCTGCGTCGTCGCGATGTCGGCATGGCCCAGCATCGCCTGCAAGGCGCGGAGATCGGCGCCGCCTTCGAGCAGGTGCGTCGCAAAGGCGTGGCGGAGCACGTGCGGACTGATGCGCTCGGGCGGGATGCCGACGTCGGCGGCGAGCGCCCGCACGATCTGGTAGAGCCGCACGCGGCTGAGATGCTTCTTCCCCGAGGGGAACAGCCAAGGCTGATCGGCGGGCACCAGCGCGGTCCACGCCGCCACCGCCGCGAGTGCGCGTTCGGAGAGCGGCACCAGCCGCTCGCGCCCGCCCTTGCCGCGCAGAATGATATAGGGCTGGCCCTGGCGGATGGCTCGGCGGGGTAGCGAAACCAGTTCGCTCGCGCGCAAGCCCGAGCCGTAGAGCAGCTCGATCAGCGCGGCGAGGCGGAGATCCTGCGGCCCGCCGATCTCGGCGACGCGCCGCGCGACCTCCGCGAACAGGCTCTCGACCTCGCCATGATCGAGCATCTTGGGCAGCGGCCGCGCCGCCCGCCCGCGCGGTAGCGCCGCCGAGGGATCGTCGGGCCGGAGCTTCTCCTCGGCGAGGAAGGCGAAGAAGCGGCGCAACGCCGCGCTTTTCCGCGCGACGGTGGCGCGCGCCATCTCGGCCCAGCTTTCGGCAAGCGTGCCAATTGCCGCCGCATCGGCCTGCGCGAGCTTGCCGCCCAGCGTCGCTGAGGCGGTGCGCAGATCGGTGCCGTACGCCGCAAGCGTGTTCTTCGCGGATCCCGCCTCCGCCGCGAGCATCTCGAGGAACCGCTCGATCAGCCGCGCATCCTCGCCCTGGGCGAGCGCGGCGCCGGGTCTCATCGACCCACCCCCACCCTCTCCCCAACGCCGCTCGCTTCGAGCGAAGGGTCGAGCCTGTCGAGACCCGCAGTCGAGAAGGAGGCGCTCGCGGCCGGTTCTCGACAGGCTCGAACCGAACGGAGAAAGAGCATCACATCAGCTCCGGCTGACCGCCTCGGCGGCGATCATGCGCGCTTCGGCTTCGTGGCCGGTCTGACGGAGATCCTGGACGATGTGGAAGAGCTGGAAGGCGGGGATGCCGCGCCAGTCGCCGCTCTGCAGGCCAACCGCGGCGAGCAGCGCGACGGTGCCGTCCTGCCGGTGCGCGGCGGCAGCGTCGATCGCGCGCGTCCACGTGTTGCGGGCGCCGATCGGCACGCCGAGCTCTGCCGCAAGCGACTCCTCGTCGCTCTGGTCGAGGCGGCCTAACCCGGCCAACCCGGCGAAGAGCAGCTGCGCGCGCTTGCGCTGATCGCTGCCGTCGCGCGCGCCGAACTTGGCGATGCGGCGATCGCTCAGCGCCATCACCGGCTTGGGCGATCCGACCGCGAGCAGCGCCCACGCTTCGTCTCCCTTCGATCCGCTCAGGCTGGCGACGATCGGCGCCCAGTGCGCCGCCTGGATGTCGAGCCCGGCCGAAAGCATCGCCTCGATCAGCGACGGAATCTCGTCCTTGTGGGTGTCGGCGGGTGTGATCCGGGCGGCGGCGCGCGCGGTGAGGATCGCGTCGGCATAGCGGTCGCGCTGATCGGCCGGCTTGTCCCAGAGCTTGCGCAGCGCGTCGATCCGCGCGCCCGCATCCTGGCCGACATAGGCCGTGCGCAGCCACGCCTCGGGCGTGTCGGTGGCGTTGGGGTCGCCGGCGCTGAACAGCTGGCTGTAGATATCGACGAGCGTCGCGTTCGAGAGCACGCCGTAGGTTGCCGCGAGCCGCGCCGCCGCCAGCCGATCGGGAAGTGCCAGCATCGGCGCTCGGGCTTGCCACATCCGCACGCGCGGGCTGACGCTGTCATAGAGGCTGTCCGGGATCGAGAGCCCGACCGCGCTCGCCATGCCGAAGCGCCAGGAGGTGAGCTGGTAGACGCCGCTCCACTCGATATTGACCGCCCGGCGGCTGTTCTGGGCGGCACCGGTCAGCCGCTCGGCGAGCAGCGCGTCGATATTGCCGTGATCCTTGCCCCGCACCTGATCGATAAGCGCGCCCGCCGTGCCGCCGTCGCCCGAGAAGGCGGCGCAGATCGCCCGCGCGAGCGTCCAGCCGTCCGAGCCGTCGAGCTGCCCGCCTTGCTCGGCGATCGGGCAGATCGCGGTCGGGTCGGCCGTGGCGAGCGCGGTCTGCAGCGCCATCTCGTAGAGGCGGGGGTTGTAGTTCTCGACGTCGATCTGCTCGAGCAGCAGGCGCGCCGCATCCGCCTCGCCCATGCGCAGCAGCAGCCACACCCGCGCCGCCGCCCAGTTGGCGGGATCGATCGCGCGCGGCGTCGGCACGTCGGTGAGCAGCGCGCGGCGGAGCAGGATCGAGGCCCAGCGCGAGGCGATCGGCGCGTTCAGCCGCCGCATCATGCCCGCAAGGTAGATCCCGTTGGCACCGTTCGATCCACCGAACGCGTCGGTGTCCATGCCGCTCTTCTCGGGCGTCAGCGGGCCGATGTCGGTGGTCGGGCGCTTCGCCCAATCGGGCAGCTCCTGCCTGGCGAACTTGGCGTCGACCGCGTTCTCGGTGGCGTTCTGCGCTGCCGCCTCAAGCATGTTGCCTGGCGCGGGCGGCGCCAGCGAGAGCTGCGGCACCTCGCTCGGCACGGCCGGCGCGGGCGCCGGCGTCGCCTCGACCGGCTGATCGGGGCCGGCGGCAGGCGGCGGCGGCGCCGGAGAATTGAACCCCGGCGGCAGCAGCGATTCGGGCGATTTCTGCGCGAAGACCGGGATCGCGATCGCGACGCCGCCGATCAGCGCGGCGGCGAGCGCGACCCGGCCGGCGTTACGGCTGCGCGGCGGCATTGCCGCTCGCGCCGTTAAGGGTGACCGGCGTCTCGATGCGATGCGTCGGCACCTCGGTGTTGAGCCCGGCGAGGACGATCATCAGCACGATGATCGCGACGACGGCGACGACGATGATGATCGAGTTACGCGACATCCGGGGTCTTTCTTGGGCAATCTCGTGGCTCGGGCGTGCTTTTGCCCGATGCGGCGCCTGTGTGTATAGCCCCGCCGCCATGCCGCAAGCCCCCCAGCAACGCGAAGCCCCGCACGACGCGGCCGCGCGACGTCCGATCGTGCTCGTCGGGCTGATGGGGGTCGGCAAGTCGACCGTCGGCAAGCGGCTCGCGACACGGCTGCACCTGCCGTTCGTCGACGCCGACCAGGAGATCGAGACCGCCGCGGGATGCACCATCCCGGAAATCTTCGAGCGCTTCGGCGAGCCCGCCTTCCGCGACGGCGAGAAGCGCGTGATCGCGCGGCTGATCGACGGCGCGCCGAAGGTCGTCGCGACCGGCGGCGGCGCGTTCATGCATCCCGAGACGCGCGCGCTGATCCTCGAACAGGCGACGGCGATCTGGCTCGACGCCGATATCGAGGTGCTCGCCGATCGCGTCCGCCGCCGCGACGACCGGCCGCTGCTCAGGGGCCGCGACGCGCGCGAGGCGCTGCGCGAGCTCGCGGCGGTGCGCAACCCGATCTACGCGCTCGCCCCCATCCACATCCGCAGCCAGCCGCACCCGCACGAAGCGACGGTGGACGCGATCCTCGCGGCGCTCGGCCGATGAAGCGGATCGAGGTCGCGCTCGGCGCGCGCAGCTATGCCGTCGAGATCGAGGCAGGGTTGCTCGATCGCGCCGGCACGCTGCTCGCGCGCTATGCGCGGCGCGGCCGGCTCGTCGTCGTGACCGATGCCCATGTCGCCCACGCGCAGCTGCCGCGTCTCGCCGCCGCGCTGGGCCAGGCCGGCATCGCGATGGAGCCGATCCTGCTCCCCGCCGGCGAAGCGACGAAGAGCTGGCACGAGCTTGCCCGCCTGTGCGACCGGCTGCTGACGCTCGGCGTCGAACGCGGCGACCATATCGTGGCGCTGGGCGGCGGCGTGATCGGCGATCTCGTCGGTTTCGCGGCGGCGATCCTCAAGCGCGGTTGCGGTTTCGTGCAGGTGCCGACGACGCTGCTCGCGCAGGTCGATTCATCGGTCGGCGGCAAGACCGCGATCAACACCGAGGCCGGCAAGAACCTCGTCGGCGCCTTCCACCAGCCCGCCTACGTGCTGATCGATCCGACTACGCTCGATACGCTGCCGGCGCGCGAAATCGCCGCGGGCTATGCCGAAGTCGTCAAATACGGACTGATCGGCGACGCCGATTTCTTCGCCTGGTGCGAGGCGAACGGCGGCGCGCTGCTCGCCGGCGATCCGGAGGCGCGCGCGCACGCCATCGCCGTCTCGGTCGCCGCCAAGGCGCGCATCGTCGCCGAGGACGAGCGCGAGACCGGCGACCGCCGCGCCCTGCTCAACCTCGGCCACACCTTCGGCCACGCGCTGGAGGCCGAGACCGGCTTCTCGGACAAGCTGCTCCACGGCGAATCGGTCGCCTGCGGCATGGCGCTCGCCTTCCGCTTTTCCGCAGCGCGCGGGCTGTGCCCCGCGGGCGATGCGGCGCGCGCCGCCGCGCATCTCGATGCGGCCGGGCTGCCGACGACGCTCGCCGCCGCACATGCCGACGTGCCGGGCGCGAAGCTCGTCGCGCACATGGCGCACGACAAGAAGATGGCGGGCGGCAAGCTCCCCTTCCTGCTCGCGCGCGGCATCGGCGAGACGTTCGTCGCCAAGGATGTCGCACTCGCCGACGTGGCGGCGTTCCTGGATGGAGAGCGCGGGCGATAGCCGCCGGTTCCAGCGCTCGCCCGCTCGGGCGAAAGCGCGCCCAGATGATGTCGTGCTCCGGCGAAGGCCGGAGCGCTGGAGAGGGCAGCACAGCACGTGCCGCCAACGCTCCGGCATTCGCCGGAGCACAATCGTCCTCTTGACCGAACCCCATCCGGTCGCTTCGAGCGGAGGGTCGCGCTTGTCGAGGTCTGCAGTCGAGAAGGCGCTCGTGGCCGGTTCTCGACAGGCTCGAACCGAACGGAGGCGGCCGACGAAGCGGTCGATCAATCCTCGAAGAAGTTGAGTTCGAGGATGATGTCGGCGGGATCGCGCACGAAGATCTGGCGCAGCTTGGCCGCCGGAAGATGGTTCTCGTGAAACTCGATGCCGAGCGTGCCGAGCCGTTCACGCGTCGCCTCGAACGCGCCGCAGCGCAAGGCGACATGGTGGATGACGCCGCTGCCCCTCGCCTCCTTAAACGGCCACGCGGCGTCGGTGGGGTAGCGCGCCTCGAGGCTGGCGATGTGGACGATCGGCCGGTCGTCCTCGTCGAAGATCCACGCGCCCTTGTCGCTCGGCGCCATCCCCGGCGGCGCCCCGACCTTCATCTGCAGCGCATCGCGAAAGAAGGCGATCGTCGCCGCCGGATCGGCCGAACGCAGGTTGACATGATCGAGCGCCAGCACCGCCATCCCGCCCATCCTCTTCTCTATTGCGGCGACGAACCTAACCCCTGACCGCGCCCGCCGCCAGCGCCAGCCAGCCCGCGATCAGCGCGAGGCCGCCGATCGGCGTGATCGCCCCGAACCAGGTCGGCGCCCCGAACGCCATCAGGTAGAGCGTGCCGGAGAAGATCGCGGCGCCGCCGACGAACAGCCACGCCGCCAGCCGGCCGAGCGGCAGCGCCAGCACCGCGATCGCCGCGACGGCGTGGATCAGCTGATAGTGCGAACCGGTCTTGAGCCATTCCGCCGCCGGCCCGCTCGCGCCATGCGCGCCGCGCGCGCCCGCCATCACCCCGATCGCGCCGGAAAGCGCGGCGAGGAGGACGAGTGCGTCGGTTCGATTGGTCATTCGATCCTCCACCTCAAGGATGTACCCGTCATCCCCGCAGAGGCTGGGATCCATATTCTCTCGCGTTCGAGACTATGGATTCCCGCCTTCGCGGGAATGACGATGTAATAGACTGGCTCAGCACTCACGCTTCCTTCCGCTCCGCCTCGCCCGGCCGCAGCATCAGGTCGAGCCGGGCGCGGAGATCGCCCGCGTCGGCCTGGGCGGCGAAGCGTTCGGCGTCGCGATCGCGATATTCGCGCACCAGCCGCTCGACCTCCTCCTCGTCGAGCTCGAGCGCGCCGAGCGCCATCCGCCCCATGCACACCGCGCTCTCGTAGACCTCGCGGACGTGACCGGCGATCGGCGTCCCCTCGAGCTGGAGCATGTGGCGGCGATCGAACACGCGCGCGAAGATCGTCGCCTGCGGGAAGGCTTCGGCGATCTCGGCGAGCGTCTCGCCGTCGGGCTGGCCGCCGTCGATGCAGAACAGGATCAGCCGCGCCGCGTCGGCGTCGGCCTGGCGCAGCAGCTCGACGCGCGTGCCGTCACCATAATAGACCTTCATGCCGAACGAACTCGACGTCTCGATCTGCTCGGGCTTCGAATCGATCAGCGTCACCGAGGCGCCCTGCGCGAACAGCAATTGCGCGACGGTCTGGCCGAAGCGGCCATAGCCGACGATGATCGCGCTCGCGGCCGCCGCCTCTTCCGGGCCGTCGAGATGCGGCAACGCGGCGCCCGCCTCCTTGCCGCCGAGCCGTCGCCCGATCGCCATCAGGAACGGCGTCGTCGCCATCGACAGCGTCACCACCGCCCCCATCAGGCTCGCGACCTCGGGCGCGATCAGATAGGCGGCCTGCGCCTGGCCGAACAGCACGAAGCCGAATTCGCCGCCCTGGCTCAGCAGCAATCCCAGCGCGATCGCCTGCTTGTTGACCATGCCGAACAGGCGCGCGAGCAGATAGAGCACGATCGTCTTGGTCGCGACCAGCGTCGCCGCCATCGCCAGCACGAAGAACGGCCGCGCCGCCACCGCGTGGAGATCGAGCAGCATCCCGACAGCGACGAAGAACAGGCCGAGCAGGATCGAACGGAACGGCTCGATGTCCGCCTCGAGCTCGTGGCGATAGGGCGAGTCCGCCAGCATCACGCCCGCCACGAATGCGCCGAGCGCGGTGGAGAGGTGGAGCGCCTGCATCACCGCGCCGGCGGCGAGCACCGTGAACAGCCCGGCGGCGACGAACATCTCGCGCTCGCCGATCCGCCCGATCAGCCGGAACAGCGGGTTGAGGATGAAGCGGCCGACCAGCACGAGCCCGGCGATCGCCGCCACCGTGTAGATCGCCAGCAGCCAGCCCGGCGGCGCGCTATGATCGATCGGCGCGCGGCTCAGCGAGGCGATGATCGTGATCAGCGGCACGATCGAAAGGTCCTGCAGCAGCAGGATCGAGAAGGCGCGCTCGCCGAACGGCGTGTTGAGCCGCCCCGCCGAGCGCAGCATCGGCAGCACCTGCGCGGTCGACGAGAGCGCGAGCGGCAACCCGAGCGCGATCGCCGCCGCGCCGGTGAACGGCGTGAAGAAGAACAGCAGCGCGCCGAGCGCGGTGCTCGCCAACACGACCTGCAGCGCGCCGAGCCCGAAGATGTCGCGCCGGAGCCGCCACAGCCGCGAGGGATGCAGCTCGAGCCCGACGATGAACAGGAGCAGCGTGATGCCGATCTCGGCGACGCCGATCTTGCCCTGCGCGTCGCCGACCAGCCGCAGCCCTTCGGGCCCGATCGCCGCGCCCGCGACGAGATAGCCCAGCGTCGCGCCGAGCCCCAGCCGCCGGAAGATCAGCACCGCCGCCAGCGCCGCGCCGAGCATGATGACGCCATCGCGCAGGAAGCTGTCGGCGGCGTGCGCGGCGTTCATGCGCGGCGACCGTGGAATAAGGCGCCCGCAAACGCTCCGTTCGTACCGAGCGCAGTCGAGGCACGTGCCGCGAACGCTGCCCCTGCCGCACCTCCCTCGACTTCGCTCGGGACGAACGGACGAGGAGGCACCCTGGCAAAACCCCGTTCGCACCGAGCGAAGTCGAAGTGCGTGCCACAGACATTGCCGCCTGCCTCACGTCCTTCGACTGCGCTCAGGACGAACGGCTGAAGAAGGCAACTCACGAGTAATGCTCCGTTCGCACTGAGCGAAGTCGAAGGGCGTGCAACAAGAACTCCGGCCGCCGCCGCACGTCCCTCGACTCGTTCAGGACGATCGGGGTCAGGAGCCGGATCACGCCGCCGCAGCCCGCGCTGCCGCCGCGGCCGCTTCCGCCACCGCCTCGAACGCAAGCCGGATCGACGGATGACGCGCGGGATAGTCGCGCGCCGGGGCAAACACCTCCAGGCCGGGCCAATCGCCGGGATCGTCGCGCTCGCCCGCCAGGAACGCCGCTAGCGCATCGCGCGCCGCCGCGAGTTCCGGCGGAGATCGCCCGATCGCTTGGCTCCCCATCAGCGCGGCCGACGCCTGGCCGAGCGCGCAGGCGCGCACCTCCTGCCCGAGCGCCGCCACCCGCCCCTCGCCGTCCAGCGCGACGTCGACCGTCACCCGGCTGCCGCAGACCGGCGAGCGCTTCTCGACGCTCGCCTGCGCCCCCCCCAGCCGGGCATGATGCGGGATGCTCGTCGCGAGCCGGAGGATGGTGGCGTTGTAGAGCGCGGCGGACATCGTGCTCAGATAGTGTTCGCGGTGGCGTCGGTCGAGTTGTCGCCGCCCGCCGCGTTACTGTCCGCGTCGCCGGCACCCTCCGCTCGCAGCGCGCGCCGCGCCTGGACGAAGTCGACGATCGCGTGCCCGCTCGCGCGCAGCAGCGGGTAGGAGCGCGATTGCGTCATCCAGGCCGGCCGCGGCGCGGCCCCGCCGTAGACGGTATCGAAGGCGAAGCTGGCGACGAGGAACAGCAAGGTCGCGCCGATCAGCCCCTTGAGCGCGCCGAACCCAAGCCCGAGCATGCGATCGACCGTGCCGAGCACCGACTCGCGCGTCCGCCGCCCCAGCCGCCCGGCGACGATCCGCCCGAGCAGGAACACGATTCCGAACACGAGCGCGAAGGCGAGCACGGCGGCGCCCGCGCCGGTGCCGACCTTGTGCGTCAAGAGCGCCGCCGCCGGCGCATAGAGCAGCTTCAAGGCGATGATCGCGGCGATCCACGCGAACAGCGACAGGATCTCGGTGACGAAGCCCTTGAGCCAGCCCAGCACGCCGCCGCCGCCGACCAGCAGCAGCACGATGACATCCAGCGCGGTAAGCATGATCCGCGCCTTAGGATGTGTCGGCGACAGCGGCAACGGCCGTGGTCGCGCGGCGGCGCGCCGCCACCCGCCGTCGCCGCGCCCGCCGCTCCGCGCCCCGTCCCGCCCGCGGCAGTCATCGTTCTTTTTTTGTTCTGTCCTACAGTCCCGTCCCGGGTATAGAGGGGCCGGTCATGAGCGATCGTGACCCGCCCCCCGCCGCGCCCGACCCCGCAGGCGACGCCGCCGATCCCGGCCTCACCGGCAGGGGCACGCCCCGCCAGCGCCGCCCGCGCGCGCGCCGCGCGATCGTGCCGACGCCCGAGATGCTCGCCGACGCGCCGGAGTTCGAGGCCGTGCCGAGCCGCACCAACCGCCACGACGGCTGGACCTACGAGCGCCAGCGCGCCTTCATCGCCGGCCTCGCCGAGACCGGCTGCGTGGACCGCGCCGCCAGGCGCATCGGCATGACCGCGGTCGGCGCCTACCGCCTGCGCAAGCTGCCCGGCGCCGAGGGTTTCGCCGCCGCTTGGGCGGAGGCGCAGGCACTCGGCGTCAACAAGCTCAGCGACATCGCCTTCGACCGCGCGATCAACGGCGTCCCCGTGCCGGTGTTCTACAAGGGCGAGCAGGTCGGCGAGCGCCGCTGGTACAATGACCGCCTGCTGATGTGGACGCTCCGCCACCACGATCCGGAGAAATATGGTGGCCGCCCCGGCGTCGTCGGCAGCACCAGCCTCGTCCCGCCCCACATCCGCAAGCGGCTCTACGCGGAGTGGGAGCGAGAGATGCACGAGAAAGCCCGCGAAACCCTCGCCGAAAAGATCGCCGCCGCACGGGCGCGGTTCGGGGATCATGATGAGTTGGTCGAGGGGCAGGTGGTGATGCCAGAGGAGCGTAGGCTGGAGGTGCCCGGCTTCGGAGATCATCCGCCGCCAGCTCCGCGAGGAATGGGAAGCCGAGCGCAAGGCGCAGGAAGCGAGGGACGATGCGACCCTCCGCGAGCGGCTCGTCAGAAAGATCGAGGCGCTGCGGGCGGAGCGGGAGAAAGCGACAGAGATCGTTACGAACCAACGACGGCTAGGGGAGAATGACCGCGATCATGAGCGGGGACGGCGCGACGCCCAGGCGCTCACGCCCTCTTCAAATCGTCCCACTCATCAACGGTCGGTTGTCTCGCAAGCGGATTGGCACTAGCTAGCCGACCATGACTGACGATCGAAAGAACCGGGCATCGTCCATCCCCATCGGTTCAATGTCGCCAGTGGCCGACAGCATCGATTTTTTCTACCGTAAGAGTCCGGGATATCGGGCGATCCATGCGGATGGATTTTATGGTGGCATCACACCACGCGGTTTGGTGCAAGTCTCGTTTTTCAACGAGCGGGCACCTATACCGAGACACGTCCGTCGTCCGATAGTTGGTCAGGATGGGAGCCGTGTCACAGCCGGTCCGGAAGAAACCTTAGAGGGATTAGTCTTA
>Ga0213875_10002254_pt1 | contig 11696 bp, 8 predicted proteins | sample BarmaccomBMRX_R8_FD_160105 | JGI IMG/M metagenome (GOLD analysis project Ga0213875, IMG submission 160105) | Root-associated microbial communities from Barbacenia macrantha in rupestrian grasslands, the National Park of Serra do Cipo, Brazil - RX_R8 | ecosystem: Host-associated > Plants > Roots... | reverse complement strand
CGGCCTGAGCAGCGCGACGCCGTCGTCCTACGCGCAGATCGACAAGGTGACGAGCGCGCCGATCACGACGCTCCCGCAGCCGCTCGTTAACGGCCAGCCGGACCCCGATTTCGCGGGCGTCACCGGCCAGCCGGTCGCGCCGTATCCCGCGATCTCGTACATCCAGCCGTCGCAGCTCACGGGCGACATCGTCCACCGCTTCTACCAGGAGCAAGGACAGATCGACGGCGGCAAGATGGACAAGTTCATGTCGTGGAGCGACAATCCAGGGCTGCTGTTCAGCTACTTCGACGCGACGAACATGCCCGAAGGCCAGCTCGCCGCGCAGTACACGCTTGCGGACAACGGCTTCCACAGCGCGTTCGGCGGATCGTTCCTGAACCATCAGTTCTTGATCTGCGCGTGCGCACCGACGTTCCCGAACGCACCGGCGTCGACGGTGGCGACCGTCGACGCGAGCGGCAAGCTGCTGGCGCTCGATCGCAGCGGCAACATCGTGCACGACGGCTACGTCACGCCGGACGGCTACGTGGTCAACACGTCGTACACCGTCAACACGCCGCACCCGGCCGGCGCCACCGGACTGGTCCCGAACCAGACGAATCCGACGATCGGAGACCGGCTCAACGCGGCGAACGTCACGTGGAAGTGGTACTCGGGCGGTTGGGCCGCGGCGCTCGCCGGCAATCCGGATCCGAACTTCCAGTTCCACCACCAGCCATTCGCGTACTACGCGAACTATGCCGACGGCACCGCGGCCAAGGCCGCGCACCTCCAGGACGAGACGAACTTCCTCGCGGACCTCCACAACAACGCGCTCCCGTCCGTGTCGTTCATCAAGCCGATCGGCGAGAACAACGAGCATCCGGGGTACTCGTCGCTGCTCGCGGGACAGCAGCACGTCGCGAGCCTCGTGCAAGCCGTGCAGAGCAGCCCGTACTGGAAGAACACGGTGATCATCATCACGTACGACGAGAACGGCGGCCGTTGGGATCACGTGCCGCCGCCCGGCCCGCTCGACCGGTGGGGACCGGGCACGCGCGTGCCGTTCCTCATCGTCTCACCGTGGGCGAAGCACGGTTACGTCGATCACACGCAGTACGAGACGGTGTCCGTCCTCGCGTTCATCGAGAACCTGTTCACGCTCCACCCGCTCGGCACGCGCGACGCCGCGGCCAACGGGTTTTCGAACGCGTTCGACTTCACGCAGGTCAACCCGTTCAACAAGTATCGTGCACCCGCCGGAGGCGCGCGCGCGAGAACCTGACGGTGTCCGGCGGCTCGTCGTCCGCCCGACACGACGAGCCGCCGGGCGCCGGAAGGCCCACTGCCCCGGCCGGACGTATCCTGGGCGGGATGCAGCGGCGTACCGTCATGGTGATCGGGTCGGGCCCGATCGTCATCGGTCAGGCCGCCGAGTTCGATTACGCGGGCGTGCAAGCGTGTCGCGCGCTGCGCGAGGAAGGCCACCGCGTCGTCCTCGTCAACTCGAACCCCGCGACGATCATGACGGATCCCGAGATCGCCGACGCGGTGTATCTCGAGCCGCTCACGGTGCACTCGGTCGAGCGCATCATCGAGCGCGAGCGTCCCGACGCGCTGCTGCCGACGCTCGGCGGCCAGACCGGACTGAACCTGGCGGTCGAGCTCGCCGACGCCGGCGTCATCGAGAAGTACGACGTCGAGCTGTTGGGGACGCCGCTCGACACGATCAAGCTCGCCGAAGACCGCGAGCGCTTCAAGACGAAGATGATCGAGATCGGCGAGCCGGTGCCGCCGTCGATGATCGTCACCGACGTCGAGGCCGGCGTCGCGTTCGCGAACGACGTCGGCTACCCGCTCGTCATTCGCCCCGCGTACACGCTCGGCGGCACGGGCGGCGGCGTCGTGCGCGACGAGGCGGAGCTGCGCGCGACGCTGCAGACCGGACTCGACGCATCGCTCATCCACCAGGCGCTCGTCGAGACGTCACTCCTCGGCTGGAAGGAGCTCGAGTACGAAGTCCTGCGCGACCGCGCCGGCAACTGCATCATCGTCTGCAACATGGAGAACATCGATCCCGTCGGCGTGCACACCGGCGACTCGATCGTCGTCGCGCCGTCGCAGACGCTGTCCGACCTCGACTACCAGATGCTGCGCACCGCGAGCATCAACGTCATCCGCGCGCTCAAGGTCCAGGGCGGCTGCAACATCCAGTTCGCGCTGCACCCCGATCGCAACGAGTACCAGATCATCGAGGTCAACCCGCGCGTGTCGCGCAGCTCCGCGCTCGCGTCGAAAGCGACGGGCTATCCGATCGCCAAGATCTCGACGAAGATCGCTCTCGGCCACACGCTGGACACGATCCCGAACCCGGTGACCGGCGGGCGCACGAAGGCGGCGTACGAACCGACGCTCGACTACTGCGTGGTCAAGTTCCCGCGGTGGCCGTTCGACAAGTTTCCCCTCGCCGACACGCGCCTCGGAACGCAGATGAAGTCGACGGGCGAGGCGATGGGGATCGGGAGAACGTTCGCCGCGGCGCTGATGAAGGCCGTGCGCGGACTCGACCTCAAGCTCGAGACGCTCACCGGCGGCGCGTACGCGGAGTGGAGCGACGACGAGCTGAGCCGCACGCTCGAGACGGCGACGCACGAGCGTCTCTTCGCGGCGTGCGAGCTGCTGCGCCGCGGGCGCACCGTCGACGAGCTGCACGCGCGCTCCGCCGTCGATCGCTTCTGGCTGTGGGAGCTGAACGGACTCGTCGAGCTGGAGGAACGCCTGCGCGCCGGCGGCTCCGCCGACGACGTGCGCGCGGCGATCGTGTCGGGATACTCCACGCGCGGCATCGCATCGCTGCGTGACGCGCACGGTGACGGCGCCCCGCGCGAGAGCGGCGCCGCGTTCCGCATGGTCGACACGGCGGCGGCCGAGTTTCCCGCGACGTCGCCGTACTACTACCTCTCGCGGTTCGAGACCGACGAGATCCGGCCGCCGGACCGCGAGGCGGTGGTGGTCGTCGGCAGCGGCCCGATCCGCATCGGGCAGGGCATCGAGTTCGACTACAGCTGCGTGCACGCCGCGTGGGCGCTGCGCGACGCCGGCCGCGCCGCGGTGCTGATCAACAACAATCCGGAGACGGTCTCGACGGATTTCGACGTCAGCGACGTGCTCGTGTTCGAGCCGCCGGGGGCGGACGAGGTCGAGGCGACGGCGCGGGCGACGAACGCGCGGGGCGTGATGCTCGCGTTCGGCGGCCAGACGGCGATCAACCTCGCCGGCGAGCTCGCTCGTCGCGGGATCGCGATCGTCGGGAGCGACCGGCGCACGCTCGACATGGCGGAAGACCGCGAGAAGTTCGACGCCGCGCTCGAGAAGCTCGGCGTGGCGCGCCCGCGCGGCCGCGCGGCGAACACGTTCCGCGAGGCGCGCGCGATCGCGCGCGAGCTCGGCTTTCCCGTCCTGGTGCGGCCGTCGTACGTGCTCGGCGGCCGCGGCATGGAGATCGTCTACAACGAAGGCCAGCTCGCGAGCTACGTCGAGAGCGCGCCGCCGATCACGCCGGGCGCGCCGCTGCTCGTCGACAAGTACATGCGCGGTCGTGAGGTCGAGGTCGACGCGGCGTACGACGGCGACGACGTCCTGATCCCCGGCATCTTCGAGCACGTCGAGCGCGCGGGGATCCATTCCGGCGACTCGATCAGCGTCTTCCCGACGCAGACGGTCTCCGATTCGATGGAGCGCCGGATCGTCGACGTCACCGACGCGATCGCGCACGAGCTCGGCATCCGCGGTTTGATCAACATTCAGTTCGTCATCCCGGAAGGCACCGACGAGCTGCTGATCATCGAGGCGAACCCGCGCGCCAGCCGCACGGTGCCGATCATCTCGAAGGCGACCGGCATCAACCTCGTGTCGGCGGCGACGCGCATCGCGCTCGGCGAGCGGCTTCGCGACATGCCGTGGGGCGTCGGGCTTCGACCGAAGCCGGACTACGTCGTCGTGAAGATCCCGGTGTTCTCGTTCGCGAAGATGCGCGGCGTCGAGACGATGCTCGGTCCCGAGATGAAGTCGACGGGTGAAGTGCTCGGCATCGACGCGACGTACGCGGGCGCGCTGCGCAAGGGCTTCGTCGGCGCCGGCGTGCGGCTGCCGAGCGAAGGCGGGCGCGTTCTGGTGTCGATCAGCGACGAAGAGAAGCCGGCCGCCGTGCCGCTGCTGCGGCGTCTCGTCGCGCTCGGCCACCGCCTCGTCGCGACGCCGGGCACGTACGAGCTGCTCGTCGCGAGCGGCATCGTCGCGGAGCGCGTCAGCAAGATCGGCGAAGGTGATCCCGACGTGCTCGACGTCATTCGGCGGCGCTCCGTCGACCTCGTCATCAACGACTTCACGAGCGGGCGCGGGCCGACGGACAACTATCGCATTCGCCGCGCGGCCGTGGAAGCGTCGATCGCCTCGCTGACCTCGCTCGACACCGCGCGCGCGCTCGTCACCGCGCTCGAGTCGCACGCCGGTCCGCCACGGTCGCTCCAAGAGTACCAGGCGACGCTGACCGCCGTCCTCGCGCGCTGACGGCGGGCCCGAGCCCTCCCCCCGGGGGAAACGATGCGCCGCGTGGTAGCACCGGGAACCGTGCGTCGCAACCGGGAGCTCGACCGCCTGCGGCAGCCGCTTCAGCCCGACCGAAAATCGGATGTCGTGAACCGGCTGAAGACGGCGCGCGGTCACCTGGACGCGATCATCGACTCGCTCGAGGACGACCCGTACGTGCTCGACGTTCTGCGTCAGCTCGCCGCGGTGCGCGGCGCGCTCGACGCGACGATTCGCACGGCGCTGCGCCACTATTTCGAGCACACGTTCGTCGCCTCGGTACAAGCGGGCAAGACCACGGCTGCCATCGAGGAGCTCATGAACGCGCTGGCGTTCCTGCGGCAGATCGAGTGACGCCGCTGGGTACGAAAGGTGCGTGTCAACCGTCAGCGACTTCCTGATCGAACGCCTCATTGCGTGGGGCGTCAAGCGGATCTACGGCTACCCCGGCGACGGCATCAACGGCATCATCGCCGCGATCGACCGGCATCAAGACAAGGTCGACTTCGTGCAGGTGCGCCACGAAGAGCAAGCGGCGTTCATGGCGTGCGCGCACGCGAAGTTCACCGGCGAGCTCGGCGTGTGCCTCGCGACCTCGGGACCGGGAGCGATCCACCTGCTCAACGGGCTGTACGACGCGAAGAACGACCACGTGCCGGTGCTCGCGCTCTGCGGGCAGTCGGCGACGACCGCGATGGGCAGCGAGTTCCAGCAAGAAGTCGACCTGCACTCGCTCTACAAGGACGTCGCGAGCGAGTATCTCACGACGCTCGCGAGCCCTGCGGCGGTGCGCCACGCGATCGATCGTGCCGTGCGGGGCGCGCTCGGCTCGCGTACCGTCACCGCGCTGATCTTCCCGAAGGATCTCCAAGAGGAGAAGGCCGTCGAGAAGATGCCGATGGCAATGAACTACAACCACTCGAGCATCGGCCTCTCACTCGGGCGCGTCGTTCCGAGTGCCGAAGACCTGCAGCGCGCCGCCGACGTGCTGAACGCCGGCAGCAAGGTCGCGATGCTGATCGGTGCGGGAACGTTCGGCGCCGAAGATCTCGTCGAGCAGGTCGCGGACGTCTTGCAAGCCGGCTGCGCGAAGGCGCTGCTCGGCAAGGCGACGCTGTCGGACGATTTGCCGTGGGTGACCGGCACGCTCGGGCTCCTCGGAACCGAGGCGTCCAGCAACATGATGATGCAGTGCGACACGCTGCTCATGGTCGGGACGAACTATCCGTACGCGCAGTTTCTCCCGAAGGAGGGCCAGGCGCGCGGCGTGCAGATCGACATCGATCCGACGCGCATCGGCGTGCGATATCCGACGGAAGTCAATCTGCAAGGGACCGCCGCCGACACGCTGCGGGCGCTGCTGCCGCTGCTGCAGATCAAGGCGGACACGTCGTGGCGTGAGAGCATCGCGAAGATGCGCGAGAAGGCCGCGCGCATCAACGCCACGCGCGAAGCGATCGAAGGAAGCGCCGGCGTCAATCCCGAGCTCGTCTTCACCGAGCTCGATCAGCGGTTACCCAGCAACGTGATCCTGAGCGCCGACGCCGGAACGTCGACGAACTGGTCTGCGCGCCACCTCACGATGAAGCGCGGCATGAAGTGGTCGCTCTCCGGCGGCCTCGCGACGATGGGCTCCGCCGTGCCGTACGCGATCGCGGCGAAGTTCGCATTTCCCGACCGGCCGGCGATCGCGATCACCGGCGACGGCGCGATGCAGATGAACGGCATGAACGAGCTGATCACGGTGCTCCGCTACTGGAAGCGCTGGAGCGACCCGCGGCTCGTGTTCCTGGTCGCCAACAACCGTGACCTGAACCAGGTGACGTGGGAGATGCGCATCGAGACGGGCGCACCGGACTATCCCGGCTCGCAGCACCTGCCCGACGTGTCGATGGCCGAGTTCGCGCGGATGCTCGGCTTCCACGGGACGCGCGTCGAGCGCGCCGACGACGTCGGCGGCGCGATCGACGCGGCGCTGCACGCCGGCCGTCCCGCCGTCGTCGAGGTGCTGACGGATCCGAACATCTCGATGCTGCCGCCGCACATCAAGCTCGAACAGGCGAAGTCGTTCACGAGCGCGATGCTGCACGGCGACCCGGAAGAAGGGCCCGTCATCGTGCAGTCGGTGAAAGGCGTGCTCGCCGGCATCTTCCCGACGCGCAAGCCGGAGCACGCGTCGACGGAAAGCGGCAACGAGTAGGAGCCGCGCGCACACGCAGCATCACCCGGCGTGCTCCTCTGCCTGTGTGTCCGCGCTACGCGCGCGACGTCCGCGGATTCGGTCGATCCGCGGCGTTCGCGCTCCGTGGTGCGCATCGTACACGTCCACGGAGTGCTGAGGGTTGAGCCACAGCTCCGGACTCGGGCCGAGCGCGCACGAAAACCGTACCGCGAGCTCGGGCGTCACCCGCACCCGGCCGTCCAGCACGTCGGCGAGGTCATGCTCCACGACGCCGATGTGCCGCGCGAACGCGGAAACCGTCACGCTGAGCGGCTTCAAGAACTCTTCGACGACGATTTCGCCGGGCGTCGATGGACGACGGCGCATGGCAGTCGCATGGTGGCGATTGCGTTGGTGTAGCGGCGCATACGAAGCCCTCATTCAGTGGTAGTCGACGATCTCGACATCGGTGGGGCCCGCTTCGGTCCAACTGAAGCAGATTCGGTACTGGCGCTTGATCCGCAACGCATGTTGGCCGGTTCGGCCTCCGGCGAGCCGTTCGAGCCGGTTGCCCGACGGGATCGCGAAATCGACGATGAGCGGGCTGAACGAGTTCACGCGGCCTTCGTGCGCAGCACTCGCGCGAGCAGCTTCGAGACGTGGCTCTGCGAGAGGCGGAGCTTCTTCGCCAGCTCCATCTGCGTGAGGCCTGCGCCTTACGTGCCGAGGACGACAGTCCGCTCGCGCTCGCCGAGGTTGCGAGCACGGCGCTGAGCGCGACGCGTTCGTCCCGAATACTGGACAGCGGCCCTCAACAATCGATAGAAATCAGGCGACGATGTGTTTGAGCCACCATAGCCTCCGGAGAAAAAGAGTTGACTCTTCGCCGAAAGTACGACACGTTTACGGCGTGGGACGATCAAGAGCAAGTCGCGGTAGACCTCGAGGACGACGGGCGCGCGGCGTATGCTTATCTGCGCGATACGGTTGGCAAAGTCCATTCCTTCGTATGGCTGTACAATCACGATCCGCGTGCGCCCGTCGCAGCGCCGAAGCGGCTGTCCGATTTGCCGATGCCAAATCCGCCGCAATACATCCTCGACACGGACTTTGCGCCCGTGACGACCGACAGGGAAGCTCATGTAACTTTCCGTGGCAGCGGACCATGCGACTGGACTGCAACTGTGTATATTCGGTCGCGGCCGCACGCGTTCTTACGGGCATGGGAACAAGTCGGGTGGTGCGTCCTCGCTCGAATACCAGGACCACTTGCGCGGCCCATGGAGGTCACGCAACGAGCCGACGGTTCATATGATTTTCGACTGCACTGACGTACCGCTTGCACTCGCTCGGTTAGCGCAGTGTAAGGGCCGCCTGTCGCATCGGCATGTTCGCCGCGGAGTTCGGACACAGTCACGGCGACCGCCTTAACAGGTTCGTGTGCGCGATAACGCAGTCTGCGTGTAGAGGGGGATGAACCCGGAGAAGACGATGAAGCCCACGACGGTGCCGAGCGCGCCGATCAGTGCCGGCTACACGATCGCGCCGAGCGTCGGGATCGCGGCCTCGACGTCCGACTCGAAGTAGCGCGCAACCGTCTGCAGCATCTTGCCGACGAGGCCGGTCTCCAACTCTTCGACGACGACTTCGCCGGGCGTTGATGGACGACGTTGCATGGCAGTCGCACGATGCCGGATTGCTGGTGTAGCGGCGCATCCGAGGCCCTCATTCAGCAGTAGTCGTCGACATCGGTCGGCCCCGCTTCTGTCCAGCTGAAGCAGATTCGTGAGTTCACGCGGCCTTCGTGCGCAGCTTGTGCAGCGCTCGCGCGAGGAGCTTCGAGACGTGGCTCTGCGAGAGGCCGAGCTTCTTCGCCAGCTCCATCTGCGTGAGGCCTGCGCCGTACGTGCCGAGGACGATCGTGCGCTCGCGCTCGCCGAGGTCGTCGAGCGCGACGCTCAGTGCGACGCGTTCGTCGAACGCCAGCCCGGGGCGCCGGTCGGCGAGGAGCTCGACGCGTTCGGGCCCGTCGCGCGCGTCGGGCTCCGGCAAGGCGATGTGCTCGGGGCGGCGCATCGCGCGCAACTCGGCGATGACCGGCGTCCCGACGCCGAGGACGGCCGCGATCTCGCATGCCGTCGGCTCGCGATGGTGCGCGCGCGTGAACGTGTCCCAGGCGTCGCTGTACCGCTTCTCCAGCGCGATCAGCGCGCGCGGCGCGCGCACGAGACGCTCGTGATCGCGCACGTGGTGCATCAGCTCGCCGACGATCATGATCCACGCGTACGCCTGGAACGGCGTCTGCATCTCGGCGCGGTAGTTTTCGGCGGCTTTGATGAGCCCGACCGCGGCGACCTGCTCGAGGTCGGCGAAGTCGTTGTGTGCGCGCTTGAACTTGCGCGCACCGCGCGCGCACAGGTGACGGTACGCGTCCACCACGGCGTTGCGCCGTTCGATGGTACGCTGCGCGCAGTAGCGCGCGACGAGGACGTCCCGCAGGCTCATGTCGATACACTCCCGATCAACGTGTAGAGGGGGATGAACACGGAGAAGACGATGAAGCCGACGACGACGCCGAGCGCGCCGATCAGTGCCGGCTCCAGAATCGCGCCGAGCGTCGCGATCGCGGCCTCGACGTCCGATTCGAAGTAGCGCGCAACCGTCTGCAGCATCTCGTCGACGAGGCCGGTCTCCTCGCCGACGCGGATCAGCGCGACGGCGAGCGGATCGAACAGACGTCCCGCCTCGAGCGGCGCGCTGAGCGGCTCGCCGGCCCGAAGCGCCGCTGCCGTGCGTTCGAGCGCCGCCGCGAAGAGCGGGCTTCCCGCCACCGGCCGGACGACGTCGATCGCGACGACGAGCTCGATGCCGGAGCGGAGCAGCGTCGCGAGCATGTGCGCGACGCGCGCGGTGATCGCCTTGTGCAGCACGGGACCGATCACCGGAGCACGCAGCCGCACGGCGTCGAGCAGCAACGCGCCGCGCCGCGTGCGCGTGACGAGGGCGACCGCCGCGAACCCTCCGATGCTGGCCGCCACCGCGACGATCCACGGGATCGGCGTCTGCAGCGCCGTCGCGGTCGCGAGCAGGATGCGCGTCGTCACGGGAAGCTCGACGTGAAACGCCTCGAACATCTGGCGGAACATCGGGACGATACGCGCGAGCAGAAAGAGCACGAGCGCCCCCGCTCCGGTCAGCACGACGGCGGGATAGGCCAGCGCGGATCGCACTTTTTTGCGCAACTCGGCGTCGCGCTCGAGGAACGCCGCGAGGCGCTCGAGCACGTCGTCCAAGATCCCGCCCGCCTCGCCCGCGCGAATCATCGCGACGGCGAGCGGTGCGAACACGCGGGGCCGCCGCTGCATCGCATCGCTCAGCGGCGTACCGTGCTCGACGTCGGCGGCGATCGCGCGCAGCGCTTCGCGCAGCGCGGGGTCGCGCGCGCGCTCGATCGTCACGTCCAGCGAGCGCCGCATCGCGACCCCGGCGCGGATGAGCGTGGCGAACGCGCGGAAGAACGTGAGGAGCGCGCGGCGAGAAGGCCCGCCGAGCTTCAGCGATCGCGCAAAGGCCACGCGCGCGGACGATTCGCGGCGCAGCATCGTGACGAACAGCGCGCGCGTGCGGAGAATCGCGAGCGCATCGTCCGCCGACGTCGCCGCCATCGTCCCGCGTACGGGCTCGCCGGCCGGCGTGCGTGCCGCGTACCGATACGCGTGCGCCGTCACGGCGCGCGTTCCGCGGTGCGCACGTCGTCGGGCCGCATCGCCGCGGCGCGCGCGTCCGCGGGCGCGAGGTCGCCCCGAACGACGAGCTCCGAGAGGTGCGCTTCGAGGGTCTGCATGCCGGCCGCGCGGCCCGTGACGATGACGTTCCGCAGCTGGTGCGTCTTGCCGTCGCGGATCAGCGCGCGCACGGCGTCCGTCGCGATCAACACTTCGGCCGCCGCGCAGCGGCCGGCGCCTTCGCGCCGGGGAACCAATCGGAGGCTCACGACGCCTCCGAGCACGGCGGCGAGTTGCGCGCGCACCTGCGGCTGCGCTTCCGCGGTGAACGCGTCGACGATGCGGTCCACCGTTTGCGCCGCGTCGCTCGTGTGCAGGGTCGCGAGGACGAGATGACCGGTTTCGGCGGCCGTCAGTGCCGCCGCGATCGTCTCGCGGTCGCGCATCTCGCCGACCACGATGATGTCGGGATCGGCTCGCAGCGCGCCGCGCAGCGCCTCCGCGTGATCGTCGACGTCGTGACCGACCTCGCACTGCGCGATCACCGAGCGCAGCGGTGCATGGACGTACTCGATCGGTTCCTCGATCGTCACGATCACGCGCTCGGCGCGACGGTTCACGCGGTCGACGAGCGCGGCGAGCGCCGTGGTCTTGCCACTGCCCGTCGGGCCGGTGAAGAGGACGAGTCCGGTCGCACGCTGCCCGAGCGCGGCGACCGACGCGGGGAGGCCGAGGGTCTCGAACGCCGGCACGCCGGGCGCGAGCAGGCGAATCGCGGCGCGCACGCCGCCGGCCGCCCGGTACGCGTGCACGCGATACGGAGCGCCGTCGGCGGCGCGCGGGGCCGCCGCGTCGGCGTATCCGCGTGCGTCGAGGCGCGCCAGCGCGCCGGCGTCGAGGACCGTCGCAAGGAACGCCCGCACGCCGGCCTCGTCGAACGACGCGCCGTCCACGGCGACGAGCCTCCCGTCGACGCGGAGCGCGGGACGTTCACCCGCGCCGAGATGAACGTCGCTCGCGTTCCGTGCGCGCGCGGCGCGCAGCACGTCGGCGGCGCGCACCGCTGCGAGCGTCACCGCGGCGTCCAACCGACGACGCGCACGAGCTCGGCGAAACTCGTGCGGCCGGCGGCCACCTTCGCGACGCCGTCGTCGATCATCGGACGGTAGCCCGTGCGCGCCGCGTGCTGCGCGAGCTGAACGCTGGAGCGGCCGCTCGCGATCGCGTCGCGCACGGCGTCG
>Ga0213875_10002253_pt1 | contig 11696 bp, 12 predicted proteins | sample BarmaccomBMRX_R8_FD_160105 | JGI IMG/M metagenome (GOLD analysis project Ga0213875, IMG submission 160105) | Root-associated microbial communities from Barbacenia macrantha in rupestrian grasslands, the National Park of Serra do Cipo, Brazil - RX_R8 | ecosystem: Host-associated > Plants > Roots... | reverse complement strand
ATCCGCGTGCCGCTCGACGATTTTCAGCGCGCGCTCGTGGCGTGGCCGGAGTTCTGCAAACGCGTGTACGGCGCCGTCCGCGCACGCGTCTTCGTCACGGAGCAGATCGTGCTGTGCAGCGTTCGTCATTCCGTCGTGCAGCGGTTGGCGCGCTGGCTCGCACTCGCGCGCGTGCGCTCGACGCGCGACGAGTTTCCGGTGACGCACGACTTTCTCGCAAACGTGCTCGGCGCGCGCCGCGCCGGCGTGTCCGAAGCGGCCGCGGCGCTCGAAGCGGCGGGCGCCGTGACGCGCCGCCGAAACGCGATCGTCGTTGCGAACGCGGATAGTCTCGCCGCGTCGGCGTGCGAGTGCTTCGAGGTCTGCCGGCGCGCGATCGCGGAGAGCCTCGGCTAGATCGTCACCGTCGTGCCGCGCGGCGCCGCGACCGCGTCGAAGCCGAGCTTCTCGCGCACCGTCGCGACGAACGATGCGGTCACGGCCGGATCTCCGTGAACGCCGTAGAGCCGCGGTTTCGTGCGCAGCGTGCCGAGCCAGCGCAGCAGCTCGCCGCGGTCGGCGTGCGCGCTGTACCCGGTCGGGTTCGCAACCGTCGCGCGAACCTGCAGCGTGTCGCCGAAGATCTTCACGGTTTCGGCGCCGTGCACCATGAGATTCCCCAGCGTGCCGGGACCTTGAAAGCCCGGAAAGACGATCGTCGCGCGCGGGTCGGACACGTGGTTGTGCAGGTGGTGGAGGATGCGTCCGCCGCTCGCCATCCCGCTCGACGCGATGACGATCGCCGCACCGTGCAGATCGTTGAGCGCCTTCGATTCGTCGGTCGTCACGTGCACGGTGACGTTGCGGCAGCCGAGGGTCGTGCCGGGCAGCCCCGGGAGCGGCTTGTGCGCGTCGGGATAGTCCGCGAACAGCTTGTCGACCGCGATCGCCATCGGGCTGTCGACGTGGACCGGCACGTTCGCGAGCGCGGCGTCGCGCGACTGCAGCGTGCCGATCGCGTACAGGATGTCTTGCGTGCGCTCGACCGCGAACGCCGGGATGACGATGGCGCCGCCGCGCGCGACGCCGGCGAGGAGAATCTGCTCCAGCTCGGCGAGCGCGTCCGGCGGATGGTCGCGGTCGCCGTACGTCGTCTCGCACACGACGGCGTCGGCCGTTTCGAGCGGCGCGGGATCGTACAGCAGCGGCCGTCCGTAGCGGCCGAGGTCGCCCGAGAAGATCACGCGCTTGCCCTCGACGTGCGCGTCGACGAACGCCGAACCGATGATGTGGCCGGCGTTGTGATAGCGCAGCGTCATCCCGGCGACGGTGAAATCGGTCTCGAGCGGTACGGTGTGCAGGAGCGGCAGCGTCGCTTGCACGTTCGCCTCGTCGTAAAACGCGGGAAGATGGCGCGCGCGCTCGTGGTCGAGGCCGCGCTGCGCGAAGTGTTCCTGCAAGTGCGCCGCGTCCTCGAGCACGATCGGAATGAGGCCGGCCGTCGCCGGCGTGCAGTAGATCGGCCCGCGGTAGCCGTCGCGCACGATCTTCGGGAGGTAGCCGACGTGGTCGATGTGGCCGTGCGTGATGACGATCGCATCCGTTTGCGGCGGCGGCACCGGAAGCGGCTCGTCGTTGAGCTCAACGGTCGCGCGCGTGCCTTGGAACATCCCGCAGTCGACGTAGACGTGCTTTCCGCCGGTCGTGAGCAGATGCTTGCTGCCGGTGACGGTGCCCGCCGCGCCGACGAAGGTGAGCTCAGCCACGTGCGCCGCCTGCCGCGCATCCGGCCTGTGCCGCGAGCGCGATGCTGGTGGGCCGCGCCTCGCTCAGGTAGCGGTCGAGGCACGTATCGACGAGCCGCTCGGGGTCGCTGTCCTCGATGAGCACGGCGCCCGTGTCCTTGTGCACCAGCCGCGCGATTCCCGCGAAGTCGTTCGAGATTCCACCGGAGTCGCGCAGGATGCCGACGAGCTTGCCTTCGTCGTACGCGATCGCGAACTCGCCGAGCGTGCCGCTGCGTCCGCCCACGAACAGCACGAAGTCCGAGCTGTGGATGTTGTGCGTCTCGCGACCCATCAGGCCCGAGCCGGTGAACACGATCGTCGTGTACGGATCGAGCGGCGACTCGAACACCTCGACGTGCTCCTCGCGCGAGCGTGCCGGTGAAACGCCGAGGCTTGCGCCGCCGGCGTCGTGCGCGCCGAGGACCGCGGCGTGCGGCAATCCCGGACATGCGCCCGTGACGATGACGCAGCCGCGTTCGGCGATCCGCCGTCCGAGCCGTTTCGCTCCCGCGAGGTCGCGGTCGGCGATGTCGCCGCCGGCCGAGCCCATCACGCCGATCTGAATTCGCACGCGTCCCTCCGCAGCGCGCAGTTACGAGGAGACTGCGTGCGATCCCCGTATGCGCGTGCATCGTGCCGAGCCGTGTCGTCGAGCGTACGCAGGTCGGGATCGTCGGCGCCGGGCCCGCGGGTCTCGTCCTCGCGCTGCTCCTGCGCGCCCGCGGCATCACGTCGGTCGTGCTGGAGGCGCGCAGCCGCGCGTATTGCGAGCAGCGCATCCGCGCGGGCGTGCTCGAGCACGGCACGGTCGAGCTGCTCGAGGCGAACGGCGTCGGCGCGCGCATGCGGCGCGAGGGCCTCGTGCACGGCGGAATCTACCTTCGCTTCGGCGGCCGCAGCCGGCACATCGACTTCCCCGGGCTCACCGGCAAGACGATCACCGTCTACGGACAGCACGAGGTCGTGAAGGACCTGATCGCCGCGCACGTCGCATCGGGCGAGCCGCTGCACTTCGACGTCTCCGACGTGACGTTGCACGGCATCGACGGCGAGCGTCCCTCGATCCGCTATCGCGAGCGATCCGGCGACGAGCGCGAGATCGCGTGCGAGGTGATCGCGGGCTGCGACGGCTTTCACGGCATCGCCCGCGAGTCGATCCCCGACGGCGTGCTGACCGCGTACGAGCGCGTCTACCCGTTCGCGTGGCTCGGCATCCTGACCGAATCGCCCCCCGTGTGCGACGAGCTCATCTACGCGCTGCACGATCACGGCTTCGCGCTGTTCTCACAGCGCTCGCCGTCCGTGCAGCGCATGTACCTGCAGTGCGCGCCCGACGAGGACCTCGCGCGGTGGTCCGACCGACGCATCTGGGACGAGCTGCACCGGCGTCTCGCGGGCGACGATGCGCCGGAGCTCGTGGAAGGACCGATCACGCAGAAGAGCGTCACGGCGATGCGCAGCTTCGTCGTGGAGCCGATGCAGTTCGGCCGCCTCTTCCTCGCCGGCGACGCCGCGCACATCGTTCCGCCGACCGGCGCGAAAGGCATGAACCTCGCCGTTGCCGACGTCGCCGTGCTCGCGCGCGCGCTCGAGGCGTTCTTCGCGCGCGGCGACCGCGGCGCGCTCGACGCGTACTCGGCGACGTGCCTGCAGCGCGTGTGGCGCGCCGAGCGCTTCTCGTGGTGGATGACGTCGATGCTGCACCGCGCGCCCGACGGCGATGCGTTCGGAAGCCGTCTTCAGCTCGCGGAGCTCGACTACGTCACATCGTCGCGCGCCGCGTCGCAGAGCCTCGCCGAGAACTACGTCGGGCTGCCGCTCACGACGTGACCAGCACGCCGACCGCGGCGAGCGCCATCATCACGATCGTGGCGATCATCCACGCGTTCGACGCGACACCGTTCCGCCACTTGCCCATCGATGCGCGGTGGTTCGCCGCGAGCGCGACGCCGATCAGCAGCGGAACCGCGACGAAGCCGTTGACCACCGCGGACCAGAACAGCATGCCCACCGCGTCGACGCGCAGCAGGTCGGCGACGACGCCGAACGCGATGCCGAGCGCGATGACCGTGTAGAAGGGGCGGGCCGACGACGGTTTCGCGTCGAGCCCGGCGGAGCGCCATCCGAAGACTTCGCCGAGCGCGTACGCCGACGAGCCGGCGAGCACGGGCACCGCCAGCAGTCCGGCGCCGAGAACACCGAGCGCGAACAGGAACTCCGCGTTGTTGCCGGCGAGCGGCCGCAGCGCTTCGGCGGCGTCCCGCACCGTGGCGATGCCGACATGGTGCGCGTACAGAGTCGAGGCCGTCGTCAGCACGATGAACCACGCGACCGCGTTGGAGAAGATCATTCCGGTGGCGACGTCGGCGCGCGATGCGCGGATCTCGGCTTCGGTCGCGCCGCGGCGCTGCGCGACCGTCACGCGGCCTTTCGTCTTCTCTTCCTCCACCTCGAGCGCGGCCTGCCAGAAGAACAGGTACGGCGTGATGGTCGTGCCGACGAAGCCGACGAACGTCGCCATCCACGTGCGGTCCCAACGGATCTCCGGTACGACGGTGTGGCGCAGCGCCGCGAGCCAGTCGACGCGCACGACGAACGCCGTCACGACGTACGCGAGCAGCGAGAGACACAGCCACTTCACGATGGACGCGAACAGCCGGTACGACGCGAACACTTCGACCACGACGAGCAGCACGCCGAGGCCGATCGCCCACGCGCCCGACGGAACGTGCGAGACCAGCTCCGCGCCCGACGACATCCCCGCGATGTCGGCGGCGATGTTGAGCGTGTTGGCGGCGACGACGAGGAAGACGAGCCCGCGCAGCAGCCACAGCGGCATCACGTGACGCATGCCGGACGCCAGTCCTCGGCCCGTCACCATGGCGATGCGCGCGCACGCTTCTTGAACGACGATCATCATCGGCGTCGTGATCAGCGCTACCCAGAGCAGCCCGTAGCCGAGCGATGCGCCGGCGATCGCGTACGTCGCGATGCCGGACGGGTCGTCGTCCGCCGCGCCGGTGACGACGCCGGGACCGATCTTCCCCGAACACCACGCGGCGCCGGATCGGCAACGCTTGATGAACACGCTGGTCGCGCTTTGGGGCCGCACAAGTACAATGTCGGCAGAGGAAGCGGATGCTTCAGCGTGCTCCAAGGTTCATTCGTAGGATGGAGGCATGCGAAGCACGCTGGTCCTCGCCGCGGTCCTCCTCGCCGCGTCCCCCGCGCCCGCGACGGCGCAGAACGCGCCGGCGCCCGGCGGCGCTCCGCCGCGCGCGATGCAGCGCACCGCACCGGATCCGGCGTTCGCGCTGATGATGGCGTACCGCGCCATCGGACGCGCGGAGACGGCCGGCGCGAGCGGTCGCTTCGTCGACGCCGCACGCAGTCACTATCGCGCCGCGATCGATCGCTACGGCCGCAACGACGCGACCGGAGCCGGCGCGGAAGCCCGCCTCGCGTCCGACCTCGCGCGGGCGGCGACGGACGAGCGCCCGCGCACGGCGCCGGCCGGTCCGCGCGACGTACCGGCGCCGCCGTCGCCGCGGCCGCGCGCGGACGTCGCGAACGCACCCATGCCGGGCGGCGCGCCCGACGGAATGCCGATGCGCGGACACATGATGCCCGGCATGATGCGTCCGCGCGGCATGATGCGCGGCGGCTTCGGACGCCACGAGTTCAGCGCGACGCACCTCGCCGAGGCGCTGAAGATCGACAACGGTGCGGAGGCGCGGCAACTCGCGCAGGCCGCCGTCGACGCGAACGTCGCCGCGCAGCGCGCCGCGCTCTCGGGCAACGTGCAGGACGCGGGGCGCGCGTCGCGCGTCGCCGGCGATCTGATGGCGGCGGTCGACGACCTCGTGCGCCTGAACCACCCGGCGACGGTGCCGCGCGTCATGCGCCGGCCGCTGGCGGACGCACCGGGCGGCGCGCCGCCGCCGGAAGACGAGCGGCCCTAGACCGGAGCGCGCGCGTTGTGCACCGGCAGCGTGCCGTCCACGAGACGGCCGCCGCGCCGGTGCTCCCGCAGTGCGACGATCTCCGCGGCGATCGAGACGGCCGTTTCCTCCGGCGTACGCGCACCGAGATCGAGACCGATCGGCGCCGAGATGCGCGCGAGCTCCGCGTCGCTGACCCCGGCGCGACGCAGCTCGTCGACGCGGTTCGCGTGCGTGCGCCGGCTCCCCATCGCGCCGATGTAGCCCGCGCTCGTGCGCAGTGCCGCCTGCAGCACCGGCACGTCGAACTTCACGTCGTGCGTCAGGATGATGATCGCGGTGCGCGCGTCGACGGGTGCCGTCGCGAGGAAATCGTCCGGCCACGCGACGACGACCTCGTCCGCGTCCGGCACGCGAGCCTTCGTCGCGAACACCGGCCGCGCGTCGACGACGACGACGCGATAGCCGAGGAACTTGCCGATGCGCGCCATCGCGCGCGAGAAGTCGATCGCGCCGAACACGTACATGACGGGCTTCGGGGCGTACGCGGCGATGAACACGCGCACGTCGACGCCGATCGGCTCGCCGTCCTCGCCGAACGCGCGCATCGCGTGCTCGCCGACCGCGAGCAGCGCGCGCGCCTCGCTCGCGGCGGCGTGGTTCAAGCCGGGCGAGCCGAGGTCGCCGGCGGCGCTGTCGTCCGTGACGAGCAGCTTCGCGCCGGCGCGCGCGCCGTCGAGGCGTGTGACGAGCGCGACCGGCACGTCGGCATGCAGCGCCGCCGCGAGACGGTCGAAGATGCTCACCAATCGAGACGCTCGACGAAGACGTGGATCGTGCCGCCGCACGTGAGGCCGACCGAGATCGCGTCGGCGTCGCTGATGCCGTACGTCACGAGTCGCGCACGTCCCGTGGCGATCGCGTCCTGCGCCTCTTCGTAGACGGCGGACTCCACGCAGCCGCCGCTGACGGATCCCGCGACGTCGCCGCGCTCGTTCACGGCCATGACGGCGCCGGGATCGCGCGGCGCCGAGTTCTCGACGGCGACGACCGTCGCGATCGCGACGCGCGCGCCCTCGCCGCGCCAGCCTTCGATCGTGTCGAGAACGTCGTTCACGTGCGGTGCGCCTGCACGACGAGGCGCCGGATGCTCTGCTCCGTCACGCCGATCGTTTCTTCGCGAGCGTCTCCCCCACCAGCAGCATGACGATGATGGTGCCGCCGACTCCGACGATCCAGCCGGCGAGCCCCTCGCCGACGGGGCCGGCGCTCGCGAGCGAGTAGCCGCCGCGATCGTCGGGGCGATGCATCGCCTCGACGTAGCCGACCAGCGCGTCGAGATCCCGATCGGAGATGTCGGCGGCCGCGTAGCGCGGCATGATGCCGGGGCCGGTGCGAACCGCTTCGGCGACCTGCACGGGGATCGACGCCTTCAACGACGGCGCGAGCCAGCCGAAGCCCGCGACCGCGCCGTCGCCCGTCGCGCCGTGACACTGCTGGCAGTTCTCTTCGTAGATGACGCGCCCGCGCGTGAGGTCGGCGTTGTGGTGCAGCACCGGGATCGGCGGACCGGTGCCGCCGTGCGAGACGACGTATGCGATCAGCGCGTCGATCTGCGGTCGCGGAAACGACGGCGGCCCGCGCATCGGCTCCGTGCCGGGGACTTCGAGCGGCATGCGTCCCGTGGAGAGCTGAAAGTCGACGTCGCCCGCGCCGGAGCTGGTCAGTCCCGGCGCCATCGGCGTGCCGCGCAGGTCGGCGCCGTGGCACGAGATGCAGTGCACGGCGTAGAGCTCGCCGCCGACCTTCACCTGGTCCGCGGGCGGCGGCGCGGAGACGCTCGTGTACGTGGCCGGCGGCTGCGGCATCCCGTTCGACATCGCGCCCGGGGACGCGCCGGCGACGGGCGACGCCGGCGTGCTCGGCACCGTCGCGCGCGGCAGCGGCGCCGCCGCCGCCAGAAACGCAGCCGCTGCGAGAACGATCACGGCACGGGCACCGGCTCTTCGTCGTAGCCGCCTTCGTCCGTGCGCACGAGCACGACGCGCGGCGGGTGGTCCTCTTCGTACGCGTGACGCGCCTGCAGCTCGCGGCACACGCGCCACGCGAGCGCGAACGCGAGCGGCGGCAGCACCCACACCGCGATGCGATACGCCCACGTGATCTGCTGCACCGAGATGTGCGTCAGGCGCGCCTGCACGTCGTCGCTGCCCGCGAACAACAGCAGCGCGACGAACGTCAGCACGGCGACTCCCGTCGCCGTGCGCAGCGGGTTCGCCCACGGAACGTCGAGCAGCTCGTGCTCGCGCTCGTCCGGCTGCAGCCGCCGTTCGATCCACGGCCACGCGTAGATCAGCGCGAAGATGCACCCCGGCAGCGCCGCGCCCGCCCAGAAGAGCGCGGTGATCGTGTGTCCGCCGACGCGCAACGCAAGACGCGGACCCAGGCGCAGTGAACCGTCGAGCCAGCCGACGTACCAGTCGGGCTGTGCCGGCGACGAGACCGTCCACGGATCGTAGGGACCGTAGAGCCAGACCGGGTTGATCTCGACGAGCCCGCCGAGCAGCAACAGCAGCCCGAACGTCGCGAGCATCAGCGCGACGGAGCGCACGGTGTAGTTCGGCCACAGCGGCGAACCGACGACGTTGTTCTCGCGGCGGTTCTCGCCGGGGAACTGCGTGTGCTTCTGACGCCACAGCACCGCGAGGTGCGCGGCGATCAGCGCGCCGAGCAGCAGCGGAATGAACAGGATGTGGATCGCGAACAGCCGATTCGTCGTCTCCGCCGACGGCACGTTGCCGCCGAACGCGAGAAACGCGACCCAGCCGCCGATCACCGGGATCGACAGCGCGATCGACTGCGCGATCTTCAACCCGGCGCCGGACAGCGCATCGCCGGGCAGCGAGTACCCGGTGAAGCCGTCGCCGATCACGAGCAGCAGCAGCGTGAGGCCGATGACCCAGTTGATCTCGCGCGGCTTGCGGAACGCGCCCGTGAAGTAGATGCGGCTCATGTGCGTCACGATGGCCGCGGCGAACACGTTCGCGCACCAGTGGTGCGCCTGGCGGATGACGAGCCCGGCCTGCGTCTCGAACGAGAGCTTCAGGACCGAGGCGTACGCGTCGCTCATCGTGCGTCCGCGCAGCGACGGGATCGCCGTGCCGTTGTACACGACGCGCGCGTCCGAGGGGTGGAAGAAGAACGTGAGGTACGTGCCGCTCGCGATGATGAAGATGAAGCAGTACATCGCGACTTCGCCGAGCATGAAGGACCAGTGATCGGGAAAGGCCTTCTTCAGCGCGTTGCGGAGGAACGGCGCGCCGCCGAGGCGCTCGTCCATCCACGTGACGAGCGCGCGGATCACGCGTGCTCCCAACTCTCGGGCCCGATGAATCCGGACATCGCGCCGCCCGCGCGCAGCACGCCGTCGGCGTCGAGCGCGACGGGCAGCTGCGGCAGCGCGCGCGCCGCGGGACCGAACACGACCGTGCCGCCGTCGGTCACGTCGAACGTCGACTGGTGGCACGGGCACATCAGCTGTTGCGGACCTTCGCGGTAGAGCGCGACGGGACAGCCGGCGTGCGTGCAGATCTTCGAGTACGCGACGAAGCCGCGCGGCGTCCAGCTCGCGCGATCCGGCGGCATGCGAAGCGCGTCCTCCTGAACGCGCACGAGCATCACCGCGTCGTTTGCCATGTCGACCACCTTGTCGGGTCCGACCGCGCCCTCGGGGAACACGGTGACGACGCTGCCGACTTCCAGCGCGGACGCGTCGACGAACGAGCCGTCCTCGCGTACGAACCGCAGCCCGCGCTTCCAGCTCGTCTCACCGAGGCGGCCGTTCGGATTCGGGCCCAAGCCGCGCAGCGGAAACAGCGCCGCGACGCCGAGTACGCCGGCCGCGGCGCACGCGAACCGTACGAGCCACGCGCGCCGTCCGACGATCTCGGCGCCGCCTTCGATCAACAGCCCCGCCGCAGCCGCGCGCTGCACCGCGGGGTGCGCGAGCGGCAGGTGCTCGTCCTCGACTTGGCGCGGCGGGATCAGCGCACGACTCCACACGATCAGCGCCGCCGCCAGCGCGAGCAACGCGCCGCCGAGGCCGATGCCCTCGACCTGCGGCTGGCCGCCGAGCGCGAAGCTCGTCGCGAACGCCACGCTGCAGGCGACCGAGGTCGTGAGCCACGCCGCGGCCCAGCGTTCGCCGCGCCGTTCGCGCGGCGAGCTCACCGGACCCACCAGAGCATCGCGTAGATGCCGACCCACACGACGAACACGAAGTGCCAGTAGTAGCCGATCGCTTCCGCGCCCGCGAAGTCTTGGCCGTGGAACGCCGGACGCCGCACGCCGATCGCGAGCAGCGTGAGCACGAAGAGTCCGGCGGTGACGTGCGCGGCGTGAAAGCCGGTGATGCCGTAGTGCAGCGAGCCGTACGCGTGGGTCGCGAACGTGTAGCCGTTCGTCGCCCATTCGTGCGCGGTGAGTCCGAGAAACGCCACGCCGCATGCGACCGCGGACGCGAGCACCGCGCGCGCGCGGCCGTAGCGGGCGCTCCGGATCGCGCGCATCGCGACGATCACCAGCACGCTCGACAGGCCGAGCAGAACCGTGCCGATCCCGGGCTCGAGCGGCTCGATGTGCACCCCGGGCGGCGGCCACTGCCGCGCCTGTCCGCGCAGGTCGAAGTACGCCGCGAACCACGCCGCGAAGAACATCAGCTCCGAGGCGAGGAACAGGATGACGCCGAGGACGAGCGTCCGGCCGCGCACCGCGAGCCGGTCATCCCGAACCGCGTAGCCGAGACGCGACGACATGGATCCTCCGAGACGGTGTTCCGCGTGTACCCGCGGGGTACGCTCGCACAACAGGAGGCAGGCCGAGTGGTCGACACCACGTCGCAGGCCGCTGCGATGTTCGCCGTGTGGCGCGTCTTCGTGATCGCGGGTGCGGTGGTCTACGTGATCGTCGCGGGCCTCATCGTGTTCTCGATCGTCGCGTACCGGCGGCGCGATCCGAGCGTCGTGCAGGCGGAACGCTTCCACTCCAACATCCCGCTCGAGATCGCGTGGACGATCGTGCCGATTCTCGTCGTCGGTGCCCTCTTCGCGGTGACGTACGCGGCCGAGCGGCACGTCGAAAGCGTCGTGACGCCTCCCGGTGAGGTCGTCCGCGTGATCGGCTTCCGCTGGTCGTGGCGATTCCTGTATCCCCGCGAGCACGTCGCCGTCGAAGGCGTCACCGGCGTGCCGCCGGAGCTCGTGCTCCCGGTCGGCCGCACGACGGAGATTCGGCTCGTGTCGAGCGACGTCATCCACTCGTTCTGGGTGCCGTCGTTTCTCTTCAAGCGATCCGCGATTCCCGGACGTGAGAACGTCTTCGACTTCACGCCGACGCGCACCGGCGTGTTCCCCGGACGCTGTGCCGAGTTTTGCGGCACGTATCACGCGCACATGAGCTTCGTCGTGCGCGTCGTGGACGCGCAGGCCTACGCGGCGTGGCTGCGCGCGCGGAGCGCCACGTGAGCGCGGTCACCGCGCCGAAGGCGCAGTCGCCGCCGCGCGCGCTGGTCAAGCACGGCATCCTCGGATGGCTCGCGACCACCGATCACAAGAAGATCGGCATCCTGTACATGCTGACGAGCCTGGCGTTCTTCACGATCGCCGGGCTCCTCGCGGACGTCATCCGCGTGCAGCTCGCGCGCCCGCAGCAGAGTCTCGTGAACCCGCACGACTTCGCGCAGGCGTTCACGCTGCACGGCACGGCGATGATCTTCCTGTTCGTCGCGCCGTTCGGGTTCGGGATCGCGAACTACCTCATCCCGCTGCAGGTCGGCGCGCCGGACATGGCGTTCCCGCGTCTCAACGCGCTGTCGTACTGGCTCTTCCTGATGGGCGGCCTCACGGTGTTCTCCGGGGTCTTCACCGAAGGCGGCGGCGCGTCGGCGGGGTGGTACGCGTACGCGCCGCTGTCCGAGATCCGCGTCTCCGCC
>Ga0213875_10002252_pt1 | contig 11697 bp, 15 predicted proteins | sample BarmaccomBMRX_R8_FD_160105 | JGI IMG/M metagenome (GOLD analysis project Ga0213875, IMG submission 160105) | Root-associated microbial communities from Barbacenia macrantha in rupestrian grasslands, the National Park of Serra do Cipo, Brazil - RX_R8 | ecosystem: Host-associated > Plants > Roots... | reverse complement strand
TCGCAGCCGGCTGGCGGATCTCCATGCAGCCTTTCCCGGTGGGCAGCATCTTGCCCGGATTTAGCCGGCATTCCGGATCAAACAGGTGTTTAAAGCGAGCGATCATGTCCAATGTTTCGCCGGCGAACTGCTCGCCGATTAATTCCATCTTCTCCATGCCGACGCCGTGTTCGCCCGTGATAGAGCCGCCTTGTTCGATGCAGTAGCGCAGGATCTCATCGCCGGCCGCGCGCGCCCGCTCCAATTCGCCCGGCTGATGGTGATTGAACAGAATGATCGGGTGCATGTTGCCATCGCCCGCGTGAAAAATATTGCTGATGGTGAGGCCGTATTTCTCAGCTATCCTATGAATCTCACGCAGCGTGGGAGCCACTTTGGTGCGCGGCACGACACCGTCTTGTACATAATACGAGGGACTCACGCGTCCCACAGCTCCGAAAGCGTTCTTGCGACCCTTCCATAGCAGGTCGCGTTCGAGAGCCGAGCGGGCAATACGCACTTCTCGCGCGCCGGAGCATTTACAGGCGTCCTCGATTTGTTCCACTTGCTCTTCGACAGCTTCCTTCAGACCTTCCAGCTCGATCAACAGCACGGCTGCCGCATCCATGGGATACCCGGCGTGAGTGGCCTCTTCCACCATTCGCAGCATCACGCCGTCCAGCATTTCGACGGCTGCCGGAGTGATGGCGCGCGCCGTGATCTCGGCCACCGAATCGGCGCAGTCATCCACGCTGTCGTAGATGGCGAGCAGCGTTTTGACGAGCTCCGGTTGACGCATCAGGCGCACCGTGATCTGCGTAACCAGCGCCATGGTGCCTTCTGAGCCCGTAAGCAGCCCCGTGAGATCGTAACCGGGCATGTCCAGCGCTTTGCCTCCCGCAGTCACCTGCGTACCATCGGGCAGAACAGCTTCGATCCCAAGCACGTGATTTGTCGTGACACCGTAGGCCAGCGTGTGCGGACCACCGGCGTTCTCAGAAACATTGCCGCCGATGGTGCACGCTTTTTGGCTGGAGGGATCAGGCGCGTAAAAATATCCATCGCGTTCGACAGCCTGGGTGATCTCGAGATTCACAACTCCCGGCTCGAGCACCGCGCGCTCGTTCGCCAGATCGATTTCGACGATGCTATTCATCCGCGCAAACGAGATCACTATGCCGCCCGCGCGGGCGATCACGCCGCCGCTTAATCCCGTACCAGCACCCCTGCCGACGATAGGGATGCGATGGTCACGGGCAATTCGAACCAGCGCCTGAACCTCTTCGGCCGATTGCGGGAACGCAACCAGATCCGGTCGCGCCTTATCGATGCTGCCGTCATATTCATAGAGCGTCAGGTCGTGCGGGCCGTCAAGATAACCGCGCCGCCCAAGGAGTTCGTCGATCTGCAGCAGGGCGTCACGCGCGATCATGCAAGTTCCTCGGATAACAGCCGCTCCAACAGGTCATCTACTTTCAAGTATCGCGCCCACTCTCGAAGGTAGGTTTTGTCCAATCGTGACCCCTGGATGGAGCGAATGCCGCGAACATCGTTCCACTGGCGCTCGGACTGCTCGCCGCCGGCCCGGTACCAGGCGAGTTTTGCCAGGATGATATCCTCGGCGGTCGCCAGCGAACATCGAATGCTTTCTCCGGCGCCCAGTTCTATTTCCTGCACCGCGCAGCGCTTGAGTTGCATTTGAAGATAAGGATTTCGAGCTGCGATGAAAATGTCAAATTTGAAGCCGGTCGCGAGATGAATCACATTGAAAGGCCGCCGTTGCCGCAACGCCGCCCGGATAGTCTCGGGATCGGCGTAGAACTCTCCCTCCAGGTCCGCCACAAAGGGAGCAATATGCTCCTCGCTCATGGCCGCCACAATGTCGATGTCGTTGGTCGCGCGAAAAATGCCATGCGCCGAACTTGCGAGTGAGCCTCCTATCATGTAAGGAATTCGCAGGCTATTGATGGTGTCTACCAACTTTTGGAGCGCTTTTTGAATCGGCATTAAGCCGCGGCGTCGGGGTGCCAGCCATACACCCGCAGCATCGTTTCGCGGTCTAACCGGTGCGCCACCACCCGCAGAAAAATTTCCCGATCGCCAGCCTCAGGATGAAGCTGCCGCTCGCGCGCTTCCGCCATGCTCTGCAATAGCTCATTCTGTTGGAATACGGCCTGGATTTTTTGCCCCGGTGTCATCGCGCGCTGCCGTGAAAGAAACACCTCGAAAGCTTTCGGGTAGGTATCCGAATACCATTCGTGCTTCTGCATTACAGCTGCGATCTCACGAAGCCCACCAACTCTGGATCCATCCAGGAAATTGCCTGGCCATCGCGCTCAGGCAGGCCTGCGTATTTCCGCACTACCTTGCCGTTGCGATCGATAATATAGCTCTCCGGAATTTTGTAGGTCCCGTAGCGGTAGCTCAGATTCTCCCGCGGGTCCCGTGCGGTGGGGTAGGATACGTCGAAGCGCTTCACGAAATTCATGTACGCCTGCTCGTTGCGGTCGACGCTGACGCCCAGCACCACGACGCCTGAATCCTTCAGCGTTTTCGCAAACTCATTGAGCGATGGCGCCTCCTCGACACATGGCGCGCACCAGCTCGCCCAAAAATTGAGCACCAGGACTTTGCCGCCGAAATTTCGCGTACTGATTTGATCTCCCGAACTGGTCGTGATGGTGAAATTCGGAGCCGTGTCTCCGGCGCCGACGATATGTTCCTGCATAGACCACACAATCACGAAGGCGAGCGCGATCAGCAGGGCGCCGATGCTGCCCTTAATCGCCAAATCCACTTTGGAATGAGTCATTTCAACAGTCTTCCCACAGCCCCTCTCTTATAATATTAAAGTATCCCAGGGGGCGAATTCCGCATCCAACAACGGGGCCATGTTTATCACTCGCCGCGCTGAATTCTCTGCGTCTCACGTGTGTGCACAACCTACGTTATCACTGGCACAGAATAAACAGCTCTATGGAGCCGCAGCCAATCCGAACGGCCACGGCCATAATTACATCCTGGAAGTTACGCTCGAAGGCGAACCCGATCCTGTCACGGGCATGATCTTCGATCTTAAGACGCTGAAGGAAGTTATTCAGCAAACTGTGATCGATCCGATGGACCATCGCTTTCTGAATTACGAGGTGCCTCCGTTTGACAAGATCATCCCAACCACGGAGAACGTCGCCGCCGAGATTTGGCGGCGCCTCGAGCCGCGTCTCCAGGGGGGACTCGCTCGCCTGCGCAACGTGCGGCTCTATGAAACCGAAGATCTGTATGTGGATTACGCCGGAATTGAGACGGGGGAAGACCGATGATGCGCGTCACTCGCCGGTATCGTTTCGCCGCTTCTCATCGTCTGCACTCGGGAGCGTTCACCGAAGACCAAAATGGCCACTTGTACGGTAAATGCAGCAACCCCTATGGCCACGGGCATGACTACGTCTTGGAAGTTTCGGCCATGGGTCCGGTGAATGCGACCTCCGGCCACGTTGTGCATATTCCGGCCTTGGACGGCTTGGTCGCCGAGCAAGTGCTGGCCGATTTCGATCATCGCTATCTGAACGCCGACCTCACTGAATTTAAGGCGCTCGTTCCCACCTCAGAAAACATTATTCGCGTGATCGAGGATCGCCTCGCGGCGCGCTGGCGGGATGTCTTCCCGGGCGAATGGCCGCGTTTGGAAGGAATCCGGTTGCGCGAGACGAAGCGAAACAGTTTTGAGCTGAAGCCATGAAGACCAAGCAATCCGCAGTGCAAATGATGCCTCCGCAGCAGAGCGATGAGTCTATTGCCGACCTCATGCAGAAGGTGCTGCTGAAGATCGGCGAAGACCCGGAGCGGCCAGGACTGTTTCGCACGCCGCAGCGCGCCGACAAAGCGCTTCGATTTCTGACCAGCGGTTACGATACCGACATCCAGAGCATCGTCAACGGAGCCCTGTTTGAGGAGCCATGCGACGAGATGGTGGTGGTGAAGGACATTGAATTTTACAGTATGTGCGAACACCACCTGCTGCCGTTTTTTGGAACCGTGCACGTGGCTTACCTGCCGAACAATCGACTGATCGGCCTCAGTAAAATCCCTCGTATCGTCGATATGTACGCGCGGCGGCTGCAGCTGCAGGAGCGCATGACTCATCAAATTGCCGAGACGCTCCAAGACGTGCTTCGTCCCAAGGGCGTGGGCGTCATTTGCGAAGCGCGGCATTTTTGCATGATGATGCGCGGCGTCGAAAAGCAACATTCGGGTACCGTGACCAGCGCCATGCTGGGTGGTTTTCGCGAGCGCAAGGAAACGCGAGACGAGTTTCTCTCGTTGGTAATGCAGCGGAATCGTTCTTTCTAACAGCGGCTGCGATGTTCGGCTACAATCAACTTGAATGATCGAGAATTTCCGCGACTTCAAGACCGCTCCCGATCCGTTCGGGCGCATTTGGCAGGTCTATTTTCGCTGGTTGCAAACCGGCGTTTCGATTCGCCACGCCGACACGGTGGACGTGAAGTTCGGAATTGGCACGAGCAGCGAGCCGTTTGAAGAGCGTGTGATTGCGCTGGGACATCCGATGCTGCTGGCCTTGAGCGAGAAGCACAGTCATCCGCTGACCGACACCTGGTGCATGAAACTCGCTGCGCTGCATCTGAAGCACATGCTGGAAACCGGCGAGGACATCGAGAAGACGTTGGTAACGGTGCAGGCCGAAGAGGCCGATGGGTACGCGCGCGAGCTCGAAGACGCCCTGGCGGTGAAGAAATAGTTTCGCGCGGACGATGTGCGTAAACGTTCAGCATCTATTCGTCTATGGGACTCTTCGGCGCGGCTCTAATAATCAATTCGCTCGGATGCTTGCCGATCGAGCAGAATTTGTGGGAAATGTTCGCCTGCAAGGCAAATTACTGAGCTTGGGCCAGCATCCCGGCGCTATCCGTTCCAATGAGCCGAACGATTGGGTGCAGGGCGAAATCCACCGGCTGGAGGACCCCCAGCTTCTAGCGTTGCTCGACGACTACGAAGGCCCGGAATTCGAGCGCGCGCTCGCGCCCGTACAAACCAACGAGGGCACTATCGCATGCTGGATCTACTGGTATGTGGGCGTCGAGACGGGCCTGCTGATCGCGTCTGGCGAGTGGCGTCCAAAAGAGCTCTAAGACAGCGTTTGAACTGTCTTATTCTTCAGATCAATTGAGAACTGTTCGACGACGTTGCCGCTTGGTGTACCGCCCAGCGAATATGGGGCGGAAAGATAGGTTCCTACGATTTGCGTTTTGCTCAGTTCCAGGCGCAAAAATCCGAAATTATCCTGATCGTACTGCTCCAGTGTCAGGCCGTTGTCGAGATTCAAAGGCACTGTGGGATCCGCGCCGTTAATCTGTTGGAGAGTGCCCAGTTTGGTATAGCCTCCGGCGCCGGCTACTACGCAAGGAATTTGCAGCCCACCCTTTGGGCCAGCCGTTTGGAAAGTAAACCGCTGGTAGTTGTGGACGTGCCCTGACAGAATCAGATCGGGATAACGCGCCGTGGCTTGGAAACTTTCAGAAAGCACTGTGTACACTTCGGTGCTGCCCAAGTGCTCGATGTCTCCGGAGAATGGCGGATGATGAACCGTGACGATCAGGGCGAGGTCGGGATTGGCCGCGGTAAGCTCACCCTTAAACCAATCGATCTGGTCCTGATGGAATTCCCCTTGCGTTTCGCCCACATTCGAGAAAAGGCCAATAATCGTAGCAAATGGCGTGGTGAAGGTCCAGTAAACATTCGGCAGATTCATCCTGGTGCGAGCTGCCGCGGTTTTCAGCGAACCGGGCTCACCGGGACCCTTTGCCATGAAGTTCAGCACCCATCCATCCAATGGTTTTTTGTTCGGGTCTACGGGGCCATCCTGCGGATCGTCGGGCTGGCAATCATGATTTCCGGGGATTGCGACGATCAGGCTCGGATAATCTTTGTAAGTCTCATAAAAGTTCGCGCCATATCGATCGATATCGCCGGCGAAATAGATGACGTCACCTAAATGATAGAAGAAGGCCGGCTTGCGATTATCGGCCAGTTGCGCCGCATCCTGGGTCATCATCGCGGAGACGAAGTCCTGCTGTTGGCCTCTATAATCGCCTGTGTCGCCCACCGTATGACAGACCAAAACTCCCGCAGTCTCGATCGCGGCGACGTCTTCGGCTGAAAGCAAGTCTGACAGATCGAAGCGGTAAGGCGCTGGACCATTGGGCGGAGGAAGGGGCTGAAAGGGATAATGAGGAAGCTCGAACTCCGTAGTTTGGACGCGGAATGTCGAACTGCTGACCGGCGGCTGGTGGCTGCGCCGTCCCTTGGCGCCCTGGCCAGCCCTGAATAAGCGTGTCGAAGGCATCGAATACTACGATACCAAGCCAATACTTACAAATAAATGACTAATTCAGGAAATAGGTTCGGTATAAAGTATCGCGCTGTTTCGGAATGAAACCCGCATCGCGAATTAATCGCCGCAGTTCTTCTTCGCTGGCGCGATTGTGCGCCCCAGCGGCTGAGACCACGTTCTCTTCGATCATGATACTGCCGACATCGTTGCCTCCGAAGCGCAAGCCCAATTGGCACGTCTTCAGGCCCGGCGTTACCCAGGACGATTGGATGTTCTCGATGTTTTCGAAATAGACACGCGAGAGCGCGAGCATTTTCAAGTACTCGACCGCGGTCGCCTCCTGCTTGACGAATTTGCCGAGCGAAGTATTCTCGCGTTGGAATGACCATGGAATGAATGCGGTGAAACCACCCGTGTCTTCCTGAATCCGGCGCACGATATCGAAATGATTCATGCGCTGCTCGATTGTCTCGCCGCAGCCGAACATCATGGTCGCCGTAGTGCGCATGCCCAAATCGTGAGCGGCGCGGTGCACGTCAATCCAATCCTGCGCGGAAGATTTGAGGCGGCTGATCCTCCGCCGCACGTCGTCATCCAGAATCTCGGCGCCACCGCCGGGAATCGATTCCAAGCCTGCATCACGCAAACGCGCAATCGTATCGCGCAGGCTCAACCCGCTGACTTCGGCGATGTTCACGATCTCGGGAGCGGAAAAACAATGATTCCAGATCTTGTCTCCGAAGCGCTCCTTGATCGATCGCAACAGGTCCTCATACCATTCGATCTTCAGATCGGGATGTAGACCGCCTTGCATCAGGATGCCGGTGCCTCCCAAATCGATGGTCTCCTGAATTTTGTCGAAGATCACTGCTTTCGAATGTACGTAGCCTTCTTTGTGGCCCATCGGGCGATAAAAGGCGCAGAAGCTGCAATACTCAGTGCAGAAATTGGTGTAGTTAATGTTGCGGTCGATAATGTAGCTGACAATGCCGTGAGGGTGCAGCTTGCGGCGTACTTCATCGGCCGCCATGCCGATGCCGATCAAATCGTCGCTGTTATACAAATCGATCGCTTCCTGCCGTGTCATCATACGGAAACCTTCTTCCCCTGCACCGGCCGTCCGTCTATTGGACTGCCGAGCTCTGAAGCATATTGTAGGAAAGCGCTGAGGCCTGCGTATTCGCGATCGCCCAGCTCGAAGACAATATTGTCTCGTAGATAAGTTCGCGCCTGATCTTCGGACACTCCTATTTTTGCATGCTCGGAGCGCGCGATGTCAGCGATATGATCGAGCCCGAAGCGCATTGATTCCAGAAACGGCTTGGGATCCTGCGCAGGAAATTCGGCGCGCCCGGCCCATACCGCGAATACCATCGGCAGACCCGTCATTTGAATCCATTCCGCTCCCAAATCGAGAACATGAAACGGGATCTCGGCCGGATTCAGCACCAGTGCGGCATCGCCAATGATTAACGCGGCGTCGGCAAATTCGAGCATCGATGCAAGGTGCGGCGCATGCGATCGAACTTCTGGCTCGACACCGTATTTCCGCGCCAGAATGACGCGGCTAAGCGCGACAGAAGTTCGCGAGGTCGAGTCCGTGGCTAATTTACGAATTTCGCCGTAGGGTACCTTCGAGATGAGCAGAATGCTGCGCACGGGTCCGTGGCAGGCGATTCCGGCGCCGCGAATGATCGCGAGATTTTGTCTATTCAGTTCAACGGCCGGCACAATTCCGATGTCGGCGAGGCCGGACTCCAAGCGATCCGCGCATTCGGCGGGAATCGCGAAGGACAGATCGAAGAGTCCCTGCTGTTCACCGTGCAGCATGCCCCAGACAAGTGGGACGGTATTGAGATAGCTGACGACAGAAACGCGCGGCCGGAGGATAGGTCTCAAAAAACCAGTTTAACAAGACGAGTTGGACTACTTGCTCTCGGCGTCGCCGCTTTTTTTCGGCGCGTCTACCGTAACGTTGAGGGCAGTCAACTTAAGATCCACGTCTTCGCTCGCGTCGACGGTGACTGGCGTTTCGATGTCGATATCGGAAGGCTTGATCTGTTGAGTGCCTTTCAGAAATTTGGTCTTGCGCGTGCGGCGGATGGAAACAATCTGACTCTCGTCTGTTTCGATCATGATTTCTTTATTGCTCAGTTCCTTGAGCTTGCCGTGAAAAGAGCCGGCCACGTTCTTATAGGCTTGTGGATTGGGCGTTCCAGGTGCGAGGCCACGCCGCGATCGAGGGTAGTAGCCGCCTTGAGCCAACAGGAGCGCAGGCAGAATCATTCCCAGCAATAAACTGACACTAACCAGCTTCCACATTATTGGGTGCCTAAGGTGCCCGCGCCTCTCGCCGGTAGCCTTGCGCCGGTACACCTGCTGTTATGTTAACCCGGCACACACAGCGCCATACCTAGATTCACCCCTGAATTGTGAAAAGTTCCAAAAGAGCTGCCTTTTGATGAGCCGCAGAACGATGAAACCGCGCCGATTGGATTCGCGTCTGTTCACCAATCTTTGCTGAGCAGCGAGGCGCATTTTGTCGTGGAGGCCAGCTTTACTCATTTGTTGTTGCGCGGCGTGGATACTGCCAGTACACGCCTCAGCACAGAACAACGATGAGGCGGTTTACGACATGGGTCCGGGGGTCACTCCGCCCCGAGTGATCAAGCAAGTCAATCCGCAGTACCCGAACGACCGGGGCGTGCGCGCCGTGGGCTCAGTGATCATCCGCCTTGTAGTCAGTTCAAAGGGCCTTCCGAAAGACCCGCAGGTGGTCAAAGGGCTCGACCAGGAACTAGACAAGAGCGCCGTGGAGGCAGTGAAAGATTGGCGTTTTGCGCCCGCGCGAAAGGACGGCAAGTCGATTGCCGTCCGTGTCAGCGTGCAGCTTGAATTTCACTCGATGTGAAGCAGTCGCTCTAGGCTTAACGCTCGCCGAAGCTATAGCCAACCCAAACGATGCCTTCCGGGACGGCATCGCTGCCGAACTGGTTGGTCAGCCCAGGTACGTAATGAAAGTCGAACTCGGGACGAACGAAAATATGGCTGGTGAGGAAAATTTGGACGCCAACTCCGACGTGCACTTGGAAATGACTCGCGCTTCCTACGGGTTCGGTGGAAGTGGTGCAGACGGCGGTGCCGACGCAGCCACTCTGGGAGTAAGCGAAGCTGGTGCGCGCGCCACCGATACCTCCTTCTAACTGCAGGGAAGCTCGCTTGGTGCTGATCGGCGCGTAGATACCGTTCACATCATAGAATATCTGGCGGGACTCTAACGGGCCGTAGTTCTGGCGCGAGGGCTGCAGATTAGCCTCGAAACCCACGCCAAAGTGTTTATACAGCATCAGGTTGCCGCCGAAGCCCAGAAAAAAGCCGCTTAGGCTGGGCAGCGATTGACAATTAATATCGGCCCCTCCCGGCGTACATGAGCCAAATGCATTGAGTGAGGCGGCATTATCAATTCCGCCGCCGTTGGCGCTATCCCATGCACTTCCAAATCCTAAATTCACGTCAAAGGCTGTTTGGGCATTCGCAAACGATGCACCCATCAACAAAAGGGCTGCCCCAGCAAGATTCCACTGAACTGTCGACATATGCCCTGTAGACGGGATCCATTAATTAGAAGTTTCAATCGTGCCGAAGAGACAAAACCTTACAAAACTTCTCTTCAGCCGAAACCTGGCTTAAAAGCCGCCTTGCGGACGGTAACCTGGCCGGGCCCTTACGCGATACTTCTTGCCCACGTCGCTCACAATTTCAACATTTACCTTGCGGAATCCGTCATTGGGATTGGGTTGTGGGTAATAAGTGATGGTGTAACTGTTCCCTAGATCCTCGCGAATCGATTCGAACGCCTCCACCTGTTTCTGCCAGGTTTTAGCGAAATAGGCTTTACCGCCGGTACGGGTGGAGATTCGTTTGAAGACGTTGCTGGACATCGGGTCCTTACTGACATCGTTGGTGGAAATAACGTAAATAGGGATGCCGTCGTCTTCGGCCACGGCGCGAACATCGTCCGGGGCGATCAGGCTCGCATTGTCGGGGCCATTAGAGAACACGATAATCACTTTGCGGCCCGGCACTTTGGCAGCGTCGCGCAAAGTCAGGAGCAGGCCGTTGTAGAGCGCGGCATCATCTCCGGCGACGGCTTTACGCAGGCCAAACACGGCGTCGTTCCGGTCATGGGTGAGCGGCGCGGGACGCGAAAGATTGCGGCTGAAGGTGTAGACCGCCACGGAATCCGACTTGTCCAAACCGCGAACGAAATCAGCGATGGCATCGGAAGCGTACACGAATCCGCGATACATATAATTGCTGGTATCGAACAGCACGAAGACATTCGTTCCGACAAAAGAATCCACCCGCACCTCGGCGCCAGAGCCATCCGCTTGTGTGCCGAGGTCCGCCGACGCCGCTAGCGGCCGAGTGGACCCGTTGTCCAGCACTTGCAGCGGCGGCTTATTTCCTTCTCCGAACGTGTTTATCTTTTGTAGGATGCCATCTTCAGTTAACCGGAAATCGCTTGGCTTCAGCCCATTGATGTAATGACCCTTGCTGTCGGTGATTGTGAAACTCAGGACCACCATGTCCACTTTGATCCGAAAGGTGGGACGCTGCTCTTGAGCGAAGAGTGCGAATGCCGCTCCCAAAGCCGCCATCGAAGCGCCCACAAGTATTAAACGATTAGATTTCAAGATCCCTCCGAAATAGGAACTAGAAAGCGCTCGACGCTGTAATACGCTTGCGCGACTTTTCGCGCGCTTCATCGCCCACCAGCCGGAGCGAACGAAGGAGCGCCGGCCAGTCCTCCAGGTTGGTGGCGAAAATCCGCTCGATGGTCTGGCGCGTCCAATCCGGAACCAATACGTTCAACTCCGCGGGTGAGAGATATAGCTGATCCGCCAGAGCGGCGTAATAGAGCAGATTGGATTCCCAACTCTCGGCCAGAATACGGCTCGAATAGCCCATTAAGGTCGGAAAGGTGCGCAGGCCGAGTAATTCAGGCGAGTAGGAATTGGCCAGAGTCGGCTTAGGAGTGCCGAAGTCGCGCGAGATCGTTTCATAGCTCAACTGGCGCGGCGACTCGGCGGCTTCACGGCGGATGTCGGCGGCCAGCGAACCATCCTCCTTACCCGACGCTAAAACATCCTTAGCAACCGCGAACAGTTCCGAAGGCATCACATTGTCAAGCGCAGCGTTTACGCGCCCTTGCTCCAGCAATTCGCGTATATGGGCAACGCGGGCGGGCATGGCATACTGGCCCAGCGCATCCAAAACAACCTGCCTGCGATCCTCATTGACGGCGGCCTCGGCCAGCAGTGTTTGGGCATAATCCATATGCAGCGCGACCCAATGCAATTGCC
>Ga0213875_10002251_pt1 | contig 11701 bp, 9 predicted proteins | sample BarmaccomBMRX_R8_FD_160105 | JGI IMG/M metagenome (GOLD analysis project Ga0213875, IMG submission 160105) | Root-associated microbial communities from Barbacenia macrantha in rupestrian grasslands, the National Park of Serra do Cipo, Brazil - RX_R8 | ecosystem: Host-associated > Plants > Roots... | reverse complement strand
GGCGATCAGGGCTATCAGGAGTACACCGGCCAGCACTACGACGGCCAGCACTACGACGGCTACCGTGACGGCAACCACGCCGATGCCGGCCATCAGGACCCCGGGTACGCCGGCCAGCGGCACGGCGATCACTCCGGTTCCTACGCCGAGCCTTATCCCGGCGGACCCTACTCCGGGCCGGGCTACAGCGAATACAGCCAGGAGTACCCGGACCGGGGTTACTCCCAGGACCACCGGGGTCAGGAGCAGGCGTCCTACGGCCCGGGGTACTCAGATCAGGGCTACAGCACGTACGGCTACGGCACGCCTGACCCGGACTACGGGCGCCAGTACACGGATCCCGACGAGGAGTCCACAATGCGCCAGCAGCCTGTGTCCTCGTTCCCGTACGAAACAGATCCGCCGCGGCGGGAATCACGGCGGAACCGGGAACGTTACTAGGAACCAGCCGGTGCGGCTGTGTCCCCCGGGCCGCACCTATTGCCTTCGCGGAATACCGTCTGGCCGGAGCCGCGTTGCGCCTTTCGCCGAGAGGCGACCTCCGCACCGGCTGTACGTAACGAAGGGCCGGCGTGCTGACGCGCGCCGGCCCTTCGTTGTGCCTGGGCCCGGTCGCGGCCTCACGCCGGGCCGGCTGGGCTCGGCGTGGGCTGCCCCGGGCTGCCCGGGGCCCCGGACCTGGCGTCCGTCCCGGCCGGTGCAGCGGCGGGATCGCCTCCGGGCGGGACCGGGCCGACAACGGCGTTGAGCACCTGCGAGTTCGGGATAGACATCACGCTGCCGTCGATGTGGAACCGGACGTAGGTGATCCCGATATCGGTCACGATGCCGTCCAGGGTGCCGCCGAGCGCGCCGGCCCGCAGCCGGATAGCGTCGCCCACCTGAAACGGCCGGGCGAACAGCAGCACCAGGCCGGCGAACACGTTGCCGAGCGCCTGCTGGGCCGCGATACCGACGAATACGCTGGTCAGGGCGCCGCCCAGGACAAGCTGGCCAACGGGCACGTGGAACAGCTCGAGGGTGATCACCAGGGTCGCGAACGCGCCGACGATCAGGATGGCGTACCGGACCACGGCCGCGTGTGCCGTACCCGCTCGTGGTTCGAGCAGCTCACGGGCCTTTCCAGCCGTGCTGTAGGTGGCTACGGAGCCGAAAACGAGAAATGCCGCCGCCGTCCCAGCCGAGATGAACTGGTTGGTCAGGTGATTCGTCGCCGAGAAAAGCGGATGAGAGTCGTACCGGGCCATATCGGAGAACACCCCGGCAGCGATGGCCAGGATCAGGGCGATGGCCGGTTTCCACGGGCGTGTCTTACGCTTGACCAGTTCCACTTCCGCCGACAGGTCGACCTGGGTTCCGTCGTGCACGTCGCGGGCCCTCCCTCCGTGGCTAGCTCCACCGGCCATAGGCTATCCGCCACACAAAAAGCTGGGGACCGGGTCTCGGCGACCCGGCCCCCAGCCTCAGCCAGGGAACTCCGTCAGGCGATCAGCGGCCTCCCGACGGGGAGCAGGATCCGGCCGCCGATGCCGTTGGCCACCCCCGCCGCCGAGGTGTACCAGGCCACCAGTGCGGTGATCAGGCCGACGTAGCCGCCGGTCTTGACCAGCCCCGAGGACCCGGCGAAGTTGCCGATGAACAGGATGATCTCGGTGATTTCCAGGGTAAGGAAGACCGCGAAGACGGCGGCGTTCGTCTGGGTGGACAGGATCAGCATGTAGGTGTTGAAGATGGCCCACGCCAGCAGGATCCAGCCGATGTCGTGGTTGACCTGGGCGCCGGCCGCCGCGAGGGCGGCCGGGGTTTTGGCCGCGGTGAGGGTCGGCACTGCCACCAGCTGGAACCACAGGCCGAGGCCGATCCAGAAGGCGCCGTAGCTGGAGAAGGCGGTCGAGCCGAACACATTCCGGTTGCGGAACTCCCACATTCCGGCCAGCAACTGGCCGAGCCCGCCGTACGCGAAAGCGTAGCCGAGGAATGCACTGCCGGTGGCGGAGCCCATCCAGCCGGCATTCTTGGCCGAGAGCAGAAACGTGGTCAGGGCAAAGGCGCCCAGGCCGAGTGGGGCCGGGTCGGCAATGCCGGATACTGCAGCGGGAGTAGCGGGACTGGGCTGGACTGCGTGGTCTTCGCTGACGCTCAAAACAATCCCTCCTTACGTGGAAGGGCTCGTCCGGCTCCCGGCGACCATGGCGGCGGTCGAGAGGGCCGGGTGCCCGGCCTTACCTGCGTAACCAGCGTGAAGGCATGGCCTTGCACGCCACAACCCTTCTCCGGTCACATCTGGCTCAGATTGACCAGAGGAAAGATCCGCCAACAGCGTAACGCCGTTCACGTTACGGGGGCGAGACCCCGGGTGCTAATTTTCCGCCGCTTTCGTGAGGCTCGTTAATTATCTGGCTGACGTTCTTCCGGTAAGCCGGCGGCCAATATCCGGCCGGCACTAAATCGCCGGGTGGTCAGTACGGCTTGAACCCCGTCCCGGCGGCAGGCCGAATTCGCGGGCCCGGATTGCCCGCGGTCATTTCCCGGCGTTACCAGCGGCCGCCGGCCGGGCCAGCCGGCCCGGGGCGGGGCTGGCGGCAACGCCGTTCCGCCGGGAAGCCGGGGGCTTCGGCGGCGCCTGGGTTAGGATCGAGAGGAACGAGCGAAGGGGCCCGCGCTGATGACCGACCGATCGATCCGCGCGTCCGACAAAGAGCGGGAGAGCGTCGTCGACGTCCTCCGGGACGCGTACACCGAGGGCCGGCTGACGCTGGAGGAGTTCGAGGAGCGCACCGCGGCGGCGTACGCCTCCAGGACGTGGAACGACCTCGGCGAACTGACCGGCGACCTCCCGGTGCAGCCAGTACTCGGCGCCGATCTGCCGCAGCACCGCCCGCAGGCGCAGGTACCGGCTCAGCACGTGCTGCAGGCGCCGGCCAGAGCCAGGTACACCGGACGTGACCGGCCGCTGGGCCGGCTGCTCCCGGTCGTCTTCGCCTGGATCATGATCGCCGCGGCGGCTGGCTCACCCGACACCGCGGCCGCTCTGTCGGTCGTGTTCATCTGCCTGCTGGCCTGCCGGATAGGCTACGGTAGGCGCTGATATCAGATCATTGTTTCCTATATGGTAACCATGTCGTCACCGAGAGTTCACTAATTCCCGGTGGAGCGGACCGCTACGATAGAGCAGCCGTTGCAGACGAAGACGCGTCGGCGTGCTGCATCGCCCGGGCCTGCGGGATCAGCGGAAGGGTCGGAAGTTCCTGCAGGCTCGACGAGTCGGGAGGCGGTCGTTGACCAACGCTGCGACAGGTAGCGAGGAACTCGCTGCCACCCAGTCATCCGCAGCGGAGCGGCGCACCTGGATGTCACGGTCTGCCCGGGGGCACTGGCAGTTCGGCGTTGTGCTCCTGGCCGCCGTGGTGGCGCGGGTCATCGTGATCGTCGGCTATCCGCCGATCCTGTGGTTCAACGACTCCTACAACTACGTCTCCGACGCCATCAGTCATGTGCCGGACGAGGTCCGGCCGAACGGTTACCCGTTCTTCCTGGACCTGTTCCTGCCCTTCCACAACCTGTACCCGCTCGCCGTGGTGCAGGCGGCCATGGGGGCGGTCATGGGGGCGGCCATCTACGCGGTGCTGCGCCGCCGCGGGCTGCCGTGGTGGGGGGCGATCCTGCCCACGCTGCCGGTGCTGTTCGACTCCTACGAACTGCACCTGGAGCACATGGTCACGTCCGACCCGCTGTTCATCTTCCTGGTGACCATCGCGCTGGTCATGATGTGCTGGAGCGACCGCCCGTCCCTCCCGGTGATGGCCCTGGCGGGCCTGCTGATCGGCTGTTCCACCCTGGTCCGGTCGGTCGGCGAACCCTTGCTCGCCGTCTTCCTGGTCGCCATGCTGATCCGGCGGGCCGGATGGCTCCGGCTCGGCGCCATGCTGGTCGCGGGCATCGTGCCGATCGGGGCGTACATGATCTGGTTCCACGGCACGTACGGCAAGTTCGCGCTGACCGAGTCCTCGGGCACCTTCCTGTACAGCCGGGTCAGCACGTTCGCCGAGTGCCAGAAGATCAATCCGCCCGCGAACCTGAAGATCCTCTGCGACCAGGCACCGCCCTCGCTGCGGCCCGAATCGGGCGCATACGTGTGGGACGACAACGATCTGCCGCCGGACGGCAAGCTCACGCTCCCGCTGTACAACCTGACCCAGTCGACCAACACAGCCCTGCGCTTCACGCCGCCGGTCAACAGCCTGGCCGGGAAGTTCGCCCGGGCCGCGATCCTGGCGCAGCCGCTGGACTATCTGCGCGTGGTGGCCCACGACACGCTGCGCAGCTTCGACTGGAACAGGGCACCCGATCCCTACGACAACACGGGCAACGGGTCGGCCTTCAGCTTCATCTACCAGCACGGGCTGTCCCATCTCATCCCGTGGTGGGCGAAGAACTCCTCCACGGACGCGGACGCACACCAGATCTACCAGGCCAGGCTAGATTTTGGCGGCCCCGGTTACGGCAACACCAGATCGGTCTGGCCCTGGTCGCACCTGCTCATCATCTACCAGCGGTACTTCTTCCTGCGTGGCCCCTTCCTGGCCGTCGTGGTGCTGATCGGCCTGGCGGGTGTGCTCGGGCGCTGGCGGCGCTGGGGCGGCGTCGGGCTGCTGTCCTGGGTGGTTGGGGCGCTGCTGATCGTCCTGCCGCCGATGACGGCCGGATTCAGCTACCGGTATCTGCTGGCCGCGGTGCCCGCCGCTTGCCTGGCCGCCGGGCTCGCCTTCGCCCGCCGGCCAGATGAGGCGTCAGTGGGCGCCCTGGCGGCCGATCTGCGGCGGCACCTTGGCCGCCGCGTCGCTGTCGATAAGGAATAGAGTTCGCTGGCGGCCACGCGCACCCGCCGCAGGCACCTGAACCGGCCCGGCATCGGACAGCGCCATGGCGACGGCATCTGCCTTCTCCTGCCCGGAGGCGAGAATCCAGACCTCCCGCGCGGCCTGGATCGACGGCAGCGTCAGCGACAGCCTGGTGGGCGGCGGCTTGGGCGAACCGCGGACCGCGACCACCGGCCGCTCATCGTAGAGCGCGGGCATGCCCGGGAACAGCGAGGCGACGTGCCCCTCGGGACCGATCCCGAGCATAAGGATGTCGAATGACGGTACCGGGCCGTGATCCTCCGGGGTCGTCGCGGCGGCCAGCCAGCCTGCGTACCGCGCCGCGGCCGCCTCGGGGTCGTCGCCATCGGGCCCATCTGGCCCTGGCATCGGGTGCACGCGTTCCGGGTCGAAGTCGACGTGGTCGAGCAGGGCCGCCCGGGCACCGGTCTCGTTCCGGTCCGGATCACCGACCGGGACGAACCGCTCGTCGCCCCACCAGATGTCCACCCGCGGCCAGTCGACGGCGTCCCGGGCGGGCGCCATGGCAAGCTCGGCCAGCACCTTGGTGCCGATGCCACCCCCGGTGAGCACCACCGAGGCGGTGCCGCGGGCGGCAACCGAGTCGACCAGCCGCGTGACCAGCCTCGCGGCCGCCGCCTTGGCCAGCAGCGACGCGTCCCGGTGCACGAGCACCTCGGGCACGCTCACGCTGATGCTCCCGTCTGCACGGTGCCCGCCGCCAGTGCCCGCAGTGTCTCGGCGTACACCTCGTCGGGCTCGAGCCGCCGCAGTTCCTCGGCGATCAGGTCGGTGGTCTCACGCCGGTGCAGCGCTACCCGGCGCTCGGGACGGCCCGGCCAGGCCAGGGTGGCATTGCGCCCGTCCGGGCGGGACAGCGATACCCGGCCCGCCGCGGTCTCGAAGCTGACCTCGGTAACCCCGGGACCGCCCGACTCGCCCCGGACCACGTCGACGCCCAGCCGGTTACCGAGCCAGGCCGCGATCAGGTCCGCGCTCGGGTTGTCGGGCTCAGCCAGCACCTCCCCGCTGATCAGCTCGGGATAGGGCTGGTCAAGGGTCGCGGCGAGCAGCGAGCGCCAGGGCGTCGCCCGGGTCCAGCTCAGATCCGTGTCACCGGGCTGATAGCCCTTGGCCCGGCTCAGCAGCATCTCGCGCGGCGCCTCGGCCGACGCCGCATCCGTTACCCGCCGCTGGGCTACCGCGCCGAGCGGATCGGAGCCCGGGATCGGCGGGCCCTCGTCGGGCCACCAGGTGACCACGGGCACGTCCGGCGCCAGCAGGGGAGCGACCACAGAGTCGGCGTGCTGGCCGAGCGGCCCGTACATGCGCAGCAGGATCGTCTCGCCGGGGCCGCTCTCGCCAACCCGGATCTCGGCGTCCAGCCGTGACTCGTTCTTCGGCTTGCGGGTGATGACCGCGAGCACCCGGCTGGGGTGCTCCCGGCCCGCCTGGTTGGCGGCCCGCACCGCGTCGTACTGCGCGGACTCGTCGGTGACGATGATCAGCGTCAGCACCATGCCCGAGGTCGGACCGCCCATCCGCCGGCGCGCATCGGTCAGCGCCTCGTGGATCGCCCCGGTGGTGGTGTCGGTCAGGTCAATGGTCATGGCGCCCTCCCTCTACAGCCCCGTTCACAGGCGCCGCCAGGTGCGGCCGTCCCGGGCCATCAGCGCGTCGGCTGACGCCGGGCCGGCCGTGCCGGCCGGGTACTGGTCCGGCTTGGTGTGGGAGGCCCAGAAGTCCTCGACCGGATCCAGGATCCGCCAGCCGAGCTCGACTTCCTGCTGACGCGGGAACAGCGGTGGATCACCAATGAGCACATCGAGCAGCAGCCGCTCATAGGCCTCGGGGCTTGACTCGGTGAAGGACTCGCCGTAGGCGAAGTCCATGTTGACGTCCCGGACCTCCATGGCGGTGCCCGGTACCTTGGAGCCGAACCTGACCGTGATGCCCTCGTCCGGCTGGATCCTGATCACCAGGGCGTTCTGGCCGAGCTCTTCGGTGTCGGTGGCCGAGAACGGCAGGTGCGGAGCGCGGTGGAAGATCAGCGCGATCTCGGTCATCCGGCGCGGGAGCCGCTTGCCTGCCCGCAGGTAGAACGGCACGCCCGCCCAGCGCCTGGTATCCACGCCGAGGCGCAGCGCCGCGTAGGTCTCGGTCATGGAGTCCGCCGGGATGCCGTCTTCCTCCAGGAAGCCGCCAACCTGGCGGCCACCCTGCCAGCCGGCCGAGTACTGGCCGCGGGCGGTGCCGGTGGCCAGGTCGGCGGGCAGCCGGACGGCGGACAGGACCTTCTCCTTCTCCATCCGCAGCGAGTCCGCGTCGAACGCGACCGGCTCCTCCATCGCCGTCAGCGCCAGCAGCTGGAGCAGGTGGTTCTGGATCACGTCACGCGCCGCGCCGATGCCGTCGTAGTAGCCGGCCCGGCTGCCGATGCCGATGTCCTCGGCCATGGTGATCTGCACATGGTCGACGTAGCCGCGGTTCCAGATCGGCTCGTACATCTCGTTGGCGAAGCGCAGCGCCAGGATGTTCTGAACCGTCTCCTTGCCGAGATAGTGGTCGATCCGGAACACCGCGTCGGGCGGGAACACGCCCTCCAGGGTGTCGTTGAGCGACCGGGCACTGGCCAGATCGTGGCCGAACGGCTTCTCGATCACCACCCGGCGCCAGCCCTGCCCGTGTGAATCCGACAGCCCGCTGCGCTTGAGCTGCTGCACCACCGTCGGGAACTGGCCCGGCGGAATGGACAGGTAGAACGCGTAGTTGCCGCCGGTGCCCCGCTCCACGTCTAGCTCGTGCACACAGTGCGCCAGCTGGTCGAACGCCTCGTCGTCGCCGAACGAGCCAGATACGAACCGGACACCCTCGCTGAGCTGCTGCCACACCGAGTCGCGAAACGGGGTCCGCGCGTATTCCTTGACCGCCTGGTAGGTGATCTGGGCGAAGTCCTCGTCCTGCCAGTCCCGGCGCGCGAACCCGACGAAAGAGAAACCAGGCGGCAGCAGCCCGCGGTTGGCCAGGTCGTAGACGGCCGGCATCAGCTTCTTGCGTGCCAGGTCACCGGTCACCCCGAACATCACCAGCACGCACGGCCCGGCCACCCGGGGAATCCGCCGGTCCCGCTGGTCGCGCAGCGGGTTGACCCTGACTTCCTCGACGGCGATGGTGCTGGGGTTAGCCGGGATGAGACCCTCTGGGTCCCCCGGTTCTGCTGTCATTACAGCCCCATATTGGTCTTGATCGTTTCCAGCAGCTCGCTCCACGACGCCTCGAACTTCGCGACGCCCTCGTCTTCGAGCACCTGCACCACGTCGTCGTAGCCGATGCCGAGCTTCTCCAGGTCGGCGAATACCTTCCGGGACTGGTCGTAGGTCCCGTGAACGGTGTCGCCGTGGAGCTCACCGTGATCCTGGGTGGCCTTGATGGTGGCCTCGGGCATGGTGTTGACCGTGTCCGAGACGACCAGGTCCACCACGTACATGGTGTCGGGGAAGGACGGGTCCTTGGTCGAGGTGGAGGCCCACAGCGGGCGCTGCTTGTTCGCCCCCGCCTTGGCCAGGTCCTGCCAGCGCGGCTCGGCGCACTTGTTCTCGAACAGCTCGTAGGCCAGCCGCGCGTTGGCGATCGCGGCCTTGCCGCGCAGCGCCTCGGCCTCGGGCGTGCCGAGCTTGTCCAGCCTGCCGTCCACCTCGGTGTCCACCCGGCTGACGAAGAACGAGGCCACGGAGAAGATCTTCGAGATGTCGTGGCCGGCGGCCTTGGCCTTCTCCAGGCCGGCCATGTAGGCGTCGATGACCTCGGCGTGGCGCTGCAGGGAGAAGATCAGCGTGACGTTCACGCTGATTCCCTGCGCGATCGTCTCGGTGATCGCCTCCAGCCCCTCCGGGGTGGCGGGGATCTTGATGTAGGCGTTGGGCCGGTCGACCATCCACCACAGGTTCCGCGCCTCGGCGATGGTCTTCTCGGTGTCCTTGGCCACCCGCGGGTCGACCTCGATCGAGACCCGGCCGTCCTGGCCGCTGGTCTCGTCGTAAATGGGCCGCAGCACGTCGCAGGCCCAGCGGATGTCATAGGTGGTGATGGCCCGGGAGGCCTCCTCCACGCTGACCCCGCGGATCTTCAGGTCCTTGACCTGCTCGTCGTAGGCGTCGCCGGTAGAGATGGCCTTGGCGAAGATGGTCGGGTTCGAGGTCACGCCGACGACGTGGAAATCGTCGATCAGCGACTGCAGGTTGCCGGTCCGCAGCCGGTCCCGGCTGATGTCGTCCAGCCAGACCGACACCCCGGCCCCGGATAGCTCCGCAAGAATGTCCTTTGACACGTGCTCTTCCTTCCTGCTCGGCGAGGGCCGTCGTCAGTCCGTGACCCTGGCCATACTGTCCCGGGCGGCCGCGGCTACCCGCTCCGCGGTAAGGCCAAACTCTTCGTACAGCTTCTGGTAAGCGGCCGAGGAGCCGTACCGGTCTACTCCGATTGAAGCGCCCGCATCTCCGACAAACAACTTCCACGGCGGGGTAATCCCGGCTTCCACCGATACCCGGGCCCTGATGGTGGGCGGCAGCACTTCCCGCCGGTAGGACTCGTCCTGCTCGTTGAACCATTCCACGCACGGCATGGACACGACCCGGGCCGAGACACCGTCGGCGGCCAGCAGCTCGCGCCCCTCCAGCGCGATCGAGACCTCGCTGCCGGTGGCGATCAGGATCACGTCGGTCCCCGGCGCCAGCACGTACCCGCCCTGGGCCACCTTGTCGGCGCCCTCCAGCTCACCGGAGCGATCGAGGATCGGAAGGTTCTGCCGGGTCAGGCACAGCGCCGCGGGCCGGGCCCGCTCCAGGATGGTGCGCCAGGCCACCACGGTCTCGTTGGCGTCGCCGGGCCGCACCACTTCCAGCTCCGGGATGTTGCGCAACGACCACAGGTGCTCGATCGGCTGGTGGGTTGGGCCGTCCTCACCCAGGCCGATGGAGTCATGGGTCCACACGTAGGTGACCGGGAGCTCCATCATCGAGGCAAGCCGAACGGAGGGCCTCATGTAATCGCTGAACTGGAGGAATGTGCCGCCGTATGGCCGGGTCCCGCCGGACAGCGCGATCCCGTTCAAGATGGCGCCCATGCCGTGCTCGCGGATGCCGAAGTGCAGGGTCCGCCCGTACGGGTTACCCGGCCACATCGGCGTCTGATGATTGGCCGGGATGAACGACGGCTCGCCTTCCATCGTGGTGAGGTTGCTCTCGGCGAGGTCGGCCGAGCCGCCCCACAGCTCGGGCAGCTTGGGGGCCAGCGCGCTGAGGATGGTGCCGGACGCCTTGCGGGTCGCGATGCCCTTGGCGTCGGGCGCGAACTCCGGCAGGGCTTCGGTCCAGCCGTCCGGCAGGCGGCGCGTCGCCATCCGGTCGAACAGCGCCTTGGCCTCCGGGTTGGCCTTGGCCCAGGCCGCGAAGGACTCCTCCCACTCGGCGTGGGCGTTCTTGCCACGCTCGGCCACCTCGCGGGCGTGGTTCAGCGCCTCTTCCTCGACCGGGAAGTCCACGTCCGGGTCGAAGTGCAGGATCTCCTTGGTCGCCCTGACCTCCGGCACCCCGAGCGCGGAGCCGTGGGCCGCGCCGGTGTTCTTCTTGTCCGGCGCCGGCCAGCCGATGATCGTGCGCAGCGCGATGAACGAGGGTGCCTCGGTGTGCTCCTGAGCGTTGCGGAACGCCCGGTACAGGGCCTCCACGTCCTCGTGGTAGCCGTCCCGCGGCCCACGCCAGTCGACCCTCTGCACGTGCCAGCCGTATGCCTCGTACCGGGCGCAGACGTCCTCGGACTTGGCGATGTTGGTGTTGTCCTCGATGGAGATCTGGTTGTCGTCGTACAGCACGATCAGGTTGCCCAGTTCCTGATGGGCCGCCAGCGAGGAGACCTCGTGGCTGATGCCCTCCTCGATATCCCCGTCGGACATGAAGCAGTACACGTAGTGGTCGAACGGGCTGGTGCCGGGCGCCGCGTCCGGGTCGAACAGACCGCGTTCGCGGCGGGCACCCATGGCCATGCCGACCGCGTTGCCGATACCCTGGCCGAGCGGGCCGGTGGTGACCTCCACGCCGGGGGTGAGCCGGTGCTCCGGGTGCCCGGGGGTAATGCTGCCCCAGGTCCGCAGCGCCTTGAGGTCGTCCATGGTCAGGCCATAGCCGGACAGGTACAGCTGGATGTACAGGGTCAGGCTGGAATGCCCGCAGCTCAGCACGAAGCGATCCCGGCCCGGCCAGTTCGGGTCGACCGGGTCGTGCCGCAGCAGCCGCTGCCAGAGCAGGTAGGCCGCGGGCGCCAGGCTCATCGCCGTCCCCGGGTGCCCGTTGCCCACTTTCTGCACCGCGTCCATGGCGAGGACCCGGATGAGATCGACGGCGCGCTTATCGGTCGCCGTCCAGTCGAGATTGGCCTGAGTGCTCACGGGATGAGCCTATCGGTCCAGCGGCTCCCGCTGCCTAGTGGGTACGGCCGCCGCGCGGGGTGTTTGCGCGGTGTTTACCGGGCCGCGGTCCCGCATGGTGAAGAACAGCCGGAGCACCGCGATCCAGACCAGTACCGAGCCGGTCACGTGCACCCAGACCAGCCCGGCCGGCAGGTGCGTGAAGTACTGCGTGTAGCCGATCGCCCCCTGGCAGAGCAGGGCCCCGATCATGATCCAGCCGGCCCGCATCGTGCGCGGCGGAGCGCCGGACAGCCGCAGGCCGAGCACCAGCGCCACGGACAGCCCGGTCAGCAGCCAGCCGATGTCGGCGTGCAGCTGGGTGACCCCCTCGAGCGGGAAGTGGTACCTGGGTGTGTCG
>Ga0213875_10002250_pt1 | contig 11701 bp, 8 predicted proteins | sample BarmaccomBMRX_R8_FD_160105 | JGI IMG/M metagenome (GOLD analysis project Ga0213875, IMG submission 160105) | Root-associated microbial communities from Barbacenia macrantha in rupestrian grasslands, the National Park of Serra do Cipo, Brazil - RX_R8 | ecosystem: Host-associated > Plants > Roots... | reverse complement strand
GGGGGGCGGGGGCGGCCGGGTGGGCGGAGGCAGCCGGGTGGGCGGAGGCAGCCGGGTGGGCGGCCGTGGCTCCCGGGGCCTGGGAGTCGGCAGTGCCTATCTGGGCGGGGAGAGAGGTGTCGGCCCGGACCAGGTCGGCGGTCAGCTGGGTGAGGTATTCGCGGGCCTGAGCGGGGTTGACCGGGTGGCGGAACTCCGGCCGGACCTGGGTGCCCAGCCAGGTCAGCGCCGCGCCGGTCCGGCTGGCCTGGGCGGCCAGGGTCGCGGCCTGGCCGTGCAGGCTCCGGACCCGGTCCAGCGCGGTGCGGGCGGCGGCTCCGGACCAGTGTTCGGCCAGCGTCCCGGCCTCCTGGGCCAGGTGGGCGGCGACCGCGGCGAGCTCCCGGCCGAGCTGGGTGTGGGCGGCGCCGGCCTCCTGGAGGGCGACGGGATCGAGTCCGGCCAGGATGCCGCCGATCTCGGGGGTGGTCAGCGCGCCGACGCCGGCCGGAACCGGGTCCGGCTTGACCTCGTAGACGGTCATGCCCCGGTGACCGCCCGGATCGCGCGGGTGCTGTCGGCCTCGGCCGCGTCGTAGCGGGCGGCCGACGTGACCAGGTTGGCGGCGACGGCCTGGTAGGCGTCGGCCAGCTCGCGGGCCAGCCGCAGGCTGCCCTGGTGCGCGGTGGCCACGTGGCCGCCGAACACGTCACCGGCCGGCCAGCCGCGCAGCGAACCGACGCCGGGACCGGCCGCCTGGACCCGGGTCACGGCCGTGTCCAGGCCGGCCAGGTCGGACCGCAGCCGGGCAGCGACGGCGCGGAGCACGTCGCGGTGGACCGCCAGGCCGTCGGCCGCGGTCCCGGCGCCGATCGCGGCGCTGGCCACGGGCGCGGCTCCAGCCACGGGCGCGGTCGTGGCCGCGCCGGCCATGGCCGCGAGGTTGTCCCCGTTCACGGTGCCACTCCCCCGGGTCAGCCGCTCCAGAGCGCGGTGTTACGCGCTTCGGCGCTGGCGTAGTTGCTGTTGGCGGTGCCGATGACGGTGCCCAGCTGGCTCAGCACCTGGGCCATGTTCGCCATCGCCGCGTTCCACTGGGCCTGGGCCTGGTAGTAGGCGGTCTGGGCGGAGCCGTCCCAGCGCGACAGCGAGGAGCGCAGCTGCGACTCCAGGGCCGAGACCTCGGACTGCAGCGCGGAGTAGGTGCGCTGGAAGTCGGCCTGGCCCTGTTCGAGGGTGCCGAACACGGCCATCGTGTATTCGCTCATCGCGGTGCCCCTAACCGTTCAGCAGACCGGCGACCCGGGTCACCTGGCTGGTGGTGGTCTCCTCGGTGGCCTGGTAGGTCCCGTGGGTGGAAACCAGCTTTTCCTCGATCGACTGGAGCGCGTTCAGCACCTTGGCGAAGTCGGCGCTGAACGCCTCGTAGGTGCTGGCGAACGCCGACGCGGCCTGGCCCTGCCAGCCGCTCTGGAGCTGGCCGACGTAGCCGTTCATGCTCGACTGGAGTCCCTGGATCACCGAGACCCCCTGTTCGACCTGGCTGGCGGCGGTGGCCATGGCCGCGCGGTCGACGGCCGATTCACCGGAAGGCACGCCGGTCACCTCACTTTTGCTGTCACGCCGGCTGACGAGGTCCGGCTCGAGTTGCCGTCACCCCACAGGAACGGCCTGCCGCCGGCTCCGGTTCACCCCTTTAAAGCAAATTAATGATCTTGAAAAACGCGATGAACCGTGACCCGGCCGCAACCGTGATCCCCGATATGACGGGACGCGGAAAAGGGTGACGTGATGGCGGACGGATTCGCGGTCGACCGGGCCGCGCTGAGGCAGACGGCCCAGGGCGTCAACGACACGATCACCGCGCTGAAAGGGCTCGGCCTGGACGAGACGGCGGCGGCCGGGCGCGGCTTCGCCGGGGTCTCGCTGTCCGGCCTGCAGGCGGGCCAGGCCGAACTGGCGTCCGCGTTCGGCGGGTTCTGCGACCGCTGGTCGTGGGGGGTGCGGGCGCTGGTACAGGACGGTAACCAGTTCGCCGCCCGGCTGGGGCTGGCGGCCGGGGTCTACAACGAAACTGAGCAGTACCTGACCGGGGTGGCCAAGAACGTCACCGTCGCGGTGGCCGGTGACCCGCACACCAGCGACGCCCAGGCCGCCCGGGACTCCTGGGGGCAGGACGCGGCCGGGGTCAGCGGGCGGCCGGCGCCGGGGAGCGGCACCACCTGGGCGCAGGCCCGTCAGCAGGCCAAACAGCAGTGGAGCGAGGTCGGCCGGGACGAGCTCAAGGTCCCCGAAGCGGTGCTGCACCGGCTGCGCAGTGCCATCGACGGGGCCGTCGACGGGGCCACCGGCGGGGCCACCGGCGGGGCCACCGGCGGGGGCGGGTGAGGGGGCATGGGTGACCTGTTCGGCTCGCTGTGGGACGACGCCAAGCAGACCGTCGGCACCGGGCTCAACGACGGGGCTCACCTGGCCGGGGCCGGGCTGAACGCGGCCGGGCTGACCGGCGCCGCCCGCGCGGTCGATACCCTCGGCGACCAGGCCGGCTACCGCCTCGGGGCCGACGTGCCCGAACTCGAACTGGGCGAGACCTCCGACCCGGCCGAGCTGGTGCACGGCGACCCGGAGGCGATCCGGTCCTCGGCCACCACCCTGCGCACGTTCTCCGGCGCGCTCGGCGAGACCGCCCACGGGCTGCAGGGGGTGGACACCGCGCACTGGACGGGGGCGGCGGCCGATGCGTTCCGGGCCAGGTTCGCACCGCACCCGGCCCAGTGGCAGGACGCCTCGTCGGCCACCAGCACCGCGGCCGGGGCGCTGGAGTCCTACGCGGGCGCGGTCGAGTCCGCCCAGGGGCAGGCCCGGCAGGCCGTCGACCTCTACGAGCAGGGGCAGCAGGCCAGCCGCCAGGCCCAGGCGACCTATCAGGCGCAGGTGGCGGCGTTCAACCGGGCGGCGGCCGCGTACGACGCGAAGCTCGCGTCCGGGGGTGACCCGGGGGCGGCACCGAGTGAGCCGGGGGCGTTCGACGATCCCGGGGTGGCGCTGCGGCAGCAGGCCGCGCAGGTGCTGGGCGAGGCCCGGGCCGCCCGCGACGAGGCCGCGTCGGCCGCAGCCGGTGCGATCCGGCCCGCCAGCGACCTGGCGCCGGCCGAGCCGTCGTTCTGGTCGCAGCTGGGCGACGACGTCATGGACGGCCTGCAGGTCGCGGGGCTGGCGGGCATCTCGTTCACCGGCGGCCTGGCCGACGGTGCGGCCGGACTGGTCAAGTTCGCACGTGACCTCGATCCGCTCGACCGCTGGAATGCCGAACACCCGGCCGAGTACGTGGGTGGCCTGTCGAGCACCGCGGCCGGGCTGGCGGAGGCGGGCACCGATCCCGGGCGGCTGGCGCAGGGGCTGGTCGGGACCGGCTGGGGCAGCGACCCGTTCCAGGCGGCTGGGCGGCTGGTGCCGAACCTGGCGCTGGCGGCCGGGACCGACGGCGCGGGGGCCGCCGCCGGCGCGGGCGGGGCGGCCGGTCGGGTGGCGCTCGGCTCGGGTGAAGACGCGGCCGCGGCCGGGGCGGACAGCCTGGCCGGCGACCCGGCCGCCGCCGCCCGGCCCCCGGACGACATCCCGACCGCGGGCGACCCGGTCGACGTGGCCACCGGCGACGTGATCCTCGCCCAGACCGACCTGACCCTGGCGGGGGCGCTGCCGCTGGTGGTGGAGCGGATGCACCGGTCCTCGTGGCGGGCGGGGCGCTGGTTCGGCCGGTCGTGGGCGTCCACCTTCGACCAGCGGCTGCGGATCGGCGCGGACCGGGTCATCGGCGTCTTCGGGGACGGGCGGACGCTGATCTGGCCGCGGCCGGAGGTTGAGGCTGAGGCGGGCGTTGCGGGCGATGCTGGGGTGCTGCCGGTGACCGGGGCGCCGTGGGTGCTGCGGGCCGAGGCGGACGGCGGGTGGACCGTGGCCGACCGGCAGCAGGGGCTGACCTGGCGGTTCGAGCCGCACCCGGCCTACTTCCGGACGGCCAGCGGCCAGGGTGAACTGCCGCTGGCGGCGATCCGCGACCGGGCCGGGCACGAGCTGGCGTTCAGTTACGACGCGGCCGGCCAGCCCGCCCGGCTGTGCCATTCGGGCGGCTACCACGTCCAGGTGATCGTGCAGGACGGCCACGTGACCGCGCTCGCGGCCGACGGCCAGCCGCTGGCCGGCTACCGCTACGACGAGGACGGCAACCTGGCCGGGGTGGTCGACTCCTCCGGCCTGCCGCTGCGGTTCAGCTACGACGGCGACGACCGGCTGACCGGCTGGACCGACCGCAACGGCCACAGCTACGACTACTACTACGACGACGCCGGCCGCTGCGTGCGCGGCGACGGGACCGGCCGGGCGCTGTCCGGCTGCTACCGCTACGACCCGGACCGCAAGGTCACCACCTGGACCGACGCGGCCGGCGCGGTGACGACGTACGAGATCGGCGAGCAGGCCCGGGTGACCGCGATCACCGACCCGCTCGGGCACCAGACCCGCTGGCAGCACGACCGCCGGGGCCGGGTGGTGGGCTGCACCGACCCGCTCGGGCGGACCACCCGCTACGGCTACGACACCAGCGGCAACCTCAGCGCCGTCACCCGGCCGGACGGCAGCCAGGCCTGCGCCGACTACGACGAGCAGGGGCAGGCGGTCCGGATCACCGATCCGGCCGGGCGCGACTGGGTGCAGGAGTTCGACGGGCGGGGGCTGCGTACGGCGGTGACCGGGCCTGACGATGCGGTGACGCGCTTTGGATGGGATGAACATGGTCACCTGGCTTCGGTGACCGATCCGGGCGGGGCGGTGACGCGGGTCGACTGTGACGCGGCCGGATTGCCGGTGCGGGTGACGGGGCCCGGCGGGGCGGTGACCCGGTACGAGCGTGATCGGCTGGGACGGGTGGTACGGGTGGTGGGGCCGGACGGGTCCGTCACCGAGCTGACCTGGACCGTCGAGGGGCGGCTGGCCTCGCGGACGCTGCCGGACGGGGCCGCCGAATACTGGGACTACGACCCCGAAGGCAACCTGGCCCGCTACCTGAGCCCGGGCGGCAGCCTGACCCGCTACGAGTACGGGCCGTTCGACCAGCCGGTGGCGATGACCGGACCCGACGGCGTCCGCACCGAGCTCAGCTACGACCACGGGCTGCGGCTGACGACCGTGCATCGGGCCGGGCTGACCTGGAGTTACGGCTACGACCAGGCCGGCCGGCTGGTGGCCGAGACCGACTGGAACGGGGCCACCACCCGCTACGGTTACGACGCCGCCGGCCAGCTCACCAGCCAGGTCAACGCCTGCGGGCAGCGGGTGGCGTTCCGGCACGACCAGCTGGGCAACGTGGCCGACCGGATCAGCGGCGGGACCACCACCGCGTTCGGTTACGACCTGGCCGGACGGCTGGTCTACGCGCGCAACGCCGACGCCGAGGTGTGGCTGGACCGCGACCCGTGCGGCCGGATCACCGCCGAGACCTGCAACGGGCGGACGGTGAGTTCGGCTTATGACGCGGCCGGGCGGCGCCGGCGGCGGGTCACCCCGTTCGGGACGGTGGCCGAGTGGGAGTACGACGAGGCCGGGCAGCCGGTGCGGTTGAGCACCGAGTCGGCGGGGGCCGGGGAGCACGAGGTGCGGTTCGGGTATGACGAGGCGGGGCGGGAGGTGCGGCGGGAGCTGCCGGGCGGGCTGGTGCTGACGCAGGCCTGGGACCAGCGGGGGCGGCTGGCGGTGCAAGCACTGGGGGCAGGGGGCCCGGAGGGGCCTGCTGGGCAGCGGCCTTTGCAGCGGCGGGCGTACGAGTACAACTGCGACGGGCTGGTCACCGGGATCGACGAGCTGCTGGGTGGGGCCCGGACGATCGGCCTTGACCGGGGCGGGCGGGTGACCGCGGTGCAGGGGGCGGACTGGGCTGAGCGGTACGCGTACGATCCGGCCGGGAACGTGGCGGCCGCCGCCTGGTCCTCGGGGGACGGGCTCGGCGGGCCTGGCGGCCCGGGCGGGGGCGGGCAGGGGCCGCGGGCGATCACCGGCACGCTGGTCACCCGGGCCGGGAACGTCCGCTACCGGCACGACCGCAGCGGCCGGGTGGTGCAGCGGCAGGTCGGGCGGCTGTCGCGCCAGCCCGACGTGTGGCGCTACCGCTGGGACGCCAGCGACCGCCTGGTCGCGGTGACCACCCCGGAGAAGGTGTGCTGGCGGTACCGGTACGACCCGTTCGGCCGGCGGATCGCCAAGCAGCGGCTGGACGCGAACGGCGAGGTCGTAGAGCAGACCGACTTCACCTGGGACGGGCCGGTCCTGGCCGAGCAGTCGTCGTCGATCGTGGCGGGGCGGGGGCACGGGCGGCAGGTGGTCTCCTGGGACTACCGGCCCGGCAGCTTTGCGCCGCTCACGCAGTCCGAAGTGTGCTTCGGGGACGGCTTGGTTGCTGACCTGGCGCGGGCTCCGCAGGAGCAGATAGACCGGCGGTTCTACGCGATCGTGACCGACCTGGTCGGGAGCCCGGCCGAGCTGGCGGCCCCGGACGGGACGTTGGCCGGCCATCAGCAGCAGACGTTGTGGGGTACGACCGCGTGGCGGGGCGAGGCCTCGACGCCGCTGCGGTTCCCTGGGCAGTACCTGGATCCGGAGACGGGGCTGCATTACAACCAGCATCGGTACTACGACCCGGTGGCGGGGGCGTATCTGACGCCGGACCCGCTGGGGCTGGCGGCGGCGCCCAATCCGCATAGCTATGTGGTGAATCCGCAGGTGGTGAGCGATCCGCTGGGGCTGGCACCGTACGATGCCGCGGGCGTATCGAACGGCGGAATATCAGGTTCAGTCGCGCTGGACTCCTCAACAGCTCGTGCGCTGGCATCATTGGACCGTTCGGTGGCGAACCGCTTGATCTCTCAAATAGCTGGGCGGCCGATGGTGATGGCGCAGACGGCTGCGGACGAGTTCTGGGACGCTGTGGACCGGCTGGCTGGCCCCACAGAAAGGATTTCCGCCGGCCAACTCATGAATCAAGTAAAAGTAGTCGCCGATGATCCGAGCCTCCAGGCTGCGGGTCTGCGAGTCACCAAACACCTCGACGCGACCGATATTCCGATTTTCGGCACAGCAGACAAACTCGGTCTGACGATATTCACATCGGATGCTAAGTTCCTCCGTGCCGCAGCCGCTCAAAATGTAATCTTTGACGCGATCGTCCACCGATCCCTGTCTTTCGTGGGGTACTGACGTGCAACTCCCCGAGCCGCTACAGCCGGTGCTTACTGTCCTTCAACGGACCTACCCCGATGGCGTGCCCCGGCAGGACTATCCAGCCATGCTGGTAGTGCTAGGGAACCTGTTGTCGGAAAGGACCCTGACCCGGGTTGTGGCCGAGTTCATCGACGAGGAGAGAGTGGTCGTGGCCAATGACGCAGCCGCCGCAGTTAGCATCCGGCGTCCTTCTGAGCACGATGTGACTCGTGTCCGAGCCGCCCTTGAGGAGCACGGCCTAGCTGAACTTGATGACGAGGGCGACGACTGACCAGTCACCTTTGCAATTTCTACGGTCAAAGCGGCACGAGGCTGAATACGTCATGGGCTTGGCTTGACGCTCTTGATTCGCTTATGAGTAGAGGCTGGGGCGGTTGCCGTCAGGGTCGTAGTCCAGGTCACTGACCCTCAGGCCGATGGTCACGCTCGAGGCGTTGATCCGGGCCACGTTAAGCGGCGGGCCGGGTGGCGGCGGTCGGGCTCAGCGCCGGGCCAGCTGGGAGCAGCTCGAGGACGGCGGCCGGTAGCACGGCGGAGTCGGACTTGAGGTTGTAGCCGAGGACGCCCGCCACCGACGGGGACGGGAGGGCGTAGCGGGTGGCGCCGACCACGAGAAAGTAGCCACCGGCCCCAGTAGCTCCGGCGCCGAGCAGGGCACCGTGCCCTGGGGGGAGCCAGACGTTCGCGCCGGCCGCGGTCGAAGTGGCGCCTGAAGGCACTGTGGCATCGGTGACCAGATGGCCTACCAGGTCAGAGCCATAGGTCATGCACAGGGCCGACCGGATCGGGGCCACGGCCGGGACCGTGGCCGGCAGGCCGCCCCGGGGGACAGTGGTCGCAGACAGGTTCGCCGTCGCCACCGACGGGGTGATGGCCTGAGGAGCCGCGGCGCCTGGTTCGCGGGCCAGGAGCTGGGCTTGGGTGCCGGTGATCTGGGCGAGCTTGCCGTCGTCCAGGAGCACGTAGTACTGGCTGACGGCGCCGCCCGCGCCCGGCTGCTCGAAGACCTGGCCGACCAGGGCGTTGCCGTCCGGACCGGTCACCTCGCGGCCGAGACCAGCGATGTGCGGGGCGGCGAAGTCGGGGCCCTGGGGCACCACGTTCAGCCAGGCGGCCGGGACGGTCTGGACCTGCATGGCGGGGAACAGGGTCTGGGCCACGGTGGGCTCGATGGCCAGGCGCTCACCGTTCCACAGCACCCAGACGTCGCCTTGGCCGGTGCTGGCCAGGGCGGCCGATCCAAGGCCGACGGCAGCGCCGCCGACCGAGCGACCGCCGACCAACGTGGTGGCCGATCCGGCTGCGCATACCGCCCAGGGGCCCTTGACCAGGTCAGCGGGCAGGTCCTGGGGCAGGCCCGCGATGCCGATGGTGGGGCCGAGCGCGTAGTGGGCCAGGGCCGACGGGCTGACGGTGACCCGGCGAACGCTGGTCGAGTCCAGCGCCAGCAGGGCCGACGGGTAGTTCAGGGCCGGGCAGAGTTTGCCGCCGTCGCACGGGACGTAGGCGGTGGCGCTGGCCGAGTCGACCGCCAGCGTGCCCGCCCGGGTCAGGCCGTTGGCGCTGCCGGCGCCGCTACCTGGCGAGATCAGGCCGAGGACGGCGAACACAGCGGCGGCGATCGCGGCGGCCAGCAGGCCGGAGATCGTGCCCAGGTTGAGGCGGCGGAGCGGCTGGTCGGGGGCGTCGGGTTCGCCGCTGATCAGGGCCAGCGCCGAACGCTGGGTCATCAGCCGGTGGGCCTGCAGCAGGTCCTTGTGGGTGGGCACCGCCTGCCGCCCTAGGCACCGAGGCCGTGCAGCAGGCCGAACACGCCCGCCACGGCCAGCGCGAGCGGGACCAGGCTGATGATCAGCATGGTGTCGGCGACGTCGGCGGCCCGGTTCCAGAACGGGGACGGGCGGTGGTCCGGGTGACGGACGGCGGTCGCGGCCAGGATCGCGGCCGCGGCCAGCAGGGCCAGCAGGAGCGGGGTGGCGGCGTGCATCGAGTGGCCGGCCAGCGCCACCGCCAGCCCGGCGAGGCCGCCGTAGCCGGGGATCACCAGCCACAGCCGTTGCGCCCGGCCGCGGAACACCCGGGACCGCAGCAGCAACGCGCCGGCCAGCGCGGCCGCCAGCACCGGGGCGAGGCCGCCGCGGCTGAGGCCGAGCACGATCGCGGCGCCGCCGCCCAGCAGCCCGAGGCCGGACACCGCGCCGGTCACGAACCGGTCGGCGGTGGCCGCCTGGACGCGCACGCCGGGCGCGTCGGGCGGGTCGGCTCCGGCCGCCCGGCCGGGGCCGTCCAGCAGGTCCGGCTCGTCGTCCCAGCCGGGTACGTCCAGTGGAACCGTGTCGGACCGGATGGCGTCCAGCCAGGCGTCGTCGCGCAGGTCCTCGACGCTGGCCGGGACGTCCGGCAACCGCAGCCGGGCCACCCGGAACGCGACCGCCGGGATCAGCGGGGTCAGCGCCAGGGCGGGGGTGACGACCAGGCCGGCCGCGCCCGCCGCCGTCAGCCCCGGCCACAGCCAGGCCAGCGCCGCCCCGGCCGCCCCGAAGGCGGCCGCCACCGTCACCCCGGTGAACACCGCCAGACCATGCGCGATCACCGTCGCGGCGACCAGCGCGGCCACCGCCAGCAGCGCGGACCCGGCCAGCAGGACGACCGGTCGGAGGTGACTCAGCGGCAGCGCCCGCAGCGGGGCCAGCAGCCCGGCCGCGAACGCGAACGGCAGCGCCGCGTAGCCGAGCACCGCCCCCGCCACCGCGTCGCCGCCCGCCCGCGACACGGCCGCCCCGGCCGCCAGCAACAGCACCGCCAGCAGCCCGGCCGCCAGCGCGGGAATCGTCCACGGCGGCCCCGACCGCAGCAGCACCAGCGCCCCGGCCGCCAGCGCGACGGCGGCCGCCCCGAGCGCCACCCGGCGGCCGTCCGGCCCGCTCCAGCGGCCGGGGCCGTCGTGCACCCCGGCGATCTCGTCGGCGATGTCGTCGGACACGGCGGGCGGCAGCGAGCGGTGCCACGGCCGCAGGTAGAGCAGCTCCCCGTCGGCCACCCCGGCCTGGGCGGGCGTGACCGGCGGCTCGAACGGCGGCTCCCCCAGCCGCTGCAGCGCCCAGCCTTCCGGCGCGGCCGCCACCGCGGCCCGGTCCAGGCCCGCGAACAAGGCGATGCCCGGGAACAGCTCGGCGAACGTCACGTCGGCCGGAAGGGCCAGGTCAACCCGCTTGCGCGGGCTGATCACGGTCACCCGGCGCAGCTCGGCGGCCGCGGCAGCAGTCATCGTCACTCCCGTTTCCTGGTTGCCGAATTGAACGGAACCGCCCCCGCCAACGGTTCATAAGGAGACGAGAAAGGGGCGCCCATGCCGACGGTCCCGGAGATGCCGCAGGGCGAGATCCGGCTGCAGTCCCCGCCCGAGCTGCCGGAGGCGGCGGCCGACGGCCTGGCTCAGGTGCTGATGTACCTGCCGATGGGCGCGATGGCGATCGGCATGGTGGCGGTGCTGGCGGGCGGCGGCTCCAGCCCGGTGCTGTTCATCGGCAGCGGGGCGATGGCGCTGGGCATGGTGGGCATGATGGTCGGCCAGCTCGCTCGCGGTAAGGGCGACCGCAAGGTCAAGCTCAACGGGCAGCGCCGGGACTACCTGCGTTACCTGAGCCAGCTCCGGCGCCAGGTCCGGCAGGCGGCCGCCCAGCAGCGCAGGGCGCTGGAGTACCGGGGGCCGGCGCCGGAGTCGCTGCCGTCGGTGCTGGCCGCGGGCGGCGAACAGCGTTGGCAGCGTTCGCCGGGCGAGCCCGGGTTCGGCTGTGTCCGGTTCGCGACCGGCACCCAGGCGCTGGCGCTGCGGCTGATCCCGCCGGACACCAAGCCGATCGAGGACCTCGACCCGCTCTGCGCGGGGGCGCTGCGCCGCTTCATCCGGGCCCAGGGCCAGGTGCCGGGGCTGCCGGTCGAGGTCGCGCTGCGGTCGGTGACCCGGATCGTCCCGGTGGGCGACCCGGTCGCGGTGCGGGCGCTCGTCCGGTCCATGCTCGCCCAGCTGGCGGTGCTGCACTCCCCAGCCGACGTCCGCATCAGCGTGTGCGCGCCCACCGACCGGCTCCGCTACTGGGAGTGGGTGAAGTGGCTGCCGCACACGATGCACCCGAGCGAGCGGGACGCGGCCGGGCCGGTGCGGCTGATGAGCCCGTCGCTGGGCGGGCTGGAGGCGATGCTGCCGGTCCGGGACCGGCCCCGGTTCTCGGGGGCGGCGGGCCACGGTTCGCTGCCGTTGCACGTGATCGTGGCCGACGGGGCCGCCCGCGAGCCCGGTGTGGAGCTGGAGGGCATCGATGGCGTCGTGGTCATTGAGGTTGGGGTGGCTGGCGGGGCTGGCGGTGTGAGAGTGGCTGGTGGGGCATTTGGGATTGCAGGGGTCGCGACCGGAGCCGGGACGGGGACCAGGACGGGGGCTGGAACGGGGGCT
>Ga0213875_10002249_pt1 | contig 11704 bp, 5 predicted proteins | sample BarmaccomBMRX_R8_FD_160105 | JGI IMG/M metagenome (GOLD analysis project Ga0213875, IMG submission 160105) | Root-associated microbial communities from Barbacenia macrantha in rupestrian grasslands, the National Park of Serra do Cipo, Brazil - RX_R8 | ecosystem: Host-associated > Plants > Roots... | reverse complement strand
GCGGCCCCAGCGGGAGGAAGTCGTAGTAGTCGCCGCCGATACGGGCCTCCTCCGTGCGGGTGGGGTGATACCTTTCGGCGATGTCCAGTCCGGGCATCCGCGTAGGCGCGCCGGGCAGGAAGGCCTTCTGCAAGGTCTCGGCGATGTTCTGCTCGTGGGCGTAGCTCTGGGCGTTGCGCACGGCGGCGACGGCCAGCGAGGCGAGCGTACCGAGCAGCTTGACCTGGTCCGGGGCAAACGGGCGGGTGCCGCGCGCGAAGACGGTCAGTGCGCCGAGGATTTCGTCCCCGGAACGGAGCGGAACGGCGAGGACGGAGTGCTCGCCGGACTGGCCCGCGAAGGCGCGCCAGTGGCACAGCGGGAAGCCGGGGTTGCGACGGCCGGTCAGGCTGATCGGCTCGCCCTTCAGCGCCGCCTCCTGCGTCACCTGGTCGCAGGCGTCGCACAGACACTCCTCCGGGGCGGCGAGCGCCCATTCCCGCCAGGCCGTGCCCTGACGGCGCAGGCGGCGCGCACCGCCGTCCCTCTCGAAGAGCGCCAGCGTACACGCCTCACCTCCCATGACGGCGCGGACGCGGTCCGTGAGCGTGTCCACGACCTCCGTGATCTCCAGCTTGGAGGCCGTCGCCTGGCCGACCGTCCACAGGGCGTCCAGCTCGTCAACGCGCTGTTTCATCTGGCCGTAGAGGCGGGCGTTGGTACGGGCGATGACGGCGAGCGCGGCCAAATTCGTCAGGGCGTCCACCAGGCGCGGGTCGTCGAAGGCGTCGGAGGCGCTGCTGGTGAGGGCGAGGTGCCCGGAGACGGTGTCGCGGGCCAGCAGCGGCAGGATCAGGGCGGATGCCGGGTGCGGCAGGGAGGTGACGCCGCCGCGCAGCAGCAGCGAGTCGGCGGGGCCGGCATCCTTCCCGCCCCAGCCAACCATCGTCTGTCGGGAGACGTAGACCTGCCACAGCAGGGGCGAGGTCGCGTCGAACGGCAGGGTGAAGGGCCGGCTGTCCTGGAGCGTGGCAGGACGCCGGGGTGGGTGCGCCTCGGGCCGCATCGCCCGCAGCCGCAGGGTCTTGGTCTCGCCGTCGAGGTCGTACAGCAAGGCGCGCCCGTCGGGAACGCCGGGCAGCAGGGCGAGCGCCCCCTCCGTCACGATGGCGTGAATCTCGTCCAGGTCCTGCGTGGCATTCAGGCGGCGGCTGATGTCCACCAGGGTCTCGACGCGCCGGTTGGCGGCGGCCTCCCGCTGCTGGGAGTACCGCAGGGCGGTGACATCGCGGAAGACGGCGACGGCCCCGGTCACCATGACGGCGTCCTCGGCGATCTCCGCCACCAGCGGGCCGGAGGCCAGGACTGGCGTGGCCGTCAGCTCGATCAGCCGCCTCTCGCCGTCCCCGGTGAAGACGGCGTACTCCTCCGGCTCCAGCGCCAGCGCGGTCCGCAGGACGCGCGTCAGCGGAACGGCCCCGGGCGGGACGGGCTGACCGCTAGGATAGCACAGCCCGATGCGCGCCGCCCAGACCTCGACCCGTTCGCCGGGGACGATCGGCCCGCCGCCCAGGATGGCCTGGCCGGCGCGGTTGACGCTCACCAGGCGGCCCTCATCGTCGCAGAGCGCCACGCCGTCGCCCAGGGAGCGCAGGGTGGCGTCCAGCTCGTTCGCCCGCTGTTGCTCGCGCCGGGCGTTCTCCTCATTCTCGCGCAGCAGGCGGATGCGGTCCGTCGTCTCCAGGGCGAGCAGGATGATCTGGGAGACCCGGCGCGTGGCGGGGTCGCGCTGGGGCGTGACGGAGAACGTCCAGTAGGTCGCGCCGCGCGCGAAGCCGCAATACTCGGCGTCGGGCAGCGTGGAGGACGCGCCGCGCGCGACGGCCCGCTGCAGGGCGTCCCCCAGCACATCGTCCAGGCCGGGGAAGACGTCCGCCAGACGGCGGCCCACCAGGCCGTCCCGCTCGCGCTCCGGGTCGGGCATCGCTTCCGCAAGGGCGTTGGCGCTCAGGATGACGAGGTCGGCTTCGGCGCTGAGCACAAGCACGGCGGCCTGTACGTTCTGGAGAATCCGCTGGACGAAGTCGCGGGCGGACTGGGCGGCGGCGAGCTGCGCCGTCAGCTCGGCCTCGGCCCGCTCCAGGTCGCGGTAGAGGCGGGCGTTCTCCAGGGCGGCCGCGGCCTGGGAGGCGAGCAGGTCAACGGTCTCAAATTCCTCCGGGGCCGGTGTGTAGGGGCCGTCCGTCCAAAAGAGCGCCAGCAGGCCCAGTGTGCGGGCGCCGCGCCCGCGCACGGGGGCGAGCAGCATGGCGGCCACGTCGGCCCGGCGCAGGGCCGTCCGCTCGCGTTGGGTCAGCCGCCCGTCCTCGGCCACGTCGGACAGGACAAGGGGGTGGGCACGCTCCAGGACACCGCGCAGGAACGGGAAGTCTTGCTCCCGCCACCCGTCGGACGCCCAGGCGTCTGCCTCGTCGCCGGAGGCGGCCAGCGGGCGGAAGGAGGCGGGTCCGGCGCCGTCCGAGTCTTCGGGGACGCTGAAGACGACGCGGCGGCAGGGAATCATCTGGCGGGCCTGCTCCGTGACCAGGCGGGCGACCCGCTCCGGGCTGTGGCCGGCGGCGAGGGCGTCGCCGACGCGCCGGACCAGGGCGCGCAGCTCCTGGCCTCGCCGCCGGGCCTCGTCGAGCAGGCGCGCGTTCTTCTCGGAGAGCACCTGCCGGGCCGCCTGCGCGTCGGCGGCGAGGCGGGCATTCTCGATGGCGACGGCGGCGAAGCCGGCAAGCGCCGCGATCAGGCCGAGTTCTTCGTCGCCAGCCGAATGCCGCCTGTTCCAGCGCAGCACCAGTGCTCCGAGCAGTCCCTGACCGGAGCCGCGCAGAGGGGCGACAATGAGTGTACGCCCGCTATCCGCCCATACGCCCCCCAGCACGCGCGCGTCTTCAAACGCCAGCGGGCCCCCGGCCGTCCACAGCGTCTCCAGCAGGGGGGTCTCGTCCAGCGGCAGCGCAGGAGGCCCCCCGGCCCCCGATTCGGGGGGAGCAGGATGGGATGCCGCCGGCGTCAGCGCGCGCCGGTCCTCGGAGAGCAGGTAGACGCCGGCCCCGTCGCAGGCGAGCAGGTTGACGGCCTGCTCGGCGATGGGGGCGGCGACGCGGCGCAGGTCGCCCGTGGAGGCGGCGACGGCCTCGGCGACCCGCCGCGCCAGCGCCCGCAGGTTGCCCGCGTGCCGCCGACTCTCCTCGTAGAGCCGGGCATTGGTGATGGCCAGGGCGGCTTGGGCGGCGATGGCGGCCAGCATGGCGCGCTCGCCGGAGTCCAGGGGTTTATCGGGCCGCTGGACGTACAGCGTGCCGAGCGCCCGCCCGCCCGGCCCCGTCAGCGGCGCTTGCAGGACATCCGGCAGCAGGGCCAGCACGTCCGGGGCGGGCAGACCGCCCGTGAAGCCGGCGGCGGCGCGGGTCCGCTGCTCATCTTCCCCCGGCTCGCGCAGGGCGAGGGCGACGCGGGAGGCGCGGAGGGCGGCGGCGGTCCGGGCGCAGACGGCGTCCAGCGTCGGTGTCAGGTCCCGATGCGCGGCCAGCGCCTGGCCCAGATCGTTCAGGGCCGCCAGCCGGTCGCGGGAGGCGGCGATCTCGGCGGCGCGCGCTTGGAGGATGGCGGCGAGCGCGTGGGCGCGGCGATTCAGGAGGAAGCAGGTGACGGTGACGACGAGCACGGCCAGCGCGCTCCAGAGCCAGGAGACCGGGCCGCCGTGCTCGACGACGGAGAGCAGGCCGACGATGACGGCCAGGACGAACGTGGGCACGGGCCAGAGCGAGCGCAGATCGCGCAAGGCTCGCTCGCCGGTGATGGAGTTGGGGGGCGGGGGTTTTTGGGCCACGATGGGTCACTCGACTATATTCTACCATAGTCGGTGAGGAAGGCCCAAAAGAAGATGCGCCGCTTCGATGCCGGGGGCCGTCCCCGGTGCTGAACCGCCAGGTTTTTGGAGAAAACCCGTTTCAGGGCTGCCAGGCTTCTCTTTCAGCCCACAGGGATTCTTTTGATCAGCCCTGCCCCCTACTCCTGGCGGATGGTGGCCTCCAGGACGCTCTCGGCCATGTAGATGGGGGCGCGGAAGCGCAGGGCGGTGGCGATAGCGTCGGAGGGGCGGGCGTCGATCTCCAGGGCCTCGCCGCTCTTACGAGTGAGGGCGATCTTGGCGTAGAAAGTCTCGTTCCAGAGGTCGTCAATGACGACGCGCTCCACGGAGGCGTCAAGGCGGTCCAGCAGAATTTTGATCAGATCGTGGGTGAATGGGCGGTCGGGGGCCTCACCCTCCAGGGCAAAGGAGATGGCCCAGGCCTCGAACTGGCCGACCCAGATGGGGACGCGGCGGCCCCGGTTATCGCGCAACAGCACGAAGTGCTGGACGGTCGGCAGGCCCTGCTCCTGATGCACGTAGACGCCCATCACCTTGACCTCTTTCTCATTCAAGGAGCGGGGGGCGCGATTCTCGGTCTCCGAGGTGCCGCCCTCGTCCAACGGTTCCCCGGACGAGGACCCTCGGAAGGACGGCAGGCGACCGCCTTCGGCATCAGAGTCCGGCGGCTGCCAATCGTCACCGAAAAGTTTATCGAAGTCTCCTGGCACTCTCTACCTCATTTCCCAGTTGACGAATAAAGCTTTCGGGCCGAGAAGCGGCCCGGCAGGGACACATTCCCTCAGACCGTCAGTCCACGTTCCGTCCCGTGCGGCTGACGGTCTTCAGGAAGTCCTTGTTGCTCTTGCTCTCCTTGAGGCGGTCAATCAGCAGCTCGGTGGCGGCGATGGGGTCCAACCCGCTCAGGACCCGGTGGAGTTGATACACGGCCTTGATGCTGTCCTCGTCGTAGAGCAGCTCCTCCTTGCGCGTGCTGGACTCCTTGACATTGATGGCCGGGAAGAGGCGCCGGTTGGCGATCTCGCGGTCCAGCTTGAGCTCCGAGTTGCCCGTGCCCTTGAACTCCTCAAAAATGATGTCATCCATGCGCGACCCCGTCTCGACCAGGGCCGTGGCGATGATGGTCAGGCTGCCGCCATACTCGATATTACGGGCCGTGCCGAAGAATCGTTTCGGCCGGTAGATGGCGGCGGGGTCCAGGCCGCCCTGCAGCGTGCGCCCGGACGGCGTGACGGTCAGGTTGGACGCGCGCGAGAGGCGGGTCAGGCTGTCCAGCAATACTACCACATCTTTGCCGGCTTCCACAAGCCGCTTGGCCTTCTCCAGCACCATGTCGGCGACGCGCATGTGGTTTTCGGGCATCTCATCGAAGGTGGAGGAGATGACCTCGCCGTTGACGGAGCGGCGGATGTCGGTGACCTCCTCCGGGCGCTCGTCAATCAGCAGCACCATCAGGATCACCTCCGGATGGTTGGCGGTGATGGAGTTGGCGATGGTCTTGAGGATGGTGGTCTTGCCGGCCTTGGGCGGGGCGACGATGATGGCGCGCTGGCCCTTGCCGATGGGGGCGATCAGGTCAATGATGCGGGCGGTGACGTTCTTGGGGTCGGTCTCGAGCACCAGGCGCTCGTCGGGGTAGATCGGGACCAATTCATCGAAGTTGGGGCGCTGCTTGGCCTGCTCCGGGGAGACGCCGTTGACGGTCTCGACGCGCAGGAGGCCGTAGTAGCGCTCCGTGTCCTTCGGGGGCCGTACCTGGCCTGTGACGGTGTCGCCGGTCTTGAGGCCGAAGCGCTTGATCTGAGCCTGCGCGACGTAGATGTCCTGGGCGCTGGAGTCGAAGTTGCTGGTGCGCAGGAAGCCCCAGCCATCGGGCAGGATTTCCAGGACACCCTGCTTGATGATGGCCGGCTCGGCCTCGCTCGCGGCCGGCTCGGCGGCCGGGCCGCGGTCATCGCCCGGATCAGCAGCCAAGTCGGGCGACCGGGGGGGTTCGGGGAGGCGGACCTCGGCGGCGCGCGGCTGAACGCGGCGGCCGCCGTCGGAGGACGTGCGGCCCCGCCCGTTGCCGCGGCCGGGCGTGCCCTCAAAGGGCAGGCGGGGCGGCGTCAGGTCTTCGGGGAAACGGGGGGCCGGGGACGGGACGGCGGCCTCTTCGATGGTTTCGATGTCATCTTGTGCCATGGTGGTGTGCAGTTTACCTTTGAGAAGAAGTGCGAAGATGTTGGCTGAGAACGGAAAGTGCGAGAGCGCGAGAAATACGAAGAGCGAAAAATGATACCGAGCGAGTGTCCGTGCGGGGACGGGAGTCGGGGATCGTGCCAGCCGAAAGGTTTATCACAGTCAAATACGGAGACGTCAAGCCGGGAATGGTTGAACAGGGCCCCAATCGGGCGAGTCGGAAGGCACGGAGCGCGAAGGGCCACTCCATGGAGATTATACCACAGCGATCATGGTTTTAACCGCGATTTTTTGCGCCGAGTTCCCTATCATTACCCGCCCCCATAGATTTCAGGCTTGAGGACGCCGATGTAGGGCAGGTTGCGGTAGCGCCCCTGATAGTCGAGGCCGTAGCCGATCACGAACTGGTCCTCGACCTTGAAGCCGTAGTAGTCCACCGGCACGTCCACGCGCCGGCGGGAGGGCTTGTCCAACAGCGTACAGACTTTCACGGAGGCGGCGCGGCGAGAGCGCAGGTTCTCCAGCAGGTAGGACAGCCGCAGGGTCAGCCCCGTATCCACGATGTCCTCGACCACCAGGACGTGTTTGCTCTCGACGCTTTCGTCCAGATCCTTGAGGATGCGGACGACGCCGGAGGATTTCGTGTCGGCCCCGTAGGAGGAGACGGCGACGAAATCGTAGGAGACGGGAAGAGTAATCTGGCGTACCAAGTCGGCCAGGAACACGTTCGCGCCCTTGAGGATGCAGATCAGCATCAGGTCCTTGCCGGCGTAGTCGTGCGAAATCTGCGCGCCCAGTTCGGCGACGCGGGCGGCGATCTGCTCCTGGGTCAGCAGCACCTGCGCGACATCCTCTTCCAGTTCGGTGGCGACAGCGGGCATCGGTGGTATCCTTCGGTTACGCGGGTTCGTGTTCCCGGCCTCCCGGGCGCGGCCGGATCAAAAATCGCTCGGGGCGGCGCGGCTGGGCACGTCTTCGGGCAACGGCGAGGCGCCGCGGGCAGCGTCCAGCCGCTCAAACAGGCCGGCGAGAGCGTCCAGATGCGGCTGTATGTCGCGCGTCACCGCCGCCTGCTCGCGCGCCTTGGCGGCGGTCAGCGGCTCCAGATTTAGACCGAAGCGTCCGTTCAGGCGGTGCAGGTCGGCCTCCACGGCACCCTCCGTCAGCAGAACGACGCCGGTTATCAAAACGCGGCGCAGGTAGAGCGGCCGCTTCACGGTTTTACCCGCGCCGGGCCTTTGATAATCGCGCCACCCGGCCCGCGCGAAGTCAGCGTCGTGATGGCAATGCCGCCGGCTCAGGCTGGCCGGCGCGAGCGCCTTCAGTTCCTCGGGTGCGTGCGAGGAGAGCACGACCAGCGGCGGGAAGATTTGTCCCATGATGGCGACCTGTTTGGCCTATCACTGGATGGTCTGTCTCGGAGCCGAAGTGTTGCGGCGCGGCGGGCAGGCCATCGTTCACCGGGCCAAACGATGTGACCTGAGCCTGCCCCAACTCGGCCACATCTGACTGGAACATTGCCTCAACGAAGGTTGGCCTCTTCCCGTCTGGCTACAAGCTCAGGCCCGGAAATGAGACTTCAATGAAATGCATAGGGTAATCCAATATCGAAACGAAATTCGGGTATAATCCGTGAAATATCATACCAAACCTCCGTGGCTTTTCCGCGAGCCACCACACGGCGGCAGGCCGGCATTGACCCTCCGGCCTATCTCAGCCCTTTCCCGCCTCTCCTTCCAGGCGATTACCCGGGCACAGTGAGAAGTACCATGCTGAACCCGTCCGCCTCCACGGAGGCCTTGCATTATGAGGAGCAGCGCCTCGGCGCGTTGCGGCGCTACCACATCCTGGACAGCGCCGCCGACCCCGCGTTCGACCGGCTTGTCGCATTGGCCGTCTCCCTCTTCGGCACGCCCTGCGCCGGCATCGGCTTCGTGGACGCCGACCGTACCTGGGTCAAGGCCCGCAACGGCGTTTTCTCCGAGCCGGCGCCCCATCCCGGTTCCTTCGCCGCCGGCGTCCTGCGGCAGAACGACGTGCTGGTCGTCGAGGACTCGACGGCTGACCCGCGCTTCCGCGACAACCCTCTGGTCGTCGGCCCCCCCTATCTCCGGTTTTACGCGGGCGCGCCTCTGTGTACGCCCGACGGCTTCACCATCGGCCTCCTGTACCTGGCGGACACCGCGCCGCGCGTGTTCCCGGCGCAGGCGCGGGCGCGGCTTGCGCTCCTGGCCGCCGTGGCCATGCGCGAGGTGGAGGTGCATCAGGCCCTGCACCGGCTGGAGGAGAGCGGGCAGCGTTACAGGGCCCTGTTCGAGCAGAATCAGGATGCCGTGTACTCGTTCGACCGGGAGGGGCGTTTCCTGAGCGCCAACGCCGCCTGCGAGACCCTGAGCGGCTACTCGCCCCAGGAATTGCTGCAAATGTCGTTCGATGAACTGGTCGTCCCGGAGCACCTGGCGCACGCGCGGGAGATGTTTGAGAAGGTGCTGGAGGGCGAGGCCCAGCACGACGAGTTCACCATCAGACGCAAGGACGGGCGCCGTGTCGAGATCAACGTCAGCAAGATGCCCGTCGTGCGCGGCGGCGAGATCGTCGGGGCCTACGGCATCTCACGCGACATCAGCGCGCGCAAGGCGCTGGAGCGGGAGCGGGAGCGGCTGCTGGCGGCGGCGCTGGAGCGGGCGGACCGCGACCCGCTGACGGGCCTGCTCAACCACCGCGCCTTTCACAAGCGGTTTCAGGAGGAGATCGAGCGCGCCCGACGAGCCGGGCGGCCGCTGGCGGTCGTGCTGCTGGACCTGGACGACTTCCGCTTTCTCAACGACGCCTACGGCCACATGGTCGGTGACGACGTGTTGTGCCGGGTGGCCGGGGCGCTGCGGGAGAGGACCGGGCCGGGAGCCGATCTGGCACTAGCCCGCTTCGGCGGGGACGAATTCGCCGCGCTGCTGGCCTCGGACCGCGCGGAAGAGGCCGAAGCGCCGGCGACATGGCTGAACCGGCTGCAATACTGCCCCCCCGGCCATGACAGCGCCATCCCGCTGACGCTGTCGGTGGGCGTGGCCCGCTTTCCCGATGACGGCATAACTCATCTGGACCTGTTGCGAGTCGCGGAGGCTCGTCTGCACCGTGCCAAGACCGGCGGGGGCGCGCAGGCCGATTGCCTGCGCGCGACACTGGCGCACTCGGTGGAGGGCTTCTCGATGCTGGACGCGCTGGCGACGGCGGTGGACAACAAGGACCGCTACACCCGCCGCCATTCCGAAGATGTCTTGTCATACAGTGTGCGGATGGCTCAGGCGCTGGGGCTAGATGAGAAGACGCAGCGCGTCGTCGCCACCGCCGCCCTGCTGCACGACGTCGGCAAGATCGGCGTCCCCGACTCTATCCTGCGTAAGCCGGGCAAATTGACCGAGGCCGAGTATCAGGCGATTCAGCAGCACCCGATGATGGGCGTGATGATCGTGGGGGCGGTGCCGGGCTTCGAGGGGACGCTGGACGCGGTCCAGCACCACCACGAGCGCTGGGACGGCCAGGGCTATCCCTTCGGCCTCCGGGGCGAGGAGATTCCCCTGCTGGCGCGCCTGATGGCGGTGGCGGACGCCTTCAGCGCGATGACGGCGGACCGGCCCTACCGCAAGGGGATGTGCCCGGTGCAGGCGCTGGCGGTGCTGGAACAGGGCGCGGGGACGCAGTGGGACCCCGAGTGCGTCCACGCCTTCGTGCGGATGCTGTCGGACTGCCCCCCCGGCGGCCTTCGGAGGCCCCCACCCCGGCCTGCGGCCACCCCTGCCCCCGCAAGCGGGAGAGGGGCCACTCATTAGCAGGCTGTGCCTCTGGTCAGGAACTTGCCAGCCTGTCGCCCCTGGCCCCTCTCCCATTCCGATGGGGGAGGGGTGGGCTTTAGCCCGGGGTGGGGGCGGGGGCCTTACGCCGGCTCCACGCGCACTGGGCCGAACTCGGCATGACCCTGGTCCACCAGCAGGCCGATTCCGCCGCGCGCGGGCATGTCCACGCCCGCTGCCGTCAGCGTCTCCCCGTCCGCCCGCGCCGTCATGCCCTGCGCCGTCACCGTCAGCGACAGCGAGACGGGTTTTTCATATTCCCACGTCCGTGCGGACTCGGCCAACACGCGCCTGTCGCCGTCGCGCTGCTGGATCAGGCGGATGATCTTATCCTCGTCCAGCACGACGGCGACGTAGCGATGCAGGCCCCGGACGGCGGCGGCCAGGCCCGCCCGCCGGCACAGATGTGGCAGCACCTCGGCGGAGACAGTGTAGTCCGCCCACTCCCACTCCCCCGTCAGCAGAAGGCCGGTCGCGTGGTTGTCCACGACGCGGCACAGCCGCCCGCCCGCGACCCAGCTGAAGTGCGCCTCGGTCGCCGCGTTGATCCACGCCCGCTCCCAGACATTGCCGCCGTCGGGCTTGCGGAAGGTGACGTTCGGGACGCCGCCCCAGGTGAGGGAGTCCAGAAGGACAGTGCCCGTCGCGGCGGTGTCTGACGTGACCTCCAGGCCGACCTCGGCGACGGGCTGGCCGCCGGTGTCGGGCACGACCCACTCCAACGTCAGCGACTGGCCCAGCGACAGGGGCTGCTGCGGGCCGCGCAGGAGGCTCAGGGCGTTGTCCTTGTCGTAGGCGCGGACGTACAGGGCGACGTTGACGGGTTGGGACGGGCCGCCGTCCGCCGCGACGGCGGCCCGCACGGTCTGTCCAGGGTACAGGGTGGGCGAAGCCGGCAGGCCATAGCCGCCCATGCGGAGCGCGTCGGGCGGCGTGAACGTGGCCGTCGCCACGCGGGCGGGGCGACCCGCCGCCACGCGGCGAAGGTGCAGGGCCAGCCGCCCGCCCTGGTTGTCCACCGTGATCGCGCCCCGCACCTCCGGCGAGTTTTCGGGCCGAAAGCCCTGCACGGAGCCGGGCAGGGAGAAGTGGAAGCGCGCGCCGTTCTTGGGATGGATCGGCGGCCGGCTGGCGAGGGCGCGGGCGACATTGACGATCTGATAGGTCTCGCGCAGGGCATCCGTGACAGCCCGGCCGCCGTCGGCGGTGGGCAGGTAGAGGCGGTCGGCGACGGGGCCGCGCCAGTCGGGGCCCGTGTCAATGCCGGCCAGGCCGTTCCTGATGCCCATCAGGCAGCCGACATTGCCGGAGTTGCAGTCGGTGTCGTAGCCGGCGGTGTTGGCGACCATGAGCGCCCGCTGGAAGTCGTCCTTCCCGTGCAGCAGGCCGAGCAGGACAACGGCGTGGTTGGGGACCATGTGGCAGCCGCCGCCGTACCTGTCGTATCCGTACTTGGCCTGCAACTGGCGCAGGGTCGCCCGCCAGTCGTCGCCGTTGGCCGCCGCCCATTCACGCATGTCGCCGATCATGTGAGAGATGACGCTGTCCTTGGGGATGAGCGCGGCGGCGGTGTCCAGCAGCACGTCCAGATTGGTCTCGGCGAACGCGGCGGCCTCCATCGCGGCGATCACCTGCGCGCCGTAAATGGCCTCGCCGTCGTGGGAGACGCTGGCGGCGCGGCGGGCGAGGTCGGCGGCGCGTTCCGGGTCGCCGGGACAGACCATGCCCCAGCCGTCAATGAATATCTGCGCCCCGATCTGCTCCGCGACCGTCG
>Ga0213875_10002248_pt1 | contig 11710 bp, 14 predicted proteins | sample BarmaccomBMRX_R8_FD_160105 | JGI IMG/M metagenome (GOLD analysis project Ga0213875, IMG submission 160105) | Root-associated microbial communities from Barbacenia macrantha in rupestrian grasslands, the National Park of Serra do Cipo, Brazil - RX_R8 | ecosystem: Host-associated > Plants > Roots... | reverse complement strand
CGAAGACAGTGAGAACCTGATCGATACTTCATCAGAGCTTCAGCAGAACGGACGTCGATGTGTTGTGAAGCCGCCTATTGCCCGGTTACATCATGCGTGGCTGCGCTGGGGTAGTAGTTGATGGTGACGAGTTCGCGGTGGTTGTCGTTCATCACGGTTTTTCGGCGATGGTGAATCTTGACTCGCCAAGTGGAACGTTGACCTCCTCGCGGGCGCTAGCCAGGTTGTGTCTCTTGCAGTGTTCTGCGCTGTGGACAAGAGGAGGAAGTGCATGCGTGCGTGGAGGGTGGTCTCATCTGGGCTTGTTGTGAGCACCGTGATTGCTGGCGCGCTGTTCGCCAACGTCGGTGTCAGCGCGGCCGATCCTCAGGTTTTCGTCTTCCAGAACCGCTTCGATGGGTTATGCATGTCCAATCCAGACGGTGGTTCGCTCAGGCCGGTCGTCATGACAAGCTGTGACCTATCGGACTCGAAGCAGCAGTGGTATTGGGACGAGTACGGCCTTCATACCAAGTCCTCGGATCTCTGTGCTGCTCCTACTGGCGGTACCCTTCCTCAGATGCGGATGTGGCCGTGCGACAGTAACAGTGAACTGTATGCGTACCGTGCCGATGGCACGCTCCTTGATGAAGGTGTAAACGCGAAGGGGCTGTGTGTGGAATTGAATTCCATCGATGTCCAGCCGGTCGTGGAGGCTACGTGCGTCGCGGGCTCGACGAGGCAGCAGTGGTCCACGATGGCTGTTGTTCGGTGATTCTGTCTACTGGGAAGTGCCCGCGAAGCGTTCTTGCTCGGCCTGATCGAGGACCCGGTAGTGGTAGTGCGCGGCTTCGGTGAATCCGGCGCTCGCATACAGCCGCTTGGCCACGGCGTTCGACTCCAGCACCTGGAGGAAGGCCCGCGTCGCCCCCCGGTCGGCGGCCCAGCGCAGCAGGCCGGACAGTGTCATACGCGCCAGGCCTCTGCCGCGGGCCTCCGGCGCGACGTAGAGCGCGTAGATGCCTACCCAGTCGTCGACCAGCGCGCCGCGCCCGATGGATCGGCCGTCCAGCCATGCATACCCGGCGGGCACTCCGGTGAGAATCTGCTGGGTGATGAACCTCGTGGCAGGGGTTGTCCGGCCGCTGTCCTCCCAGTGCAGGTCGAGCCAGGCTTCGGTGGGCTCGTCTTTCACCACAACGCCCTCGGGGCGGGGCATCCGTGGCAGTGTGTCGACGATGGTCGCGGTCAGCAGCCCCGTTGGGGTCACCACCCGGTAGCCGCGCTCGGCCAACAGCTCGTCCAGCTCCGCCGGCTTGCTGTCCGAGCTGATCTGGAACGTACTGGCCAGCCCGAGCCGTCGATAATGCCGCTCGACCTCCTGGACAGCAGCATGCACATCCGTCGGCGCGCATTCGGCCAGTACCGAGTTGGCCCGACCAGTCACCCCTCCTGCGCTGCGTACCAGCCATCCGTCCAGTTCACGGACGTGTGGGGCCGGCCAGGCTCGTGCGGCCAACATCCCGTAAGAAGGCGAAATAGTATGCACAGCAGCGCATCTTTATTCGTCGGCGAGTTCAGTGCAACCACGTTTCGGTCGAGGGTGGCGTGACTGCGGGACGTGGTACGCCAAGCCGAGTGGAGAGCCCGCGCCGTCTCTGCCGCGAGCGCGGGCTCTCCTGGGGTGGACGCCCAGGGCTTCCCCTCCCCGTGACGCCGACCATAAACGGACGATAGCACATTTCGAACATTAGTTCGACTTTGTCGCGACCTCTGCCTCATTCGCCGCATCAGGTTCCGCCCGTGCCGGGTCGCAGCCCAGGTGGATCAGCCTGGCCCTGATCGCCCACTTCGAGCGGCCGTATTGTTCGGCGAGCGCCGGAAGGCCAACCGCACCCTCTGTCCACTGCCGGCGGAGGCCTGCGTCCTGGTCTGGGGTCCACGGCCTGCCCGCGTTGGCTGGCGGCGTCCTCGCTTTGGGCTTGGCCGCGGGTTTTCCGGCGTCCTGGACGACGGCGAGTCCTCGCAGTGTCCTCTCAAGCAGCTGACCGGCGGTCATCAGGTCGGTACCCGGCAGGACGAGCCCTCCCTCCGCGACCACTGTGCCGTCCGGGAGAGCCCCGACCAGGTCGACGACCACCGACTCGTCGGCGTCGGCGCGGACCTCGACCGCATAGATCCGGTCCCCCACCTGCTCTTCGCCCCGGAGCTGGATGCTTGTCCTCATGGCGACCTCCCTGTCAGGCACCGTAGGGGCAGGCACCGACAATTCCGGCCCTTACCCTGGTCGCCGGCTGGTTTCTCGTCGGGAACGCAGAGCGGGCTGGCGCTGCCTGGAGGTCCATAACGCCGAACTGTCTGGTCTAGGGCGCCACGGCCGCCTCGCGGTCCAGGCGTGCCCCAAGATCGGCTCTGGTGGCGTTCCTGATCGCCACGTCGTGCGGATCCAGTGCGGTCAGCCGCTCGGCGTGTCGCTGCCGTAGATCAGTCAGTTCCCTCCGGCCATGGAACATCATGACCGGGCATCGCTCCCCGCTCCCGCGTGAGACCTGGAACCGCCGCCGGACATACTGGCCTGGCCGGGCTATCACGCAGAGTAATAGGTGAGCAAGGCGAAGCACTATAGCAGTGGGGTCAATTTGGTCGATTTGTCTACTTGATCGTTCCGAGGGGCTGTAGGCAGATGCAAATTGCTGGGCTGGTAGGCACTTTGTTCACTGCCAGTATTGCCTTCGTCAACTGGACGGGCCACACTCGCTCAACCGGGGTAAACTGTGCGTAGCGGGCGCGCAGGACCCTCGAACGTACGCGAGACGGGGAGATGTCGCCAAACCTGCCCGGTCGGTCAGGCCGTGGTCGGTGCAGCTGTGTGGTCGACGAGGAGGCAGGATGACCGACCACCGTGCCGCCCATCTGGATCCGCCGAGTCCGGTTGTCCGAGCCCGGCTCACTCAGCGACGCAACGGGCGTTACCGGTTGTTCTCGAGCGCGGTCCTGGGTGCGGGTTTGCTGTTCGTCCTGCTGGGCGTGCTCGCCAAGCCGATGACCTTCGAGCTCGCGGATCTGCTCCTGTTCGGCCCGCTGCTCGCCGTCGGCTTCCTGCTCTCCGAACAGCTGTCCGTCGACTTCGACGTTCGCCAGGTCAGCTGGACCATTTCCTTCGCCGAGATCCCGCTGGTGCTCGGGCTGGTCACCGTGCCGTTCGAAGTGGTGCTCGTCGCCTACCTCGCGGCTGGCCTCGGCATCCAGATCAGCCGGCACAAGTTCCGCCACCTCAGTTACCACGTTGGCATCATGTGCCTCGAGGTCGCGATCCCCTACGGCACCTACTACCTGCTCCAGCACGCGACCGGTGATGCCGTTCCGGTCTGGGCGGCCGCGTTGCTCGCCGTGCTGACCTCCCCACTGGTTAGCACCGGCCTCGGTCTCGGTGCCATGCACGTGCTCGGCGGCGAACTGCGGATATCCGCGGCGGCGAGACTCGGGCTGCGGACCCTTGTCGTTGGCCTGATGAACACAACCGTCGGTCTCGTCGCCTACGTTCTCGTGCGCTATGCCCCGTGGGGATGGGCGCTGACCTTCCTGCTGTCCGGGGCCGTGATCGCGTTGTACCGGGCCTACTCCGGGCTGCTCCGCGAACAGCGCGACCTCGAGACGCTGTCCGACGTCAGCCTCAACGTCGCCAGATCGGGCCAGGACGTCGGCGGCAACACGACGGTGTTCAGCCCGGTGACCCCGACGGAGGAACCGGCCGACTGGCGGATCATCGCCGAGCGGATCCGCGACCAGCTCAATGCCAAGCGGGTCGTGCTTCACCTGAAACTGGACGGCGACGTGCGCACCCTGGTCGCGGGCTCGCCGCTGCGCAAGACCGCCACCGCCGAGGACGTCGGCGAGGATCCCGTCCTGCAGCTGGCGGGAAACCATGTTCGGTACTTCAGGCTCTCCGACGCCACCGAGGATGTACAGGAGGCGCTGCGCAAGCGCGGTGTCTACGAGGTGCTCGTCGTCCCATTGCGCGGCGCCAACCAGCTGCTGGGCGCCATGGAGGTGCACGACAGGTTGAGCCGGTGGCGCGGGTTCGGCGGTGCCGACGTGCGGTTGCTGCGCACCCTGTCCAGCCATCTCGCCACCGCCATGGACAACCGGCGACTGCTCGGCAGGCTGCGGCACGACGCCTACCACGACCCCCTCACCGGCCTGCTGAACCGAACGGGGTTCCGCGAGGTCGCGTCCGGTCGGTCTCCGGACGGAAGGCACTCGGTCGTCATGCGGGTCGATCTCGACGTGCTGTCCGGTGTCGCGGACGCTCTCGGGTACGCCTGGGGAGACAGGATGGTCGTGGCCGCGGGACGTCGTCTGCGGGACGCCCTCGGTGCGAACGTGCCGCTGGCGCGGCTCGAGGGAGGCTCCTTCGCCGCCCTGCTCGTCGACTGCAGCCAGGAGCATGCCCATCAGGTGGGCGAGAAGCTGCGTGCCGAACTGTCCATGCCCTATCCGGTCGACAAACTCGCCGTCGAGGCCAGTGCCCTTGTCGGCCACGTTTCCGACTCGGGCGAGAACCTGGACGTCGACACGATGCTGCAGCGAGCCGACGTTGCCGTGCAGGCCGCACGCACCGGCAGCGACCCGGTGCGGGGTTACGCGTCCAGCATGGGACAGATCTTCCTGCGGCGTTTCCAGCTGGTCACCCAGTTCCGTCAGGCCCTGGAGACCGGCCAGGTCACCGTGCACTACCAGCCGAAGATCGCGTTGCCGAGCCGACAGGTGGTCGGCGTCGAGGCGCTGGTCCGATGGCGGCATCCCGAGTTCGGCCCGCTCGACCCTGACGAGTTCGTCCCCGCGGTCGAGGCCACCGGGCTCGTCGACGCGCTCACGTCTTTCGTCATGGAGCAGAGCCTGCGGCGGGTGCGTCAGTGGCTCGATCGCGGCCTGAGAATGTCCACGGCGGTCAACCTGTCCGTGCGCAATCTCGCCGACGCCAACTTCCCCGACCTCGTCGCCGAAGCGCTGCGCCGACACGAGGTACCGCCGCAGTTGCTCACCTTCGAGCTGACTGAATCCGGTGTCATGTCCGACCCCGAGCGGGCACTGCCGGTGCTGCGACGCCTGCACGCCATGGGTGTCGTACTCGCCGTCGACGACTTCGGCACCGGGTACTCCTCGCTTGCCTACCTCAGGCAGCTCCCGGTGGACGAGGTGAAGATCGACAAGTCGTTCGTCCTCGGCATGGGCACCGACCTCGGTGACATGGCCGTCGTACGTTCCATTGTGGAGCTCGGGCACTCCCTCGGACTGATCGTGGTGGCCGAAGGAGTCGAGGAGGACGTGGCCCGCGAGCAACTGGTCTCCATGGGATGCGACGTCGCACAGGGCTATCTCATCTCCAGGCCGCTGTCGGAGGACCGTTTCGAGGCCTGGCTGCGCGCGCGAACGATCCGGGCACGGGGGCTTCGGGACGAGACGGTGCTCACCCTGGTGAGCTGAGCCACCGTGTCCCACCCCGGTTTCGTGATCCGTGGGGCGGTCTTGTAGAGTCCTGACCGCTCCGTGGAGCAGTGCCCCAATAGCTCAGTCGGCAGAGCGTCTCCATGGTAAGGAGAAGGTCTACGGTTCGATTCCGTATTGGGGCTCGAGGCAGGGCAGGCCGTGCTCGCAAAGAAATGAGTACGGCCTCTAGCCGTGTCTAGTGGGCGGTGTAGCTCAGTTGGTAGAGCAAGCGACTCATAATCGCTGTGTCGCCGGTTCAAGTCCGGCCATCGCTACGTTCTCGGGCGGTCCCCTGTCCACCACGCCGGGTGCGGTCGCTTCGCCCGCGACGCCTCCACCAGGCGGCGCGTGTCCGTGCAGAACGGGAGCGGTGTCACCCGCCCTGTAACCTGGAAGCTTGCCCGACAAGCCTGAACCTGTTCAGCCGCCAGCCCCCGGACCTGTGCTGGGGGAGATACCCCGAGGAAGGTGACCCCGTGGCCGCGACCGACGTACGCCCGAAGATCACGCTCGCGTGCGAGGAGTGCAAGCACCGCAACTACATCACCAAGAAGAATCGGCGCAATGACCCGGATCGCCTCGAGCTGAAGAAGTTCTGCCCGAACTGCGGTACGCACCGGATGCACAAAGAGACCCGCTGAGCGAACTCCGCTGTCCCGGGTGAGGTGACTCCAGGTCGGGACGCGGCTGGGTACCCTGCGTCGCGTGCCACTCGATCGGTCGTTCATCGGACGCAGTTACCCGCCAGCCCCCGTCTACGAGGTCGGGCGGGAGAAGATACGGGAGTTCGCCGACGCGGTCGGTGCCACCAGCGCGCTGCACCGCGATCCCGAAGAGGCACGGCTCGCCGGCTATCGAGACGTCGTCGCACCACCGACTTTCGCGGTGATCCTTTCCGCCAGCGCCAACTCGGTCGTGGTCGATGATCCCGACCTGGGCATCGACTACAGCCGGGTCGTGCACGGTGAGCAGAGGTTCGTCCACCACCGGCCGATCACCGCTGGGGATAGGCTCGTGGCGGCCATTCACGTCGATGAGATCATCACGAAGCTTGGGAACGACTTCCTGACAGTTCGGGCCGAGATCACCACCGAGGCCGGCGAGCCGGTGACGACCGTAACAGCGATGCTGGTGGCCAGGGGCAAGGAGGAATCGTGACCAGGTTGCGGGTGGCCGACGTGGCGGAGGGGGATGAACTGCCTCCGCTGACGGTCCGGGTGACCAGGGCGGATCTGGTGCGTTACGCGGGTGCCTCCGGCGATTTCAACCCGATTCACTGGAACGAGCGGATCGCTCGGGAGGTCGGCCTTCCCGGCGTGATCGCGCACGGAATGCTCACCATGGCCCTTGCCAACCGCCTCGTCTCTGACTGGGTCGGCGATCCCGCCGCGGTCATAGAATGCGCCGCTCGCTTCGTCAGGCCCATCCCGGTGCCGGACGACGACATCGGTGCGAGACTGGAGATCGGCGGCAAGGTGGCCGAAGTGTCCGCGGACGGTACCGCGAAAGTCACCATGACGGTCAGAGTCGACGGCAAGCAGGTCCTCGGCAGACCGACAGCACGAGTGGCGCTCGGCTGACGTGACACGGCTCTGGCTGGACCATGATCGTCAGGGTGCCGCCGTTCAGCCAGCTGAAATGACGTTGACCTGCGCGGTTGCGGTCGGTCCCCGGTCGTGCCGTAGACTCTGCTGATTGGGACCTCAGGTCACCAGATCCCACGCGCCACCGTGGGAGGGTGGCGGCCGGTCTCAGATGGCCGGCCTGAGAGGGTCTCGGCCGCAGCCATAGGGGTGTAGCTCAACTGGCAGAGCAGCGGTCTCCAAAACCGCAGGTTGCAGGTTCAAGTCCTGTCACCCCTGCGTCGACGAGCCTTGGCGAGGAGGAGTCGTGAGCGAGCGTGCGGGCTCACCATCGGGCACAGTGACGCATACGCTCACGTGGCCGGCGAGCCTTGGCGGGGAGGACACGTGAGCGAGGACCGCGAGCCGGTCTCCAGGCGCGAGGGAGCGTCAAGGCCGGTGACCGCAGCGGCACGGCGGGAGCGCCGTGCCGTACGCCAGGTCGCGCCGAAGGCTGACGTCACCAACCAGTCCGAAGCAACGGCAACGACCGAGAGCGACGCCGCCGTCGCGCCGCGGAAGAAGGACAAGCCGACCCCGACGCGGGACCGCAAGCAGAAGCGTCCCAACGTGTTCAAGCGGTTGCTCCGATTTCTCCGTGAGGTCGTCGCCGAGCTGCGCAAGGTCATCTGGCCGACGCGCAAAATGCTGGTGACCTACACGACCGTCGTCCTCGTGTTCGTGGCCGTGATGGTGGCGCTGGTCTTTGGACTGGACGACGCCTTTTTCGCCGGCGTCAGCTGGCTGTTCGGCAAGTAGCCGTTCGGCCAAGGGCGGTTCGTCGGTGGGAACGACCGGACTACAGATGCACGAGAGGAAGCGAGACCTAGCTGTGACCTCCGAGAACGGCGGCGCCGCCGGCCAGGAGACGTCCGCGCTGACCGACGAGCCGATCACTGATCCCGATCACATCGGAGCGGTCGACGAGGCGGTCGAGCACGCCGTGGCGGAGGGCGGCGATTCCGGCCCGGCGCAGGAGGAGCCCGAGGCCGAACAGAGCCCGGCCGAGCAGATGCGTGCGGCACTGCGCAACGCGCCCGGCGACTGGTATGTCGTGCACTCATACGCCGGCTACGAGAACAAGGTCAAGACCAACCTGGAGACCCGTATCCAGACCCTGGACATGGAGGACTACATCTTCCAGGTCGAGGTTCCGACCGAAGAGGTCACCGAGATCAAGAACGGCCAGCGCAAGCAGGTCCAGCGCAAGGTGCTGCCGGGATACATCCTGGTTCGGATGGAGCTCAACGATCCGTCGTGGAGCGCGGTCCGCAATACCCCCGGCGTCACGGGATTCGTCGGTGCGACATCGAAGCCGTCGCCGTTGAGCATCGACGAAGTGCTCAAGTTCCTGCTGCCGCAGGTTGAACAGGAGGCGGCAAAGCAGGCCGGCGGCACCAAGTCGGCCATGGCCGCCGCGGTCAAACCGACCGTCGAGGTCGACTTCGAGGTCGGCGAGTCGGTCACCGTGATGGACGGTCCGTTCGCGACGCTGCCCGCCACGATCAGCGAGGTCAACGCGGACGGCCAGAAGCTGAAGGTGCTGGTGTCGATCTTCGGTCGGGAAACCCCGGTCGAGTTGTCGTTCACCCAGGTCTCCAAGATCTGAACGGTTCCCTCAAGGGAGCCATTGACGAGGAAACAGGACACACGACATGCCCCCCAAGAAGAAGAAGCTCACTGCGGTCATCAAGCTGCAGATCAACGCCGGGATGGCGAATCCGGCACCTCCCGTCGGGCCAGCACTCGGCCAGCACGGCGTCAACATCATGGAGTTCTGCAAGGCCTACAACGCGGCGACTGAGTCTCAGCGCGGCACCGTGGTGCCGGTCGAGATCTCCGTGTTCGAAGACCGTTCGTTCGACTTCAAGCTCAAGACGCCGCCGGCGGCCAAGTTGCTGCTCAAGGCCGCCGGGGTGGAGAAGGGAAGTGGCGAACCGCACAAGACCAAGGTCGCGAAGGTCAGCTGGGACCAGGTCCGTGAGATCGCCCAGAGCAAGATGGTCGACTTGAACGCCAACGACGTCGAGCAGGCCGCGAAGATCATCGCTGGTACGGCCCGCTCCATGGGTATCACCGTCGAGGGCTGACGTACCAGAGGAACTCACCCGCACAGGATGTGCGGTGGAAACACAGTGGGAGAGCCGGGCGCGGCTCGATACCACACTGATCCGTGAAGGAACAGAACCATGAAGCGCAGCAAGTCCTACCTTCAGGCCGCCGAACTCATCGACCGCACGCGGTTGTACTCGCCGCTGGAAGCCGCCGAGCTCGCCAAGCAGACGTCCAAGGTCAAGATGAACGCGACTGTCGAGGTCGCGATCCGGCTCGGCGTTGACCCCCGCAAGGCCGACCAGATGGTCCGGGGAACCGTGAATCTGCCGCACGGAACCGGCAAGACCGCCCGTGTGATCGTGTTCGCCACCGGAGACAAAGCCGCGGAGGCGGAGGCGGCCGGCGCGGACGCGGTCGGCAGCGATGATCTGATCGAGCGCATCCAGGGCGGCTGGTTGGACTTCGACGCCGCGATCGCCACCCCGGATCACATGGCCAAGGTCGGTCGGATCGCCCGTATTCTGGGGCCCCGCGGACTCATGCCCAACCCCAAGACCGGCACGGTGACACCGGCGGTGGCCAAGGCCGTCGCGGACATCAAGGGCGGAAAGATCAATTTCCGGGTGGACAAGCAGGCGAACCTGCACCTGGTGATCGGGAAGACGTCCTTCGACACCACCAAGCTGGTGGAGAACTACGCGGCCGCGCTCGACGAGATCCTGCGAGCCAAGCCGTCCGCGGCCAAGGGCCGGTATCTGAAGAAGATCACTTTCACCACCACCATGGGCCCCGGTATCCCGGTCGACCCGAACCGCACCCGCAACATGCTCGCCGACGAGGCCAGTGCGTGACTGAACCGGCGTGGGGTGCGCGCTTCTGAGAAGTGCGCACCCACCGAGAGCGGGCTCACCCTGTCAGACAGTCCGGCGGGTCACTGTTCTTGTGACCAGTGATGGCCCAGCCGCTGTCGGCACGCTTGGTCAGGGTGAACTCGCCGAGGCGCTGGCCTCCCTCGACGGTGAACTGACACGAGTCGACCGTGGCGGTCGTTCCGCTGGTGGCCACGGCACTGTCCGGGATCGAGATCGTGTCGTAGCCGGTTCGGTTGCTGATTTTCGTGACCGCGTCACGACAGTTGTCCGCGCCGAAGTCGGTCGCGAACGCCTTCGCACCCGACGGCATGAACAGCGCGCAGGTGAGATCTGGATTCGCCGCCGCGATGTAGTGGTACACCGCCCGCACGGTCTCCCGCGGGGACTGCGGGAACACCGAGCTCTGCTGCACGCCGCTGCCGTTGCCGCCTGTGGAGGCTGTGGTGTCCACAGGGCTGAGGAAGTAGTTGACGCCACCGAGCACCGCCAGGATCACCATGCCGGTCGGCACAAGTGCGCGCCGTCCCTGCTTCGCCACGACACCACCCAGTGCGTTCGATTGAAAAGTCACTGGTAGTGTAGTGGCAGTTCCACCGAAGACCGCTGGTTTCAGCCTCCTGGGGACAGGTCGGCTGACGAAGGTTCCGTGGCGAACGGACGGCCCGCGCAGGAGGACGAGGCAAGTCGCGACCAAGGTCGCCTACGACATCACGCCCCGTGCCCTGTGTGCCGGGGCGTTTTTCGTCGCTCCTTCGCTCCCGGCGCTCGCCCGCGGGAAATGCTCGCGGGTCCCGCTACCAGGCAGAGAGGAGGCGTCCATGGCAAAGTCCGGCAAGGTCACCGCCGTCGCCGAGATCTCGGAGAAGTTCCGAGCCAGCTCCGCGGCGGTCGTCACCGAGTACCGGGGGCTGTCCATGGCGCAGCTCACCACGTTGCGGCGTGCTCTCGGCAAGGCAGCCACGTACACCGTCGCGAAGAACACCCTTGTCAAGCGCGCCGCGGAAGACGCCGGTGTGCAAGGACTGGACAGCCTGTTCAGCGGTCCTACCGCCATCGCCTTTGTCGAGGGCGAGCCGGTGGATGCGGCCAAGGCTCTGCGTGACTTCGCGAAGGACAACAAGGCCCTTGTCATCAAGGGCGGCTACATGGACGGTCGCCCACTCACCGTGGACGAGGTCACCAGGATCGCCGACCTCGACTCCCGTGAGGTTCTGCTGGCCAAACTGGCCGGTGCGATGAAGGGCAACCTGTCCAAAGCCGCTGGACTGTTCCAGGCGCCGGCATCGCAGGTGGCCCGTCTCGCCGCCGCGCTCGCGGACAAGAAGGCAGCCGAGGCTCCGGCCGAGAGCTGAACACCACGAGCCATCCGCACAGCGGTCCGAGGCCACGCGGCCGGGGACGAGCCATTGTGGGTGGCACAGAAAGGAAATGCCATCATGGCCAAGCTCAGCACCGACGAGCTGCTCGATGCCTTCAAGGACATGACTCTCCTTGAGCTGTCGGCGTTCGTGAAGCAGTTCGAGGAGACCTTCGAGGTCACCGCGGCGGCTCCCGTCGCCGTCGCCGCCGCCGGCCCGGTCGCCGGGGCCCCCGCCGAGGCTGCCGAGGAGCAGGACGAGTTCGACGTCATCCTCGAGTCGGCCGGCGACAAGAAGATCCAGGTCATCAAGGTTGTCCGCGAGGTCGTCTCCG
>Ga0213875_10002247_pt1 | contig 11710 bp, 10 predicted proteins | sample BarmaccomBMRX_R8_FD_160105 | JGI IMG/M metagenome (GOLD analysis project Ga0213875, IMG submission 160105) | Root-associated microbial communities from Barbacenia macrantha in rupestrian grasslands, the National Park of Serra do Cipo, Brazil - RX_R8 | ecosystem: Host-associated > Plants > Roots... | reverse complement strand
GTCCGTCTTTGCCACGCGCGGATCTTTCGCGATGCGCGCCGCGACCGCCGGCACGTCGTCGGCGCTCTTCACCCGCACGCGGTACGTGTCGGGCAGCGGGTTCGACGTGAGCAGCGAGACGTCGAAGTCCTTGCCGAGCACGTCGCGCATGCGGCGCAGCCCCTCGCGCTTCGGCACGAACGTCGCCGATGCGATGCGGCGGTCGCGCGCGATCTTCGCGCCGAGGTCCTTCGCCGCCGCATCGGCGACGCCGTCCTTCACGTACACGGCGATCTCGATCTGCGAGAGCACGCCGGTGCCGAACGTCGCGATCGTGTCGCGGACGTACAGGAACGCGCCCAGCAGCACGATCGTGACCGCGACCGTGCCGATCGCGGTGAACTGCATGCCGGCGTTGCGCGTGAAGTTCGTCAGAACTTCAGCCAGGAAGAACCGCAGTCTGCCCCAGTCCACGGAAATAGTAGCCTCGCTCGTCGTCGTGGAGGATGCGTCCGTGCTCCAGGCGGACGACGCGACGGCGCATGCGGTCGACGACGGCCTGGTTGTGGGTCGCGACCACGACGGTCGTGCCCTTGAGGTTGATGCGCTGCAGCAGCTCCATGATCTCGGTCGTGTTCGACGGATCGAGATTTCCGGTCGGCTCGTCGCAGAGCAGGATCTTCGGGTTGCCGACGAGCGCGCGCGCGATCGCGGTGCGCTGCTGCTCGCCGCCGGACAGCTCGCTCGGGAACATGCGGCTCTTGTGCGAGAGCCCGACGAGGTCGAGCGCGCGCGGCACCATGCGCATCACGTCCTTCGTGCGCGTGCCCGTCACTTGCAGCGCGAACGCGACGTTCTCCCACACCGTCTTGTGCGAGAGCAGCTTGAAGTCTTGGAAGACGACGCCGATGTTGCGGCGCAGCTTCGGCACCTTGCCGCGGCGCAGCGTGTCGACCCGCACGCCGTCGACGACGACGTCACCGCGCGTCGGCAGCTCCTCGCGGTAGAGCAGTTTCAGCAACGACGACTTCCCGGTGCCCGAATGGCCGACCAGGAAAATGAACGTGCCTTTCTCGATCTCGAGATCGACGTCTTCGAGCGCGCGCGTCCCGTTCGGATACACCAGCGAAACGCCGCGGAGACGGATCATGTGGAAGGCGCTCCGCCCCTGGCTCCGCGCCCTCCGTGCGCGCCGCGCATGGAGCCGCCCGGCGCACGCGCGCTCACGATCGTTGTCATGCGGAGATTCCCTGAGGGCGCGCGTTACGACGTGCGTGCCCGTGGCGCGGGGCCATCTTGAACGCAGGGGTTTCCGATGCGCCGAGGTCATACCTTCGGCAGCCTATGAACTTCGATCTCACCGACGAGCAGAAAGCGATCCAGTCGCTGTGCCGCGAGTTCGCGCGCGACCACGTTGCGCCGCAAGCCGAGCGCAACGATCGCGAAGAGCGCTTTCCGTACGAGCTGGTGCGAACGATGGGCGAGCTCGGGCTGATGGGCTTGCCTTTCCCGGAGATATACGGCGGCGCCGGCGCCGATACGGTCAGCTACGCGCTCGCGGTGATGGAGATCGCCCGCGCCGACGCGTCGACGGCGATCACCCTCGCGGCTCACGTCTCGCTCGGGGCTTCGCCGTTCTATCTGTTCGGCACGGAGAAGCAAAAGGAAGAGTTCCTCGTCCCCCTGGCAAGGGGCGAGCGGCTGTGGGGCTTCGGGCTCACCGAGCCGGGCGCGGGAAGCGACGCCGGCGGCACGCAAACGCGAGCCGAGCTGCGGGACGGCAAGTGGGTCATCAACGGGACCAAGGCGTTCATCACGAACAGCGGCACCGACGTCACCGGCGGCACGACGATCACCGCGGTGACGGCGCGCGGGCCGAACGGCCGCGCGGAGATCTCGACGATCATCGTGCCGCAGGACACCCCGGGCTTCGTCCGCTCGAAGAAGTACCGCAAGATGGGGTGGCGCGCGTCGGACACGCGCGAGCTCGCGTTCAACGATGCCGAAGTGCCGGCGGAGAACCTGCTCGGCGAACGCGGCAAGGGCCTGAAGAACTTTCTGACGATCCTCGACGGCGGACGCATCTCGGTCGCCGCGCTGTCCGTGGGCCTCGCGATGGGCGCGTACGACGAGGCATTCGCGTACGCCAAGGAGCGGCATCAGTTCGGCCGCCCGATCGCCGCGTTCCAGGCGATCCAGTTCAAGCTCGCCGACATGCTGACCGAGATCGAGCACGCCAAGCTCATGGTGCTCAAGGCGGCGTGGGAAAAAGACGAAGGCCGGGCGTTCGAGCTCACGGCGTCGCTGGCGAAGCTGTACTCGGGCGAAGTGTCCCGGCGCGTCGTGAACGAGGCCGTGCAGATCCACGGCGGGTACGGCTTCATGGACGAGTATCCGGTGTCGCGCATGTACCGGGATCAGAAGATCAACGAGATCGGCGAGGGCACCAACGAGGTGCAGCGGCTCGTCATCGCGCGACAGATCGGCCTGCTTTCGCCGTGAATCGAATTCTCGGCGTTGCCGTCGCGGCGATGCTGTTCGCATCGGCGAGTGCGCCCGCCGGCGCGCACTTGCGGGTCGGTGCGCGTGCGCCGGAGTTCCGGCTGCAGGCCGCGCGCGGCGGCGACGTCGAGACCGTCGATCTGCGCGCCGCGCTCGCGAAGCACGTCGTGGTGCTGTACTTCTTCCCGAAGGCGTTCACGAAGGGCTGTACCGTCGAAGCGCACCTCTTCTCGACGCACGCGGCCGACTTCGCGAAGCTGGGTGCGCAAGTGATCGGCGTGAGCGCCGACGACATCGGGACCGAGAAGCGCTTCTCGACGCAGGCGTGCCGCTCGGCGTTTCTCGTCGCCTCGGATCCCGGGCTCGCGGTCGCGGCGCGGTACGACGCGATCTACAAGCCGACGCTCGCGAACCGCACGTCGTACGTCATCGCGCGCGACGGCACCATCGCCTATGCCTACACCGATCTCGAGCCGTGGAAGCACGTCGACAACACGCTCGCCGCGGTGAGGGCGCTTCGAGCGGCGGGGGCGACGCCGAAGTAGTCGCCCGCGGCTGGGTACGACGTTCCGGTGGACGTCGGCTGGCCGAAGGAACTGTTCTTGATCCGGCACGCGGAGAGCGCCGGCAACCTCGCGCGCGAACGGGCGCTGAGCGCGGGTGCGGCCGTCATCGACATCGCGGTGCGCGACTGCGACGTGCCGCTGTCGGACCTCGGCGAGCGCCAGGCGACGGCGCTCGGCGAGTGGTGCGCCCGTCACATCGAGCCGATCGACGTCGTGGTTTCGTCGCCGTACGTGCGCGCGCAGGAGACGGCGACGCTCGCGCTGCGCGCCGCGGGATGGGACGTGCCGGCCATCGTCGACGAGCGTTTGCGCGAGAAGGAGTTCGGGATGCTCGACCGGCTGACGCGCGCCGGCATCGAGCAGAAGTTTCCGGAGCAGGCCGAGCTGCGCCGCGTCCTCGGGAAGTTCTACTATCGTCCGCCGGGCGGCGAAAGCTGGACCGACGTGATCCTGCGGCTGCGCAGCGTGCTCGACACGCTCACGCGCGAGCACGGCGGCAAGCGCGTCGCGATCGTCTCGCATCAGGTGATCGTGCTGTGCTTCCGGTACCTGCTCGAGCGACTCGACGAAGCGCGGCTGCTCGCGATCGACGCCGAAGGCGACGTCGCGAACTGCTCCGTCACGACGTACCGGCTCGATGCGCAGGCAGACCGTCTGGTGCTGCGCACGTACAACGTCGTCACACCGATGCAGGAGGCCGGGGAGCCCGTCACGCGTCGTCCGGACGTGCGCCTTGCCCGATAGCGTTGCGATCGACGACGATCTGCTGCACGGCTGGCCGCTCCCGCGCCCCGGCGGGGGCGGTAAGGACGAGCGCGGCCGCATCCTCGTGGTCGCGGGCGCGCCGCAGATGCCCGGCGCCGCGGTGCTGTGCGCGACCGCCGCGCTGCGCGCCGGCGCGGGGAAGCTGCAGATCGGCACGTGCGCGTCGGTCGCGACGCTCGTCGGGATCGGCGTGCCTGAGTCGCTCGTCGTCGCGCTGGACGAGACGCGCTCCGGCGCGATCTCGCGCGGCAGCGCGGCGACAATCGTGGAGCGCGCGAACGGCGTCGACGCGCTCGTGATCGGCCCGGGCCTCGTCGATCAGGCGGCATCGGCCGAGCTGATCAGCGCGGTCGCGTGGAAGCTCGACGTGCCGGTCGTCGTCGATGCCGCGGCGCTCGCGTGCTTCGCCGACGACGCCGACACGTTCGCGCACCTCCGCGGGCGCGCGGTGCTCACGCCGCACGCCGGCGAGATGGCGACGATGCTGCGCACGCCGCGCGAAGAGGTCGAAGCGGATCCCGAGCGCTTCGCGCGCGATGCGGCGCGCGCGTTCGACGCGGTCGTCGCTCTCAAAGGCGAGACGACGTACATCGCACACCCGGACGGCGCGCTGTACCGCAACGAGCGCGGCAATCCGGGGCTGGCGACGTCCGGTTCGGGCGACGTGCTGGCGGGGATCGCGGGCGGTCTGCTGGCACGCGGCGTCGAGCCGCTCCGCGCCGCCGTGTGGGCCGTCGCGCTGCACGCGCGCGCCGGCGACGCGCTGGCGAAGCGCATCGGCTTCGGCTTCCTCGCGCGCGAGCTGTCGGCGGAAGTGCCGGGACTGATGCGCAAGCTCCGCGCGTGACCGCACCGATCCCGCCCGCGCGGCGACACGTCGACCCGAGCGAGGCGCTCAGCGCGCGCTGACCGGTTCGCGGTCGAGCTCGATCACGTTCGCGCCGGCGTCGGCCGCCGCCCGCGCCAGCGACGTGCTCGCGGTCAGCAGCACGCACTGCATCGTCGCGGCGCCGTGCACGAGCACCGGCAGACAGCGCGCGATGCGATCGGCGTCCCAGAACGCGAACGGGTCGTCGAGGATCAGCGGCGGCGTCTCGAGGCCTTCCGCGAACATGCGCGCCGTCGCGAAGCGCACGACGAGCGCGATCTGGTCGCGCGTGCCCGCCGAGAGGCGATCGACGGCTTCCCACGTCCCCGTCTCGGGGATGCGCGCGCGGATCGCCAGCGTCGCCGGATCGAGCCGCAGCTCGGCGTAGCGCCCGTCGGTGATCGCACCGAGCACGCCGGCGCCGTACTCTTCCAGGCGGCGCGCGAACGCGCGGTGCGCTTCGTCCTTGTGCGTCTCGATCGCGCGGCGCGCGCGCTCGATCGCGCGCTTGAAGTCGTCGAGGCGTGCGATCTCCGCGCGCGTCGCCGCGAGCGCCTCGTCGAGCGCGGCGAGATCGGGCAGGTTCTCTTCGCCGGCGCGCAGCTCGCCTTCGAGGCTCGCGACGAGCCGTTCCGACTCGCGTGCGCGCGCGTCGAGCTCCGCACGTTCGGCGTCGAGCGCGCGCAGCGACTGCGGGTCGTTCTCGGCCGCGGGTTCCGCGCCCGCCGCGAGCAGCTCCGCGTACTCGGCCTGCAGCGCGAACTCGTCGTCGCCGTGCAGGATCGTGTCGCGCTGCAGCGCGAGCATCGCGAGCCGTGCGTCGAGGCCGCCGCGCTCGGCGCGGCGCAGCGCACGCGATTGCGCGACGGCGCGGCGCGTGCTCCGGTTGCCCGCGGCGTCCGGCACGAGCGCGTCCGCGAGACGATCGAAGCGTTCGCCTTCCGCCAGCGTCGCCTCGCGCGCCGTCCTCGCGCGCGCGTCGGCCTTGCGCGCCGCGTGCTCGCGCGCCGTCAGCGCGACGAAGCGCTCGCGCCGGCGAACCAGTTCGTCCATCGTCGCGATGCCGAGCGGCTCGAGCACCGCCGCGACGGCGTCCGCCGCGATGCGTGCTTCCGCGAGCGCGGCGTCGGCGACGCGCTGCTTGGCGTCGGCGTCCCGGCGCCGTGCGGCGCGCGCGCTCGCACGCCGGTATGCGCCGAACGCGAGGGCGGCGGCAACGACGGTCGCGATCGCCGTCCAGATCCAGAGGTGCGCGATCGCGACGCCGACGTCGGCGCTTGCGCCGGCGCACGCCGCGGCGATCAGCGTGCCGGACGCGGTCCGCCCGCCGGCGTCGTCGCGCCGGGCCGCGGCGGCGTCGTTCGCCGCGGCCGCCGACCGCGCGTGCGCCGCGTCCGCCTGCGCCGCCGCCGCGCGCAACGCGGCGAACGCGTCGTCGTCGAGCCGTCCGGCATCGGCACGGCGGGCGTCGAGCTCGTTGCGCTCGTCGACGCTCAGGGCTTCCTCGCGCAGAGCCCGCGCGGCCGCCTCCGCAACGCTCTCCGCGGAGCGCCACGAGTGGTACGCGTCGTCGAGCGCACCCACGCGATCCGCGGCGAACTGCGCGACGTCGTCGAACGCGGCGCGCGCATGCTGCAACGCCGCGAGCTCGTCGCGGTAGTCTTTCAGCGCGTCCAGGCGCGCGCGCACGTGCGCGGCGCGCAGCGACCGCGCGCGGCGCTCGAGCTCCGCGGCCGCGGCGGCGTCGCGCTCGCGGCGCGTGCGTTCCGTCGCGATGCGGTCGCGCAGTGCGGCGAGCGCGTCCAGGCCGGCGCGCGCGTCGGCGGCGGACCGCTGCTGGAGCGTCTCCGTCTCGCGCAGGTTGCGCAGGGGCGCGTTCTTGTGCGCGCGATCCGAGCCGACGTGCTTGCGCATCGCGTCCTCGAGCCGCGCGAGCGCGCCGAGCGCCGCGTCTTCCTTCGGCCCGCCGCTGAGCGCGTGCGCCAGCGCGGACGACACCGCGTCGGCGCTGCCGCCGTCGAGCGCCACGGCGTGCTGCCGCGCGCACGCCGTCTGCACGAACACGTCGAGCGAGACGTGCAGATGCGCTTCGCCCGGATTCAGCGTGCGTCCGTTGCCGACACGCGCCGCCGCGTCGTTGCCGTCCGCGTCGAAGACGCGAACGCCCTTCGTGTCGCGGTCGAACGCGCGGTGCGCTTCCCACGTCGCGCCGTCGCCCGTCTCGTACGTCAGCACGGTCGCGAAGGGCGCGTCGTTCCACGGCCGCCAACGGTCCTTCTCGCCGCGCCCGAGCCCGTACAGCGACGCGACGATCGCCGCCGCGAGCGTCGACTTCCCCGCCTCGTTCGGGCCGACGACGACGTTGAGCGACGGTGCGAACGCGAACGTCCGTCCCGTGATGCGGCCGAAGCCGTCGACGCGCAGCGAGCGCAGCTTCACGAGGCGTCGCTCACGGACGAAGCTCCGTTCCGGCGAACGCGCCGACGACGTAGCGCAGCGCCGACGCGGCGTCCCCGTCGCCGCGCTGCGATGCGGCGAGCAGCTCCGCGATCGCGCGCCCGCGCACGTTCGGCTCGTGCGCGATCGCGTCGTAGTCGGCGGACACGGTGTCGTCGAACGCGTCCAGCGCGCCGAGCGCCCCGCCGAAGCGGTCGGCGACCAGCTCGCGGTCGACGCGCGTGCCCGGCGCGACGGTGCCGCCGATGCGCAGGCGCACGAAGTCGTCGCGTCCGTACGGCAGCAGCGCGGCTTCGACCGCCGCGAGCACGGCGTGCTCGCTCGCGGCGTCGTGCAACACCACGCGCGCGTCGGTCAGCCGCGTGCGCGCAAGCTCGACGGGTTCCACCGCGACGTGCGCGCCGTCGATGGTGACGACGAGCGCGCCGTGCGCGCCGCGCTCGCCGAACTTGATCGGCTCCGGCGAGCCGGGATACGCGAGCCGTGCGATGCCGCGCTCGTCGGCGACGACGGTGCCGCCGTGGTAGTGCCCCGACAGCGCGATCGACGCGCCGGACGCGACGATCTCGGCGAGCGTGAACGGCGCCGTCGCGCGCTTTCCGGGCGGGCACCGGTCTTCGTCGCTGCCGTGGACCAGCGCGATGCGCACGCCGTCGCGATCGAACCGTGCGTTCGCGAACGGTCGTCCGGGCTCGGCGGGCGCGTGCCCGAAGCCGTACACCGTGACGCCGTCCGCGAGCGGATACGCCGACCAGGCCGGCTCCGCGAACACGTGCACGTTCGACGGCCGATCGTCGCGTGCGTACAGCGCGCGCTTCGCGTACGGATCGTGGTTGCCGGGTGCGATGAACACGGGACCGCCGAATCGCGCGAGCTCGCCGAACACGAAGCGCGCGGTCTGCGGGCCCGCACGCTCGGCCTCGTAGAGATCGCCGCCGAGCGTCAGCGCGTCGGCGTGCCGCTCGATCGCGAGGTCCACGACGCGCGTGAACGCGTCGGCCAGCGCGGCGCGCCGGCGCGCGCCGCCGCGCACCTCGGTGAACGCGGTCTCGAGGTGGACGTCGGACGCGTGCACGATGGTCGTCTTCGCACCCATCGCACAGACGTTCGCCGCGCCGCCCTGCGACGTCTTTCGCGCGCGATGAAGGGGAAAGCGGCGGCTCCGTGTATCGTCGGGACAACGTTCCCGTCCCGGAGGATCGCCGATGAAACGCTCCGTCCTCGCGCCGTGCGCCGCGGTCGCCGCACTGCTCGTCGCCTCGTCCGCACCGACGGGCATCCGCGCCGACAACGGGCCGTCCGAGGTGATCGTCGGCGCCGTGCTTCCGCTCACCGGCGAGGAAAGCAAGATCGGCACGTACTTCAAAGCCGCGTACGAGCTCGAGACCAAGGAGATCAATGACGCCGGCGGGTTGCAGCTGCGCGCCTACAATCGCAAGGTGCCCGTGCGGCTCATCATCTACGACGACAAGACCGATCCGTCCACGTCGCGCAACCTGTACGAACGCCTCGCGGTGCAGGACCACGTCGATGCGATGCTCGGCGGCTACTCCACGGATCTCGTGCAGGCGCAGACCGTCGTGCCGAACCAGCACGGCATCCCGTACGTCGGCGGCGGCGGCGCGGCGTCGGCGATCTACCATCGCGGATTCAAGACGATCTTCAGCCTCCTCGCGTCGATCGAAAGCCTTGCGTACTCGGAGTGCGACTTCATCGAGCTGATGCAGGCGCAGAAGAAGCTGCCCAAGCCGCTCAAGATGGCGGTCGTGTACGAGAACACGTCGCACGGCCAGGACTTCAGCAAAGGCCTGACGGAGCGCGCGAAGGAGAAGCCGGGCAACTTCCAGATCGTGATGTCCGAGGCGTTCGACCTGCACGGCCGCGACTTCGCGCCGCTGCTGCAAAAGGTGAAGGCATCGGGTGCCCACGCGTTCATGGCGGACGCGCACCTCGACGACTACATCACGATGCACCGGCAGTACGAGCAGTCCGGAATGCACCACGCCTACGTCACGTACGGCGCGCGCGGGCCGGAGAAGTCGGCGCGCGACGCGCTCGGCAAAGGCGCCGACTACATCGCGGCGGCGGTCTGGTGGAACTCGCAGATTCCGACGGCCGCGGTGCGCACGTTCGATCAGAAGTGGACGAAAGCGTATCCGCAGATGTCGATCGAGTGGTACTCGGCGCTGCCGTACGAGACGGCGCGCACGCTGTACATCGCGATGACGGAAGCCGGCACGGTCGACAAGACGAAGGTCGTCGACACGCTCCGGCACATCGACATCCGCGACACCGTCCTGCCCGGCGGGCACATCCGGTTCGCCGACGACGGCCAGATCAACGCGCCCTACGTCGTCACGCAGAACCTGCCGGACGGCAAGGTCGTGATCGTCTACCCGAACGCGGAGAAGACGGGCGACGCGGTGCTGCCCGTGCCCGGAAGCTAAGCGCAGCTGGACACCGTCTCGACGCTGATCTCCGCGCTGCTCGTCGCGGGGCTGTACGCCGCCATGTCGTACGGCCTCGCGCTGATCTACGGCGTGCTGAAGATCATCAACCTCGCGAACGCCGGTTTCCTCATGCTCGGCGCGTACGTGACGTGGTGGCTGTTCACGGCGTTCGGCGTCCACCCGCTGCTCGCGCCGCTCGTCATCGTCCCGGCGTTCTTCGCGATCGGCTGGGCGCTCGAGCGGACGCTGGTGCGGCGCGTTCTCGGTGCCGAGCCGATCATCTCGCTGCTGCTGCTGTTCGGCGTCTGGCTCGTGCTGCAGAACGTCGCGTACGTGATCTGGACGGGCGACACGCGCTCGATCGAGACGCCGTTCATCGAGGCGACGGTCGCCGCCGGCGGGCTGCAGCTCGGCGTTCCGCGCCTGTACGTGTTCGCGATGGGCGTGCTCGTGCTCGTCGCGCTGCAGCTGTTCCTCACGCGCACGTACCTCGGGCGCGCGATCCGCGCGACCGCGCAGGACCGTGACGCGGCGCGGCTCGTCGGCGTCGACGTCGATCGCGTCATGGGCATCGCGTTCGGCATCGGCATCGCGCTCGCCGGATTCGGCGGGTCGCTGCTGTCGCTGCTGTTCTCGTTCACGCCGGACTTCGGGCGCGCGCTCTCGTTGAAGTCGTTCTGCATCGTCGTGCTCGGCGGGCTCGACTCGATCGTCGGCGTCGCGTTCGGGTCGTTGGCGCTGTCGCTGGCCGAGACGTTCGGCGTGCGGTACATGCCGGCGTCGCTCGAGAACCTCATCTCGTTCGTCGTGCTCGTCGTCGTCCTCGTCGCGTTGCCGCGCGGCATCGCCGGCACGGTGCGGGCGCTGCGCCGTGGCTAAGCGCCTCGCGATCGCCACGATCGCGGTGGTCGCGCTTTGCGTCGTGCCGCTCGTGGCGCCGCACGCGGAGTACGCGCTCGACATGCTGTTCCTGATCTTCCTGTACGGCGCGATGGCGACGGCGTGGAACCTGCTCGGCGGCTTCGCGGGACAGGTGTCGTTCGGCCACGCGGCATTTCTGGGCATCGGCGCGTACGCGACGACGATCATGGTGACGGCCGGCACGTCGCTGTGGCTCGCGGTGCCGGTGTCGGCGCTGCTCGCGGGCGCGTACTCGCTCGTGATCGGCCCGCCGGCGTTCCGGCTGCGCGGACCGTACTTCTCGATCGCGACGATCGGCATCGGCGAAGCGACGCGCTTGATCGCACTCAACTGGAACGCGCTCACGGGCGGAGCGTCGGGCTTGACGCTCGCCGCCGGTCCGCCGCTCGTGCAGCAGTACTTCGCGGCGCTCGTGCTGCTCGTCGCGACCGTCGGCATCGCGGCATGGGTCCGCGTGTCGCGCTTCGGCTACGCGCTCGCGGCGGTGCGCCAGGATCCGGACGCCGCGGAGACGCTCGGCGTCGCGACGACGGTCGCGAAGACGCAGGCGCTCGTGCTGTCCGCGTGCATCCTGGGCGTCGCGGGCAGCGTCTACGCGCTGCACTACCTCTTCATCAGCCCCGACTCGGTCTTCGGCTTCTCGACGGCGATCTCGCTCGTCATCATGCCGATCATCGGCGGGCTCGGCACCGTGATCGGACCGCTGATCGGCGCCGTCGTGTACACGTTCGTGCGCGAGCAGTTCGCGGCGACGCTGCAGAACGCCGACCTGCTCGCGTTCGGCGTGCTGCTGATCGCGATCGTCGTGTTCGAGCCGCGCGGCATCCTGGGGATCGTCGATCGGATTCGGGGCATGCGCGTTCGGAAGGCGCGTGTGGTGGCGGACCCTTCGACAGGCTCAGGGTGACACACGGTGATGCCTGCGCTCGCGGCTCTGATCCGTGCGCCGTGGTGATCTCTCGATCGCGGCTCCGAGTCGGTCCGCTGCGATGATGCCTGCCGGCGCGCACGCGGAGGCGATTCTCGAAGGACGTGCGCTCACGAAGCGATTCGGCGGTCTCCTCGCCGTGGACGGCGTCGACATCGACGTACCGCGCGGAGAGATTCTCGGCTTGATCGGGCCGAACGGCGCCGGCAAGTCGACGCTGTTCCGGCTCATCAGCGGCGTGATGAAGCCGTCGTCGGGAAGCGTGACGTTTCGC
>Ga0213875_10002246_pt1 | contig 11719 bp, 11 predicted proteins | sample BarmaccomBMRX_R8_FD_160105 | JGI IMG/M metagenome (GOLD analysis project Ga0213875, IMG submission 160105) | Root-associated microbial communities from Barbacenia macrantha in rupestrian grasslands, the National Park of Serra do Cipo, Brazil - RX_R8 | ecosystem: Host-associated > Plants > Roots... | reverse complement strand
ATCGTGATCATAAGTGCCGCTTTTGAGAGGCACATTGATGACTTTCGCGCCGGCATATTTGGCTGCCATCTCTCCTGCTTCATAGCCTGGGTCCGCTTTCACAAACGGGCGATCTTTCGAGCAGAAGGCGAGAACGGTTTGGTGCAGGGGCGCGCTCGATCCGGCGAAGATCTGCAGGTAGCTTTCCTCTGATCTGCGGCTGAACTTCACGTCGAGCGTTTCAGCCAGACTTTGGGCAAGCATGTCGGTGGATTCCCACATGTACCGGCCGCCCTGTTTAGCGGCGCTGCAAACCGCGTCGACGGCTTCGGCACACGGTCCGAGCGGGTTCTCGTTGGCGTTAATCTTAACGGCGTCGTTCGGAAGGGACGACAGCTTGGACATCTGGGCGAGAGCATGCTCGTTGTAGAACGGCAGCGTCGCGCCTGCGCTCAAAATGGTTGCGATGCGTCCGAAGGTCCGGCGGGAAAACCCGCGCCGCAGCAAATCCGATTGTTGTTCCGCGCTCAATGATGACGGCATGATGTCCTCCCGTGAGTACCTCTCCGAATTGTATTCAATTACCATGTACTACATGAAATGTTTTTTGGGTCAATCCGGTATGCGCTTACATTTAGTGGTCCTCTCGAGTCTCGCTCTTATTTCACCTCTCTGCAGGTTGTCCGCTGATCCGATCAGTCAGATCAACCAACTAGTTGTATTTGGAGACAGCCTCTCCGATGACGGAAACGCCTACATTGCGAGCGGCGGGGCCTTTCCGGGGCCGAATTACGCCGTCGGCCGATATACGGATGGGCCGAATACAACGCCTAAGACGACCGGCCCATTTGGGCTCTGGGAGGAACAGTTGGCCGGCGACGTAGGTCTGGCTGATCCCCAACCGTTCCTAGCGGGAGGAACCACTTACGCGGTCGCCTCCGCGGAAACAGGATCGAACGGCAAATTCGATGTTACAGACCAGCTCAATTACTTCAAGGTGGCGCATCCGGGCGGCGCGCCCAATGGCGCGCTGTATACGATCTGGGCGGGAGCGAACGACATCTTCGACGGGAAGAATCCCGTGACAGCTGCCGATAACCTGTTCGCCAATATCCAAACACTGCATAGCGAGGGCGCTAAATACTTTTTATGGCTCAACCTGCCTCCGCTTGGCGACACGCCCTATGGTTACAGTCACGGCTTAGTGAACGGGCTGAACACTCTGACCACCGAATTCAACAATGAGTGGTCGGTCGATCTCGGCAAACTGCAGAGCTCGGGAATCCAGGTGGTTGGCGTGAACATTGGGATTTTGTTCAACCAGATTGCCGCGGATCCTTCTGTTTACGGCTTTACCGATATCAAAGATTCCGCCCGGGGTTTGGCGGGGGTAAATCCCAACGATTATCTGTTCTGGGATGACGTCCATCCCACGACTGCTGCCGACGCTCTGGTTGCGGATCTCGCACTTCATGATTTCGTAGCGACTCCAGAGCCAGCGACGTTTGGTCTTATCGGTCTTTGCGGTCTGCTTCTCGCCGGCTTCCGGATGCGCCGCAAGAATGTGAGCTGCTAAAAGCGGAACGTCGCGGCTAACGGACTGCCATTGGGCATTTTGCCATTCGGCACCACGAAAACCTGTCCTGCGTGCAGGATTGTCTGCACTACGGCATCATTGATCAAGTCTTCATCGTCAGCCGCCCCGGTCTCGCGTCCCTTAACCTTATAAGTCGTCTCATCAAAATAAGTCGTCTCATCAAACGATCCGGTCATCTCGAGAGAATCGGAAACGAGCAAGGTGAGTACGCGGCCGTCGTGAGCCGCCGGAAGGATATCTTTCAGGCGGTTTGATGCGCCACCGCCGACTTTGTGGTTATATTCGGCGAGTGCGTCATCAACCTTCTTTTCATAGCACCGTAACATCGCGTCCAGCGCGCGTGCGTGCATTTCTCCCGACTTTAGACTGTTTGGCGCTCCTTGGACGGATTCCTCGGCGAGGTGAGGATAGTCGCTGAGCGAGCGATACAGCGCGAGCTCATACTCGACCGCGGCGGGAACGACCGGCTCGGTCTGACCGCGCAAAGCTTCGCTCAAGCCGCGATCAATCTGGCGGTAGAAGTGCGCCAGGTGTTCGCCCTTATCTTCCTTGTCGGTGGCCATGCCGAAGGTGATTCCCTTCGACGAACCCGATGATGGGCCGGGGCTCGACATATCGGCATTGGTGTGATCGGGTTTAGCCGAATTCATAAATTCATCGAAGCTCGTCGCGGTTTCCGCTGGAAACGAAACCTCTTCTGAAGTTTGTGAAGCGCAACGCAGCAGGCGGACATTCTTTTGACTGAGTGCGAGGATGTAGAACGTTTTATCCCGCGTCAGTTCAGGCAATAGGGGTCTCACGTAGAAATGCGGGCCTAGAACAGCTCTGCTCTTTACCTGCTCCTCTGCCCAGGCGACGCGGAAAACATCGGGGGAGCGAAACACTGCTACGGATTTGCCCCGACGCTCCTCGGGAAGCGAAATAGCGCTCCAATCCGAAATGCTTTCCACTAGCTCGCGACCGAGGGAGCCGTACTGCGCGATTCTCGAATCGAGACCGCGCAAGCATTCCCGCCACTCCAGGGCATCGGCCTTAGCACTCTGATTGGCGGCGCCGGAACTCAAGGGAATATAAACGCTGAGACAGGGGCCCTCGGTTGCCAGCATCGGTTTCAGATCTTTTACGTTTTGGAATTCTGCCAATTCGGCCTTTAAAGTATCCATACCTAGGAGACAAGGTGGTTTCAGGAGTGGTTACTCGCGCGATGCGACTTTGATCGAGCGATGATCACCGCCTTGGTGCGCCAACCGGATCTCGATTCGATGATGCGGCATCAGATTCGGGAATCGTTCGCCCCATTCAATAAGTACAAGAGCCGATTGATCAAATAAATCTTCAAGGCCCAAACGACGAGCTTCTTCCTCGGTTTCCAAACGATATAGGTCGATGTGATAGACGCTTACCGGCGTGCCGTACTCATGGATAAGGCTGAAGGTGGGGCTAGAGACATCCAGGGCTTGCGCGGCGCCACGAGCCTCGACTATGCCCTTGGTGAGAGTGGTTTTGCCTGCGCCTAGTTCGCCTATTAATAGGACGACACCGCGATCTGGTAGAAGTTTTGCGAGTTCCCGGCCGAGGCCTTGGGTCTCTTCATCTGAGTGCGTCTCAAAGCGGAGGACGGACTTCATTCATGGCCTCGGGAAGAAAGTCCAGGAGGTCGGTTGCGAGAGTTGCTTCTTCACCCCAGCGCTTGGCCGCCAGTTCTCCGCAGCGGCCGTGCAGCCAGACCGCGGCGACAACGGCGCGTTTCCAATCTCGCGGATGCTGCGCGATCAGCCCCGCAATCATGCCGGTGAGGATGTCACCTGTGCCACCGGTGGCCATGGCAGGGGAGCCGGTTGGATTCACCCAAGCTTCGCCATCGGAGAAGGCAGTGATGGTGCGGTCGCCTTTGAGAACGACGGCGGCTCCGCTTTGACTTGCGAGTTGCAGTGCTATCCCCAAGCGGTCGGCCTGGACCTCCTTGGTTGATTTGCCGGTCAGACGGGCCATCTCGCCGGGGTGAGGAGTTAGTACGCGAATCTTGTTAGTCGGCGGCAGGTCGCCAGCCAAGGCGTTCAAGGCGTCGGCATCGGCGACGATCGGAATCTCGGCGTCTTGATAGAGGCGTTTTACCAAACGAACTGTCTCGTCTTCGGTGCCGAGACCGGGACCCATTGCGAGAACAGTCATTTTCTTTGACATTTCGAGAAGATGGTCGGCTTCTGCGAAACGAACCCGTCCGGATTCGGTTTCTTCGAGCGGCTCCGTCATCAGCTCGGGCCGGAAAGCGGCAGTGCTGGGCAGGGCGCTCTTGGGAACGGCGACCGTGACGAGGCCGGCTCCGCTGCGATAGGAACCCCATCCGGCCATGGCTGGGGCGCCACTTTTACCGAACGAACCCCCGAGGACCAAGACGTGGCCGTACATGCCTTTGTTGGAATCTTTGGGTCGCTTTGCGAATAGAGGAGAAAGATCGCAAGGCGTGGTTAGATTCAGCTTGTAATTTGGGTTTGTTTCGCAGAGTTCTGCTGGGCTGCCGATGGGGACTACTGTTAACTGACCCACTTTCTCGTAGATCGGGGATAGGCATTGGCTTCGTTTTGCAGCGGTGAAGGTGACGGTGTAGTCGGCCCGAACGAACTCGCCCGTTGGGTTCGTTTCGTCTGAGGGCAGACCGGAAGGAATGTCGACGGCGACTCTTTTGGCGAGCGGAAAGCGATCATTGATCAGCCGTATGCCATTGAGGGACGGACCTTTTGCGCGCCCGCTCAGACCACTGCCGAGGACCGCGTCGACGACGATGGTGGCGAGATTGGCTTCGTTTTTGAATTCGCGCGTGACGGGGCAGCCGCACACGTCGAGCATTCGCCGGTTTTGAAGAGCATCACCGGTCAGTGTCTGCGGGTCAAAGAGTTCGAGGACGATCAATTCGCGGCAAAGCCGGCGTGTGAAGAGCTGGCGCGCAACGACGAAACCGTCGCCGCCGTTGTTGCCTTTGCCGCATACGATGGCGACGCGGTGAGTGGAGAGAGGGGCAAACGTTTCCCGGAGAAAATCGACGACGCGATTGCCGGCGTTTTCCATGAGGACAAGAGCGGGGATGCCCCGCTCGATGGTGAGGCGGTCCACATCCCGCATTTCGGCGGCGGTGAGGATCTTCATGGGACGACGAGGTGCGTGCGGCTCGTCATGGGATGACTTTTGCCTGTAGCAATGTCGATGAATGCTTGCCGGATGGTCTCGTATGGCGGTTGGCCCACAAACATTTTGAAGGTGTAGTGGGTCTGAGTGCGTTTGCCGTCGGGGGTCAATCCGGTCTCGCGGTAAGCATCGAGAGAGAAGCTGCGGAGGCCTTGGGATGCTTCTTTGGGATGCTGGTCGGCGAAGAAGCTTTGATCGAAATCGCTGCTTTCTATGGTTATACGAAGAAAAATTTTGCCCTCGTTGTTGAAGACTTGGGCCAAATCGTAAATCTTGTAAGGCCCCCAGGGTTCGACAGACGTGCGGATCAGGATTGTATTTTCACCCAGTTTGATTCGTTCCAATACATACTGCTGCATGCCTGGAGGGGTGATGCCGCGACGGTGCAAATCCAGCATATGCGCGATGCCTGAATCGCGGCAAGTCGTATCGCCTGATTCGGCGCAGCCGCGAGTCAGGAGAGCGGCGGCTCGCCAATCGTCTGGATTAGCGCTGGCCAGGGGCTTCAGGAGATTCAAGGCAAACGTGAGGTCCCCAGTATTGAGCGCTGCTTCGCTCGCGAACTTCGAGAGGACCGCATCACCCTCGATCTGCTGCAGCAGTTGTTTGAACATCGCGAGCGCGTCGGGATAGCGTTGCTGGTGGAAGGCGTTCATCGCCTGATCAGACTGCTGTTTTTGGTCCGGGGTCATACGAGCGGTAAGATCCTGGGTTGATTCTATTTGGCGAGGCGAAGTAGCGGGTGCCTGCGAGAAGCTACTTTGCGCAAAGCTTGTTAGGAAAATGGCGAGCAGTGGGAGAAGGGGGATCGCCGAGGAATGGCGAGAACGCAGATAGGGCATCCGCATCAGGATAACTTAGGAAGGTGCTTGCGCTGGCTCGATTCGGGCGCGACGGGGTCATCCATTCGCGTCATCTATGTGGGAGCGGCAAGGACGAGCAAGGTGGATGCGAATAGACTTTATAGGGCGACAGGCCAACCTTATGGTCGCGGTGACCGCGATCGCGATGATAGTGCTCGCGCATGGGATGACGGCTGGGAACGCAACTTCGAACGGACGTGGAAAGAGCATGGAAATAAAAACGGAACAAAGATACGCTTACGTGAATGGTCTCCAGATGTATTACGAAATTCATGAGCGCCATGTCGGTAGCGACCATCGTCCACTTCTTCTAATCCACGGGGGTGGCTCGACGATAGACTCCACGTTTGGGCGCATCTTGCCGGAATTTGCGCAATCGCGCGAGGTGATTGCGGTTGAACTACAGGCACATGGGCGTACCAAAGACATCGACCGTCCTCTTAGTTTTGAACAGGATGCCGATGACGTTGCCACGCTGCTTAAGCAACTACATATCGGAAGTGCAGACGTTATGGGCTTCAGCAACGGAGGCATGAGCGCATTGCAGGTCGCGATCCGGCATCCGCAAATGGTAAATAAGCTGGTCCTGGCCTCTACGCCCTACAAACGCGATGGTATGCGGGCTGACTTTTTTGAAGGTCTGCAGCGCGCGACTTTGAACGAAATGCCGGAGCCGTTGAAAAACGCCTATCTAAAGGCCAGCCAGGATCCAAAAGGACTTCAAGTGATGTTCGATAAGGATCGTGCCAGGATGCTGGATTTCCGAGATTTCAGCGACTCTGATATTCATGCAATCCAAGCACCAACATTAGTTCTCGATGGCGACGAGGATGTGGTGCTTCCGAAGCATGCGCTGGCGTTATTCCAACTGCTGCCTCACGCCCAGTTGGCCATTTTGCCGGGCGGCCACGGGGAATACCTCGGCGAAGTTTGTGCAAGGAATCCAATAGCAAAATCCCGGCACTGGTGGTTGGTGTAATTGAAGAGTTTCTCGATACCCCGGCGCTCAGAACCTCGTTTCCGTGACCGGGCGGGAAGGATAGGTTGCCCTGGCGCAAGCGCTGGAGCTGCCGACCGAGAAGGAATTTGTTTTTTTGCGAAAACGCCATCTGACGCTTAGTCGCCCACACCTACATTTTCAATAAAACGTGTGCGTCGAAGTCTCCGAGCTTCTCGATGTCCTGGGTTATCAGAATGCAGGGTTTCATCGCGGTGTGAAGTTGTCCCGGAGCGGAGAGGCGAACCCTTCGCGTCTCAACCGCGTACTCAATCAGGAAGATGGAGCCCGGCAGGCTTCCTAAACCGGCGCGGTACGCACGTGCCGCAGTCCACCTTGGACACCGTGCCCGGACGCGTCTCCTCTATTGCAGAGGCGATCGCGGCCACATTCGGCTCGATCGTCGGCCAGTGATTGGTGCTCAGGAGCAGAATAGCGAACGGACGGCGCGACAGGTTCTGTTCGCGCTCCATCCGCTTGTCGTTTGTGATGAAGACTCTGAATTCGCTAGCTTCGATCGCGTCGAGCAGCTTTCCGTTCTTCATTCCCTTTGGGCCCAGCTGCCGGACGCTCCGAACCTGGTGAGCCGGAAGATGGTCCGCGATTTGTTCAGGAACACCTTCGTCGAGAGCGACCTTGTCAAGGCTGCAGCTGATGTTCGTGGGCGGCCTCGTAGGCCAGGACGGCGCGCAGACTTCCGCACCAGGGATCGTCGGGAAGGATTCCAAGGTCGCCTTCACCGCTTCCTCATCGGAGAGGCCTTGCAGCTCGCGGTAGGCGTAGTAGTTCTCGATCGCATCTTCGACCGGCATGCGCGTACCTTCGAACACGGGCTCGCCGTGAACGGTCTCAGGGTCGATCGAGACCAGAGGGCAATGCTTCCAGTCCTGCGGCTCCATATCTATATTTTAGCCGCGATGGCGCAGCACGTAAACGTCGAGGGAAGCTGTGCGGCGCTCCAGGACTTGCGATTTATACTGCACCTCTTTGTCGACCAATCCCACTACTGAAAAACCTCGGTTGCCGGTGAAGAGCGATGATCTGTCCGACGGCCAGCCGCCCGATGCGCGTGACTGTGCCGTAGATCCCCACGTTGTTCTGATTGGCACGAACCGCTGCCTTCAGCACTTCAGGGTCAAGGCTCCCGTCATCAGGATCGATGTTCACCATCGCGCAGCGGACATCCCGCATGGTGACACTGAGGGCGGGTGCGTCCTCCGCTTCGCCGAAAGTCAGTACGCCGCCCAGCCATTCATCCTCCTCGAAGGGCATGGCGCGGGTGGATCGGACGACGATATTCGGACGAAATCGCCGCACGTCTGCGCTTCTCCCGGCGAGGCGGCAAACCTCGTGAACCGTATCGGAGGTGATCACGGAGATGCTGGCGTCGTCGAAGATACCGTGTTTCAAGTGCATCATCTGAACGGGATTGCCATAACGGCGCCCGAGCTCAGCGGCGAGAGCTTCTCCGAACAAGGGCATCTGTTGCCCCTCCGGCGTGAGAACGTGTGTGGGCAGAGCTTCGCCATTTCCATCTTCTCGTGGCTGCGGAGTGAAGAGGATGAGATCGGGCAGCTTACTCGCGGTGAGCCACGGGAACCCGCCGCGGTCGTCAAGCCGGCGAAACGCGAGGCGTCTATCGCCGTCGAGGCCGTGCCAGCCCAGCGTGGCGGCATCGAGTGGCTCGCCACGCATGGACTTCACCGGATAGCGGAAGAGCGCTTCAATTTCTCCAATCTTGATTGATAATTTCTTCGACACTCGACCTCGGTGTAGATCCTCGCGAGATTACAGTTTATGTCGTAGCGACCGGCCAGTTTTCGGGGCGCGCCGTACACTGAAGCTAAGGCCGCAAGACATCCTAAAGGCCGATGAAATGGCAAGACGAAATGAGCTGCGGGCGAAAATTGACCTCGCGGAGAACGCCCTGAGCCCCCGACACGAGCATCTCGAAAAAGGATCCGCCACAGAGAAGCAGCGTCCCCGGTGGTAGTTTCTTTTGGCACTCTTTAGTCCGCCTTTAGCATCTCAGAGATCCCTTCGCGTCGGCATTTCCGTCGTTGCCCTCGCCTCCGTAGTGGCGCTGTTGTACTACGGCCGCGATTTTTTCGTTACTCTTATCGTCTCTGCGATGTTCGCTTTTATTCTCGACCCAGCAGTGTTGCTGGTCATGAAAGTGCGCGTTCCGCGCCCGGCGGCCACGCTGATCGTAATTGGCATTGCTCTCGTCGGAGTCTATCTGCTCGCGGCGACTGCCTGGACGCAAGTAGCCACCCTCGGCGAAGATCTTCCCGGTTACACCTCGCGACTCAGCGAATTGTGGGGCAAAGCCAATGAGCAGATGGATCAATTCACGCAAAAAAGCGTGGACCTGATTGTTCCGAAAACTCTACGGGAACAAGGACAGCAAATTCAGGAAAAACCGCAACAAGCGCTGAAGGCGCGCCGCCGCAAAGCCGGAGCATCGAGCCAGTTGGCGCAATCGCCTTCGCCTCCCATGGTCCAGGAAGTTCGCATCCACACCGAGCCCAAGCCCGTCATAGCCACCTTGTACGGCTACGTCTCCGGCTATTTTCACGTTCTGGTGATGGCTTCCTTCGTGCCTTTCCTGGTCTACTTCATGCTGAGTTGGCGCGACCACATCAGCAAGAGCTTTTTACACCTGTTTCAAGGCGAGGATCGTTATATCGTGGGGAAGAGCTGGTCACGCATCGGCGATTCTACACGCGCGTACGTGGTCGGCAACTTCATACTTTGGGTTTGTTTGAGCAGTGTCAGCGCGCTCGCGTTTTTTTTACTCGGCGTACCATACTCGCCACTAATTGGTCCCATCAGCGCATTTTTCAGCCTAATCCCGTATGTGGGGTTGCCATTGTCGATAGCGCCGCCGGTCCTTGCGATCATCGCGATTCCAACGAATTTCAAAATCATTCTGACACTCGTGCTATTAACCGCGGCTCTGCACGTGGTCGCTATGAACTTGCTGTATCCCAAAATCATAGGACGTCGAGTGCGGCTGAACCCGTTGGTCGTCACCATTGCACTCTTGTTTTGGGGAGGGGTTTGGGGTGGAATCGGCCTGGTTCTCGCCGTCCCGATAACCGCCGCGATCAAAGCCGTCTGCGACAATGTCGAATCTTTGGAGCCCTACGGCAGGATTTTGGGCGACTAAACGATATAAGCCCGCACAGGCGGCTCGGCTCCGGCGACGACCATTTCAGGCTTCGCGTGCGCGGCTTCTGTCCTCACATAGGCGAGCGCTACAACTTCTGCGAGTGCCGGAGAATAGGCTGCTGAAGTAATTTCCGCTACGTCTTTTCCGTCGGCGCTCAACTTCGTTCCAGGGGCGGGCGCGACATTGCCGCTGACATGAATTGGCGTCAGCACCCGATGCACCTGGCCACGCGATCGGACTCTTTCAACGATCTCCTGACCCAAATAACAACCTTTGTTCGAGTGAACCGCATGCACCGCCTGGGTCTCTTGCACGAGATAACGTTCGCTGATGTCTTCTCCATACCGTGGAACGCCGTTTTCCAGGCGCACGATGCGGCATTCCTCCGTATTCGCATTCGGGATGTGCAGCGAGGCCAGCCGCTGAACAAACTCCTCGCTGTCTTTCCGCCGAAGAAAAACGCGAAGACCCTCGGGACCAGTGCTTCCGACGCGCGTGACCAATCCGCTCCCCCAGTTTTCGATTGAGTATCTTTTGTTTGGAACCGGTATACCTGCCTGCTTAGCCAGGGTCAGGCTCTCGGGGCCTTCTATCGCGGTCTCGGCCCACTCGCCCGTCTCTTCTTCGAGTGTTGCGTCGTCCGCGATGATGTACCGGTCCAAATGATCACGGAGTTTCCCGGCAGTTTCCGGCTCCGTGTCGAGCAGTAAACTTTCCCCGCAGTTGTAAATATACGCATCCGTGAGAATCCGACCTTTATCGGTCAAGAAAAAAGCGTACACACCTTCGCCGGCAGGCAAGTTCTTGACATCATTTGTGCTCATGGCATGCACCAGACGCGCGCGATCCTCTCCCGTCACGCGTATCTTCCCCCGCGCAGAGAGATCTATCCACGCAGCGCTCGTGCGCAGCGCTTCATAACTCGTCATTAGTCTGCCTATTGTTGGATGCAGCAAGCATCTCAGATGCCGCGTATATCAGGACGATGACCCGACCAGTTCTTTCACGTACGGCTCTAATTCCGGCGTGCAGGCGTAGGCGTTTCCGCCATAGATGGTGTTTTCGCCATCGAAACTTGCAAATTTTCCACCGGCTTCTTCCACCAGAAGTTTTAGGGGCGCCAAGTCCCACGGCGCAGCGTTCGGCTCGATCCAGACATCGGCGTAACCTTGCGCGACTAACATCGCGTCTACTGACCCGCCGAGCCCACGCACCGCCCAGAAGCGTTTCACCCACGGTAAAACTCGCGAGTTGAAACGACTAACGCCCGGCTTATTGAAACCGTTGAAGCACAGAACTGCGCGAGCCGGTTCCGCTTTGCCCGAAACCCGAATCAGCGAACCGTTCGCTCGCGCGCCTTGCCCGCGGCTGGCCCACAGCAATAATCCCTGACGCGGGCAATGAGCCGCTGCGACTACAATTTCGCCGTCTTGTTCCAGCGCGATCAGCACGGCCCACAAAGGAATTCCGCGAACAAAATCTTTGGTGCCGTCGATTGGATCGATGATCCATTTGCGACCGTTCTGGGTTTCCCGGTTTGCCCCCTCCTCGCCCAGCATCCCGTCCTCGGGAAACTCGCGCGCGATCTGGTCGACAATCAGCTTCTCGCAAGCGCGGTCGGCGGCCGTAACTGGAGATTCGTCCGATTTCGTTTCCGCGTTAACGCCGCGCCGTTGGTAATCGATCGCGAGGGCCCCGGCTTCTTGGGCGACCAGCTTGGCGACCTCAACTTCCCGTTCAAAAGTCATGTTTGATTATGGCTTCGCAGACCTCTGTCTTTCGGAATGGCTGATACTGGCAGTCCAATTTGGTATGCTGTGGTTGGATTGATGGACTTCTCTCAATTGAGTCTGAACTCAGCGTCTGACGTGCCCCTCTACAAGCAGTTGGCAGAATCTATCACCGGCCTTATCGGTCGAGGTGCA
>Ga0213875_10002245_pt1 | contig 11720 bp, 7 predicted proteins | sample BarmaccomBMRX_R8_FD_160105 | JGI IMG/M metagenome (GOLD analysis project Ga0213875, IMG submission 160105) | Root-associated microbial communities from Barbacenia macrantha in rupestrian grasslands, the National Park of Serra do Cipo, Brazil - RX_R8 | ecosystem: Host-associated > Plants > Roots... | reverse complement strand
ATGGGGTGGTGGTCATGGCGGGGGTGGTGGCCTCGGCGGGTGAGGGCGTTTGGAGGGGGAAATGGCAGGCGGCGACGTGGCCGGGTCCGAAGGAGCGTAGCTTGGGCTCCTCGGCGGCGCAGAGCTCCTGGGCGTACGGACAGCGGGTACGGAAACGGCAGCCGGACGGCGGGGTCACCGGGCTCGGCAGCTCGCCCTTGATGCCCACGCTGTCCCTGGCCTTCTGCGCGTCCGGCTCGGGGACCGGGATCGTGGCGATGAGGCCGGCCGTGTAGGGGTGCGCCGCGCGCTGGTAGATGTCCTCGCCGGACCCCAGCTCGACCAGCTTGCCCAGGTACATCACGCCGATGCGCTCGGCCATGTACTTGACGACCGCCAGGTCGTGCGAGATCACGACGTAAGTAAGTCCGTGCGCGGCCTGCAGCCGCTTCATGAGGTTGAGCACCTGCGCCCTGATCGACACGTCGAGCGCGCTCACCGGCTCGTCGGCCACGATGACCTTCGGGTTCAGCGTGAGCGCGCGCGCCAGCCCGATCCGCTGCCGCTGACCGCCGGAGAACTCGTGCGGGTAGCGCTCCACCGCGTTGCGCGGCAGGCCGACCTCGGCGAGCAGCTCGAAGACCCGGTCCTGCTGCGACTTCCGGCCGCCGATGCCCTGGATGACCAGGGGTTCCCGGATGATCGAGCCGACCCGCATCCGCGGGTCCAGCGAGGAGTAGGGGTCCTGGAACATCAACTGCAGATCGCGGCGGATTCGGCGCAGCTCACCGCCGCGCAGCCGGGCCACATCCTTTCCCTCGAGGGTCACGGAGCCGGAATCGGGCCGCTCCAGCGCCACCACCATCTTGCCGATCGTGGTCTTCCCGCATCCGGATTCCCCGACCAGGCCGAGCGTCTGCCCGGCCGGAACCGAGAAGGACACCCCCGAGACCGCTTTGACGCTGCCCACCCTGCGCTGCAGGACCGCGCCCGCGGTGACGGGGAACTCCTTCACCAGGTCGCGCAGGACAAGCAGCGGGGTTCCGGGCGCCGCCGCGGCCGGGCCTGCCGGCCGGTCGCTGGCCACGATGCCGATCGGCCGCTGTGCGGCGCCATCGCCCTGGGGGCCTGCGGCCGCGTCGCCTCCGGGAGCGGTGGCCGCGTCGCCTCCGGGAGCGGTGGCCGCCTCGCCTGCGGGAGCGGTGGCGGCGGACGCGCTGCCGGGGGTGGCAGCCTCACCAGGCGCTGCGGGCTCGCTGGGTGCTCCCGCCGCCGACGTGGCCGGCTCGGGGGAGGCGGGACTCCTGGCCGATGTCGCGGGTGCGTCAAATGCGGCCATCGTTGGATCGGCGGGCACCACCGTCTCGGGCACGGCCACGTCGGGCACGGGCTCAACGCCGGCTGCGGCCTCCGTCACGCCGCCGGCCAGGCCGGTGTCCTCGGCGGACGGGCCGCCGGCTCCGACGGTGGCGAGCACCAGCGGGCCGTCCACCGGGTGCCAGCAGGAGTACCTGTGATCGGGGGTCCTCCCGGCGAGCGGCGGCTCGGTTTCGCGGCACTTGTCGGTGGCACGCGAGCACCGGGCGGCGAACCGGCAGCCCGCCGGCGGGTGCGCCAGGTCCGGCGGCAGGCCCGGGATGGCGTGCAGCGCCTTGGCCGTGTCCTGGCCGAGGGTGGGAATGGAGGCCAGCAGCGCCTGCGTGTACGGGTGATGCATGCTGCGAAACAGCGTGCCGACGTCGGCGGTCTCCACGATCCGGCCGGCGTACATCACGTTGACCCGGTCGGCGTGCCCGGCGATGACGCCCATGTCGTGCGTGATGAGCAGCATCGCCATGCCCAGCCGCTCCTTGAGGTCCTGCAGCAGGGCGAGGATCTGCGCCTGGATCGTGACGTCGAGCGCGGTGGTCGGCTCATCGGCGATCAGCAGCCTGGGCTCGCACGCGAGCGCCATCGCGATCATCACGCGCTGCCGGAGCCCGCCGGACAGCTGGTGCGGGTAGTCGCCGAGCCGTTCCCGCGGCCGGGGCAGGCCGACCAGGTTCAGCACCTCGACCGCGCGGTCGAGCGCCTCGGCCTTGCCCACGCCGCGGTGCAGCCGGACCGGCTCGGCGACCTGGTACCCGATGGTCTTGGTCGGGTCCAGTGAGGTGAGCGGGTCCTGGAAGACCATCGCCACTTCGTTGCCGCGGATGCGGCGCATCTCCTCGTCCCTGAGGCCGACGAGCTCGCGGCCGTCCAGCTTGACCGAGCCGCCCACGATCGACCCGCCGGGCGGCAGCAGGCCCATGATGGACAGGCCGGTCATGGACTTGCCGCAGCCGGACTCGCCGACGATGCCCAGCGTCTCGCCGGCCTCGACGTGCATGTCGACGTTGCCGACCGCCTGGACGACCGAGCTGGTGAGCTTGATATGGGTGGACAGGTCCTGGATCTCGAGGACGGGGGCCATGTGGCGGATACCTCTCGCGGTTGGCTGCGCTGGCTCAGACATCGTGCTGGCTGACGGGGCTACCGGCGTCTCAGCCGCACGTCGAGCGAGTCGCGCAGCGCGTCGCCGATGAAGTTGAGCGCCATCACCGTCAGCACGATGCACGCGCCGACCGGGTAGATCAGCCACCAGTATCCGTCCGTCTGGTACTGGACCCCGTTGGAGAGCATGTCGCCCCAGTCCACGCTCGGGTAGTGCAGGCCGAAGCCGAGGAAGCCGACGTAGGACACGGCGAGGATGGCGTCGGCGACCTGGAAGGTGACGTTGACGATGACCACGCCGAGGGCATTGGGAATCAGGTGCCGGGTGATCAGCCGCGATCTGCCCGCTCCCGCCACGCGCGCCGCGGCGACGAAATCACGGACCCGGAGCGACAGCACCTCGCCGCGGACCAGGCGGGCCGGGAACAGCCAGGAGAAGCCCCCGATCACCAGGGACAGGGAGAGCACGGTGGCGCCGTACTTGACGGCGAGGATCAGCACCACGAACAGGAACGGGATCGACAGGAAGACATCCACCACGCGCATCATCACCGCGTCGGCGAACCCGCCGAGCAGCCCGGCGATCGCTCCCCACAGCGCGCCGATGACGATGGCGATGAACGCGGCGAAAAAGCCGATCTCCAGCGCCGCGCGGCCGCCCACCATGATGCGGCCGAGCTGATCGAAGCCGTTGGAGTCCGTGCCGAGCAGATGACTCGCGCTCGGGGCCTCGTTGGCGGCCGACAGACTGGTGTCGATCTGGTTGGTGTGATAGATCAGCGGCCCGATGAAGCTGAACAGGACGAAGAAGATGACGATGGCGAAGCCGATGACCGCCAGCTTGTTGCCGGCGAACTCGCGCAGCGCCAGCCGCCATCCGCTCTGCACCGCGCCGATCTCGCCGCCCTCGGGGACGAGAGCCGTGCCGGCCGCCTCAAGCGATGTTATTTGTCCGGCCACGAGTCCTCCTAGCTGCCGGTCGGTCAGACCAGCCGGATGCGCGGATCGGCGGCGGTCAGCGCGAGGTCCGCGACGAAGTTTCCGGCGACGACGAATACCGCGCCGATGAGCGTGTAGGCGAGCATCACCGGATAGTCGGCCTTACCCAGGCTGTCGAAGAAGAGCAGCCCGAGGCCCGGGTAGTTGAACAGATACTCCGTGATGAGGTTGCCGGCGAGGAGCAGCGGGATGCTCAGGCCGATCAGCGTGATCATCGGCAGGCAGGCGTTGCGCAGCAGATGCCGCAGCAGGACCAGCCGCTCGGGAAGCCCCTTGGCGCGCGCCACCTTGATGTAGTCCTGGGCGAGGACGTCCATGGCGGACGAGCGCATGTAGCGGGAGAAGCTCGCGACCGTGATGAGGGTGAGCGTGAGGACCGGCAGGAGCATGTCGTGCCAGTCCCCCATCACGGTGAGCAGTGACGTGGACTGGCTGGCCTCGAACCCGAGGACCGGCCAGGACAGCGCGAACACCTGGATGAGGATCAGCCCGAGGAAGAACACCGGCATCGAGTACGTGACGAACGCCACGCTCGTCGCCACGTTGTCCCCGATCGAGTTCCGCCTCACCGCCTGGAAGATCCCGAGCGGAACGGCGATCAGCAGCGCGAGCACCAGCGAGACCCCGGACAGGTAGACGCTGCGCGCCAGCCGCTCCTGGAAGAGCGCGAGCACCGTCTGGTTGTTCGCGTACGAGAAGCCCAGGTTGCCGTGCAGCAGGTTGTTGATGTAGCGCGCGTACTGCACGATGACCGGATCGTCATAGCCGTTCTGCTTGTTCCAGGCGGCGATCTGGGTCCCGCTGGCGCGCAGGCCCAGCACATCCCGGGCCGGCGACGGGTAGATCGCGTGGAGCAGGACGAAGATGGCGATCGAGACGCCGATCACCACGACGATGGATGTCCCCACGCGACGGATCAGATAGGAAATCACCGTCCGCACTCTCCCTTCGCGGCCCGGCCCGGCATTGGATCATGCAGCACAGGCCGCCGCGGCACTGCGCCCCTGCCACGCTGACGCCCCGGCCCCCGGTGTGCCACCGGGGAGGCCAGGGCAGGTACAGCGCTCACGCCGGAGCGGGTCACTTGGTGAGGTACCAGAACTCCGGCGTCGCGTAGTACTGGGTCAGGTTCTCGAAGGACTCGGGCGTCCCCGAGATGCTGGTCTTCCAGGCCCAGATGTAGTCCGGGGTCGGCTGGAACATGGCCGGCTGGTTCGCGGTGAGGAAGGACGCCTCCTTCTTCACCGCGGACGGGTCGCCGCTGGCGATCGACGCGTTGATCAGGCTGTCCGCCGTCGGGTTGCTGTAGTCGCCGATCTGGGTAGATCCACCGGTGTTGAACAGGCCGAACGTGGTGGCGTAGGGGTTCTCGGTCTCGCCGCCGAAGTCCTCCATCGCCCACTTGTTCTCGTTGGCCGGCGCCGCCGGGTCGTTGTAGTTGGTGATCATGTAGTTGAAGTTGCTCGACGACAGGCTGATCTCGATGCCCGCCTGCTTCGCCTTCGAGGCGAGGTCCTCGATCTGCTGCCCGATGATCGACGGGCTGGTGTTGTAGATCAGGTTGAACGCGAGCTTGGTGCCGGCCGGGATCCCGGCCCCGCACTGATTCGCGCCGGAGCCCGCGCTCGTGCAGGTGTCGGTGCCGTTCGGCGTCACCGTCCAGCCGTGTGCCTTCAGCAGGCTCACCGCGTCCGCGACGCTGAACGGGTACGGGTTGGTCGCCGCGTTCGCGGGCAGGTACGGGCTCTGCGGATAGGCCGGGATCGGCCCGTAAGAGGGGTCGCCCGCCCCGAAGAAGAACGCCTTGATGTACCCCTCCTGGTCCTCCAGGTGGGCCATCGCCTGCCGGAAGTACAGCTGTCCGGCGATCGCGTTGAAGTGGCCGGTGGTGTCCTTGAAGTTGTAGTTCACGAAGTTCATACCGAAGTCCGGCATGCCGAAGACGTTGTAGCCGAGCCGCTTCACCACCGGGATCTGCGGCACGTCCGTCTGCGGGATGTAGGCGATGTCGATGCTGCCGGCCTTGACGGCGTTGAACTCGGCGGTGTCCGAGGTGAACGGGACGCCCTGGAAGTTGGACATCTTCGCCGCGTGCGGGCCCCCGTAGGCGGTGTTCGGCACCAGCGTGAACGCGCCGGTCGTCGCGTTGAACGCGGAGATCTTGTAAGGTCCGTCCACGATCTGCCACAGCGGGTTGGTGGCGTAGGTGTTCACCGACTTGTTCTGCGCCATCAGGAAGTTGTAGATCTTCGTGGCGTTGGCCGGCTTGGTGAAGTCGATGATGGGGCCGTTCACCGAGTCCTTCGACCAGGCGTGCGCCGGCAGCGGGTTCGTGGGGCCCGCGTAGGAGAGGATGTCGTCGGTGAACCAGCTCGGGTTGACCGGGCCGGACAGGCTGAGCACAAGCGTGCTGGAGCTCGGCGTGGACGCGCTGACCACGTCATCGGGGAAGTGACCGGGCACGTACGCGGGCCAGTTCGACGGGCTCTCCTTGACCGCCGCCTTGATCATGTCGATGTCGAACAGCACGTCCTTCGACGTCAGCGGCTGGCCGTCCGACCACTTGAAGGCGGACTTCACGGTGATCGTGACGGTCTTGTCCCCGTTGGAGAAGGTCGGCGGGTTCGCCAGGCTCATCGACGGGACGAGCTCAGGCGTCACGCCGTTCTGCGTCCAGTACAGCGGGCGCCACATATCCCACGAGAACGACTGCTCGTTGTAGACCGAGTTGTTGGCCGAGTTGATGACCGGGAAGATGAAGTTCGGGACCGTGCCCGGGCCGAGCGCCCAGGTGATCGTCCCGGCCTTCTCCGTTCCCGTCGCGGCTGCCGGCACCGACCCGAGCCCGCCGGGGAGGGTGATCGCTCCATTGCCCCCGCCGCCCCCGCTGTTGCTGCTGCTGGAGCACGCGCTGAGCACGGCGAGCCCGGCGACAGCGAGGAAGACGCCGGCGGCCCGCAGTGACATGAGCCTCATGAGCGACCTCCCCGGTGGACAGGAACACATCTCGGCTTGGGCCCACCGGGTGAAGCGGCCGGTTGGCATGCAGTATCCAGGCCGCGGGTTCGTGCTCGGCTCATCGGTTGTCGCCCTTCATGAATGGTGTCGCCGGCTGCAAGTCACCGGTCGGTAAGTTAGCGGCAGCGTAGACGCACCGGGGTAGCGATCTCCCTGCAAAAAAGTCACAAATTGCCATCGATCCTGGTGAGGGAGGCGCAGGAATCACTTGGCTACTACTGGCATGTTTCGGTTATATGGCATGAGAGAAACACATAAGTAACATTGGTAACATAGACCTCTGAAATGACTGCCTGACCGCCGATCGCGCGGAGATCCTACGGGAGAACCGGCACGGCGCGCGAAGAACTGCGGCGGACACGTCGCCCGCTCAACTGCCGGGGGCGACCGGGCGCGCCGAGCGAGACTCGAAAACCATTAGCCAGGAGAAGCGGGACCTGGGACAATGACCCGCTCCCGTTCGGAATAATCCAAATGATCACTCCCGGTAGTCACTTACGCGGCGCCCGGGGGCTACGGCGGGACCTCAGCGGAAGATGACGGTACGGTGGCCGTGCAGCAGGATGCGATGCTCGGCGTGCCATCGCACCGCGCGGGCCAGCGCGATCCGCTCCGCGTCGCGGCCGATCGCGGCGAGGTCTTCCGGGGCGTACGCGTGGTCGACCCTGACGACTTCCTGCTCGATGATCGGGCCCTCGTCCAGGTCCGCCGTCACGTAGTGCGCGGTCGCGCCGATCAGCTTCACGCCGCGGGTGTGTGCCTGCTGGTACGGCCGCGCGCCCTTGAAGCTCGGCAGGAACGAGTGATGGATGTTGATGATGCGGCCGGGCAGCTTCTCGCACAGCTCCGCCGAAAGGATGCGCATGTACCGGGCGAGCACTACGAAGTCGATCCGGAGCTCCGCGATGAGCTCGAGCAGCCGCTCCTCAGCCAGCTCCTTCGACAGCGGTTCTCCCGGCCGCATGCCGGGCTGCACCGGAATGTGCTCGAACGGCACGCCGTGCGCGGCGGCGAGCCCGGCGAGGTCGGTGTGGTTGCCGACCACCAGCGGCACGTCGATGTTCAGCGCCTCGGCGGTACGCCGGTACAGCAGGTCGTTCAGGCAGTGCCCGGCCTTCGACACCATGATCAGCGCGCGGGGCCGGACCGCCGTGTCGTGAAGCTGCCAGTCCATGCCGAACTCGGACGCCACCTCGGCGAACCCCCGGGCGAGGTCGTCGCGGCTGACGGGCGGAGCGCCCTCCGCTGCGGGAAGCGCCTCGACGTGCACCCGCATGAAGAAGCGGCCGGCGATCCGGTCCCCGAACTGCTGGCTGTCCAGGACGTTGCAGCCAGTGCGGTGCAGGTACGCGGCGACCGCGTGCACGATGCCGACCCGGTCGGCGCAGGACAGCGTCAGTACGTACTCCATCAGCCCCCCACCGCGTGCACGCCGCCGTCCACGTGAACGATCTCGCCGGTCGTCGCCGGGAACCAGCCGGACATCAGCGCCACGCAGGCGCGGGCGGCCGGCCCGGGGTCGGTGATGTCCCAGCCGAGCGGCGCCCGGCCGTTCCACACTTCCTCGAACCGCTCGAAACCCGGGATGGACTTCGCCGCCATCGTGCGCAGCGGCCCGGCCGCCACCAGGTTCACCCGGATGCCCTTCGGGCCCAGGTCACGGGCGAGATAACGGGCGCACGACTCCAGGCCGGCCTTGGCCACGCCCATCCAGTCGTAGCCGGGCCACGCCACGCTCGCGTCGAAGTCCAGGCCGACGACCGACCCGCCGCGGCCCATCAGCGGCATCGCGGCGGTGACCAGGGACTTCAGCGAGTAGGCGGACACATGCACGGCGGTCGCGACGTCCTCCCATGGGGTGTCAAGGAAGTTGCCGCCCAGCGCGGTCTGCGGGGCGAAGCCGATGGCGTGCACCACCCCGTCGAGGCGGTCGACGTGAGCGGCGGCCCGCTCGGCGAGTGACGCCAGGTGGCCGCCGTCGGTGACGTCGAGCTCGAGCACCGGCGCGGTCGTGGGCAGGCGCTTCGCGATCCGCTCCACCAGGCTCATCCGGCCGAACCCGGTCAGCACCACGGTGGCGCCCTCCTCCTGCGCCACGCGCGCCACGTGGAAGGCGATCGAGGCGTCGGTCAGCACGCCGGTGACCAGGATCCGCTTCCCCTCGAGGATTCCCATCACGTTCCCGCTTCCGTGGTGATCAGCATGTTCCCAACCCTGCCCGCTCCAGGGCCGCTAGCTGAATGATCGCCGGCATGAACCTTCCCGCCGGCTTTTGTAGCATCCGGACAAGTGCTTGCCCCTGCGGGGACGCCCCCGCCGCGGAGCGGCGGCTCCGCGAGGGCCACGGAGCGGCGGCTCCGCGAGTCAATGACCCATGCCGAGGCCGCCGTCGACCGGGATGACCGCGCCGTTGACGTACGCGGCCTCCGGCCCGGCCAGGAACGCGACCGCCCCGGCGACCTCGTCCGGCGCGGCGAACCGGCCGGCCGGGATGGCCGCCAGGATCGCGGCCCTCCGGTCGTCCGGGAGCACCGCCGTCATGTCGCTTTCGACGAACCCCGGCGCGACCACGTTGGCGGTGACCCCGCGGGAGGCGAGCTCCCTCGCCAGCGACCTGGCCAGGCCGACCAGGCCCGCCTTGGACGCGGCGTAGTTGGCCTGGCCCGCCGAACCGTACAGGCCGACCACCGAGGAGATGAAGATGAGCCGCCCGCGGCGCATCCGCATCATCGGCCGCACGGCCCGCTTCGCCACGCGGTAGGCCCCGGTCAGGTTGGTGTCCACGACGCCGGTGAAGTCGTCCTCCTTCATCAGTGCCAGCAGCTGGTCCTGGGTCACGCCGGCGTTCGCGACGAGCACCTCGACCGGCCCCTGGTCCCCCTCGACAGCGGCGAACGCCTCGTCCACGCTCGCGCTGTCGCGCACGTCGCACGGCACCACGTTCAGGCCCGCGACCGGCCCGCCGGACCGCGACGTCACCGTGACGTTGTCCCCGCCGGCCGCGAGCTTGCGCGCGATGGCGAGCCCGATACCCCGGTTTCCGCCGGTCACCAGCACGCTGCGCCCCATGTCGGCCTCCTTGTCGTGTTTCCTTTTAGCTCGCATCGTCCGCCATCAAGTACGCACCGGCCGCTAGCGGACGATGCTCACCGTCGGTCGCTCCATCCTCGCCACGCGAGAGTACCCGCCGTGCCGCCCGGGCCGGGAAAGGCATGACTGGTGAGATAGGTTTTGGTGTCGTGGAAGACAGCCCAGCAAGGATCGACCCGGAGTTCACGGCCCTCCCGCTGAGGGAACTCGCCGACGCGGCGCTCGGCCAGGCGAAGGCGCTCGGCGCCGGGCACGCCGACTTCCGCGCCGAGCGGATCCGCGGCCAGCGCATCGGCCTGTCGGACGCGAAGCTGCAAACCCTTTCCGACGCCGACGACAGCGGCCTCGCGGTGCGCGTCGTCGTGGACGGGACCTGGGGCTTCGCGTCCGCGGTCGACCTGACGGCGCAGGCCGCGGCCGAGGCCGCGCGCGTGGCGGTCGAGGTCGCCAAGGTCGCCGCCGCGATGAACACCGAACGCATCGAGCTCGCCCCCGAGCCCGCGTACGGCGACGTCGCCTGGATCTCCGCCTACGACATCGACCCGTTCGAGATCAGCACCAAGGAGAAGGTGGACCGGCTGGCGGAGTGGAGCGCCGGGCTGCTCGCCCACGACGCGGTGACCCACGCGGACGCGTCGCTGCTGGCGGTCAAGGAGTGCAAGTTCTACTCGGACGGCTCCACAACCGCCACCCAGCAGCGGGTCCGGGTCCACCCGCAGGTCACCGCCGTCGCGGTCACCCCGGACGGCCGCTTCGACGACATGCGCACGCTCGCCCCGCCGGCCGGCCGTGGCTGGGAGTACCTCACCGGCACCGGCTGGGACTTCCCCGCCGAGTTGGCCGAGCTCCCCGAGCTCCTCGCCGCCAAGCTGGCGGCGCCCACCGTCAAGGCGGGTCCCTACGACCTGGTGATCGACCCGTCCAACCTGTGGCTGACCATCCACGAGTCGATCGGGCACGCGACCGAGCTGGACCGGGCGCTCGGCTATGAGGCGGCCTACGCCGGCACCTCGTTCGCCACCATGGACAAGCTCGGCAGCCTGCGGTACGGCTCCCCGGTGATGCACGTCACCGGGGACCGCACCGCGGCGGGTGGCCTCGCCACCGTCGGCTACGACGACGAGGGCGTGGCCGGACAGTCCTGGAACCTGATCTCCGGCGGGGTGCTCACCGGCTATCAGCTCGACCGGCGGATGGCGCAGCTGAAGGGCTTCGGCCGCTCGAACGGCTGCGCGTTCGCCGACTCCCCCGGCCACATGCCGCTGCAGCGGATGGCCAACGTGTCGCTGCAGCCGTCCAGCGGCGGCCTGTCGACATCGGAGCTGATCGCCGGGGTGGACGAGGGCATCTACATCGTCGGCGACAAGAGCTGGTCCATCGACATGCAGCGTTACAACTTCCAGTTCACCGGCCAGCGGTTCTTCCGCATCTCCCGCGGGCGGCTGGCCGGCCAGCTCAAGGACGTCGCCTACCAGGCGACGACGACGGACTTCTGGAACTCCATGGAGGCCGTCGGCGGCCCGCAGACCTACCTGCTCGGCGGCGCGTTCAACTGCGGAAAGGGCCAGCCCGGCCAGGTGGCGCCGGTCAGCCACGGCTGCCCCGCCGCGCTGTTCCGCGGCGTGCGGATACTCAACACTGCGGAAGAAGGGGCGGCGTAATGCCGAACGAGCATTCCCCCCAGGAAACGGTCGAGCGGGCGCTGGCGGCGTCGAAGTCCGACGACTGCGTGGTGATCGCCGAGGAGACGTCGACCGCCAACCTGCGCTGGGCCGGCAACACGCTGACCACGAACGGCGTGGCGTCCACCCGAAGCCTCACGGTGATCGCGATCCAGCGCCGGGCCGAAGGCGCGGCGGCGGGCGTTGTCTCCAGGTCGGGTGTCCGCGACGACCAGGTCGAGGATGTCGTGCGGGAAGCCGAGAAAGCCGCCGCCGACGCCTCGGCCGCCGAGGACGCGAACGAGCTGCCCGGCCAGGAGAGCCACGAATCGTTCGGTACAAATAATTACGGTCTCAGCTGGGATGAGCCGGCCAGCCAGACAGAGATCGGGGTACTGCGCGAGTTCGCCGCGCAGCTCGGCGGGACGCTGCGCGCGGCGGATAGCGCGGGCCGCAAGCTGTACGGGTTCGCCGAGCACGAGGTGGCCTCCGCCTTCCTCA
>Ga0213875_10002244_pt1 | contig 11720 bp, 7 predicted proteins | sample BarmaccomBMRX_R8_FD_160105 | JGI IMG/M metagenome (GOLD analysis project Ga0213875, IMG submission 160105) | Root-associated microbial communities from Barbacenia macrantha in rupestrian grasslands, the National Park of Serra do Cipo, Brazil - RX_R8 | ecosystem: Host-associated > Plants > Roots... | reverse complement strand
CACGCGGCGGCGTGATAAATCATGTCTACCGGACGACGGCGGAAGAGCGAATCCAAGAGGGCGGGATCGTCGACGCTTCCCAAAATAAATTCCGGCGCTACATTTGGAGAGGTTCTCTCGAGTTGCTGTTGGAGCTCGAATAAATTGATTTCGGAAGAATCCAGCAGAAGCAGGCGCTGCACGCCGGCTCGCGCCAAAGCCTTCGCCAGTGCCGAGCCGATGGATCCGCCGGCCCCGGTTATGAGGACGCATTGCCCGGCATGGAGGGAAGCAAATTTGAAATCGGCAGCCTCACTGTCAGGCTGGGCGATAAAGCGGTCCCACTCCACTTCACCTACCTTATCAGGGTTGATCCGATCGATGCCGTACGACAACCAGGGATGAAAGCTTCGAGATTTTCTCCGGCGGGCCTTTACTCCGCATCGGATTTCCGCCGCAAAACGTATAGCAGATTGCCTTCGAAACGCCGCAGACGGAGCTCGCCACTCACGTAATCGACGACATATTGTTTGTCGATCGCGAGGCCGGCGGATTCAATCATCCGGCAAAATTCTTGATGAGTGAACACGTGGCCGATTGTCGAGCAACGAATGCCAAACACATTCCAGGTAACGGATACGTCGCCGTTGCGATCACTCGGGAAGATGCTGTCGTGGACGATGCGCGCGAAGGTGGGGAGCGCTCCGTATCGTGCGACGTTGTAGCGATGATTGACATCGATGAAAATCTTCCCACGGTGAGATACTAACCTCGCGAATTGATAGAGCGCTTCGGCCCGGTTCGCCGCCGGCAAAATGTGTCCGAGTACATTCCACAGGCAGGTGATTACATCGAACTGGCCGGCGATCGAGCTCAGATCTTCGGCAGGGATTGTCAACGCACGGGGGCCAGGTGGCCAACGACGCCGCATTTCCACGCTGGGTTCAAGCAGCGTGAGATCGCTCAAACCGGCGGCTTGAGCGATGCGGCAGGAACGGAGGCCATCGCCGGCTCCGACATCGAGGAGTGACCGGCTTCCCGGTGGGACCCCGGAAATCACGAGAGCGTCGATAGCATCAAGATACGCTTTGCGCTGTGCTGCAACCTGAGCGAATACCGGCGCAATGTGGTCGTAGGCCGCAATGGGATTGAGGCGTTCGGGCATTCAAAAGTCGTCTCTGGTTCGCTTGATCAGGAGTTCCTCGCCAAGCGGAACCGAGGCTATTACTTCGGCGATTCTCTCGGAGGCGTGTCCGTCACCGTATGGGTTTTCCATTCCGGCCAGCGAGCAGCGGAATTTTCGGCTCCTCGTGAAAGATATCTGATTGAGAATGGACGATTGCGTCGCCTCTGCATCGACGACGTTGCGGCCCCGTTCGCGGCCGCGTTGACGAATGCCGACGTTCACAACGGGCAATGCGAAAGATGCAGCTTCCATGATTCCGCTGCTTGAATTTCCAACCAACAGGTCCGCGCAACGTAACAGACTCCAATAGGAGATGGGGTTCAAGTTTACAAACATTTTGGCATTCTCATGTTCTTGCAAAAAAACACGGGAGCGCGCCACCAATTCTCTGCTGCCCGCATCGGTATTGGGATAGCAGAAGAGGAGCTCCTCAGAAAGAGTGGCGAGCGCGGAAAAAAGAGCATCGGCTTCGCGCGTGGTATCGCGAGCGATGGTGGTGGGGTGAAAGGCAATCAGAATGGTCGGGCGATTCAGATCCACGCCCAGCTCTTTCTCGATTTCTTCACGGGTTTTCAGGGTGCTGCGGCGGAGGTGATCGAGAGAAGGCGCACCGACGCACTGGACTCGCGACGGTTCCTCACCCATGGCGATTACGCGCGAACGCGCCAAGTGCGTGGACGTAAAGTGAATGTGGCTGAGCTTGGTAAGCGCGTTGCGAACGGCGTCGTCGATTGCTCCTTCGCTCACCTCACCGCCTTCGATGTGAGCCACGGGTATGCGCAGGGCAAGCGCGACCGAAGCGGGCGCCAGCATCTCATATCGGTCGGCTATTAGCAGCAATAGATCGGGCCGCATTTGTCCCAGACAATCAGCCAAGCTCAACGTGGCGACTCCAATCGTTTTCGCCATGCCGACGTCGCTGTCGGAGCTGAGCAGGCATTCTATTTGCGCGGCGACCGCAAAGCCGTCGTGCTCGATCTCGGCGACCGTGTACCCAAATTCGGGTGAGAGATGCGGCCCCAGCGCGATGAGTTTGAGATCCAATTCAGAATGCCCAGCCAATTCATGCAGCGGCCAATACAAGTGGCTGTAGTCGGCACGGGAACTGGTGATTACCGCAATCTTTCGTTTCAACGACGACTCTTCTGAAGCCGAATTTTACTTCAGAATCCCACGGGTTTCATCTATGGTGATGAATTGATTCGTGGCAATGTTGGAAAATCTCTGCTTGGTCCCACTCGGCCACGCGACTTGTATTGAAGTCACGACGGGATCGCGCGCCAGACCAAAGACCAGCGCAAGATCGCTTTGCGACGCGTAGCTGGACCCGCTGTGAACCACGCTCCATTGTTTGCCGGAAGCGGAAGCGATCGCGACCGAGGCGCCAATTCCATCGCGATTCGATTTTGTTCCGATGGCGCGGATTGAAATCCAATTGTTCCGGTTGCCGCCATCGTTGCGGTAAAGGTGTGCAGGGCCGTTGTTAGAAGTAAGCAAAATGTCGAGATCGCCATCATGATCGAAATCTCCGTAGATCGCGCCGCGCCCGACCAAGGGCTTAGCGAAGTCCGGGCCAACGGCGTTCGATACGTTTTCAAATCTTTTTGAGCCGAGATTGCGAAACAGCAGAGGCGATTCCCGGTATTTGATTTTCGGCTGCACGCGCCCGATCTCTTCCTCGATATGCCCGTTCGCCGCGAGAATGTCGGGGTAGCCGTCGAGATCGTAGTCGAAGAAAAACAATCCGAAGGTCAGCGAGAGCAGGCTATCGCGTCCGACGCTCGACATGGGAGCTTCGTCCACAAACAAACCGTTGCCTTCATTGTGATAAAGCCCCAGCATCTGGTTTGAGAAATTACCAACGAGAAGATGCGCATGGCCGCTACGATCATAATCGGACCAATCGACGCCCATGGCTCCCCGCGCCACACCGTCTTCACCATACGCGACTCCGGCCGAAATGCCATCTTCCCTAAAAGTGCCGTTCCGGTTGTTGTGGTAAAGCTTATTGGGCTGCGTATCGTTCGAGACGAAAATATCAGGCCAACCGTCATTGTCGAAATCAACGATGGTGACGCCGAGAGACTTGCTGTTTGGATCGCCTAGACCAGCCTTGTTCGTTACATCTTCAAAGCGGCCGCCGCCCAAATTGTGAAACAGCCGGCTCGAAGTTCCTTTGTATGATTCAGGCGTGCAGTAAGACTTAACGCTGCCATCGAGCGAACACCAAAGGTCTGCTTTCGGCGTCCATTGAACATAGTTGGCGACAAACAGGTCTAGCTTGCCGTCCCGATCATAATCAAGCCATGCGGCGCTCGTGCCGAAATTGGCGTTTCTTATTTCGGAGGCCGCGGTCACGTCTTTAAACTTGCCGTGTCCTTCATTGTGAAAAAGGCGGTCGCCTTCAAGAGCGGTGATATAGACGTCATCGCGTCCGTCATTGTCGAAATCGCCCACGGCTACGCCGATGCCGTACATTTCTACATCCAAGCCGCTGCCGCGCGTGATATCGGTGAACGTGCCGTTGTGATTGTTACGGTAAAGGGCCGCTGTCGTATGACGCCCGCGCGGTGTCCAGTCCTTGCCGTTGATGAGGAGGATATCGATCCAGCCGTCGCCATCGGCATCGAAAAACGCAGCGCCGGAGCCGAGGGTTTCGGGGAGATATTTCTTACCCGATTTACCCGCGTTATGAATGAAGTTTATCCCGGCTTGGGCCGTTACGTCGGTAAACTGAATCCTGTTCGCGGGCAACGTTGCAGCCGTCATTCCGATCCACGCCAGGATTCCAGCAACCGCGGTAGCTATTATCGCCGGCTTCACTTCAGTTTTCTCCCGTGGGCGCGTTCAATGCCTTGACATTGATGCTCTCATGATCATGTATTTGCTGTCGTTCATTGTTGTCTGACCTACTAAGCATACGAGCTTTGGCCGTAATGGCTTGGGAGGATTCGTCGGCCTTGAAACGCTCGAAAAGCTTCTGCTCGCGCTCGGCGGACACGACGTCGCCAATCCCGCGGTAGGCCAACATGGCGGTGTAGTGCATTTGCAAATCCTCAGGATCGATCTCGGCGACCTTCCTCAGAGCTTGTATGGAGGCTTTGTAATTTCGCGTGAGGAATTGCAGGCGCGCTACCTGATTCCATACGACACGATCACGCGGGTATTTGGCATCTACGATCGCGAGATCTTTCAATGCGGCATCGTAATCGCCGTCCGTTTTTTCAATAAGCGCGCGGAAATAGTAGGTGCGGCCCAAATCGGGGTTCAAGGCGAGCGCCTTGTTAATAAAATGCTTGGCCCGTTGCGTCTCGCCTTCCTGGATCAAAGCCCGTGCCACGTTTAGCCAACCATCGGCATAGCGCGGCTCGGCTTCGGTGACTTTCGTGAAAGCATATTCAGCGCCCTTTACATCACCCTGAAGCAACAGCCCGATGCCCCAGTCATTCCAGCGCTCGCGCGTCGTCTGGTTTGCAACTTGACGCCACTTTGTTTCTGTCGCATCGTTCGTCAGATCGATCGTGCATTCGGACTGTGCGAGAACCGTGATGGGAGTCACTGGAACTTCGCCCTTCACTTCACCTGAGACGTCGGCTGGAATATTGCTTTTTTCGAAGCTATATTGGGCGGCGTTGTGGTTGATATCGATCTTCGATTCTTCACCGGGCTTCGGTTTGCCCGCATAAGCAAACTGCGTGTAATACCAGGAGAACTTGCGGTCATTGAGTTTTGCAGTCAGGTGAATCGGCCCGTGCGCGTCTTTTGGAATATGTAGCAGGTAGTGAACCGTGTCCGCCGCGCCAGGTTGAATGGCGTGGACATAAAGTACGCTGCGCGCCTGCCAGGCGTTGCGCTTGTCGATCTGATTGCCGCCGGCATCGAGTTGATAGGCTTTATAAAAATGCGCACCGGGCTCGACGGGCCCTTTGCCGCCATCTTCCACCTGCCCGCTCCAGAAGATCACCTTGCCTGTAGCGTCGGTGGCCTGAAGTTCCAGCCAGATATCAAAGGAATCGAGCGTACCGCCGGGGAAGAAGTGTCCGATCTTGCGTGTCCTGACGACTACGTCGATACGGAGTGTTGAACCGGGCGTAAACGTTGTCCGCGCTTGATCGAGGGGCGCCGCCACGTCGCCGACCTGGCGGATGAAGGTATCGCCTTGTTGCTCGGCTTCTTCCCCTACCGGAGAGCCTGAACTAAGCTTCGGCCCGGTTGCGGCGCGGCGGATCATGCCTGTGTGAATACTGGCTGCTTGGCCGCCTGCATTCTGTACCGGCGAAGCGGCGAAAATGTCGGCCGAAATAAATCCCGACGTGAGGAACTTTTGCTCCTCGGAGAGCTGCTCCGCGTCTTTATTCGCGTTCGCGAGTGCCGTATTCGCTGCCGGGAACCGGTGGGAGTGAATTTTGCCATTGCGATTGCCCGCGTCCTTCGATGATTCAAGCGGCATGTGACAATTCACACACGTCTGACTTTTGGGCGGATAGTAGAACGAGCGCGCGCCTTCGCCAAATCCTGAAGCCTGCCAATTGTCGTAGTCGTTAAAGCCGCGGAACCAGCGATAATTGTTGACCGGAATATCGAGGTGAACTTTGTGGCATGTTGAGCAAAACTCGGAAGCCTGCGCGGTCATGAAGGGCTTCAGAAACGTCTCGCGGTGCGGTTCCGGATTCAGATAGGTCATGAAATCGGCAATGGTGCGGATGATCTTGTTCTTGCTGATCATCAATTGATGAAGCGGCGGATATTCGATGGTGAATCCATTGTTGCCCATGGTGCTGTCGACGCGGACGATGGCATGGCAGCTTGTGCAGGCCAGCCCCGCGCGAGCCTCAGGGGTATCAATTTGCGGCTCAATCGGCTTCTCGAAGCGGCCATTGAAGAAGACCGCGTGGTCATGGCAGCCGGCGCACCACTTACTAGCTTGCGGCGAGCCCTGCGTGTCCTGCATGTACTCGATGGCTTTTCGATAAAACTGATTGTTGAACGAGGCGAAATGATGAGAGGATCCGTTCCATTCCTGGTAAATCGTTTTGTGACACTCGCCACAAGCTTCAGAATCCATGAAGAAGTTCGAGGGAATGAAACCACCGACATTGGTTTGGGCTGAGGCGGGAAAGAAGGGCGATTTTGTACCACCCCCTTCTCCATCCATGGAGAGCGGTGGACTGGCTGGATTCACGATGCGATCGTTGGGGTTGGGGAAGAATCTCTTGTAGCCGTGGCCGATGAGAGGCAGCGCGATCAGCAGGATGAATAAGACTTCGAAGCCCTTTCGGAAGCGTAGCCATCCTCCGCCTTCTTGGTAGCCTTTTTTCCAAACGAATGGAACGAGCGCCACGAGTCCAAGCACTGCCGCCGCGATATGCGACCAGAGTATCCACGCGTTGGCGCGAACGTTCCCGAAGTATGCCAGAATCGCCCCTAAAAAGAACGCGAGCAGCAGGAATCCAATTGCCGCCGGTGCGCCGTGAAGCAATCCGCTCCTTCGCAAAACGAATAGCAGAGCGATCGTGAGAACGGTTCCCAATACAAGATGCCCCAGCACGTTAGTCATGTAAAAGATCGTGGCTGAGGCGAACGCCGCAATATAGGCGGTGTTCACCAATAGCACGAGAAACAGCACGGCTAACCAGTATTCGAGACGCCTGTTCTTCATCGATAATCCAGCATTACGCTCAAGGTAGACAGAAATCACTTTATCAGGCGGTAGAGGACGTGGCGGCGCAGCGGATGACCTTCAGGCATCTCCGGATGGTCGAAATCGTCGTCAGGGCTGTGCGTCATCCCCAATTTTTCCATCACTCGCCGCGACCGAATGTTGGCGGGAACGGTGAACGAAACCAGCTCCGAGAGCCCGAGCACATCCAATGCATATCGAACAATTTCTCGAGCGCCTTCGGTGGCAAGTCCCCGGCCCCAGTGCTCGGCGGCGAGCCGCCACCCGATCTCAACAGAAGGCGTGAAGGGAGCGGAAAACCGGGGCACCGACAATCCCACGAAACCGGCGAAGGATTGGTTTTCGCGCAGCTCGGCCGCATAGAGTCCGAACCCATGCTGGTGGAAATGAGTTTCGATCTGCTCCACCAATCTGTCGCTCTCAGCGCGCGAGAGCGGCCGTGGGAAAAACTCCATAACGCGCGGGTCGGCATTGAGCCGGGCGAAAGGCTCGCGATCGGATTCGCGCCACCGGCGAAGAACCAGACGATCGGTGGTTAACGCCATTCAGGGATGCACTTGCGCAATGAGACTGCCGAATTTGTCGACCGAAAATCGCCAGCCGGGAAGAATCAGCGTGGTTGAACCGTAATCGAGGATCAACGCCGGACCTCGGAGCGTCTGAGCGCTGAGGCCGGAGCGAGTGTAAACCGGAACCTCGCGCCATGCTCCCGCGCAATGGATGCGGCGATTCGTGGAGTTCTTGGGAGCGCGGAATCGTGGGTGTTCTGAGACCAGCCGCGGCTTTTGAACATCCAGCCGGGCGCGAACGCGAATAGTGACGATTTCGATGGGGCGTTCGGGATTCGCGTAGCCGTACACGCGCTGATGTTCCTGATGGAAAGGAGCGGCCGGGCAGGCGGCGTGCCAGGGAACGGTGAGCTCATAGCTTTGTCCCGCGTAGCGGATATCCGCGGCGCGAATGAGTTCAGCCCGCGCCTTATTCTTATCGTGATCCTGGCGCGCGGTGCGTTCCAGGCGCTTGAATTCGCGCTCGAAATCGGAGCGATTCAGCACCCCGGCGGCATAATCCCGCACGTTGCTCGCGAGCAGCATTCCGAGGGCGGAGAGAGCGCCCGCGTGTTCGGGAACAAGAACCGTGCGAATTCCCAGTTCTTCCGCGATTTCACAGGCGTGCAGTCCTCCGCAGCCGCCAAAGGCCACCAACGCGAAATCCCGTGGATCGTGACCGCGTTCCACAGACACCAAGCGAATCGCGCGTTCCATGTTGGCATTGGCAACGCGCAGAATTCCCTGAGCGGCGGCGACACGGCTGATCTTGAGAGCGCGGGCAATGGAATCGACGGCCGTTGCCGCGCGGGCGATATCAAGGTGCATCTGGCCGCCCATGAGCTGATCGGCCCCGATGCGACCGAGCACGACATGTGCGTCCGTCACGGCGGGATCGCTGCCCTTGCCGTAGCAAGCAGGTCCAGGATCGGCGCCCGCACTTTCCGGACCCACGCGCAGCAAGCCACCTTCATCGACGCGTGCGATTGAGCCGCCGCCCGCGCCGACGGTGTGAATGTCCAGCATAGGCACGCGCACGGGAAAGCCATCAATGGACGATTCCAGTGTTTCCCGAGGCTCGCCGTCGCACAGGCTCACATCAGTGGAAGTGCCCCCCATATCGAAGCCGAGAATTCGCGAAAAACCTGAGAGCTTGGCTACTTCGAAGGCGCCGACAACTCCACCAGCCGGCCCCGAGAGCACGGTACGCACAGCGTGGCGGCGCGCTTCGGTGGTCGACATAAACCCGCCGTTCGATTGCATGATTGCGATGGTGTGACGGCCGGCGCCTTCGAGTTCGCCAAGATATTTGTCTATGAGCGGACCGACGTAGGCGTTGATCAAAGTGGTGGAGGAACGTTCGTATTCGCGAAACTCGGGGCAGACGTCGTGCGAAGTGCAAAGATAACCGAGCCCTTCGAGTGCCGCTGCGACACATCTCTCGTTTTGGGAATTGCGATAGGCATGAAGGAAACAGATTGCGATTGATTGAACTCGAGCGCGGCGCAGGCGAGTTCTCAGCCGCGCCATTTCAACCGCCGATGGCGTTTGAGCGATAGTTCCATCGAAGTGAGCTCGCTCGCGTACGCCGAAACACATGCCGCGCTGGATGAGGGGAACTCGCAACTTCGGCGTCAGATTGTAGAGCTCCGGACGATTCTGCCGGCCGATGTGAATCACGTCTTCAAAGCCGGCCGTGGTGATGAGCGCGGTCCGCGAGCCTTTGCGCTCCAGTATCGCGTTAGTAGCAACAGTGCATCCATGGACAACTTCCGCGCCCCGTCCGGCAGCCGCCCGATCAAGGCCCGCGAGGATCACTTTCGCGGGAGAGCGCGGGTTGGAGCGAAGCTTGAACGTTTCGATCGCGCCGTTGTCGCGGCAGACAACAAAATCGGTGAAGGTTCCGCCGGCGTCGATTCCGATGCGTATCAATTTGGCGATCCGTGCAGCCGATCGGGACGATAAGACATCATAACAATAGAGTGATTCGACTAGCCGATGTTAGTAAGATTTTTCCGGGGAAACGCAAGGTAACGGCACTCCAACACGTCGATCTCTCGATTCAACGCGGCGAACTGGTGTCGATTGTGGGGCCGTCGGGCTCGGGCAAATCCACCTTGCTGAACTTGATCGGAGGATTGGACACCGCTTCCACAGGTGAAATTGAAATCGACGGCAGCCATCTGAGCGGCCTCTCGGACGACGCACTGACCAGGCTGCGCCGCGATAAAATCGGATTCATTTTTCAGTTCTTCAATTTGTTGCCGACGCTAAGCTGCGCCGAGAATGTCGCGATCCCGCTACATCTGCGCGGATGGCCAAGAAAGAAAATTGAAGAACGCGTCGATGAGCTACTGAACCTGGTGAGATTATCCGCGCGCAAGGAGCACTTGCCGGATGAACTATCGGGTGGCGAACGCCAGCGTTGCGCTATTGCTCGCGCGCTTGCGGTGTATCCGCCGGTGCTGCTGGCTGACGAACCCACAGGCAATCTGGACACGCACACTGGTGCCGAGATTCTCGCGCTCATTCGCGATCTGCACGAACGGTTGGGTTCCACAGTCCTGATCGTCACGCACGATATCTACGTTGCCGAGAGCTGTGCGCGCCTGGTTGCCCTGCGTGACGGGCGCATCGAAGAAGATCGCGCGGGCAAGCGGGATTTCGCTGTACATGATTCTGCTGAAGCTCATTAGCTGGCCGTACGTCCGCCAGCATCTGTCACGCTGGTTGCTCACCATCGCTGGAATTGTGCTGGGTGTTGCGGTGTTCGTCGGCATTCATACGGCGAATCAATCGGTTGTTTACGCTTTTCGCCAGACTGTCGATCGTATCGCGGGCTCGACCGAGCTCCAGATTTCTACCGGCGAAACGGGCTTTGACGAAAATATTCTGGATAGGGTTCAGGCGGTTGCGGAAGTCCGCGTCGCGGTCCCAGTTGTAGAAGCGGTGGTAAGCACGGGCATCGAAGGACAGGGCAATCTTCTGATTTTAGGCGTGGATATGACTGGAGATCGCAGCCTGCGCGACTACGATCTGGAATCGAGCACTCAGAATGCCGACGATGACATCGACGACCCGCTGGTGTTTCTCGCGCAGCCCGATTCATTGATGGTGACCGATACCTATGCGCGAGCGAATCATCTCGGCGTCAGCGCCAAAGTTTCGATGAACACCATGGATGGACAGAAGCTGTTCACCATTCGCGGAATTATGAAGTCGGGTGGGCTAACGAGCGCGTTTGGCGGGAATCTTGCCGTGATGGACGTTTATGCCGCACAAGAGGTTTTCGGCCGTGGCCGAAAATTCGATCGTATCGATCTGGCGGTGAAAGATGGCGCGAGCATCCCAACGGTGAAGGCGAAGCTGCAGGCGTTGCTGGGCCCCGGTTTCCAAGTACAAGAGCCGTCGGCTCGGGCGCAGCAGTTCGATTCCATCTCGCGTCTTTATACGCTGACTGCAAACATTACCAGCGTGTTCGCGCTCTTCATTGGAATGTTCATCATCTACAACACGTTTCAGATTGCGGTGACGCAACGCCGGGCGGAGATCGGAATTCTAAGGGCGCTCGGTGCTACGCGCCGCCAGATCCGAACGCTGTTCTTGGGTGAAAGCGTGGTGGCGGGATTGTTTGGGTCCGCCCTCGGACTGCTACTGGGGATTGTGATCGCGCGCGGCATGACGGGCTACATCGGATCGCTGCTTGGAGAAGTTTACGGCATTGCGCAGAAGGCCGATGAGATATCGACCAACCCAGCGTTGATGATTTTCGCTGTGGCATTGGGCGTGATCACCAGTGTCATAGCGGCGGCGGTTCCGGCCCGGAGCGCGGCGCGCATCGATCCAGTGCAGGCGCTGCAAAAGGGCAAGTATCAGCAGCTAAGCGCGGGTGAGAATCGCGTGCGCAGGATCGCGGCGTTAGTGGTAGCGCTCGGGGCGCTCGCGTGCCTGCTGCTCGTGCGCTATCGCATCATCTTCTACTTGGGCGACGCTTTGACCCTAATGGCGGCTCTACTGCTGACTCCCACATTCGCCCAGTGGCTAGCGCGCGCACTGCGTCCGCTATTGCAACGGATTCGGCCGGTGGAGGGAACGCTCGCGGCGGACAGCTTGTTGCAAGCGCCCCGCCGGACTTCGGGCGCTGTAGCAGCGCTCATGTTATCGCTCGCTCTGGTGGTTGCGCTGAGCGGCGTGGCGCGCTCCAGTTACGATTCGATCTACCGCTGGCTCACGGTGGCGCTGAACCCGGACCTCTTCGTCTCGCCCTCCCAAAGTCTGACGCAGCGCGATTTTCGCTTTCCAGAATCGATGGGTGCCCAATTGCGCA
>Ga0213875_10002243_pt1 | contig 11721 bp, 7 predicted proteins | sample BarmaccomBMRX_R8_FD_160105 | JGI IMG/M metagenome (GOLD analysis project Ga0213875, IMG submission 160105) | Root-associated microbial communities from Barbacenia macrantha in rupestrian grasslands, the National Park of Serra do Cipo, Brazil - RX_R8 | ecosystem: Host-associated > Plants > Roots... | reverse complement strand
AAGGTTCCATGCGCCTTACCCGAGCCGCGGCACGCCGGTCGTTCGCCGGCTGCCTGCTCGCCATCAGCCTCGCAGCGCCGGCCCTCGCGCAACGGCCGGCCACCGTGCTCGACCTCGCGACGCAGCAGAAAGACCTCAGCACGTTCGTCGCGGCCGTCCACACGGCCGGCCTCGACGACATGCTGCGCGGTCCCGGCCCGATCACGATCTACGCGCCGACGAACGACGCGTTCGCCCGCCTGCCGTCGGGCGATCGCGACGCGCTACTCTCCAACCCCGACCGCGCGCGGGCGATGATCCTCGCCCTCGTCGTCAAGGAGCAGATCGTCATGAAGGACGGCGACACCGTCGTCACCAGTGGTTCCGTCGGGAGCGCCGGCGGCCGCGACGTGACGTTCGGGATCGATCCGAACGACCGGACGACGACGGTCAACGGCGCGCACCTCGTGCGCTCCGACCTGCGCGCCGACAACGGCTGCCTCGACGAGCTCGACCGGGTGCCGCTCACGTAGCCGCGCATGCGCGCAGGGCGTGGTAGAATAGCCCGTCATGCTCCGCGCGCGCGACCTGTGGCTCGACGAGAAAGCGCGCCGCGCCGGCTACGAGAACGGCGCGGCGCTCGCTTCGTCGCACGCGCTCAAGCCGTACCGAGCCGACCAGTTGTATCGCGCGGCCACGCGCGAGCTGGCGGACGATCTCGATGCGATCACGACGCTGCCGAAGGAACTGCGCGCCGCGCTCGCCGCGGAGGGCTTCACGCTCGACGCCGTCGAGCCCGTCGTCATCCAGCGCTCGAGCGATCGCCAGACGACGAAGGGGCTGTTCCGCCTGCACGACGGCTTCGAGGTCGAAGCCGTGCTGATGGAGCACCACGGCGGGCGCAACACCGTGTGCATGTCCTCGCAGGCCGGCTGCGCGTACGCGTGCGCGTTCTGCGCGACCGGTCAAGCGGGCTTCTCGCGCAACCTCACCGCGACGGAGATCTTCGACCAGGTCCGCTATTTCGCGAAGCAACTTGCGCGCGACGGCCGCAAGGTGACGAACGTGGTCGCGATGGGGCAAGGTGAACCACTGGCGAATTTTGACGCCGTGATGGACGCCGTCGCGCTGCTGAACGATCCGCAGGGCTTCGGTCTCGGCCACCGCCACATCACGATCTCGACGGTCGGCCTCGTCGACAAGATCGACCGCTTCGCCGATGCGCAGACGCAGGTGAACCTCGCGATCTCGCTGCACGCGCCGACGGACGCGACGCGGTCGACGATCATGCCGGTGAACCGCAAGTTCTCGACCGCCGAGCTCATGGCCGCGGTCGAACGCTACATCGCGAAGACGAATCGAAAGGTCTTCTTCGAGTACGTCATGCTCGCCGGCGTGAACGACTCCGACACGCACGCGCGCGATCTCGCGCGGCTCATGAAGGGGCCGCTGTACCACGTGAACTTGATCCCGTACAACAGCACGCCGGACGCGGCCGTGCGCGGCAGCGACGACGCGCGAATCTGGGCGTTCGCGAAGCTCCTCGAGTCGCGCGGCGTCGCCGTGACGGTGCGCACGCCGATGGGCCGCGACATCGCGGCGGCGTGCGGACAGCTGCGCGCGCAGACGCAGCCGCGGGCGAAAGCCAGCTGAACGAGCGCCTGCGGCCCGACGCCGTCGCGGTCGTCGTGATCCGCGGTGCCGGCGAAGGCGCCGAAACGCTGCTGCTGCGCCGCGGCGGCGGCGCGTTCGCGGGCGCGTGGACGGTCGTGATGGGCGGCGTGGAGCACGGCGAACGCGGCACGGACGCGGCGCTGCGCGAATTGGGCGAGGAGACGAGTCTGACGCCGTCCGCGTTCTACACGGCCGGCGAGCTCGACGCGTTCTACGATCCCGTGCGCGACCGCATCGTGCACGTGGCGTTCTTCGTCGCGTACGTCGAGCCCGGCGACGTCGTGCTCGAAGCCGGCGTGCACGACGAATACCGGTGGGCCGGTTTCGACGACGCCGCGACGATGCTCGAATTCCCGGCGCAGCGGCGCGTGCTCGGCGAAGTTCGGCGCGCGTTCGTCGAGCGTGAGCCCGCGCGCTGGCGCCGCCTTCCGCGCCCCGGCGGCGAACGCGATGCGGGTACGAACCCGGAATGAACGGCGGTACCCCCATCGCGCAGCACGAGGTCGAGCAGGTCGAGAGCCGGCAGCGCCCGCGCTCCGCCGTCATCTTCGAGACGATCCGCCGCGAGGGCGAAAGCGACTACCGGCGCTCCACCGCGTCGCTGTTTCTCTCCGCCCTCGCCGCCGGCGGCTCGATGACGTTCTCGCTCGTTACGATGGGCGCGCTGCAGGCGCACCTGCCCGATGGGCCGTGGCGACATCTCGTCGCGTCGTTCGGCTACACGATCGGGTTCCTGATCGTGATCCTCGGTCGCCAGCAGTTGTTCACCGAGAACACGCTGACGCCGCTGCTGCCGTACTTCTACAACCCGACGCGATGGCGGCTGCGCCAGCTCGCGCGGCTGTGGGTCGTGATCCTCGCCGGCAACCTGATCGCCACCGCGATCACGTCCGCGTTCGTCGCGTACGGCGGCGCGTTCAAGCCCGACGTGCTCGCGGCGTTCGACGACATCGCGCGCACCGCGACGCACGGCTCGTTCCTCGAGCTCTTCGTGAAGGCGATCTTCGCGGGCTGGGTGATCGCGCTGATGGTCTGGCTGCTGCCGCTCGCGGAGAACGCCGCGTTCTTCGTGATCCTGACGCTGACGTACGTGATCGCGGCCGCCGAGTTCGGACATATCATCGCCGGCTCGGTCGATGCGATGTACGGCGCGTGGCACCACGCGCTCTCGTGGGGCGATGTGATCGCGTGGATGATCCCGACGCTGCTCGGCAACTGCGTCGGCGGCGTCGCGCTCGTCGCGGCGATCTCGAGCGCCGAGGTCGGCGCCGAGAACGAAGCGCTGGGTCGCGGCATGTAGCGGACGGCGTGTTCACGCCGCCCGCGCGCTACGTGCCGTTCTGCGCGAGGTGGTCGCCGGCGGCGTCGGCTTCCTTGCGGCAGACGTACGCGCCCGACTTCGTCTTCCCGTAATACACGCCCGACTTCTCGTGATACTTGTGCCTGCGCGTGTTCAGCCACACGACCTCGTCGCTCGGACAATGCGCTTGCGCCGCGGAGTCCGTGTCGAAGCCCTGCGGCTGACCCGCGCCGTTCGGCGCACCGCCGCCCGTCGTCGTGCCGTTCATGCCGGAGGCCGACGACGCGCTCGACAGCGTCGCGACGGCCGCCGGGGTTGCGGCGGACGACGCGTTCGTGGTGGTGGTGGTCGTCGTCGTGTCGGCCTTGTGGCCGCACGCGCTCGCCGCGAGCAGCATCGCGGCGGCAAGCGCGCCCGAGAGCGTCGATCGTTGCATGCGGACGGTATCGCCGAACGGCGGCGGCGCTCCTATCGCCGGCGTCAGCGCGCGATGACGACGAGTCCTGCGACGCCGACGACGTACAGCACGAGCACGAGGATCGAATCGATGCCGGCGCCGAGCACGAGGCGGCTCGAACGCAAGACCACGCCGACGCAGTACACCGCCGTCAGCAGCGCGCCGAGCGCGGTGATGTAGAGGTCGGGCGCCTGCGCGTCCGGGAGCAGCGGCTTGTTCGACAGCAGCGTCCCGAACAGGAACAGCACGGGCAGAAATGCGTTGCCGCCGATGATGTCGCTCATCGCCAGCTCGTACTTGCCGGCACGCACCGCGTACAGTCCGGTGGTGAGCTCGGGCAGCGCGGTGACCGCTGCGAGCACCGTCGCGCCGAAGAGCACGCCCGTCATGTGGAACCGTGTCGCGACGACTTCGCTGCTGAGCGCGAGGACGACACCGCACGCGAGCGTCGCCGCCGCGGCGAGGCCGAACAGCGCGACGACCTGCCCCATCGGGCGCGGCTTGTGTGCCGGCGCGACGATGCGCGAGCCTTCGGCGAGCTCCTCGCGCGCGGCGCGCCACGCGGTGCGGTCCTCGTTGTGCTTCACGATCCACAGGCTCGCCAACCACGCGACAACGATCGCGATCTCCGCCGGCGTCGTGCGCGCGAAGATCAGCGACGGCGGCGAAAGCGCGCCCATCACGCACAGCATCAGGATCACGATGAGCGCGAGCCCTTGCAGCACGATGTTCAGCGAGCTCACGACGGACGTGAGCGGCGGATGCGAACGCAGTCCGGGGCCGTCGAGGATCACGAGCACGACGGTCTGAATCGCGATGCCGCCGAGGATGTTGCCGACCGCGAGCGAGAGGTCGCCGCTGAACGCGCCCGCGCAGACGATCGCGACCTCCGGCAGGTTGGTCGCGATCGCCAGGAACACCGCCCCGCCGAGCCCTTCGCCCCAGCCGACGTGCGCGTCGATCGCGTCGGTCGTCGACGCCAAGAGACCGCCGGCCCACCAGATCACCGCGCCCGACGCGGCGAACAGCACGAGCACGAGCGGCGTCGCGAGGCTGCTCACGCGAGCGGTGTTCCCCGGAATCGCGCCGGTCAGCCCCGGATCGTGAACCCGGCGCGGCGCCCGTGCGGCGGCGGATCGCCGACCGTGAACGTGACGGTGTCGCTGCGCGCGCCGTCGACGGCACGCAGCGTCCAGCGGCCGCGTTCCAGCGGCAGCGTCCACCGCGCCGCGTGCGTGCGCAGCGGCCGGCCGTTGAGCAGCCACGCCGCGTCCTCCGTGCCGCGCGCGACGACGGCGATGCGCGCGCCTGCGGCCGCGACGAAGTCGTCGCCGTCGTGCGGCGCGACGATGCGCAGCGCGTCGCCGCGCGCCGGCGGCTGCGCCGCGAGCCATGCGTCGTAGCGCCGGTCGAGCGGACGCGGCGGCGCGCGCCACGCGACGAGATCGCGCGCGTCGAGCAGCTCGCCGACGACGCTCGCGCACGCCGCGGTCGGCCGCGTGCCCGTCGTCGCGCACATCGGCCGCCGCGCGTACCCGGCGGGCGCGTCGAACGCCGCGGGCGCACGGCGCTCGGCGACGTAGCGCACGATGCGGTTCCAGAGCGGCGCCGCGCCCGTGACGCCGCTGACGCGCTGCATCGGCGCGCCGTCGAAGTTGCCGACCCACGTCGCGACGGTGACGTCGCGCGTGTAGCCGACCGTCCACGTGTCGCGGAAATCCGACGACGTACCGGTCTTCACCGCGCTCGCGAACGGTGTGCGCAGCAGCGAGGCGACGCCGAATGCGCGAGCACGCGCGTGCGCGTCGGCGAGCATGTCGGTGACGAGCGCCCACTCCGAGCGCGTGCCGATCCGCTCATCCCCGCCGCGTGATGCCGCGCCGGCCAAGGCGTGCACGCGCACGGGCCGTCCGCCGTTCGCGATCATGGTGTATGCGCCGGCGAGCTCTTCGAGTGAGACCTCGCCGTCGCCGAGCGCGAGGCCGAGGCCGTAATGATCCGCCTCGTGGCGCAGGTGCGTGAAGCCCAGCGCGTGCAGGCGCTCGAGAAACGCCGCGACGCCGACGTCGCTGAGCACGCGCACGGCGGGGACGTTCAGCGAATCGGCGAGCGCGATGCGCGCGCGCACGGGTCCCGCGAAGCGCTGGCTGTAGTCGCCCGGGCTGTACGACTGCTGTCCGGGAATCGCGTACGTCGTCGGCACGTCGGCGAGGATCGTGGTCGGCCGCGCGACGCGCCGCTCGAACGCGAGCTCGTACAGGAACGGCTTGAGCGTCGAACCCGGCTGGCGCAACGCGACGACGCCGTCGTTCTTGCCAGCGCGCGAGCGCACGAAGTAGTTCGTCGAACCGACGTACGCGAGGATCGCGCCGTCGCGGTTGTCGATCACGATCGCGGCGCCGTCGCGCGCACCGCGCTCGCCGAGCGCCCCGACCACCTGCGCGGTTGCGGTTTCGGCGAACGCCTGCAGGCCGGCGTCGAGCGTCGTGCGCACGCGCGTCGCCCCGGGTGAGACGCCGCCGGCAAGCCGCAGCAACAGCTGCGGCGCGGCACCGATGCCCTCGCTGCGCGGCAGCACGTCGACGCGTTCCGCGGCCGCGTGCGCCGCTTCGCCGGCGGACACCGCGCCGGTGTCGACCATCCGCGCGAGCACCGCACGCCGTCGCGCTTCGAGTGCCTGCGGGTGCGCGTACGGATCGAGATCCTCGGGCGCGTTCGGCAGCGCCGCGAGAAACGCCGCGTGCGCGAGGTCGAGCTCCGACGCAGGCGTGCCGAAGTATGCGCGTGCGCCCGCCTCGACGCCGACGAGGTCGCCGCCCATCGGCAGCCGGTTCGCGTACGCTTCGAGGATCGCGCGCTTCGAGGAGCCGAGCTCGATGCGTTGCGCGAGCACGATCTCCGCGAGCTTGCCGAGCGGCGTACGCGGGAGATCCCAGCGCAAGCGCGCGAGCTGCATCGGGATGGTCGATCCGCCCGACACGACGCGCCGGGCGCGCAGCATCTGCCACGCCGCGCGTGCGAGCGCGACGGGATCGACGCCGTCGTGCGCGGCGAAGCGCGCGTCCTCCGCCGCGACGATCGCGCGCACGAAGCGCGGCGACACGCGATCGATCGGAACGCGTACTGCGTGCTCGGTGTCGCGCGCGAGCACGGTGCCGAGCGGCACGCCCGTGCGGTCTTCGAACGTCACGGCGTTCGCGCCGCCGGCGAACGCGTCCGGGCCGATCGGGCGCAGCGCGAACACGATCGCCGTCGCGGCGATGAGAAGGCAAAGAGTTCTGAGCCGGGGGTGAGCCATCGTCAGCTTGTCGAAAGGGCGAACGTGCGTCCGTCTGCAGCCTGCACGTTCGCCGCCGCCGCCGTAGCGCTTCTCGCGGCGGGCTGTTTTCCGCGTGCGTCGACGACGGCGCCGCTCGCCGCCGTGTCGCCTCTGCCGGAACCGTCGCCGGCGGGGCTCGTCGCGTCGGTGTCGCCGACGGGCGAAGCGGGAACGCTCGCGCAAATTCTCGTCCGCTTCTCCGGCGATCTCATCCCGCTGGAACGCCTGGAATCGCCCGACGAGGCCGCGATCCTCGCGCACTTCGCGATCGATCCCGCGCTGCCGGGACGCTTCCGGTTCCTGACGCCGCGGATGGTCGGCTTCGAGGCCGACCGCGCGTGGCCGCCCGCGACGCGCGTCCGTGTCACCGTGACGAAGGGACTTCGCGACGTCCGCGGCCGTTCGCTCGACGCCGACCTCGCGTGGACGTTCACGACGCCCGGCATCGATCTCGCGGGCCTCCCCGGCCAGAAGTCCGCCGCCGGCGACGACAACGCGACGCCGCCGCCGCAGCCGCTGCACCCGACGATCACGGTCACCTCGAACGTCGTGCTCGATGCCGCGTCGCTCGCGTCGCACGCGAGCGTGCGCGTGCACGGCGACGCGGGCGCGGCGCCGATCCCACTCGTCGTGCCGCCCGACACCGGCTCGCCGAAGCCCGCGCCAACTCCGGATCCCGAAGCGCAGTTCGATCCGTCGCAGCAGACGCAGCAGTACGCGCTCGTCCCACAGCACGATCTCGCGAAGGGCACGCAGTACGACGTCGTGATCGCCCCCGGCGTCACGCCGCGTGACGGCAACATGCCGACGACGTACGAAGCGCGCGGCGCCTTCACGACGTTCGGCGCGATGCGCTTCACCGGCGTGCAGACGACGGAGCAGAACCACGCGCGCTTCACCACCGGACAGCCTGCGCTCGCGTTCAGCACGCCCGTCGACCCGAAGTCGATCGGCGCGCTGAAGCTCTCGCCGGCGCCGCCGCCGGGAACGACCCCGTTCGCCGTGCTCTACGACGCGAGGGTCGTTGTGAACACGTCGCTGCTCGCGCCGCAGACGACGTACACGGTCACGATCGGCGCCGCGCTCGCCGACACGTTCGGACAGACGCTCGGCACGCCGCAGACGGCCACGTTCCGCACGGGCGACTACTCGCCGGACGTGTGGGCGCCCGACGGCACGAACCTGTTCCCGGCGAACCGCGACGTGCGCTTGAACGTGATCGCGGTCAACGCGCCGCCCGCGCGCGCGACGTTCCGGCCGCTGCGTCCGCAGGACGTCGTGCTCTACGACGACGCGTCGCCGTACGCGACGTCGTCCGTGCTCGGCGATCCGGCGTCGTGGGCCGCATTCGATGCGCGCGGCGCGCACAACGCGGTGCGGACGATCGAGGTTCCGCTGCGCGCGAAGCTTGGTGCACCGGCAGGCGCGCTGGCGTATGGCGTAACCACGGCGCTTCCGGGCCGCCGCGAACCGTTCGTCGCGGCGGGCGTCGTGCAACTGACCGATCTCGGTGTGTTCGCGCAGTGGTTCCCGGACGACGGCGTCGTGCGCGTCGACCGCATCTCCGACGGAACGCCCGTCGGCGGCGCGCAGGTGCAGGTATATCCGTCGCAGACCGACGCGGATACGAAGTCCGCCGCGAACGCGTGCGCGACCGCGAACACGGACGCGGGCGGCGTCGCGCGCTTCGCGAAGGCGGCGTTCGCGCGCTGCGCCGCAACCGACAAGGGCGACAACTCGGCGCCGGCGTTCGTGACGATCGTGCGCAGCGGCGGCGACTGGACGTACGTGCGCAGCAACGACGGCACCGGCGCGTACGCCGGCGACTTCTACAACGGCTGGTCGTCGGCGACGCCGATCGAGCGCGGCACGATCTTCTCGGACCGCTCGCTGTACCAGCCCGGCGAGACCGCGCAGATGACGGCCGTCGGCTGGTTCCTCGTCGACGGCGTCCTGCGGCGCGGCGCCGTGCCGTCCTACGCGCTCACGCTCGAGTACCCGAGCGGCGAGAAGCACGATCTCGGACGCCGCGCGCTCGACGCGTTCGGCGAGTTCACGCTGCCCGTCGCGCTGCCGAAGAGCGCGCCGCTCGGCTACTACACGCTGCATGCGACGGCCGGAAACGGCGAGACGATCACCGGAACGCTGCGCGTCGCGGAGTTCAAGCCGCCGAACTTCAAGGTCGACCTCGCGCTCGACCGCGATACGGCGCAGCGCGGCGCGACGGTCACCGGCACGGCGACGAATGCATACCTGTTCGGTGCGCCGCTGACGGGCGCTTCGACGGCGTTCACCGTGACGCGCTCGCCGGCGTCGTTCACGCCGAAGCACCGCGACGACTTCACGTTCGGCAAGCGGTGGTTCTGGCCCGAACAGCAGCCCGACGCGTCCACCGACGTCCTGCAGTCGACCGTCACCGTCGATGCGAACGGCCGCAGCGCGGTCGGCGTTCCCGTCGCGAGCGATCTCCCGTTCCCGATGACGTACGAGGTCGACGCGGAGACGACGGACGCGTCGAACATCGCCGTCGCCGACAGCAAGACGTTCACGGCGCTGCCGTCCGACACGCTGATCGGCGTGAAGACGGACGACGTCGGCAACGCCGGCACGCCGCTCACCGTCACCGTGCTCGCGACCGACCCGTCGGGCGCGGCGAAGGCGGGCACCGGCGTGCACGTCGAGCTGCAGCGCGCCGACTACGCGACCGCGACGCAGATCGTCGAAGGCGCGGAGCAGGCCGTGCAGTCGGTCTCGTACGCGACCGTCGCGAGCGCCGACGCGACGAGCGCCGATGCGCCGGTGAGCGTGAAGCTGACGCCGCCGAAGCCGGGTTCGTATCGCGTACGTGCGACGCCGTCGGGCGCGAAGGACGACGCCGCGGAGACCGACGCGCTCGTATACGTCGTCGGCGGCGGCGAGAGCGTGTGGTACGCGCGCGATCCGAACGTGCTCACGGTGAAGCTCGACAAGACGTCGTACAAGCCCGGCGACGTCGCGAAGGTCTTGGTGCAGTCACCGTTCCCGAACGCCGAGCTGCACGTGCAGGTCGTGCGCCACGGCGTGCTGTGGGAGACGACGCAGACGACGCCGAGCGCCGCGCCGACGGTCACGTTCACCGTGACGCCCGACATGCTGCCGAACGCGGTGGTGCAAGCGTTCCTCGTGCGGCGCGGTGCGCCGCCGTCGACGGACATGACGGACGGCGGCAACGCGCTCGCGCGCACGGGTTTCGCCGCGTTCGACGTCGCGCTCGACGGCAAGTACGTCACGACGACGGTTCGCGCGCAGTCCGGCGTGCTCGCGCCCGCCGCGCAGCAAACGGTGCACGTGCACGTCGCCGACGCGGCGCACCGGCCGGTCCGCGGCGCGGTGACGCTCATGGTCGTGAACGACGCGGTGCTGAACCTGACCGGCTACCGCCCGCCGGATCTCGTGAAGTCGGTGTACGCCGAACAGCCGATCTCGACGCGCTACGCGGACAACCGCACGCAGTTGCAGCTGCACACCGCCGCGCGTCCCGTGGAGAAGGGCTGGGGCTTCGGCGGCGGCCTCTCGGGAGAAGAAGCTGACCCTCGCGTGCGGCGGAAGTTCTCGCCGCTCGCGTACTTCGCCGGCTCGCTGCGCACCGACGCGAACGGCGACGCGACGGCAACGTTCACGCTGCCGGACGATCTCACGACGTGGCGCGTGATGGCCGTCGCCGCGACGCAGGACGGCCGCTTCGGCAACGGCGACGCGACGTTCCGCACGACGAAACCGCTCGTCGCGAATCCCGTCGTGCCGCAGTTCGCGCGCCCGGGCGATCGCTTCGACGCGGGCGTGTCGATTACGAACGGCACCGGCGCGAACGGCAACGTGCGCATCGACGCATCGCTGACCGGGCCGCTCGCGTTCCTCGTGAACGACAAGCCGTCGGCGACGACGATGCTCGAGTCGCCGCTCGAGCACATCACGAAGGCGTACCGCTTCCCGGTCGTGGCGAACGGCAGCGGCACCGCGACGGCGACCGTGAAGGTACGCGGCGCCGGCACGGGCGACGCGTTCGCGATCCCCGTCCCCGTGCGCATCCTCGGCGTGAGCGAGTCGGTGGTTCAAACGGGCACGACGCAAACGCAGGCGAGCGTCGGCGTGAACGTCGCGCCCGATACGCCGCGCGACGCCGGCGGCATCGAGCTCGACCTCGCCTCGTCGTTGATCCCCGAAGTCACGGTGACGGCGCAGCAGGTGCTGCAAGGCGACGAGCCGCTGACGCTCTCGGCGGCGAGCCGCCTCGCGGTGGCGAGCGACCTCGTGCTGCTCGGGACGCGCACCGGCGCCGACGTGAGCGCGAGCCGCACGCGCGCGCAGACGGAAATCGCGAGGCTGGCCGCGCTCGCGCGCGACGACGGCGGATTCGCGCCGTACCGCCTCGCGGAGAAGTCCGATCCGTGGGACTCGATGAGCGCGGTCTCCGCGCTCGCGCTCGCGCACGCAGCCGGCATCGACGCGGCAGCGCCGCTGCTCGCGCGAGCGCGCGCGTATGCATCCGCCGTGCTCGGCGACCCGGCGAAGCACGCCGAGTGGTGCACGAATGAGCCCTGCATGTCCGAGCTGCGGCTGGCCGCGCTCGTCGCGTTGTGGGACGCCGGCGATCGAACCACCGAGCACCTGAGCGATGTCGATACGCAGCGCGCGAAGCTCGGCTTCGCCGATCAAGCGCGGCTCGCGCGCCTGCTCTCGCAGGCTCCGGGATATGCCACCGCCGCAGCATCGCTCGCGAAGACGATCGAGCAGACGGCGTACGCGACCGGGCGCGGCACCGTCGTGAACTTGCCCTCGCGGTACGCGTGGTTCAACCGCCCGGTGGTGGCGCAGGCCGAAACGCTGCGTCTCGAGCTCGCACGCGGAGCCAGCGCCGACACGCTCGACGGCCTGACGCGCAGTCTCCTGAGCATGCGCCGCAACGGCTCGTTCGGGTGCGCGTGCGAAAACGCGGCGGCGTTGAACGCGCTC
>Ga0213875_10002242_pt1 | contig 11725 bp, 6 predicted proteins | sample BarmaccomBMRX_R8_FD_160105 | JGI IMG/M metagenome (GOLD analysis project Ga0213875, IMG submission 160105) | Root-associated microbial communities from Barbacenia macrantha in rupestrian grasslands, the National Park of Serra do Cipo, Brazil - RX_R8 | ecosystem: Host-associated > Plants > Roots... | reverse complement strand
CCAGCCCGGGACGCGGACTTTTCCCGCACGCTCGCCACGACCGGGCCGGTCATCGAGATCGGCAGCGTGGTGCCCGAAGCGCGCGTGTTGCTGCCGCCGCGCGCCGAGGCCGATCGGCTGATCGCCCGCGTCGCCCAGGCGCCACGCGATGCCGCCTCGCCGGAGGCCGTCGTGCTGGCGCAGAGCGGCGACAGCCGCAGCTTGGCACGCGTCAGCATCGTGATCCCGCCTGGCAAGGGCGAAGGCGAGGCGGCGATCGTGCTGCCCCCGGAGCTGCGCAACCGCCTCGCCCGGCTGGTGCTGGAGGGCCAGGCGTCCGCCGGCTCGGTCGCTTTGCTCGACGAGCGCTGGCGCCGCCGGCCGGTCGGGCTGCTGGCCGGCGACGCCGCCGCCGCGGAATCGCCGCTGATCGGCCAGCTCTACTACCTGCGCCGCGCCCTGGCGCCGTACACCGAAGTGCGGGAGAGCGATCTCGGAACGCTGCTGTCGCGCGACCTCTCGGTGCTGATCCTGGCCGACCGGGTGATCGCCGAGGGCGAGGAGCACGATCGCGTCGCCGACTGGGTAAGCAGGGGCGGGCTGCTGGTGCGCTTTGCCGGACCGGCGACCGCCGGGCACCCGGACGGCCTGCTGCCGGTGCGCCTGCTGCAGGGCGATCGCCAGCTCGGCGGCGCGCTCTCGTGGAGTCAGCCCGCGGCGCTGGCGCCGTTTCCGCCGGACTCGCCGTTCGCCGGCCTGACCGTGCCGACCGAGGTGCGGGTGCGGCGGCAGGTGCTGGCGGAGCCCTCGGCCGATCTGACCCGGCATAGCTGGGCAACACTGACCGACGGCACGCCGCTGGTCACCGAGGCGACGGTCGGCGCCGGCCGGATCGTGCTGTTCCACACCACGGCGAACGCCGACTGGTCGGACCTGCCGCTCTCCGGCCTGTTCCTCGACATGCTGCGCCGGCTGGTGGCGCTGTCCGTCGGCGTCGCCAGTGCCGAGGACGCGACGGTGCTGGCGCCCGCCGAGACGCTGGACGGATTCGGCGAACTGTCGCCCCCGCCGCAGGCCGCCACGGGACTGGCCGGCGACGCGTTCGCCGGCACGCCGGCCTCGCCGCGTCATCCGCCCGGCCTCTACGGGCCGGAGAACGGACGCCGGGCGCTCAACCTGGGCGCCGCGCTGCCGGCCTTGCGCGCCGCCGCGCCGGTCGCCGGCGCGCGCACCGAGTTGCTCGGCACCGTTCCGGCGGAGCGGGCGCTCGGCCCGTGGCTGCTCGCCGCGGCGCTCGCGCTGTTCGCCCTCGACCTCGTCGTTTCGCTCGGCCTGCGTGGCCTGCTGCGCCCACGCTTGGCGGCGGTGGCGCTCGCCTTGCTGCTCGTGGCACCGTCGGCCCGCGCCGACGAGCTCGCTGACCGCTACCCGGCGCTGGCCACCCGCCTCGCCTACCTCGTCACGGGCGACGAGCAGGTGGACGGCGTTTCGCGCGCCGGCCTCGCCGGACTGTCCGACTACGTCAACCGGCGCACCGCCGCGACCTTGGCCGACCCGGCGCCGGTCACCCCCGGCGAGGATGATCTGAGCTTCTATCCGCTGCTCTACTGGCCGATCGTGCCGGACGCGGCACCGCCCTCGGCGGCGGCCATCGCGAGCCTGGACGACTACATGGGCCACGGCGGCATAATCCTGATCGACACGCGCAACGGCGGCAGCGGCGAGGGCTTCGCCCCCGGCGCCGACGCAGCGCTGCAGGAGATCGGCCGGCGGCTCACCATCCCGGCACTGGCGCCGCTGACCACCGACCACGTGCTGGCCCGCGCCTTCTACCTGCTGCGCGAATTCCCCGGCCGCTATACCGGCGGCACCGTCTGGGTGCAGCGCGACCAGGACCGTGCGAACGACAGCGTCAGCCCGGTGGTGATCGGCGGCAACGACTGGGCCGCGGCGTGGGCGGTGGACGCCGCCGGCCAGTATCCCTATGCCGCGATACCCGGCGGTTCCCGGCAGCGCACGCTCGCCTATCGGTTCGGCGTGAACCTCGTCATGTACGCGCTGACCGGCAACTACAAGGGTGACCAGGTGCACGTGCCGGACATCCTGGAGCGCCTCGGGCAGTAGGCCGGATCGAGCGATGCACATCGAACAGGCCATCGCCTCGCTCCGCTTAACGCCCCTGGTGCCCTTGCCCCTGCTGGCGGCGCTGGCGGTGCTGTGCGCGATCGCACTGGCGCCCGCGCTGTGGCGGGGCGCGCGCGGCGTCTTCTGGCGCGGCCTCGCCTTCCTGGTCCTTGTGCTCTGGCTGGCCGGCCCGCGCCTGGTGGAGGAGACGCGCGAGACCCTGCCGGACATCGGCCTGCTGGTGGTGGACCAGACCGGCTCGATGCAGGTCGGCAACCGCACGGCCCTGGCGGAGGCGGCGCGGCAAGCGGTGCAGGCGCAGGCGGCGCGCCTGCCCGACCTCGAGCTGCGCACCATCACGGTGCCGGAATCCGGATCAAGCGGCACGCGGCTGTTCACCGCGATCGATCGGGCGCTGGCCGACATCCCGCGCTCGCGCTTCGCCGGCACGCTCGCCATCACCGACGGCCAGGTGCACGACATCCCGCAGGCCGCGCCGGGCGGCGCGCCGCTGAATGTGATGATCCCGGCGCGCGGCGAGGAGACGGACCGCCGGGTCCGGGTCATCGAAGCGCCGGGCTACGGCCTGGTCGGCAAATCCGTGCAGCTTCGGGTCGCCATCGAGGATCTCGGGGTCGCGCATCCCACGGGCACGGCGCGCCTGACCATCCGGCGCGACGGCGAGCCGCCGATCGTCGAGAGCGTGCCCATCGGTCCCGAGCACAGGATCGACATCCCGATCACCCGCGCCGGCCCGACCGTCGTCGAGCTCTCGGCCGAGCCGCTGCCGGGCGAGGTCAGCCAGCTCAACAACCGGGCGGTGGTGCAGATTAACGGCGTGCGCGACCGGCTGCGCGTGCTGCTGGTCTCGGGCGAGCCGCATCAGGGCGAGCGCACCTGGCGGCGGCTGCTGAAGGCCGACCCCTCGGTCGATCTCGTGCACTTCACCATCCTGCGTCCGCCCGAGAAGGACGACCTGACGCCGCTGAACGAGCTGTCGCTGATCGCCTTCCCGGTGCGCGAGCTGTTCCAGGAGAAGATCAGGGAGTTCGACCTGATCATCCTCGACCGGTTCCAGAATCGCGGCATCCTGCCGGCGATCTACCTGCGCAACATCGCCGACTACGTGCGGGGCGGCGGCGCCCTGCTGATGAGCGTGGGGCCGGAGTTCACCGGCCTGGCCAGCCTCGCAGCGACGCCGCTCGGCGCCGTGCTGCCGGCGCATCCGACGGAGCTCGACGACTCCGTCGTCGAGGGGCCGTTCCGCGCGGAGGTGACGAAGCTCGGCCAGCGCCATCCGGTCACCGAGGACCTGCCGGGCTGGCACGCCAACGCACCGCCGTCCTGGGGCGAATGGTACCGGCGGGACGAGGTGGGCGATGTCGGCGGCCAAGTGGTGATGAGCGCGCCCACGCCGGGGGGCGGGGAGGCGCCGCTGCTGGTGCTTGACCATGTCGGTGAAGGGCGCACGGCGCTGCTGCTCTCCGACCAGATCTGGCTGTGGTCGCGCGGCCACGACGGCGGCGGCCCGCAGGCGGAGCTGCTGCGCCGCGTCGCGCACTGGCTGATGAAGGAGCCGGAACTCGAGGAGAACGCGCTCACCGCGAGCATCGAGAACGGGCACCTCGCGATCGAGCGCCGATCGACCGACGACGCGCCGGCCGGCGACGTCACGGTGATCGACCCGGACGGCCATCGCCAGCGCCTGACGCTGGCGCAGCAGGGTCCCGGGCGGGGCACCGCCAGCATCCCGGCGACCGCTCCCGGCGTGTGGCAGGCCAGCGACGGCGTGCGCACCGCCTACGCCGCTTCGGCCAACGCCAACCCGCTGGAGATCGCCGATCTGCGCGCCACCGCGACGAAGCTGGCGGGCCTGGCGCGGCAGAGCGGCGGCGGCGTGCACTGGCTCGAGCCGGCCGGCGCGCCGGCGCTACGCATGGTCGAGCCGGAGCGCGACGCCTCGGGATCGGGATGGATGGCCCTGCGCCGCAACCACGACCACCTCGTCACCGGCATCGCCGCCCTGCCGCTGCTGCCGCCCTGGCTCGCGCTGCCGCTCATCCTGGGTCTCGCCGTGATCGCCTGGCGGCGGGAAGGAGCGTAGCGGTCAGCCGCGGCGTCGCGCGGCGATCGCTTCGATGAAATCCTGGACGTTGCGGAAGCGGTCGATTTCGGCCCCGGTGAAGGCGAGGCCAAACTCCTGCTCGATCCGAAAAATCACGTCGAGCATCCGCACGGAATCCCAACCCGCCAGATCGGCCGGGCCGGTGCAGGGCGATAGCACCAGTCCGCGATCGGCGAACTCGCTGCGGAACAGATCGGTCAACCGGGCCAGGATTTCTGCGTCCGTCATGGTTTCGTCCGGGCCTCTGCGCCGCCGCGCGCGAGGCTCCAGGCTCGAGCGCACAGATCGAGCCAGCATGGGCGCGAGGCGTCCTGGATCGCCAGCGGCGGCGCGTAGCGGTCGAGCCAGCCGCGCAGCAGCCCTTCGCATTCGACCCGCAGCGTGCCCGCGGCATGCGCCGCGTCCTGCCGTTCGATCCAGAGCAGCGTGTTCGGACCGTAGCGGCGCACGGCTGCATGCAGCGCCGCCATAAACGTCCGCTCCTCCGCGTCGCGGGCCTTATAGACGAAGAGTTTTTCGCCCTCGCGCAGGTCGCGCAGCAGCTTGTCGGCGAGCAGCCGCATGCGGCGGCATTCGCGGGCGTGCACCGCCACCGGATCGACCAACGCCTCGCGCAGCCAGGTGTGATAGGAGAAGCCATAGCGCGTCTGCCGAACCAGCAGGTCGGGATCGCTGCGCGCGATCTCGACATCGGCCGGATCGCCGATCGCCGCAAATTCCCGATCGAGCAGCGCGATCAGAGCCGGGGGTGAGGTGCCGGCGAAACGCAGCAGGCCTGGCGGCTCGGCATCGAAGGCGCGCTGCAGCATCCCCAGTTCGCAGTCATGGCCCAGGCTTTCGAAGCGCAGCAGCAGGTCCCGCCCGGAAGCCGGCGAGGCATGGATGCGCGGCGCCAATACGGGCGGGTGCCAGACCGCGGCAACAGAACGGACCCGGGTGAGCTGCAGGCGCGTCAACGCGAGAGCCAGGCGGCGCGCATCCCTGGCTCCGATGAGCGCGGAGGGACGGCCGGCATCGGGATGGCGCAGCTCCAGGCGGAGCGTTTCGCACGCCGCGAGCAGCGCCCAGGGCAGCAGCCACTCAAGGCTGAACGGCCCATCCAGCACCGCCGGCTGCAGCAGCGAACCATTCACCGACACGGCAAGCCGCTGTGCCTCGATGCGACCGGGATGCAGAAACGGCCGGCCGACGAGGTGGAGCCGATACGTGCCGGGGCAGCCCGGGCGCGGCAGCACCGCGCTGCTGTCCTCGCCGACCAGCCAGGCCTGGCCGGGTTCGGGATGCGACAGCCCGGTCCAGAGATGCTCGTCGGCGTTGCCGCCGCTGCCGAAGACCAGGTCGAGTGCCGGCTCCCCGGTGTCTCTCTCGCCCGCGCGCACGCCAGCGGCGGTGCTCACGCCACCCCGGCCGATCCGCCGAGCTGGAGCAGCGCGGCGCGGTCGATCTTTCCGCCGGGCAGGCAAGGAAGCTGCTCGGCGAGCACGATGCGCGCTGGTACCATCGCCGCTGGAAGCTGCCGGGCCAGCCGCTCACGAATGCTCCGCAGCAGCGCCGCTGCATCGCATAACGGCGCCGTCACCGGTACGATGACGGCGAGCAGGCCGACCGTCGCGCCGTCGTGCCGTGCGGCGACCGCCGCGTCAGCGATGTCCGGCATGCGCCGCAGCGCGTCCTCCACCTCGGTGATCTCCACCCGCTGACCGTTGATCTTCACCTGCCGGTCGCGCCGCTCGAGAACCTGGTAGAGCCCGTCCGGCCGGCGGCGTACGACGTCGCCCGTGCGCAGGATGCGGCAGGACGGATCGTCCGGGTCATCGGCCAGCCGCGATCCCTGAACGCATCGGCCCTCCCGCCATTCGCCGAGCGCGAGATGGCGGCTGCGCACCACGAGTTCCCCGGCCTCGCCGTCGGGCACCGGCCGCCCCTGCTCGTCCAGGATGCAGTAGCTGTGCCCGGGCAGCAGATACCCCGATGGCACCTGGGCGGACAGCATCGGGGCGGACGGCGCGATGGCGTCATCCGTCACGTACCAGCCGAGCAGCGCCAGGATTTCGGTCATGCCATAAACGGTGTGGATATACGCGCCGGGCGGCAGCATGCGCCGCAACCTCTCGACATCGCTGCGCAGCACCTCCTCGCCGCTGATCCGGGCGATCTGCACCCCGCCGAAGCTCGCCGCCAGCAGCGATGCCGCGTCAGGCGCAACGGCACACAGGCGCCGCAGCACGGCGGGAACGGCATGAAAGCAGGTGATGCGTCGGTCGGCGGCCAAGGCGAGCACGCCGCGCCAGCCGACGCGGCGCGGATCGAGCTTCAGCAGCATCGCGCCGGAGAGCAGGGTGGAAAACAGATCGACTATTCCGGAGATTGTCGCGGGCGAGGCGAGCGACAGCAGGCGATCCCCCGGGCCGACGTGCCAGGTGTCGATGGCCTGCGCCATGCGCATGAGGATGGCGCGCTGGCCGTGCACGATGCCCTTCGGCTGCCCGGTGCTGCCGGAGGTGTACAGGATCAGCGCCGGCGCGTCCGGCGGGATCGGCGGCGGGTCCGCGGGTAAGGACAGGGCGGCATCGGCGCTCGCCGCCGCGAAGCGGATCGCGGCGACCCCCTCGGGCAGCGGTGTCGCGCCCTCCCGCGCAACAATGCAGGCCGCGAGCCCGGCATCGCGCATGATCGCCGTCCGGCGCTCATCGGGCAGCGTGTCGTCCAGGACCAGGCAGGGTCGGGCGGCGGCGAAGCAGGCGAGAATCCCGAGGCAAGCCGCGGCGTCCGCAAGACAGACGCCGACGAGGACGTCCGGCGGCGTGCTGGCGGCGATGCGCCGCGCCAGGGACGCCGCCCGCTCCGCGGTCTCGCGATAGCTCAGCCGCAGCGTGCCGTCGTCCAGTGCCGGCGCGTCCGGGTGCCGTCCGGCAACCTTCGCGAACAGAGCGGCGAGCGGCCGCTCCTGGCTGTCCGGCGGCAGTTTTTCATAGGGCCGTCCGTCCGGCCCATTCAGGTCGACCGGGATGGCGGGCGGCACGGTCCAGGCGCCGCCGCGCGCAAGAAAATCCGAAACGCTCATTGGCCGCGCATCCGCCTTCGCCGGCACGAACGGGCGCGGCCGTCAGACGCCAAGCAGCGCCTGGGCGCAGGCATCGAGGATCGTGTCCTCGTCCAGCCCGTATTCCCGATAGAGGTCGGGAATGTCGCCGCTCTGGCCGAAGCGGTCGACGCCGAGCGGCACCACGCGCTGGCCGGCGACGCCGCCGAGCCAGGCGTGCGCGGCGGGATGGCCGTCCAGCACCGTTACCAGCGCCGCCCCGGGCGCGAGCGGCGCCAGGATGCGCTCGATCTGCGAAGCGGCGTCGCGGTCGCCGCCGCGACGCGCCCGCTGCGCGGTGATCCAGCCCTGGTGCAGCCGGTCCGGGCTGACGATCGCCAGCAGCCCGGCCGACGGCTCCTCCTCGCGCAGCAGGGTAAAGGCGGCCGCAGCCTCCGGCTCCACCGGGCCCTGGTAGGCGAGCGCGATCCGCGCGCCCGCGGCCGGCGGCACCACCCAGTGCGCACCGGCGATCACCGCCGCTGCGTCGAGCGGGCGCTCCGGCTGCATCAGGCCCCGCGTCGAAAGCCGCAGCCACACGGCAGAACCGTCCGGCGCCTGCATGTGCGCGAGCGCGTGGCGCAGCAGGATCGCCAGTTCGTCCACATGCGCCGGCTCGTAGGCGGCGAGCCGGTCGGCGGCGATGCCGATCAGCGGCGTGTTGGTGGACTGGTGCTGCCCGCCCTCCGGCGCCAGCGAGAGGCCGGACGGGGTGGAGACCAGCAGGAAGCGCGCGTCCTGATAGCAGGCGTAGATCAGCGCATCGAGGCCGCGGTTGACGAACGGGTCATAGACCGTGCCGATCGGCAGCAGCCGCGCGCCGTTCAGCGCGTGCTGCAGGCCGGCCGCGCCGAGCAGCAGAAACAGGTTCTGCTCGGCGATGCCGAGTTCGATGTGCTGGCCCTTCGGGCTCATGCCCCAGCGCTGGGCGCTGGCCAGCTTGGCGTCGCGGAACACGTCGTTGCGGGTGTGCCGGTCGAACACGCCGCGCCGGTTCACCCAGGGCCCGAGATTGGTCGAGACGGTGACGTCGGGGCTGGTGGTCACGATGTGCGCGGCGAGGTCGCGGCACTCGCCTTGGCCGCGGCCGATCTCGGCCAGCAGGTCGCCGAAGCCGGACTGGGTCGACATGCGCCGCGCGGCGATCCGGCCCTGCGGCAGGCGCGCGGGAACGGCGACGGCCGGCGCGGTCAGCGCGCGTCCCTCGCCGGTGAGCGGCTTGGCAAACGGGCAGGCGTCGATGAAGGCGCGCAGCGCCGGCTCCGGCACCTCGAGCCCCTCGAACCGGTCCCACTCATGCCCCTCGCGGATCGCCATGGCCTGGCGGAAGATCTGCATCTGCTCGCGGGTCATCAGCCCGGCGTGGTTGTCCTTGTGGCCGGCGAAGGGCAGGCCCATCCCCTTGATCGTGTAAGCGATGAAGCAGGTCGGGCGATCGTCGGCCTCGGCCTGGCGCAAGGTGTCGATCACCGTGCCGATGTCGTGGCCGCCGAGATTGGTCATCAGGCCGCCCAGCGCCTCGTCCGAGAGTGGATCGAGCAGCGCGCGCACCGCCTGGCTGCGGCCGAGATCGGCGAGCACCGCCTGCCGCCAGGCGGCGCCGCCCTGGAACGTCAGCGCGGAGTAGAGGCTGTTGGGGCAGTCGTCGATCCAGCGGCGCAGCGCCTCGCCGCCCGGGCGGGAAAACGCCGCCTCCAGCTTGCGGCCGTATTTCGTGGTGACGACGTTCCAGCCCATGTCGCGGAACAGGCCCTCGATGCGGCCGAACAGCCGGTCGGGCACCACGGAATCCAGGCTCTGGCGGTTGTAGTCGATGATCCACCAGACGTTGCGGACGTCGTGCTTCCAGCCTTCCAGCAGCGCCTCGTAGATGTTGCCCTCATCGAGCTCCGCGTCGCCGGCGATCGCGATATGCCGGCCAGGCGGGATGTCGTCCCGGCCGAGCCCGTGCAGGCGCACGTAGTCCTGCATCAGCGCGGCGAAGCTCGTGATGGCGACCCCGAGCCCGACCGAACCGGTGGAAAAATCCACCTCGGCGCCGTCCTTGGCGCGGCTCGGGTAGGACTGCACGCCGCCAAGGCCGCGCAGCCGCTCCAGCCGTTCGCGCCGCTCGCGTCCGAGCAGGTAGTTGATGGCGTGGAACACCGGCCCGGCATGCGGCTTCACCGCCACCCGGTCCTGCGGCCGCAGGACCTCGAAGTAGAGCGCCGTCATCACCGAAATGATCGAGGCGCAGGACGCCTGGTGGCCGCCGACCTTCAGCCCGTCCCGGTTCTCGCGCAGATGGTTCGCCGTGTGGACCATCCAGGCGGAGAGCCAGAGCAGCTTCTTCTCGATCGCTCCGAGCATCGCCAGCCGCGCGGCCGAGCCGGCCGGCGCGTCGCCCGCGCGGATGCCGGCGTCCGCACTCATCGGGGAGGCGTCTCCTCCGCCTGCGGTGGCCAGCGGGGCGTTTCGTGGTCGGGGTGCTGGTAGCTGGTCAGGCCGGCATAGCTCGCCTCCGTCTCCACCCCCGGCAGGTCGAGCAGCCCCGGGCGGCACCAGGGCAGCCGACTCTCCAGGCCATACTGGCCGACGGGTGCGGCGCGCGCCGGCTCGTCGAGGCTGCCGACCGTCACGCTCACCCGGTCGCGGCCGAGATTGCGATAGGTCAGAGGCGTGCCGCAGGCGGCGCAGAAGTCCCGTTCGACGATCGAGGAGCTGCGGAACGTGCCGGCCGGCCCGCGCGTCCAGGCAAAGTCCCCTCCGGCGACCGGCGCCAGCGCCTCGAACGGGCCGCCCGAGGCCTTTTGGCACATCCGGCAATGGCAGATCGTGGTGCCGCCGGGCGCGGCGTAGAGTGCGTAGCGCACCGCGCCGCACTGGCAGCCGCCGGTGAGCACGGGGCTGCGTCGGGCGCCGGTTTCTGCCATGCCGTAATCCTCCCAGGTAAGGCGCCACGCTGCGGGCGCCGGCCGCTCGGCAGACTACGACAAAACGCCCGGCGCGACCGCACGCCTTGCTGCATTACCGAAGGCGAATCTGATTTCCGCCGTCACGCGGCAGGGAGCCGTCGCACCCGTCAGGCTATCGCGGTCGTCACCTCCGCCTCGGTGGGAAACCGGCCGGTCTGCCGCTTGGAGTAGCGCAGCCCGCCGTCCACCGTGATCTCGAAAGCGCCGCCGCTGCTCCTGCGGAGCGTCACGCGTGCGGCTGGCGCCTGCGAGAGGATGAGGTCCTGCGCCGCCCGGGCGCGCGGCTCGTAGCCTCACATGCCGCAGTATTCGATCTCGACGTCCATCGCCCTCTCCGGTCGTTTCGTGCCGAAGCGTGGACCGCGCGGGCGTGCGGCGCAACCGCATGTTGCTGGACAGGCCGGCTCGCCTTGCCTAAAACCGGACCACGCAGATCGGTGCCGGGGCCGCTATGACTTCCCTCAGTCCGGTGGCCGCGCCCATGCAAGGCGGTGTCGTCTCGACGCGCACCCGGGTGGTGCCGGTCATCCTCTCCGGCGGTTCGGGCTCCCGGCTCTGGCCGGTGTCGCGCGAGAGCTTTCCCAAGCAGTACTGGCCGCTGATCTCGCAGCGCTCGCTGATCCAGGAAACCGCACTGCGCGCGGCCGACGGCGGTCTCGCGCCGCCCATCCTGGTCTGCAACCAGGAGCATCGCTTCCTCGCCGCCGAGCAGATGCGCACCGCCGGGATCGCCGGGGCGCGGCTGATGCTGGAGCCGGTCGGACGCAACAGTGCGCCGGCGATCGCCGCGGCCGCCGCCCTGGTCGCCGAGGAGAATCCCGAGGATGTGCTGTGGATGATGGCGGCGGACTCCGCCATCCGGGACAGCGCGGCGCTCGCCGAGGCGCTGGATCGGGCGATCGTCGCGGCGCGCGCCGGGCGGATCGTCACCTTCGGCATGCGCCCGACCGCGCCGGAGACGGGCTACGGCTATATCGAGGTGGGCGAGAAGCTCGCCGACCTGCCGGGGGTGCACGCGCTGGCCCGCTTCATCGAGAAGCCCGACGCCGCGGCGGCCGCCGGCTTCGCCGCGTCGGGGCGGCATCTCTGGAACTCCGGCATGTTCGTGTTCACCGCCGCAACGTTGCTGGAAGAACTGGCCGCGTATGCGCCGCGCGTGCTGGCGGCGGCGCAGGAGGCCGTGGCGAAGCGCCGGCAGGATCTGGACTTCATCCGCCTCTCGCCGGAGGCGTTCAGCGCCAGTCCGAACATCAGCCTCGACTATGCGGTGGCCGAGCGCACGACGCGCGCGGCGGTGGTGCCGGCGGATCTCGGCTGGTCGGATGTCGGCAGCTGGGGTGCGCTCTGGGAGCTCGGCGAGAAGGACGCGCAGGGCAATGTCGCGATCGGCGACGTGATGCTGGAGTCGGCAACCCACTGCTATGTCCGCAGCGACGGCATCCTGACCGCCGTGGTCGGGCT
>Ga0213875_10002241_pt1 | contig 11725 bp, 16 predicted proteins | sample BarmaccomBMRX_R8_FD_160105 | JGI IMG/M metagenome (GOLD analysis project Ga0213875, IMG submission 160105) | Root-associated microbial communities from Barbacenia macrantha in rupestrian grasslands, the National Park of Serra do Cipo, Brazil - RX_R8 | ecosystem: Host-associated > Plants > Roots... | reverse complement strand
CTGGTCATCTACTGACCTCATGGTGCCGTTCAAGCTGTCCCGATCCGACCTTCCAGCCACTGACGCAGGTCAGGGCCATACTCCGGGTCGAGGAGGGCGAAGTCCACCGCGGCACGCAGGAAACCACCCGGGTTTCCGAGGTCGTGTCGCCCACCTCGGTGGACCACGACATGGACTGGATGCCCCTCGTTGATCAGCAGCACGATCGCGTCGGTGAGCTGCAGCTCACCGCCCGCGCCCGGGGTGATTCGCTTGAGCGCGTCGAAAACGGCACGGTCGAGCAGGTACCGGCCCGCCGCGGCGAAGGTGGAGGGCGCGTCCGCCGGCGCGGGCTTCTCCACCATGCCGATGACCCGCTTGACATCGTCCTCGTTGGTCTCCCGGACGTCGAACACTCCGAAGGGGGAAATCTCCTCGCGGGGAATGTCGAACGCGCACAACACACTGCCGCCGAACTCAGCCCGCACGGCGGCCATTTTCTTGAGCACGCCGCGGGGAAGCACCAGGTCGTCGGGAAGGAGCACGGCAACGGCGTCGTCCGCGCCGGTCAGGTTGGGCTCGGCGCAACTGACGGCATGACCGAGCCCGAGGGCCTTCTCCTGTATCGCCGTTTCCACCCGCAGCAGCTGGGGGCCGCGGCGGACCTTGGCCAGCAATTCGGTCTTGCCGCGTTCCCGAAGGGTCTCCTCCAGCTCAGGCTGTGAGCTGAAGTACCTGGCCACCGCGTCCTTGCCAGGAGATGTCACGATCACAAGGCGATCAGCGCCGGCCTCAGCGGCCTCGGTGGCCACCAGCTCGATCCCCGGTGTGTCCACCACGGGCAGTAGCTCCTTGGGCACGGCCTTCGTCGCCGGCAGAAATCTCGTGCCAAGTCCTGCTGCTGGCACGATTGCGGTAGAGAAGGGCGTCGACGAGCTGCTCATAGCTGAGCAGACTATCCGTCACCGTGGGGGTGAATTCGTGACACCGTCCTTGCAAGGCCCTACCAAGCAGGACTGGCGGACACGCGTGGTTGCCGCGAGGAAGTCGGTGTCGGCGGAGCTCCGGCATCGGGAGGCGCAAGCGCTTGCGACTTGTGCCGGGCTGCTGGCCTGGCCAGCGGCCACGGTGTGCGCTTACGTACCGGTCGGGCATGAGCCCGGGTCGCTGGCACTGCTGGACGAGCTGCGCCAGGCTGGTCGGAGGGTGCTGCTGCCGATCGTGACCGACTCTCCGCTCCTGGACTGGGGAGTGTATTTCGGCGCGGGCAGTTTGGTGCCCGGCCGGCACGGGCTGCGTGAACCGAGCGGGCTCCGGCTCGGGCCCGCAACCGTCACGAAGGTGGATGCGGCACTGGTTCCCGCACTCGCCGTCGATCGTCGGGGAGTGCGGTTGGGGCGGGGTGCGGGGCACTACGACCGGGCGCTGGCCCACGTCGGTGGCGTCCCTCTCATCGCCGTTGTCCGGGACCAGGAACTGGTCGATGAACTGCCGGAGGAACCGCACGACGTCAGGATGACGGCGGTGCTGACCCCCGGTGCCGGCCTGGTCGAGCTGTGAGGACGCGCGAGGTTTGCGCTGTCGACAGCCGGTGGAGCATCATGTGCTTAGCACTCTCGACCGGAGAGTGCTAAGCACATGCCGCTTGCGGAGGAACCGTGCCGACCTACCAATACGCCTGCACTGCGTGCGGCCACCGTCTCGAGGCGGTCCAGTCGTTCACCGACAGTGCGCTGACCGAGTGCCCGGACTGCAACGGAAGGTTGCGCAAGCTGTTCGGTTCGGTTGGTGTGGTGTTCAAGGGCAGCGGCTTCTACCGCACGGACAGCCGGGAGACCAAGGCGTCGTCGGGTGAGACCAAGTCGGAGTCGGGGGCCGCGTCCAACGGGACGAAGTCGGAGTCGGGGACCAGCACGAAGTCGGAGTCCAAGTCGAGCGACTCGGCGAAGACGACGTCGTCAACGAGCTCCACTGGTGGCAGCGGCTCGTCGACGACCTCGTCGACCGCTGCCGTGTCCTGACGCCATCCACGCGGTTGTCCACAGCACCGGCCCGTTGTCCACAGGGCAAGGCAGGGTGCTGTCCGCCGACCTCCGCCTCTCCTAACGTCTGATGCCAAGGCATCTGACAGGGGGCGTGATGGGCGGCACCGGGCTTATCAGACTCGGCAGGTTGTTGAGCACCCCGGGCTGGCCCCGGACAGCTCTGTTGCGTCGGCTGACCGCCGGCCTGCTGGTCGTGGCCGCGGTGGTCCTCGCGGTGGCCTCGATTCACCGCGAACGGGACCGGACCGTGTCGGTACTGGTGACAGCGCGGGATGTGGCCGCTGGGGCAACGCTGGTAACGGACGACGTTCGAGTGGCTGAGCTCGCGGTGAGTTCGGTTCCTACCGGTGCGCTGCACGAACGGGAGGCGGTCCTCGGCCGAGTGCTGACCGGCGCGGCGAGAGCGGGAGAACCGATCACCGATGTCCGGCTCGTCGGTGCCGAGAACACCCGGCTGAGCACCGGCGCCCCCAACTCGTCGGCGGTGCCGGTGCGACTGTCCGACCCTTCCGTTGCCGACCTGCTCCGGCCGGGATGCCGCGCCGACGTGATTGGCCTCGACACTCGTGGCGACGTTGCCGCGATGCTGGCCGCGGACGCTGTGGTGATCACCGTTCGCCCTCCGGTGTCGTCCACCGACAAGGGCCGGCTCGTCGTGGTGGCGCTACCGAGGGAGACCGCGACCAAGGTAGCCGCGGCGTCACTCTCACAGCCCGTGACCGTTACCCTGCGCTAATCCCGGGGATGATCGGAATCCCTGGGGGGATGGCACCCGCACCTGGTCAAGCCGGCAACACGGGACCGGCCGACCTGCCTACAGCGCGAGGAGTATGCATGCTCAGGGGATTCCGCGACTTCGTGTTCCGCGGCAACATCGTCGACCTCGCTGTCGCCGTTGTGATCGGTACCGCTTTCACGGCACTGGTCACGGCACTTGGCGACGCGTTCATCAACCCTCTGGTGAAGGCCCTCACGGGCGGCAACGTCGGCGGGTCCTTCACCGTCGCCGGTGTCACCTTCGACTACGGACTCCTCATCACCGCCGTGATCAACTTCGTGATCGTGGCCGCGGTGGTCTATTTCCTAGTCCTGGTTCCGGTGCGCAAGTTCGCCGGTCGACTCGCCAAGCCGACCGAGGGCGCCTCCGCCGCCCCGACCGACGTCGAGCTGCTCACCGAGATCCGAGACCTGCTCGTGGCCATCCGGGACCGGCCACAGTCGTGAGGCATCACTCCCGGTCCTCGTGGTGCGGCGGCCGGTTCTCCCGGTACCACTCCTCCGCGTTGGAGCCGGAATCGTCCGGTTCCCGCTCATCTCTGGTGGTGTCCGGCAGCACCTGGCCGAACACGTCCGTCGATGTGAGTTGACCGCGGGGTCGCTTGTTCCGTGGGCGGGTCACGGTTGCATCGTCCACCATGGGAAGGGCCCGGCGTCAGCCCACTCCAGAAGGAGGAATGAGATGAGTTTCCTTGACAAGGCCAAGGAGCTCGCCACCGATCTCGCCGAGAAGGCCGGTCCGCTCAAGGACAAGGCTGCCGAGGTGGCCGGTGAGCTGGCCGAGAAGGCGGGTCCGCTCAAGGACAAGGCCATGCCCTACGTCGAACAGGCTGGCGAGGCCGCCGCGAAGGGCATGGACACCGCCGTGTCGAAGTTGAACGAGATGACCGGCGGCAAGTTCAGTGACGGAGTGCACACCGTGAGCGAGAAGGTGGAAAACCTGCTCAACCGCGACAAGAAGTGAGTCCGGTTCGTGGTGTCGGATTCCCGCGGCACGGGGATCCGACACCACACCACTAAGGAGTACGTGCTCCGGCGACGCTACGCATCCTCAAGGCCGGACAGTTCCTCGATCACGTACGGCACCAGGGCGGACAGCGTCGCCATCCCGTCCCGCACGGCCCCGCGAGAGCCGGCGAGGTTGACCACCAGGGTGCTGCCGGACACGCCGACCAGCCCTCGGGAGATACCGGCGTCGACAGCGCCGGCGGCGAGGCCGGACGCCCTCAGCGCTTCGGCGATGCCCGGGATCGGGCGGTCGAGCACGCCCAGGGTCGCGTCCGGAGTCACATCACGCGGCGAGACCCCCGTGCCACCCACCGTCACGACCAGGTCCACACCGCCGATCACGGCCGTGTTCAGCGCGTTGCGAATCGCCACGCTCTCCCCGGACACGGCCACCACGCCGTCGACGATGAACCCGGCTTCCTCCAGCAGCTCCGTGACGAGCGGACCTGACTTGTCCTCATGCTCACCGTGCATGATCCGGTCGTCCACGATGACGACGAGGGCGCGGCCGAGTCGCTGCGTGCTGAGTTCCATGGAACCAACCTAGTGCGATACCCGAGCACGGTGTCGATGGGAGGTCCGATCGGAGTCCGACGGTTTGGCGACGTGTCGCGCGGCCGCGTCCGCCGGCCCGTTACGGTCTTCACCGTGCGAGTCCTCATCACGGGAGGAGCCGGGTTCATCGGCTCCCACATCGCCGACGAGCTGGCCGAACGCGGCCACCAAGTGGTGATCATGGACGCCCTGCTGCCCAAGGCTCACGGTTCGGTGACGCCGCCGAGCTGGTGCGAGCGGCACGAGTTCGTCGCCGGCGATGTGCGTGACGCCGACCAGGTGGGCCGCGTGCTCGACGGGGTCGATGTGGTGTGTCACCAAGCCGCCGTCGTCGGGCACGGAGTGGATCCTTCGGACGCACCGGAGTACGCCTCTCACAACGACTACGGCACCGCCGTACTCCTGGCCGCCATGCATGCGGCTGGGCTCAGCCGACTCGTGTTGGCATCGTCGATGGTTGTCTACGGTGAAGGCCGATATGCCTGCCCGACGCACGACGTGGTCAGGCCGATGCCACGACAACAGTCTGATGTGGACAAAGGCGAGTACGACCCCCGTTGCCCAGAGTGCGGAACCACGCTCGCCTGGCGGCTGGTCCCCGAGGATGCCCCGCTGGAGCCGCGCAGCACGTACGCGGCCACGAAGCTGGCGCAGGAGCACCTCGCCGCCGCATGGGCGCGCCAGACGGGTGGTGACGTTTGGGCACTTCGGTACCACAACGTCTATGGCGCCAGGATGCCGCAGAACACACCGTACGCAGGAGTGGCGTCACTGTTCCGGTCCGCGCTGCGGCGCGGCGAGGAGCCCACCGTGCTGGAGGACGGGCGCCAACAGCGCGATTTCGTCCATGTGACCGATGTGGCAAGGATCAACGCATTGGCCGTCGAACGGCCGGGGGTCCCAGGAAGCCTGGAGGCGTTGAACGTCTGCTCCGGCGATCCGCACACCGTCGGCGAACTCGCGGCCGAACTGGCACGCGCCTGTGCCGGCCCCGCTCCCCGCGTCGTTGGCGGCGCGAGGCCGGGTGACGTGCGGCATGTCGTCGCCGATCCGGCCAAGGCCGCCGCGATGCTGGGGTTCCGGGCACAGGTCGGATTCGCCGACGGAATAGCCTCCTTCGCCAGCGCTCAACTGCGCGAGCCGGCAAGGCTCTGACCGCGGGCCGCGGATCAGGACACGGGCATGGGAAGTCTCACCTCGAACCGGCATCCCGGCCCATGGTTGCGGGCGGCGATCTGGCCGTGGTGCGCCTCGACAAGCCCCCGGGCGATCGCCAGCCCGAGGCCGGCACCGACGGGCTGAACAGGTCCGCCCGTCGGCGTCCGTGCCGGGCCGCCCCGAAAGGCCGTGTCGAACACTCGACCGAGCTCGTCCGCCGGGATCCCCCCGCAGGCATCGTCGACCCGCAGCAATGCGTGGTCGCCGTCGACACCGACCTGGACAGCCACCGTGCCATCCGGTGGGGTGTGCCGGATCGCGTCGGACAGCAGGTTGCGGACAACCCTCGCCAGCTCAGGATCGCTGCCGAGCACGGTCGGCCAGGTCTCAGCTTTGGCGAGCAACCGGACTCCTTTACTGGTCGCCATCGGGCTCTCCGCCGCCACAGCCTCGCTCACCACGTCACGCAACGGCACCACCGACATGGTCAGCCGCATCGCGCCCGCGGTAATCCTGGACAGCTCGAACAGGTCGTCGACCATGCCGGACAGGCGCTGCGTCTCAGCCCCGATCTTGGCCGCGTACGTGCTCATGTCCCGCGGCTCGGCGACCACACCGTCGACAAGGGCCTCGGCCATGGCTCGAATGCCGGCGAGCGGAGTGCGCAGGTCGTGACTGATCCACGCCACCAGCTCGCGCCGGGATGCCTCGGCCGCCCGTTCCCGTGCGATGGCCTCCTGCTCCCATATCGCCCTGCGGGCGATGCCTCGACCAAGCGTGACAGCAGAGGGAACCGTGACGATGGCGACCCAGACGAACACCAGCAGCATGATGTTCACCATGGTGTTGAACATGAATCCGCACACGCCGATAACACCTACGGCGGTCGCCGTCAGCGGGACCAGCACCAGCACGGTCAACGACACCGCCAGCGACCTGGCCCGCAACCACCGCAGAAGCACGGTGCCCATCAGCACGACCGGTGCCGTCAAACCGAGGGCATACGGAGCGATGTGAATGAGGTAAGCCAGCATCGGGAGCTCACTCCGCTCTGTCGTACCGGTAGCCGACGCCCCACACGGTGACGATCCTCGTCGGGCGGGCCGGATCAACCTCGATCTTTTCCCTCAGACGCCGCACATGGACGGTCACAGTGGACTGGTCACCGAAGTTCCAGCCCCATACGCGTTCGAGCAACTGTGAGCGCGTGAATACCTTGCCCCGGTTGTGAACCAGAAACACAAGAAGATCAAACTCTCTGATGGTGAGAGGAAGCAGGGTGTCGCCGAGGAATACCTGACGGCCGGTGAGACCCAGTCGAAGATCACCGTCGAGGAGTTCGCCGCTGGACAACGCCGACGGCGAGTTACCGGCTCGCCGCAGGACCGAGGTGACTCTGAGTGCCAGTTCCCTGGGGCTGAACGGTTTGGTGACGTAGTCGTCCGCGCCGAGCTGTAGTCCGGTGATCCTGTCCTCCTCCTCCCCAAGGGCGGTCAGCATGATGATCGGCACCTCGTACCGTTGACGCAGCTGACGGCACACCTCGAGTCCGTCGATACCGGGCAGCATCAAGTCGAGCACCACCAGACCCGGTGACCACTCTGCCGCCGACGCCAACGCCGCCTCACCGTCTCCAACACTGATCACCTCGAACCCGGCCCGCTCGAGGTAGCGGCGCACGACATCCCGCACAGTCTCGTCGTCGTCGACCACAAGCACGCGTGTGGCCATGTTCGTCACCAACTCGTCAACAGAACATGGTTGACCAGGAGTGCGGTCAGCGCCTGGACGGCAAGCCACCAGCGGCGCGTCGACACCGGCAGCAGCGCCGAAGCTGACACCAGCCACACCGTGAACGGCAGCCAGATCCGCTCAACCTCCGCCTTGCTCAGCCCGGTGAGGTCCGCGACGCAGACCGCGAGCAGCGCCGTTCCGGCCAGCAGGGTGACCGGCAGTGCGGCCCTGGACAGCCTGGTCAACCCGGCCACCGTCGCCGGCCCGACGGCCAGCACCAGCGCGGCCAGATTCCCCCACACCCAGTAGCTGAACGGCCGTGAGGACGCGATGCCCTGGTAGTAGCGTTCGACGACGAGGTGGTATCCGTCGAACCACCAGAAACCGGCGATGGTGAAGGCACTGACCACCGCGGCGGCGCCGACCGCGGCCACGATCAGGGCGGCCCATCGGCGGCTCGCCACCGCGGCCGCCAACGCCACCACGCCGACGAGGACCAATCCATAATTCAAGTAGGCGCCGAAGGCGAGCAGCGCTCCAGCCGCCAACCAGGCCAGCCAATGCCGTGTCAACAGCAACGCGACGCCGACGGCGGTCACGCCGGCGAACAAGCCGTCAGCGGAAACCCCTACCCAGACGGCACCTGGCATCAGGACCAGGAATGGCATCGCCTGCCGAGCGAGTGTTTCCGATCCGAGGGACCGGATAGCGCTCGGCACGGCGACGGCCGCGAGGCTGCCCACGACCATGCAGGCGACGCCGGCCCATGCGCCACCCCCGAGCCCGATCCGGTCGAGCCAGACGAACAACAAGAGGGCGCCCGGGGGGTGACCCGCGACATGCACGGTCCACGAATCCGGCTGAAAGTCGACAATGCGCGAGCTGAACGTCCTCAGCATCACCCCGATGTCGGTGATGCCGCCCACCTCGTGCAGGTACTCGTCACCGGTGGTCAAGCGGGATGCGATGCCACGCTGCCAGCCGTCCACGAGAGCCAGGGAGAACGTCCACGCCAACGCCGCCGCATAGGCCAACCCGAGTGCTCTGCGCCAGCCGAGCCGAGTGGCAAGCCCCGGGCCGAATGTGACGACAAACACAGCGGTGGCCACGGCCAGGGGGGTTCCCGGCCCCCAGTGCGGCATCCATGCCGCGAACAGCGGCGGCGCCGCGGCAAAGAGATTTTCAGTGTGCGCGCCCACTACCGCGGCAGCGGCGACCAGGAGCAGTGACGCACCGCCCGCGATGAGATCCAGGCGCAATCCGGTGCGTTGTGGCACCCCAGGACAATACGACAGTTCGGGCGCGGACACCGGCATCCGGCAGTGTTTTGTAACAACTCGTCCGATGTCATTGTTCGGTAATCGGAGCTGTGCGTTGCCAATTTCCGTCGTTGACCTAGATTGGCGGGGTGCATGAAGTCGATGTCGTGTTGCCGTGCCTCGACGAGGCAGCGGCGTTGCCGGGTGTGATCGGTGCGTTGCCCCCGGGATACCGGGCGATCGTTGTCGACAACGGTTCACGGGATGGGTCCCCCGAGGTGGCGGCCAGCTTGGGCGCCACGGTCGTACACGAGTCGCGAAGGGGCTACGGAGCTGCTGTCCACACAGGACTGGAAAATGCCAAGTCCGACGTGGTGTGCTTCATGGATGCCGACGGATCGCTCGATCCGGGCGAACTGCCGCGGCTGATCACCCCCATACTCGCTGGAAAGGCGGAGTTGTCCGTCGGTAGGCGGGTTCCGGTCACAAGGGACAGCTGGCCCTGGCATGCGCGTGCCGGCAATGCGGTGTTGGCCCGTCTGCTGCGCAAGAGGGGCCTGGCGGTCAGGGACATCGCGCCGATCCGTGCGGTGCGGCGCGAGGATCTTCTCGCGTTGGGCGTCACCGATCGAGCATTCGGTTACCCACTCGAACTGCTCATTCGCGCGGCAGAGGCGGGCTGGCGAGTGCTGGAAACCGATGTCGCGTACCGTCCCCGCACGGCGGGCACCAAGTCCAAAGTGTCCGGTTCGGTGCGTGGCACACTGCGTGCCGTCCATGACATGGCGGGAGTGCTCCGGTGAGCGGCGCCCCGGCAACGACTCGTGAGGGCGCCGCATGAGCGTCAGATGCTGTCTGCTTGTCGTGGCCAAGGCTCCAGTGGCTGGCTCGGCCAAGACCAGGCTGTGTCCGCCGGCATCGCCGGAACAGGCCGCCGACATCGCCGCCGCGGCGCTGCTGGACACCCTCGAGGCCGCGGCGTGTGTGCCCAACACCGTCGCGGTCGTCGCCATGACCGGTGAGCTGGCCGCGGCACAGCGGTCCGCTGATCTGGCACGGGCTCTGCGCTCCTTCACGGCCATCGAGCAGCGAGGCGACGCCTTCGCCGAACGGTTGGCCACGGCACATGCCGACGTCGCCAGTCTGTATCCGGGACTACCCGTCGTGCAGATCGGAATGGACACCCCGCACGCCACCACTCAGTTACTGGACAGCACCATCGTCAGGCTGCTGCGCCGAGACGTCGACGCGGTTCTCGGGCTGGCCGAGGATGGTGGCTGGTGGGCGCTGGGCCTCAAGGATCCATTACGGGCCGACGTTCTGTGCGGAATACCGATGTCACGGTCGGACACAGGTCGACGAACCCTTGACGCGCTGCACAACAGCGGGCTCCGGACCGGGACTCTTCCTGTTCTGTCCGATGTGGACACATGGGATGACGCGAACCGAGTCGCGGCGAGGGTTCCTTTCAGCAGGTTCGCTTCCGCGGTCGCCGATGTCAATCGCGTCGCGGACGGCGTGCGGTGACATCACCGGCCAGAGGCGCCGAGTTCGATCGCGGGCTGCTCGGTGAACACTGCTGGCTGGAGTCCGTTGACGGGGACCGGACCGTGTTGCCCGTAGGCCGGTGGCGGACCTCTCCAGACGCGGCGGACGAGCTGCTGCTGTCTTCATGTGTCGGTCCAACGCTTGACATTGGTTGCGGTCCGGGCCGATTGGTCGCCGCGCTGACCAGTCGCGGACTGATCGCGTTGGGTGTCGACATCTCGCCGGTCGCGGTGCGGCTGACCACAGCGCGCGGCGCATCCGCTGTCTGCCGTAGCGTCTTCGACCGGCTTCCCGGCGAGGGACGGTGGCGACACGTGTTGCTCGCCGACGGAAACATCGGAATCGGTGGAGATCCGGTCGCGCTGCTCAATCGGGTCGCTCAACTGTTATGCCCCGGTGGCAGTGCTCTGGTGGAGGTCGACCCGCCCCATCGGGGCTCGGGCTCCCGTCGGGTCCGACTCTCAACCCTCAGGAGCACAGGGAATTGGTTCGACTGGGCTTGGGTTGGATCCGACAAGATCAACGCCGCGGCGCGCCGGGCCGGCATGCGCAGTCGATGGCTGACCGAGCGACACGGGCGCTGGTTCACGGAACTGGAACGGTGGTGACAGGACACCGTGGCCGCCTTCGGTGAGTGAAACCCGAAGGCGGCCACGGATTCAGTTCTGTACGTCGACCGGGGAGCCCGTCAACGTCGCCTGGACGGTCCTGCCACCGGTAAGGGTCAGCGTGACCTTGTCTCCCGGTGTGTGCGCGTGCACCGCCGCGACAAGTGCGTCCGGACTGGTGATCAGACGGTCATCGAGCTTGGTGATGACGTCACCAGCCTTGAGCCCGGCCTGTTCGGCTGGACTGCCCGCGTTGACACTCACGATCGTGGCACCGGTTGGGTCATTGCTGGCCTGGACGTTCACCCCGAGCAGTGTCTGGGTGGCCTTGCCGGTCTGCTGGATCTGTTGTGCGACGCGTTTGGCTTGGTCGATGGGGATCGCGAACCCGATGCCGACCGAGCCACCCTGGCTCTGCGCCGAGGCGTTCGGGCTGGAGATCGCGGAGTTGATCCCGATCACCTGCCCTTGCATGTTCACCAGCGGCCCGCCGGAGTTACCCGGGTTGATCGAGGCGTCGGTCTGGATGGCGTCAAGCACGGTGGCCTGCGTGCCCTGTCCCTGGTCCTGGTTCTGGCCGAGGCCATCGCGGCCCCGCGGACTGGTCTGCTCGGGGCCGACATTCACGGGCCGGTGCAGTGAACTGACGATCCCGGTGGTCACCGTGCCGGCGAGGTCGAACGGGGAACCAATCGCCACCACCTGCTGTCCGATCATCAGGTCGTCGGAACGGCCCAACTCGGCGGTTGTCAGCCCGGACACGTTGCGCGCCTTGATCACGGCTATGTCGGATGTCGGGTCACGGCCGACGATACCGGCGTCGGCCCGCCGCCCGTCGGCGAAGTCGACCTCGATCTGACCCCCACCGATGGCCGAGGCCACGACATGGTTGTTGGTGACGATCGTGCCGTCACTACTGACGACGATTCCGGATCCCTCTCCCTCCCTTGTCTTGATCTCGACAACGGTCGGAAGTACCTTGTTCGCCACGTCCGTGACCGAACCGGCCGGCGCGTTACCCACCGTCTTGGCGGGAGCGGGCGAGCTCAATCAC
>Ga0213875_10002240_pt1 | contig 11732 bp, 12 predicted proteins | sample BarmaccomBMRX_R8_FD_160105 | JGI IMG/M metagenome (GOLD analysis project Ga0213875, IMG submission 160105) | Root-associated microbial communities from Barbacenia macrantha in rupestrian grasslands, the National Park of Serra do Cipo, Brazil - RX_R8 | ecosystem: Host-associated > Plants > Roots... | reverse complement strand
TACCTGGCCACAGCGCCGCAAGACTGAACAGGTATTTCAGCGTATCGAAGAGTAGAACGAGATTGTTGTTTCCGACGGCCTCGGCTACGCCGGAAAACGCTCCTAAGACGACGCCGATGACCAAAACGGGCAGGAAGAAACGCACCCAATAATCAAACCGGCTCGCCCGCCCATAGGGCGAGAAATAGAACACCCAAAACGCTTGCCCGGCTGGTTGCGGGCGATACTCCGGTTCTAGAGCGTAAATCTGCGCTGCGTGTGCCCCATCGGGAAGGAAATCGACGATTGAACCGGTACGTGGCGGGGGCTCACCGCCGCGCCAGTCTAGCTGAGTGAAATCATAGCGGCGTCCGTCATCGCCTGTGAGTGCGCCGGAACGGCTGATCGGGTCGAACCCGATAACGCGGCCTCTCAACGCCGCCGACTACCAAAGCCACGAGGTGGGATTGTCGTAGGGCAGACCGGCCGAAGCGGTCTTGAGCCCCTTGGCGCAGCGTACGATCCACCACACCAGCGAGAACAGCGCGACCGCAAAGCCGATCATCACGAATGTCGTGGCTGCCGCGACCAGGCCATAAAGCATCCCAATCCAGAAGGTGCGTATCTGAACCTGGTAGTGGGTCTGTACCCAGAACGGCGCGCTGGATCGGTTCACATAGGCAATGATCACGCCGACGATCGGCGTGATGCCCACGACAAGCCCAACGAGGTAGAGGATATAAACAACCTTGGCGGTACTTGCATGCGCCGGGTCGCTGCTATCGACTATAGCGTAGGGTTGGCTCATCAACATCCCGCCTGAGCAGTTTCAGCGAGTAACATCGCCGTCGTCAGCCGCCAAGGTAGCGTGTGATCAGCTTATGAGCAATTATGGACCGTACCGACAAAACCTAACGTTTCGTTAGTACGGTCCGGTTAGCTGCCGGGATCAGGCGGCCTTCTTGCGGTTAGCGTCAAGCCGCGCATCGACTTGTGCAACCGTTGCGTCGACCACCGGGTTCTTCATGCCGAATTGTGCCGCGATCAACTGAACCAGCCGATCCGTCCGCTCAATATTCGGCACACCGTTGTTGAGCGCCCGCGCTGCCGATGAAGGCCGGACCAGATCGTTGGCAGCGGCTGCATACTTCTCGAATGGAACAAGGTCCTTCGAGGATGCACCGAGCTTCTCGCACACCTCGGACACGAAATTGTAGACCGAGCGCGACTTTTCGATATCGCCGTGCACCGCGTCCTTGATGTCGATCGCGCCATCCGCCGTAACGCAGCGGTAATTGCCGGTGAGCAGCATCGCCCATTTGGCGAGCGGCACGAAGATCGAGTCATGCACTCGCAACTTCACCGGCAGTTCAACCTCGCCGTCACCAGGGTTATAGCGGGCCCCGTCGATATCCTTTTCGATCTGACGCAGGATGCCGGTCGATTCATCGGAGTCAAACCGCGCGACCTTGAAGTTCGTCGGCAACGTGACCTGCAGGAAATTGATCTTCTCGCCCGGCGGGCGGATCGCCTGCGGGTCCGGGCTGCACAGGGTCAGTCGGCCCGGTTCGAAATTGTCCCATACGCTGGCGTCGGTAAAGGCCGGCTTCAACGAGTCGCCATTGAGCCCCGGGATACGGCGCAGATAGGGCAAGGGCGGCATGTTCATGATCGACATGGTCGGCACCTTGCTGACCGCCACCGCGTCGAGCAGTTCGCGCACCCCCGGCGAGCGATATTGCGGCTCCTGCATCGCCAGAGCCACCAGATCGAAATCGCTCGGCTTTACATCGGCTGGTCCGGCCGCCCGCAACTTGCCCGGCAGCTTGCGCGAGTCGAGCAGAACCTGTTCCTTGCGGCCGCGCACCGGCAGTCGCACCTGCGCCCCCTCGCTGTTGAACGCCTCGACCTCGGCGGGCAGGCAAACCATCGTGATCTTATGGCCGCCAAACAGCATCTTGGTCGCCAGCAGCGAGCCGTAGGAGGCTCCCAAAATCAGAATATTGTACGCAGGCATGCGGCTCTCCTCCGGCTGAGCATTTGCCGGCACAATATCCGATCAGCCGCCTTCCGCAAGGATGGCGGCCAATCCGTCGCGGTAGCTCCGATAACGCAGAACATGCCCCAACTCGCGCTTTATCAGTGCGTTCGAGACGCGCTTGTTATCGTCGTAGAAGCTGCGCGCCATTGGTGACAACTCGGTCACCGCAAACGGCATCAGCGGTGGCGGCGCTATCCCGAGCAATGCCGCCGCGTGTTCCACAACCGACGCCGGCGGCGCCGGGTCGTCGTCGCACACGTTATAGATCGCGCCCGGTCTCGGCCGTTTGATCGACGCCGCCAATGTGCTCGCCAGGTCCTCGACATGGATGCGCGAAAACACCTGCCCCGGCTTGTCGATGCGCTTTGCGGTCCCGGCGCGCAGCGCATCAAAGCTGCTGCGACCCGCCCCGTAGATAGCGGCGAGGCGAAATACATGCACCGGCACCGCGGCATTCCTCCACAGATCGAGCCAGCCCGTCTCGGCCGCAACCCGCCGGCGTCCGCGTTCGCCGCTCGGCCGCAACGCATCGCTCTCGTCGACCCAGCCGCCGTCGCGATTGCCATACACACCGGTAGTTGACAGATATCCCAGCCAGCGCAGACCCGGCAGAGCAGCGATGTCAGCGCCATGACTATCGAGCACCGGGTCACCGGCGGTGTCCGGTGGCACAGACACGAGAATATGGGTGATGCTGGAAAAGGCGACCGCCGGAAGAGGATGGTCGCGATCAAAGCGCAGAGCGGCACCCGGCGAGCGCGAAGTACCGTCGATCCGCCAGCCCTCGCCCACGAGCCGGCGTGCCAGGGCGCTCGCCGAATAGCCGAGACCGAAGCACAACAAATGACCACTCATTCTCGTTTCTCCGACCACCAGAACGCGCGATTGTATGACTCGCGCCTCGCAGCGAACCGAATGCGCAACACCACTCGGCGTGCGGACCTCGGCGGCATCGTAGCGCAGCATTGGCAGTTGCGCCTTGGCCCCGGTTTGCGGTTCATGTCGGTGCATGAGCCCCACCCGCCTCGCGCCGATCATCGTGCCCGTGTTTGCTCTGTTCGCCGCAGGCCTGCATGCGGCGGGCGCGACCGAGCAAAAGATGAATCTCGGCGACCCCTCACTTTGGCTGCCGCCAGTGCAACAGCAGCAAACTCTACTGCCGCCGCGCGCACCAGAACCACGCGACGCCGACGCCGCGACCTACGATCGCTGTCTCGGCCTGGCCAAGACGGACCCGACCGCGGCGCATAATCTGGCGGAGAGCTGGGTAATCCACGGCGGCGCCCACCCCGCCGAACACTGTCTGGCGGTCTCGCTGATCGGCCTGAAGCAGTACAAGGAGGGCGCCGCCCGGCTCGAGAAATTGCAGCAGGCGATGATCCACGCGCCGGCGACGCTGCGTGCGGACGTGCTCGATCAAGCCGCGCAGGCCTGGCTGCTGGCCGGCGATCCCGGCAGGGCCTACACGGCGGACGGGCAGGCCTTGGCGCTCCGCCCAAACGATAACGACCTCCTGGTCGATCGCGCGGAAGCGGCCGGCGCGGCCGGCTGGTATGACAAAGCGATCGTCGATCTCGACAAGGCGCTGAAGGCCGCTCCGACGCGCGTCGATGCGCTGATCTTCCGGGCATCGGCGCATCGTGCACTCGGCCGTCTCGACCCCGCCTTTATCGACATCAACAAAGCGCTCGATAAGTCGCCCGATTCGGTGCCCGCGTTGCTCGAACGCGGCTATATCAATGCAATGCGTGGCGACGCGACCGCTGCCCGCCGGGATTGGCAGCGTGTCGCGGCGCTTGACCCGAATGGCGGCGACGGCGACGCCGCCAAGAACAACATTGCCCGTCTGGAAGCCGCTGCGAAGAATGACCCGGATGCTGCGGCGGTCAGGACCGCACCGGCGGCGGACAAGCCGAAGCCGGATAAGGCAAAGTAGCTGCACATTGGACGCTTGGGCGTGGCGGCTTGGCTCAGTCGGCGGCCGGAATCGACTTGCCCGCTACAGGGGCAAGACGGCTAAGCTTGCCAAAGAAGAAAGCAGGCGGCGCCATGCAATTTGATGCGGAATACGATTTTGTGATTGTCGGCGCCGGCTCGGCCGGCTGCGTCCTGGCCAACCGGCTATCGGCCGAGCCCGGCACCAGCATCGTCGTGCTGGAAGCCGGCGGTAAGGACACCAACCCCTGGATACACATCCCGGCCGGCTTCTATAAAAACATCTACCACCCGGTCATCACCTGGCAGTTCGAGACCGAGCCGGTGCCGGGGCTCGACGGACGCCGTGTGTCGTGGCCGCGCGGCAAGGTGCTCGGCGGTTCCAGCTCGATCAACGGCCTGATCTACATCCGCGGCCAGCGCCAGGATTTCGATTACTGGCGCCAGCTAGGCTGCGTCGGCTGGTCGTATGACGACGTGCTGCCGTATTTCCGCCGCGCCGAGGGCCAGGAGCGCGGCGCCGACGAATATCACGGCGCTGAAGGGCCGCTCAGCATCTCCAATCTGCGTTCGCGTCACGAACTGCACGATGCCTTTATAGCCGCGGCTCAAGAAGCCGGCTTCCCGCTGAACCCCGACTTCAACGGCGTCGAGCAGGAAGGCGTCGGCGCGTACCAGATCACGGTGCGCGGCATGCGCCGCTGCAGCGCCGCCGTCGCCTATCTCAAGCCGGCGATGAAACGGCCCAATCTCAAGGTCGAAATCCACGCTTTCGCCAACCGGGTTATCCTTGATGGCAAGCGTGCTGTCGGCGTCGAGTTCTCGCAAAATGGCGCGGTGCGGCGGGTGCGGGCGCGCCGCGAGGTATTGTTGGCTGGCGGGTCGCTGCTGTCGCCGCAACTGCTGCAATTGTCGGGCATTGGGCCGGCCGAGTTGCTGCGCCAGTTCGGCATCGAGGTGGCGCATGAACTGCCGGGGGTCGGCGATAATCTGCAGGACCATCTCGGCTGCCGCATCTCGGTCAAGGTGCGCAACGCCAACACGCTGAACGAGATTTCGCGCAGCTGGGTCAAGCAGGTGCAGACCGGCCTCGAATATATGTTCACGCGGCGCGGCGCGTTGATGATGGGGGCGGCGCCGATCGGCCTGTTCGCCCGGACGCGCGAGGGGCTGATGTCGCCCGATGTGCAATACCAGTTCCTCGCCGGCAGCTTCGACAAGCCGGGCGAGCCGATGCACCCCTTCCCCGGCTGTTCGCTGGTGGCGATCCCCTGCCGGCCGGAAAGCCGCGGCTGGCTGCGCATCAAATCGCCCGACCCGCGCGTGCCGGCGGCGATGCAGCCGAACTATCTCGCCACCCGTGGCGATCAGGAGACGATGATCGCGGCGCTCAAAATCTCCCGCCGCATCTACGACACGCCGGCGATGCGGGCGCATGTGACCGAGGAGTTCTGGCCCGGCCCGCAGGCCGACACCGACGCCGCCCTGCTCGACCACGCCAAGCGCACCGGCAGCACCACCTTCCACCAGACCAGCACCTGCATGATGGGAACGCAGCCGCATTGCGTCGTCGATAACGAATTGCGGGTGCACGGGATGGAGGGGCTGCGTGTCATCGACGCCTCGGTGATGCCCGCCGTCATCTCCGGCAACACCAACGCCGCTACCATCATGATCGCGGAGAAAGCGTCGGACATCATCCGCGCCGGCCTGCACGCGGGGGCGACGGCGCGGGCGGCGTGAACGGCTTGATAACTGTCGCCTAGGGGCTACATTGCGACATGCTTGACGTTCGCCAGACGCCGGAGTTCGAACGGTGGGTGAATGGGCTGAAGGATACCCAGGCACAAGGTCGCGTTCTAATTCGGGTGCGCCGGTTGGCACTCGGTAATCCCGGCGACGTAAAGCCGGTCGGCGGTGGCATCAGTGAGCTCCGCATCGATTACGGCCCAGGTTATCGCGTGTACTTCACACAACGCGGAACAACCCTGATCTTGTTGTTGTGTGGAGGAGATAAAAAATCGCAAGCACGCGACATCCAGAAAGCGGCCCAACTCGCAGAGAGTCTGAAATGAGCATTGAGACCGAAACAAAGCCGTTTGATGAATTGGACTATTTGAAATCCGAAGAAGACATTACCGCCTACATGAGTGAAGCGCTCGCAACCAACGAGCCAGCCTTGATTGCATACGCTTTGGGGGTTGTCGCGCGCGCGCGCGGAATGAGCAGAGTCGCGCGCGACACTGGGTTGTCGCGCGAAACCCTTCATCGAGCACTCAGCGCAGACGGAAACCCGGAACTCGCCACGGTCTTGCGTATTGTCGCTGCGCTGGGGCTTCGCCTGACAGCTGAAAGCGTGTCGAAGGCCGCTTAGTCGCGGTGCAGTGGCTGAACGTGTGGCCGCTTCGATGGCACCAGAGTTGACCGGGAATGAGCGGCTCAAAGCGGACCCGCGCTCCGTCGCTGAGCTGATCGACTTAGCCCTGACTAGGAACGATGAGTCCCACGATGGCTGGCTAGCGGTTTCAGTGCTTCATGCCCGAGGCACACGGGAGGTGCTGGATGCTGCCCTTGAGCTATGTCGTTCGCCCGACGCGGGCCGGCGGGCATGTGGTGCCCTGATCCTCGGTCAACTCGGTGTGCCTGATCGTCCGTTCTCCGAAATAAGCTGCGACGCGCTGCTCGATCTGATCAGGCATGATGAAGATGAGGGTGTCCTCGCGGACGCAATCTTTGCCCTGGGCCATCTTGGGAACCCGCGTGCCGAACCGGACCTCATCAACCTGACGCATCATCCGGCTGAAAGCGTACGGTATGGCGTCGCGTTCGCACTCAACCGCGCAACAACGGCTGCAGGAGTCGCGGCGTTGTTGGAGCTAATGGATAACTCAGGTGTGATGGCCCGCGATTGGGCCACCACGGCCATCGCTCATAATGTCTTAATAGACGGGCTGGAAATCAGGAAGGCGTTGCTGCGGCGAGTTCGCGACGAGGACGAGATCGTTCGTGCGGAGGCCCTGCATGGTTTGGCGCGGCGAAAAGACGAACGGGTCGCACCCTTCCTTCGGGCAGAGCTTCAGGTTCCTGGTGAGCGGGTCCACCTATTTGCCGACGCCGCAATTACCTACTTGGGTATAGCAGACGAGCGGGACGTCTCTCGCGAAGACTTATTGTTAGCACTGACGCGATTATCGTCACCCTGAGCATCGTGCACGGTTTGGGTTGAGGCGATCTCGCGGCGTCGCCAAGATGCGCGCAAATGAGGAGGAGCGCCCTATGCCGGAAACGCCGCAATCACCGCTGGCGATCTATCAATCCCATCTCGACAAGGGCGAACTCGCCTACCAGTGGAGCCCCGAGGCCGGACGGGCGGTGTTCTATCCGCGTGTCGTGTGTCCCTATTCGGGCGGCACCAATCTCGAGTGGCGCATCGCCTCGGGCCTCGGCACCGTCTATGCGACGACGGTCACACACCCGTTCCAGTCCGGCGATCCCTACAACATCGTGCTTATCGACTGCGACGAGGGGTTCCGGATGATGAGCCGCGTCGAGGAGATCGACCCGATGGCGGTCGAGATTGGCATGCGGGTGAAGTTCCGCATCCATCCGGCCACCGATAAGCAGCCGGCCTACCCTGTTTTCACCCCGGTTGAGGGCTGAGCGATGAGCGGATTGAAACGCGGTGGTGCGGCTGTTGTCGGCGCGGCGGAGAGCGATATCGGCGTCGTCGCCGAGGGCTATAACGTTATCGACCTGATGGCGCAGGGCATCGCCCGTGCCGCCGAGGATGCCGGCATCAAACTGCGCGACATCGACGGCATCTTCTGCGCCACGACGCAGAGCCGGACCTCCGGTCTCAACCTCAGCGAATATCTCGGCATTTCGCCGAAGTACATCGACTCGACGATCATCGGCGGCTCGTCCTTCATGTTCCATGTCGGGCATGCGATGGCGGCGCTGCAGCTCGGCCTGTGCAACGTCGCGGCGATCGCCTATGGCAGCACTCAACGCAGCTTCGGGCGGCAGAACGCCTCGGTGCGCGAGGTCAACCCGTACGAGACGCCGTACCGTCCGTTCCTCCCCTCCTCGGCCTATGCGCTGGCCGCGTCACGACACATGCACCAATACGGCACGACGCGCGAGCAGATGGCCGCGGTCGCGGTGGCGGCGCGGCAATGGGCCCTGATGAACCCGGTCGCCTGGGAGAAAAAGCCGCTGACGATCGAAGAGGTGCTGAACGCGCGGATGATCAGCTACCCCTTCACGGTGCGCGACATCTGCCTCGTGACCGATGGCGGCGGCGCAATCATCATGACCACGCCGGAGCGGGCCAAGTCATTGAAGAAGCCGCCGATCTACGTGCTCGGTCAGGGCGAATACATCAGCCACGCCAACATCTCGAGCATGCCGGACCTGACCGTCACCGGCGCACTGCAATCGGGCAAGCAGGCCTATGCGATGGCGGGGCTCTCGGCCCGCAGCATCGATGTGCTGGAGCTGTATGACGCGTTCACGATCAACACGATTCTGTTCCTCGAAGATCTCGGCTTCTGCCCCAAGGGCGAAGGCGGCCGGTTTGTCGAGGGCGGCACGATCGCGCCGGGCGGCAAACTGCCGGTCAACACCAATGGCGGCGGCCTCTCCTACTGCCACCCCGGCATGTACGGCTTGTTCCTGCTGATCGAGGCGGTGCGCCAGCTCCGCGGCGAATGCGGCGAGCGCCAGGTCGAGGACGCCGAAACTGCCATCGCGCATGGCAATGGCGGCGTGTTGTCCTCGCAAAGCACGGTCATTCTGGGGACCGCGGCGACGGTTTAGGCGTCCATTCAGCGAGGCAAAATGAAAACCCGGGAGGCACAAGTCGGCAAAGCAACAATTCGGATGGCAGAAACAAAAACGGGGTTTGGAGGGATTGTTCTGTTGGAGGGCGTCAGCCCAGTTCGCCTACAGGACCAGCATTCAGAGCGGTTGTGGGAACGCCTTCATCAAGAAGCAGCGAGACTCAACCCAAATTTCGTCGGGTACGACGGTGCACGGACACGGTTTTTGCGTCTGTTCCCTGACGGATTTAGTTCAAAAAAATATCTAGGTCAGGGCAAGCTTGGGGAGCGCGACTATAAACTCAAGGCTAAACGCCAACTGGACGAATCGCTCCCGTTGAACAGAGCGCACGAAGCGAAAGGTGCTGGTGAAGTTGTATTAAAGGTTTTTCAGGCAACTAATCTTCTCTTTCCAAACGAAAAGATGCGGCTCGCCGAGGCATTGCGAGGTCCGCACGCGGACAGGTTTGTCCAAGGTGCAGCTGAGTTTGCGCTGGGCGACCGGACGCGCGGAATTGCCGCAATGGCACAAGCGCTTAGAGCTCACGGGGCTGATAAGTGGACAACCGTGACCTATCTCCCATTCCTCTGGCGGCCCGATGCGCACATGTTCTTAAAACCGGAGGTCACACGCAAGTTTGCGAGTTGCGTGGGGCACCGCTTTCAGCATCAATACTCCCCTGAACTAGATGAACGCGTCTATAGCGGTCTGCTCGACTTGGTCTCGGAAGCGAGAGCTAAATTGGAGGACCTAACGCCGCGTGACAACATCGATATCCAAAGTTTTATCTGGGTCGTCGGTGCCTATAGCATCAAAGACGAGCAAGCTCTGCTGGATGAGGCAACGAATATCTAGTCTAATGAAAGAGCCTCAGCAGCGCCGCGACGCCGCCGAGAATTGCAAGGGTTTGCAAACCAACAGCACCGAACATCCACTTCATCATTTCCGCCTTCACATCGGCGATGTGCGTACTCACCTCCGAGCGGAGTTCAGCAAGGCGCAGGTCCAGGTACTCGCGGGTCACGACCGTATCGACGATCGTGTCCGCGATGGCGCTCGCCATGTCCTGCGCCTGTCTCGGCGGAAAACCAGCCGCCTCGAAGCGCTGGGCGAGCCGCAATGTGTCAAAGGTCAGCGACGCCATACCCCGTAATCGCGCGTGAGCAGATCATCGTCAATCCCGTTCCGTCCTTAAGATTGGCGCTCCAACCCGGCTGCGCTACTGTCGCCGCCAGATTCGGGGAGAGGGCTATGGCTGAAGGCGAGTTGGTCAGCTTCGAGAAAGTCGAGGATATCGGTGTCATCACGGTCGATAATCCGCCGGTCAATGCGATGTCGCCAGGGGTGCCGGAAGGCATTGTGGCGGCGCTCGACAAGGGCAATGCCGATCTGGCGGTGAAGGCGATGGTGTTGATCGGGGCGGGCCGGAGCTTTATCGCGGGCGCCGATATCCGCCAGTTCGGCAAGGGGCCGCCACGCCCGGCGCCGGCGCGCCGCCATTACGATGTGATGGATCAGAGCCCGAAGCCGGTGGTCGCCGCGATCCACGGCTATGCGCTGGGCGGCGGGCTCGAAACCGCGCTCGCCTGCCACTACCGAGTCGCGGTCCCGAGCGCCAAGGTCGGCCTTCCCGAGGTCTTGATCGGCATTTTGCCCGGCGCCGGCGGGACCCAGCGCCTGCCGCGCCTGATCGGCCCGAAAGCCGCGCTCGACCTGATCGTCTCCGGCCGCCACGTGCCCGCCGAGGAGGCGCAGAAACTCGGCATCATCGATGAGATCGTGCCGGAGGGCGGGCTGCGCGACGCCGCGATCGCCTTTGCAAAAAAGATCGCCGACCGGCGCCCCCTGCCAGTTATCCGCAACAATAATGGCCGCCTCGCCGAGGGCACGCCGGAATTGTTCGAGGGCACCCGCAAATCGATCGCGCGTCGCGCCCGCAATCAGCGCGCGCCCTATGCCTGCATCGAGGCTGTCGAGGCCGCCACTAAGCTGCCCTTTGACGAAGGCTGCGCGCTCGAGCGCAAATTGTTCGACGAGCAGGTCGCCTCGGAGGAAGCCAAGGCGCTGCGCTATGCGTTTTTCGCCGAGCGCGAGGTCACCAAGCTGCCGCACATTCCGCGCGACACGCCGCTGCGCTCGACCGACAACCCGGCGGTGGTCGGCGCCGGCACGATGGGCGGCGGCATCGCGATGTCGTTCGCCGATTACGGCTTCGACGTGAAGATCACCGATGCGACGCAGGAGGCGCTCGATCGGGGCATGGCGCGCATCCGCGCCAATTACGAAACCAGCGTCAAACGCGGCAGCCTCAGCCAGGAGGAAATGGACAAGCGGCTGGCCCGCATCCACCCGGTCACCAGCATCGACGATATCGCCGATTGCGATGTCGTGATCGAGGCCGCGTTCGAGCAGATTCCGGTCAAGGAAGTCATCTTCACCAAGCTCGACGCGGTCATGAAGCCGGGCGCGCTGCTTTATTCGAACACGTCCGGTATCGATATCGACATCATGGCCGACATGACCAAGCGGCCGCAGGACGTGGCGGGCACGCATTTCTTCGCCCCGGCGAATGTCATGAAACTGTTCGAGGTCGTGCAGGGCTCGAAAAGCGCCCCCGATGTGATTGCCACCGCGATGGCGCTCGGCCGCAAGATCGGCAAGGTCAGCGGGCTCGCGGGCAACACCGACGGGTTTCTCGCCAATCGCAGCCGCGCCCCGTTCAGCACCGAGATGGTCATCATGCTCGAGGAAGGCGCATTGCCCGAGCAGATCGACAAGGTGATGATCGATTTCGGCTACCCGGTCGGGCCGTTTGCCGTGGGCGACATCTCCGGCCTCGATATCGGCTACGACACCCGCAAGCGCCGCGCCGAGCAGTACCCGAACTACCGCAAACTGCCGATCGCCGACCGCGTCGTCGAAGCCGGCCGTCTCGGGCAGAAGACCGGCAAGGGCT
>Ga0213875_10002239_pt1 | contig 11742 bp, 15 predicted proteins | sample BarmaccomBMRX_R8_FD_160105 | JGI IMG/M metagenome (GOLD analysis project Ga0213875, IMG submission 160105) | Root-associated microbial communities from Barbacenia macrantha in rupestrian grasslands, the National Park of Serra do Cipo, Brazil - RX_R8 | ecosystem: Host-associated > Plants > Roots... | reverse complement strand
TGGGACGCTCGAAGCAGTATTCGCCGAGCACATGAGCTATGCGACCGCCATGGCCGCCACGGCCGCCACCGGCTTCGCGGCCGCCGCCATCATCGCCGCGTTCAGTCGCGAACGCAGAGGACTCGATTTCGGACGAGCGCAGTAGCTTGATGCCGCCTATTGCGGACGTACTCGGGGAACTAGAAGAACACGGGCTGCTCTTGCAGATCGATGCCGCGTTCCCCAACGTCTGCGCACTCGTTGTGGGCGAGCCGGTGCGCGGCGCTTGGTGGGCGCATCCCCGGAGCCATGACATTTTTCGCGTGAACTGCGCCCTAGCCGAGCAAGAGAATGTGATGCTGTGCAAACTCGTCTCCGGTAAGCGCACGTATGTGCATCGCACGCTCTGGCCCACGGTCCTAGAGGTAGCCCGTAGCCGCGAGCCGTGGCAGATGAAAACTCTTTCGATCGCAGGGCGCGAGTTGCTCGCAGAAGTCGACGCGCACCCTGTCCAGCCGGCTGGTGCTAACCGTAAGATTGCGTCGGAATTGGAAGCGAGACTTCTGGCCCATGCCGATCAAATCCATACCGAATCGGGCGCTCACGCGAGAGTTTTGCGGTCATGGGAGCTGTGGACGCAAGAAAAGAACTACATGGAAGAGCCCGTAACGGTAAGCGATGCCAAGCGGATTCTTGAGAATCGAGTCCGTGCCCTGAATCAAGCGTTCAACGCCCGCGGCCGTTTGCCGTGGCAGTAGCAGAGCCGACGATCTCGAGAAACCGAGATCGAATACCTCAAATATTGACCCCGGCTTGCCACAGAAAGAACCCCACTGCCTGCCGGAAATAGAGCCAGCGTAGCTCGTTCCGACTTAGCGCGCCCTTCTCCGGTCGCGGCGAACCGAACACCTGTATATGATGCGTCTCTAACAGGTGCTTCACGCGGTAAATATGATATCCATCGCTCACCACGACGCAGGAATGCAGATTCATGCGGTCCATGATCTCGGCGACCCCGTCCACTGTCTGCCCCGTCGTCGACCCGTGCGGCTCAACCAGGATCGCTTCCGAAGGCACGCTGTGCTGAATTAGATACGCTCGGCCCACTTCGCTTTCCGTGTACACGGGATCGCCGCCGCGGCCGCCGGTCGTCAGAATGTACGGCGCGAGCCCTCTCAAATACAGCAGCAGCGCGTGATTCAGCCGCGCCTTAAGCACTGGCGAAGGCGTGCCCCTATACTCCGCCGCACCCAGCACGATGATCACATCTGCCGGTTGCGCTTCGTCGACAGTAGACTGCTTCTCAATCTCCCTCGCAACGTAGAACAGGTACCCTAAAACCAGAATCGTAAACAGCAGGAACAAGCCTGCGAATGCGCGCTTCATGTGATCGGCGCTCGCGCCCCGCGAATGCTGAATTTTACTTCAACAGCACGAGAAGCACCGCTCTTTGATATCAAACATTGATATCAACTCGGATATGCAGCTCACAAGCGCGAAGAATCGTCGCCTGCAAGAGATTCACCGAGCCGCGTGGAATGGTGAGCCGACCGAAGACGGCCTGATCGTCGCCGAGGGTCCTCACCTCCTGGAGGAGGCGATCCGTAGCCGGTGGAAAATCGTGCAGGTACTTGCGACTGCTTCCGCGCAAGATCAATTCCCCGAACTACTCGCGGCGAGTGATACCGGGATCATCGGCGTCTCGGATGGCGCGTTTCAGTCGCTCGTGACAACGAAGGCAACCCAGGGCGTCGTGACCTTGCTTCGGCCGAAAGCTTGGAATTGGGAAGATCTGTGCGCGCAAACCCCGCTGATCGTCGCCCTCGATGGCGTTCGAGATCCCGGAAACGCAGGCACCATCGTGCGATCCGCAGAGGCATTCGGAGCAACCGGAGTCGTGTTTCTAAAAGGTTCGGTGCGAGTCGCGAACGGTAAATTCCTGCGCGGAACCGCCGGGTCGATCTTCCGGATTCCATACCTCGAGATCGAAACGCCCGCATTGCTCATGGACCGCACCCGCGAGGCCGGCATTACGTGTTATGCCCTGGACCAAACCGCGGCGACGCCAATCTCGGATATCGATCTTCGCTCCCGGTGCGCACTTATCGTCGGGAGCGAGGGCGAAGGCGTTTCAGACGAGTTCAAACGAGCGGCGCCGCGCATCGCCATTCCGTCCACTCGCGTAGAATCGCTCAATGCCGCGATTGCGTGCTCGATCGCCTTGTTCGAAGCCAGCCGCCAAAGGAGCCCGTTATGAGCCTTTTCGATAGCACCCCGCCGTCTTCGCTTCCGCCAACAAACTCAACAGAACGGCCGCTCCCCGATCGCATGCGGCCCCGCACGCTCGACGAATTTGTGGGCCAGGATCAGATTCTCGCCCCCGGCAGACCGCTGCGGACACAAATCGAAGCCGGTCACCCCACCTCGATGATCTTGTGGGGCCCACCCGGCTCCGGCAAAACAACACTCGCCTTTCTGATCGCACAGCATGCCAAAGCAAACTTCGTTCCGTTTAGCGCCGTGCTCAGCGGAATTAAGGAAATCAAGGCGGTGATGGCCGACGCGGAAAAGATCAAGCGGATGGGCGGCAACACCATCCTGTTCATCGACGAGATCCACCGGTTCAACAAGGCGCAGCAGGACGCGTTTCTTCCTTATGTTGAGCGCGGGGACATTGTGCTCATCGGAGCTACCACCGAGAATCCATCGTTCGAAGTCGTCTCCGCCTTACTATCCCGAACTAAGGTGTACACGTTGCGAGCGCTAGAGACCGGTGAAATCGCGGTCTTGCTCAAACGTGCCATCGAAACACCTGAGCGCGGCTTAGGCCATTTAGGTCTAAAGCTGCCAGACGAATTGGCCGATGAGATTGCCAGAGGGTCGAATGGTGACGCGCGAGCCGCGCTAAACACTTTAGAACTAGCGGCGGAATCGGCATATCAGGGGATCATCGATCGGCAAGCAGTGGCTGATGCTCTACAACGGAAAGTCCTGTTGTACGACAAGTCGGGAGAAGAGCATTACAACTTGATCTCGGCACTGCACAAGTCGGTACGCTCGAGCGACGTCGACGCGGCGCTGTATTGGCTGGCGCGAATGATGACGGCGGGCGAAGACCGGCTGTACTTGGCTAGGCGATTGATACGAATGGCGATTGAGGACATAGGCTTGGCGGACCCGAAAGCAGTGGAACAGGCGATTGCTTGCATGCAAACCGTCCACTTCCTCGGGATACCGGAGGGTGATCAGGCGTTAGCGCAATTGACGATCTACCTGGCGCTCGCACCGAAATCCGACGCCGCGTATCGCGCGCTAAACAACGTAAACACGGTGATCGAAAGCACCGCTGCGGCCCCGGTTCCGTCCCATCTGCGAAATCCGGTGACGCCCTTGATGAAACAGGTGGGCTATGGCGCGGGATATCGGAGCGCGCACGACGAAGCGGATGCGGTCACGGCGATGCCGTGCCTTCCCGATGCGTTTCGCGGCTCTGTCTTCTACGAACCTACAGATCGAGGATATGAACAGAAATTGAAGGAGCGATTGGAATTCCTGCACAAACGGCGCGAGGAGAAATCGGCCGATTGGTCACAACGTTAATTCAAAAATGTACCGAAATTGTGTAAGCTCAGAGCAAGGAGTTTCAATTCGTGGCAGACACTGTAATGACAATACCCAGGCGTGTTGATACTCCCGATAACACCAGCACGGAACGCCGTCGGTCAAGCCGTTTCCCGATTGAGCGCGAGATCCGTTACAAGACGTTGAATCAGCGAACCGAACTGCTTGCCGGCAGCGGGAAGACGCTGAACATTAGTAGCTCAGGCGTGCTCTTCACATCCGAACATGACTTGCCGATCGGAACTCGCGTTGAAATCGCGATCAGTTGGCCGGCACAATTGAATGAAAAATGCCTCCTAAATTTGGTCGCGCGCGGCCGTATTACACGCCACTCAAAAGGTCAATTGGCCTTACAAATTCAACAGTACGAATTTCGGACACAAAGCCGACCCGGCGCACCGTCAAAGGAAAAATAAGCCGCAACCACACTGGCGTGGTGTAGCGACCGCGCTTTCCGCTATTACCTCGTTGTTCCCGAACTGCTTGCTCCCGTAGCGGCCTGCCCGCTCGATTGCGTACTCGTGCCTGTCCCCGCACCACCTGTCGTTCCTGATCCCGCGCTCGAACCGGTCTGAATCGGAATCTCTCGACGCTTGCTAGTTTCCCGCGGCATCGGGAGGGTAATTTCGAGCACTCCATTCCGGAAGTTCGCCTTCGCCTGGTCTGCATTCACGCCTTCGGGCAAAGCGATCTCGCGATAAAACTGGCCGTACCGACGCTCGGAATGGTAGGTACCCCCCTCCCGGCCCTCGTGCTCGTACTTCTTTTCGCCGTGGATCACGAGCGCGTCATTGGTGACCTCAACCTTTACATCTTCGGGGTTTAAGCCGGGCAACTCCGCGCAAATCTGCAGTTGGCTATTGCGCTCGGCGATTTCAATCGCAGGGTGCCATCCGGCCGAGCGCTGTCCCGAGCCGCCCTGCCCTTGATGAATCATTCGCCCGAACGACCGGTCCATTTCGTCGCTTAACCGGCGCATAGCAGTGAACGGATTATTGAGAAACTCCATCGGGTTCAGCTCGAACGGGTCCCACCCGCCGCGCCGCGACGCTGCTCCACCGGATGCGCGGTGCTCGAGCGCTCCCCTCCCACTCTGCGAACCTTCGCGTTCTTCCTGCCGCGAGGTCCTGTTTCTCACGTCTACTTCCGCCATGTTCATGACCTCCGTTCTATCGACGTTTGCAGCGCGGCCACTGCTACGGGGTTTCGCGAGTCACACTTCATCTAGATTTCTGTTTTCCCTGAGAATTCTTGTACTTCGGCAAAACTCCGGTTTCGACAAGGAAACACCTATATCCATGCTCAGCGCGGTGACATACGAGCGCGTGGGCCAGCCCAATCTCCGCTGGATCGGCTGGCGAGTACTTTCACTCCTAGCCAACCAACGCGCCAAGCTGACCGGACTTGCAGCCCTAACCGTCGCGGCCGCCGCGCTCGACGTGACTGTGCCGTTCCTTACCCGTGGCATCATCGATCGCATAGTTCATACGGTGCAGTCCCGGCAAACGGGATCGGCCGCGATGGTCGTCTTAGCAGCGCTCGCCATTTTCGCCGCGACCACAGGCGCGCGCCTGCTACGCTCCCTCTACAATTACCGCCTCTTCCAGACAGCTTCCCAAGCTGAGGACGAGGTGAAAAATCGCGCATTCGGCAACTTCCTCAGGCTCGACACCGCATATCACCGAAAAGTAAACACGGGCGAGGTCGTCGGTGCGCTCGATCGCGGAGGGACCGCCATCTTCGTCGTTTTGTATGAAGTTCTCGGGCAAAACGTCCTGCCTCCGCTGCTCGTCGTCGCAGGCGTCCTGATCTCCTTACTCGCGAAGAACGTTTGGATGGCCGCCATCGTCTTTCTTCCGCTTCCTGCGTATGTCATTTCCGTCACTCGACTGGGCGGGAAAATGCACGAAATCGAACGGCAGGTCAATCGCTCCTTCGAAACCGTGACGCAGGAGTCCTACGACATCGCAAGTAATGTGCGCGCGGTTAAGCAATTCAGTCGTGAGAAGCAGGAGATATGCAAGCAGCGAGAATTGCTGCATGTCGCGCGCGGTCATCATTATCGCGGCGAGCGGCTGTGGGCAGTCGTTGAGAATCTGCAGACGCTCATCGCGACAGCGGGTCGCGTCGCCATCATCGCCGTTGGCGGGTGGCTGGTGCTCACTCGCCGGTGCAGCATCGGCGACTACGTGTTATTCATTGCGCTGCAAGACATGGCGTATGCGCCAATCTCGCAGCTCTCGATTACTTTGCCGAAGCTTCGCCGTAACCTCTCGCGGGCGGAGCGGCTCTTCGAAATTCTCGATGCGGAGCCGCAGATTCGGGACGTGCCGTATGCGCCGAAACTGCTATCGGTGGCGCACGCAGTCGAATTTCGGAACGTTGGGTTCCAATATCCGGGCACTACACGGTGGGCGTTGCGCGACGTGAATTTGTCGGTGCCGGCCGGCTCGACAGTCGCGCTCATCGGCCGCAGCGGATCCGGAAAAAGCACGCTGATGAGTCTCTTACAACGCCTCTATGACCCGCAATCCGGCGGCATCTTCATCGATGGCGCGGACATCCGGACCGTCACGCAAAGCTCTCTCCGCGAACAGATTGCGGTCGTGCCCCAGGAAGTCGATTTGTTTTCGCGCAGCGTTTCGGAGAACATCGCCTACGGGGCCGACGCCGCGGACGAAGAAGACATCAGCCGTTGCGCGAAAGTTGCGCAGGCCCACGGATTCATTTCGCGCTCCGAAGCTGGTTATCAAACCAAGGTTGGCGAGCGCGGCTCAAAATTGTCCGGCGGTGAGCGCCAGCGGATCGGAATCGCACGCGCGATTATGCGCGATTCGAGAATCTTGATCCTGGACGAAGCAACTAGCCATCTGGACAACGAAAGCGAGCGCTTGATCCAATCGGCCGTGGATCAGATCGCCTGCGGTCGAACGTGCTTTATCATCGCGCATCGCTTATCAACCGTCCGCAAAGCCGATATGGTGGTTGTCTTCAATGAGGGCTCGCTCGAAGCGGTCGGCACCCACGACGAGCTATGGAAATCGAGCAAAACCTATCGCCGGCTGCACGGCCTGTATCTCGAGCAACGCCCCAAACGCAGGCCCAAAGCCCTCCGCGAATCCCGACCCGTCGCCTGCGCCTGAACCCTTCGCGCCATTTCATTCCTGGGCGCTAACCCTCGCTTCGCCTGCGAGCGGCTGCTCGCATTCTCCAACGAACCAGCACGCCCGAACTCGGATAAGCAACATGTACAGGACGATCAAGAGATTCACGCTCAGAACCGTGACTCGCTCCCAATCCGTCCGCTCCATCAGCTTGAGAATCTCCCAAGGCAAGTAGAGAGCGCCGGAGAGCAGCGCAAACCACTCCGCCCAGACGCGGCGATGCCATAATCCCCAGGATTCAATAAACCGAACGCCGCAGTACGTCAGCGTCGCCGCCGCGATCGTCCACAGCCGTGCATCGCCGACGCGCGTCGCGGCATTCATAACTGCATGCGAAAGCCGGCGGTCAGGGTCTACGTGCAGGTGAAACAACAGACGTGCTGTGTAATCTTCCGCGTGGGTATGAATCGCGAGCAGCGTGCACCCGAGCAGCAGCACCACGACCCCCTTCACGGCCTCGAACGTCGCAACCGTCCGCAGACCGGCCGTGCTCGTGTGCGTATCGATGATTTCTGGTTGTCTACGGCGCTGCACCCTTGGCCATGGCATTTTCGATCTTCCTACAAACGTATTGCGGCGCTCACCAGACATACGGAATCACCGCTTTGACGTCCGACCTGTAGCGGCCGTACTCCGCGCCCGCGAACCGCGAACAGCAACCCATTCCAGCCCGTCGAGGTGCATCAGCTCTTCACGCGGTAAGTCAGCCAGACGATCCCGCTCTTCTCGAACAGCGCCTGCTTCTCAAACGCGAGCGGTATTCGATTTGCCGGCGGCGGCAGAAGCGGAAGACCGCCCCCAAGCAGCACCGGAACAATCGCAATCTCGACCGAATCCACGAGCTTCACTTCGGCCAAGCTGCGGAATAAATCACCGCCGCCGAACAGCCATATGTCTTTTCCGCGTTTGCTTTTCAGGCCCTCGATCAACTCCTCCGGCTGATCGGCAACTATTTTGACCTTGGGGTGATCACGTTGTTTAAGCGTTCGCGAAAACACGTACGTCTCCGCCCAAGGGAAGCTCATACCCGAAGCGACGACGATTTCGTACGTCTTGCGTCCCATCAGGAACGTGTCGAATTCATTGAACAGCGCGCCGAAGTCGATGTCGGGATCGCGTGGAATCCAGTCGAATTCCCCGTCAGGCCCCGCAATATATCCGTCCAAGCTTGCGGCGACGTGATAGCGCAACCGTCGCATGTTGTTCCTCTTCACTCCCTACTTTGACGGCCACTGCTCATCGGCCGACGGCCCATATAGCGCGGGCACCGCAACATTGTTCAGCCGGAGATACACCCCGAGCTGAGCGACATGATGAATTAGGTGATGAAGACACATCCGCTGGAAACTAAGCGACCGCGAGTCATTCGAAATCACGTGCTCGCCAAAGCTGAAGCGCCACTGCTTCGCTAACTGCTCATCGTTTGCGGCAGCTATTGCCGCACGGCATTTTGCCGCGCTTTCATCAAAGGCTCTCAAACACTCCTCCCGTGATCGGAACGTCATGTCCGGGTTCTGCCGTGTCGGGTCCGCCAGATCCAACGCTTCCTTTTCCATCAGGTAAACGCCTAAAATGGGCAGCGTCGCGCAGTGCATGGCCAACCTCCCCATCGGCATCGATTTCTCGTGCGGCTTGTAGTCGGCCTTGTCTTCCGGAACCCGTTCCAGCGTCCGGCGCGTGTTCGACATCTCGCGGTCAAAGTCCTGCAGCAAAATCTCGGCGGTAGTCAATTATCGTTTCCCTTCCTTCACAGATTCTAAAGGACTCATACCCACCAACCCCTAGTACTCCGCCGCCTGAGACAAGTACTTGACGAAAAGCACTGTATCAGCGACGAAGCTCTCCGCTTACCTCATTCATGGCCGTATCTGCCTCACAAACCATGCCGGTTCCGTCCGCAGAGACGGCCGAAGTTGAGATTTTGATCGCAGACGAGTTGACCCTCGTCAGGGAAGGTCTGGCAGCGCTCTGCAACGCAGCACCCGGATTCCGCGTGGTGTCGCAGGTCGGAACGGGCGCCGCAGCATTAAGCGGTATCGAGCGGCTGGAACCAACATACGCGCTGCTCGATTTGGGCCTCTCGGATCTCGCGACCACCGAAGTCGTTCGCCGTGTGCGTGAGCAAGGCTTGCGAACCCGCTGCGCGGTTTTCTCAATCCGAAAGGACCGAAAAACAATCCTTGAAGTACTACGCGCCGGCGCTTGCGGCTTTCTGCTGAAATCCTCGAGCCCGCAACAACTCGCGGAAGCCTTTGCGCAATTCGCCCTAGGCGGCATCTACGTTTCTCCGGAAATAGAAGTTATGTCGCTGTTCGGCGAACCGGGCGCTTACCGCTACGGCGAAGATCCGCTCGAAACCCTCAGCAGCCGGGAATTCCAGGTCTTCTCACTCCTCGTCGATGGAGTTCGCGCAAAGGAAATCGCGGCGCGTCTTTCACTCAGCCCGAAAACGGTCGACACCTACCGCTCCAGCCTTATGCGCAAACTCGATATCCACGATGTCGCGGGTCTGGTTAAATTCGCGATCAAGCGTGACTTAGCGAGTGCGTGAGTAGATCAGTTGGCTAGTGTTATAGAATACTAGTACACTGGCCTGCAGTGGGATTCACTGCAGCCAGAGACAAATCTCTTCAGTTCCATCTGGACCTGCACAGCGGGATACCCGTTTACCGGCAAATCATCGACCAGATCACGGGCGGGATCGCGGCGGGCGCGCTTGGCGCAGGCGATCAACTGCCGACCGTGCGCCAGCTCGCCGTCGATCTTTCGATCAACCCGAATACGGTTGTGCGAGCTTATCGGGAACTCGAGATTCGCGGTGTCATCGACACCCAGCAGGGTACCGGCACATTTGTCAGCCATCAGAAGGTGCAGCGTAGCCAGGCCGAGAGGCAGCGGCACTTGGATCAAATCGCGGGCGAAGTCGTCGCGCGAGCCGGCGCCGCAGGTTTCACGCTTGAGGAGCTGCTGGACCGCTTGCAGGAATTCCACACCCATTCGGGAAAAACCAGGAGGTAAATGTCATGTTGCAGAATCGGAACAAAATCAGCGGTATCGCGGTGGCATTGTTTGTTGTATGTTCGGGCACCGGATTCGCAGTCGCGGCGGCACTTGGAAATATTGCGGCCGCCGCATTAGGTGCGCTTATCGGCCTCTACCTGTTGTTCTCGATCAAAGTCGCGGATCAGTGGGACAAGGTCGCGGTCCTGCGCCTCGGCCGGTACGTTGGCCTGCGTGGGCCGGGCATGTTCCACATTTTCCCGATCGTCGACACGCTTAGCCGCTACGTCGATCAACGTGTGCGGGTTGCGAGCGTGACGGCTGAATCCACGCTGACGCGCGACACGGTGCCGGTGAATGTCGATGCCATCGTGTTCTGGCTGGTGTGGAACGCCGAAAAGTCGATCCTAGAAGTTGAAGACTTCGTGCAGGCGATTACGACCAGCGCGCAAACCGGCCTTCGGGAGTCGATCGGACGACATGAGCTGGCGCAAATGATCACCGAGCGTGAATCGCTCGGACGCGAGCTGCAGCGCATCCTCGACGAGAAGACAAATCCCTGGGGCATTACGGTGCAGTCCGTTGAAATTCGCGACGTACGCATTCCGCAAGCGCTAGAAGACGCCATGTCGCGCCAGGCGCAGGCCGAGCGCGAACGGCAGGCGCGCAACATTCTGGGCCAAGCCGAAACCGAAATTTCAGAAAAATTCTCGCAGGCCGCGCTGACGTATCACGACAATCCAGTCGCTCTGCATCTCCGCGCCATGAACATGCTGTACGAGGCGATCAAAGAACGCGGTTCGATGGTGATTGTGCCATCTTCGGCGGTCGAGACCATGGGCTTAGGCGGCACGCTCGCGACCGCTTCGCTCGCGGGTGCAAAACCCGCATAATTCAAAGGCGCGAGTTACGAGAAGCTGCGCACCGCTTGCGCTTCGTCGTCGAACACCTCGAATACGGTGTACAGTTTCGTGATCTGCAGAAGATCTTTCACGCGCTTCGACAAACCGACGAGCTTCAACTGTCCGCCATTGTTGGTGATTGTGGTAAATCCCGAAACCAGTTCCCCAATCCCTGAGCTGTCGATGTAGGAAACGTCCGCCAAGTTGAGCAATAGCTTCTTGTTGCCCTTGGCCGCAAGATCGCGAATGATGTCGCGGAATGCGCTTGCTCCCTCGCCCAGCGTGATTCGTCCTGACGCATCGATTACCGTAACGTCGCCGACCTGGCGAGTTGTCAGCTTTACACTCACTTGTTCCCTCCTGTGTCGATCAAATATTGAAAATAGGGATTTTAACCCGGCAGGCTCTTAAAGAGACGAGCTTCCATCCCTCCACCCGATCTCGGATGTAAATCGAATTCGTCCGTGAAGGCACGGATCAGGAGCATCCCCCGACCCGATTGCTTCAATAGATTCTCGGGCGCCAGAGGATCCGGAACAGATGACGCATCAAACCCTTCGCCCTCATCGCCGATCATCACCGCGATCCCGCCGTTCACGCCCTCGACGTCCAAGTGAACTTTCTTGTTGCGGTTATAACGGTTGCCATGCACAACAGCATTGACCATGGTTTCGCGAACCGCCATGCCGACCTGCTGGGCGGTATCTTCATCAAAACCCAACTTCTCGGCAAAGCGCACCACGATGGCTTCTGCCTCATCCACGCTCTCTAGGGTCGATTCGAGTGCGGTCTGGGTCTTCTCCATTTGCTTGCTGCGCACGGCCATATAACGGTACGAGCCGCTCGATTCGTAACGCCGAAGCCACAATACCACGATGCGTGTTACGAGTCATGGCCGGCCAGACAAAACCCCTCGGCGGGAGCCGAGGGGTTCAATACCCTACGAGGATGCCGGTCTACTTTTTCTTTCGGATGTAAATTCGTCCGTTGAACGACGTGAACTGATACTCCGGTCCTCCGCCGTTGATCGTTCCGTGCAGCGTCCGATCCAGGCGAATGTGATAAGCGCCATCGTG
>Ga0213875_10002238_pt1 | contig 11743 bp, 9 predicted proteins | sample BarmaccomBMRX_R8_FD_160105 | JGI IMG/M metagenome (GOLD analysis project Ga0213875, IMG submission 160105) | Root-associated microbial communities from Barbacenia macrantha in rupestrian grasslands, the National Park of Serra do Cipo, Brazil - RX_R8 | ecosystem: Host-associated > Plants > Roots... | reverse complement strand
CGCTTCGGCGGCCATGCCAATCCGCAGCGCACCGTGCAGGCCTACGCCTGGGCGCTGCAGGGCCATGGCGGGCGGGTGATGCAGCACACCACCGTCGAAGGGTTCTGTACCGCCGGCGGCAAGGTGACGGCCGTGCGCACCGACCGCGGCGAGATCGGCTGCGACACGCTGGTCATCGCCGCCGGGCCGCAGATCAACCGCCTCGCGGCGACCCTCGGTGTCGCCGTGCCGATGGTGCCGGCGCGGGCGGAGATGATCGTCACCGAAAAGCTGCCGGTGATGCCGCTCGGCGGCGTCGACGGCAACGGGCTGTACGGCCGGCAGACGTTGCGCGGCAACCTGGCCTACGGCGGCGGTCCGCATGAATGGCTGGAGGACACCGGCAACACCGTGCCGCCGCGCTCGAGCACGCCGCTGATGCGCAGCATCGCCGCGCGCCTCGCCGAGCTGTTTCCGCGCGCCGCGCATGCGCGGATCATCCGCAGCTGGGCGGGGATCATCGAGAACACGCCGGACGGCCGCCCGGTGATCGAGCGCGTGACCGCACCCGACAACCTCGTGGTCGCGACGCTGTCGAGCATCGGCTTCGGCCTCTCGCCGGCCACCGGGCACGCGGTGCGCGACCTCGTGGTGGACGGCGTGTGCAGCTTCGCCGACCTCGGCAGCCTGCGCCTGTCGCGCTTCGAGAAGCTGGAGCCCGATTGGATCGACCGGCAGGGCTGGCGGCCGCTGCCGCAGATGGCGCAGTAGCGCCGGGTCGTTCAGCCCGTCCAGCCCTGGCTCGGCCGCGCACCGGTGAAGGTGCCGCGCGGCAGCGCAAAGTCGCGCTGCGCCCTGCATCGAGCGCCATGCCCCGTCTCCCCGTCCGTCGTGACCGGGGGGATAGGGCGGCGCCGCCACGCCGGGCGTGACGGCGCCGACATTCGCGGGCTACTCGGCGGCGACCCGAAGCGCCGCCTCGCCGCCGAGGTGCCGCTCCAGTTCCGTGCAGTACCACTCCACGAACTTGATCACCGCACCCTCCGCGACCGGCGAGTACGGCCCGGGCCGGTAGCCCACCGAGTTCACGCCGGCCTGGTTGCGCTCCACCAGCCCCTTGTCCTCTTCGTTGGTGATGTTCCAGACATGCGTGAGGTTCTTCAGGTCGTAGTCCCGGCCCTCGACGGCGTCGCGGTTCACCAGCCACTTCGTGTTCACCAGCGTCTCCTGCGGGCCGACCGGGAGCATGCGGATCATCACCGCGTAGTCGCCGAGCACGTGGGTGAACACCGAGGGGAAGTGGAACCAGCGCAGCGAGCCGATGTCGCCGTGCGGCACGCGGCCGAGCAGGCGGGAGACCGCGGGCGCGCCGTCGAGCGTGATGGAGAGCGCGCCCGGCAGGAACGGCATGCGCGCGGTGCGGAAGTTCGGCCCATCCGTCGAATCGGTGGACAGCCCGCCCGCCTCGCAGCGCGCCCGAAAATCCCTCAGCTGCGCCTGGCTCTCCGGGTCGGAGAACTCATACTGGTCGCGGAAGGTGCGCATCAGGTCGGGATGCTCGGTGCCGCAGTGGTAGCACTCGCGCGAGTTTTCCACGACGAGCTTCCAGTTGCCGTACTCCGTCAGGTCGGCCTCGAACGCCACCTTCGCGTTGTCGAGGTCGTGCGGGCCGAGCTGGCGGTCGAGGATCGCGCCGTACTCGGAAAAGTCCGGCGGGTCGTCAGCGAGGCTGACATAGATCGTGCCGCCGGCGGTGCGCACGTGCACCGGCACGAGGCCGTACGGCGAGCGGTCGAAATCGTCCGGCATCCGGCCGGCATGCGCCAGCTCGCCCGAGAGCTTGTAGTTCCAGCGGTGGTACGGACAGACCAGGGTCTTCGCGCGGCCGTGCGTCTCGTTGCAGACCTTGAAGCCGCGGTGGCGGCAGGTGTTGAAGAAGGCGCGGATGGCGCCGTCCTGGTCGCGCAGCACGATCACCGGGCTGCGCCCGATGGTCACGGTCATGTAGTCGCCGGGGCGCGGGATCTCGCAGGTGACGCCAACGAACTGCCATTGGCGGTAGAAGATCGCCTCCAGGTCGAGCTCGTAGATCGCCGGGTCGTGGTAGAAAGCGCCCGGCAGTGAGAAATTCGTCCGACGCGTGCGCAGCATCTGCATCACATCGGGTCCGATCGAGGCCATCGCTGACCCTCCCAGCGGTTTGCCGGCTATTATATGCCGGAAACCGCCCGCCGTCAGGGGATGGGAGTGAGGGGGGAGCGCCTCAGTTGAATTTCCGCTGCCGACCCAAGGCGGTCGTCTGGCATCAGATAAAGGATGCCCGAAATCGGACATAGTGACGATCGATAGCTTGCCCAACCCGGAAGGCACGTAAGGCTATACGTTGACCTTTCGAGTGAGCAGAGGTCTTGCTTGCTCATTTCGGTTCAAGATCGCCATACCAGTAGGAGGCGGTCACCCCGCCATCCATGAGGAAGTCGCTGCCGCTGATGAAGCCGCCATCCGGTCCCATCAATAGCGCGGCGACATTTGCCACCTCGTCCGGCGTGCCAGCCCGCCCGGCCGGGGACAGCTCGATCATGCGCCGATAGCCCGCGCCGCGCGGACCGGTCAGCTCGTCCTTGGCGAGCGGCGTTATAATGATGCCGGGGCTGATCGTGTTGACCCGCGCGCCTCGCTTGCCCCAGCGCACCGCCTCGGCCATTACGCGCAGCGAGTTGCCGCGCTTCGCGAGCTGGTAGGCGTGAAGCGAGTCCGTCACCCGGTCCGGCTGGAGGAAGGGTAGGCCGAGCAAATCCTCCACGGGCGTCGTCGCAAGCGCCTTGCTCTGCTCGACGCTGAGCGGGGGGAGACGGTGCCCGGACTGCGACGCGATGACGATCGCGGCGCCGCCGCGGGCAATGACGTTGCCGAACTTCTCCAGCACCAGCGCTGTGCCGTAGAGATCGACTTTCAGGATCGTCGCGGGCGACGCCTGCGATGGCGAGACGCCGGCGGCATGAATAAGTCCGGTGACGTCGCCTAGGCCGGTTGCCTTTCCGACGAGCGCCTCGACGGCCGTGCGGGAGGACACGTCAACCGTGGCTGTGCTCACCGCGTATCCGGCATTTCCCATGACCGCCGCCGCCGCGTCCGCGTTCTCCTGGCGCATATCGGCCAGAACCACGTGCTTCGCGACGCCGATCCGGCGCGCGATCGCCTGGCCGATCTGACCGGGTCCGATGACGACGACGACGTCTGGCATAGCTATCCCCTTTCATTCGGTGTGCCTCAGGCGGCGGTGCAGTTCGCGAGCAGCACATGCAGGAGTTGCGTCAGGCGTGTTGCTCGCGGCCCGTTCCCCTGGCGCCGCGCACTTCGATCTTTGCTGCGGCGTCCTCGACCTCGCGCAGATCATCGGCCGTAAGTTCGATATCGGCCGAGGCAAGGTTCTCCTCGAGGCGGTGGAGCTTCCGGGTGCCGGGGATCGGCACGATCCAGGACTTCTTGGCCAACAGCCAAGCGAGTGCGATCTGCGCGGGTGTGGCCTGCATTTGCGCAGCGACCCGGTTCAGCAAGTCGACAAGCGCCTGGTTCGCCTTCATAGCCTCCGGAGCGAAGCGCGGGAACCAGGACCGGACATCCGCCTTGTCGAAGGTTGCACTGGGCTCAACCTTGCCGGTTAGGAATCCCTGTCCGAGCGGGCTCCAGGGTACGAAGCCGATCCCGAGTTCCTCGCATGTCGGAAGCACCTCTGCTTCGACATCGCGCGCCCACAGCGAATACTCGTTCTGCACCGCGGCCACCGGATGCACCGCATGAGCGCGCCGCAGCGTGTCGCTGCCCACCTCCGACAGGCCGAAATGCCGGACCTTGCCTGCCGCGATCAGCTCCTTCACCGCTCCAGCCACCTCCTCGATCGGCACCTGCGGATCGACACGATGCTGGTAGAAGAGGTCGATGCGGTCGGTTTGCAGGCGCTTCAGCGATGCCTCGCAGACGGCCCGGATGTGCTCCGGCCGGCTGTCGAAACCTTTGCGCTCGCGCGTCTGCGGATCGATGTCGAAGCCGAACTTTGTGGCGATCACAACCTGATCGCGCACGGGTGCGAGCCCTTCGCCCACGAGTTCTTCGTTCGTGAACGGACCGTAGACTTCGGCCGTATCGAAGAAAGTGACGCCTCGCTCGACGGCGCCCCGGAGCACGGCGACCATCTGCCGCTTGTCTTCCGCCGGCCCGTAATTGGCACTCATGCCCATGCAGCCGAGGCCGAGCGCGGAGACTTCCAGTCCGCTTTCGCCGAGTATGCGCTTCTTCATAGTTTTGCTCCTTGGTCGTCCGCGGCGTTCCGGCTGGCCTGGTATTGGTCGTCCGCGACCTTCTCCGTCCACTCGACGATTTTGCCGTCAGACGCCTCGGCGGTCGTGACGTGTCCGGACCGTGCCGGTGAACCAGTCTTCCGTCCGTTGGCCGAGGGCTGAGAGCCCGCTCGCTTGATCTGCACTGTCTGTCTCCCCTGGAGCGGAAGGACAGATAGCGACTGCGCAATGAGTGGATTACCGGCTAGAATCCGCATGAACTTGTGAGCGTAGTTCAGGAATGGCACGCCAGGACGTGGGCGACCTCATCGCCTTCCTCGCAGTCGCGCGGGAACGAAGCTTTACGCGCGCGGCTGCACGGCTCGGGGTTTCCCCCTCCGCCCTAAGCCATGCCATGCGCGGGCTGGAGGAGCGGCTCGGTGTGCGGCTTCTGACCCGCACAACCCGAAGCGTTGCACCGACAGAAGCGGGCGATCGCCTGCTACAGCGCATCGGCCCCCGCTTCGACGAGGTCGAGGCGGAGGTGGCCGCACTGAGCGAGCTTCGCGACAAGCCCGCCGGCACCATCCGGATCACGGCGAGCGAGCACGCTGCTGACATCGTCCTTTGGCCCGTGCTGGAGCGCCTGCTTCCGGATTATCCCGACATCCACATCGAGGTTGTCCTCGACTCCGCTCTCACCGACATCGTGGCCGGGCGCTTCGACGCTGGGATACGGCTGGGCGAGCAAGTTGCGAAAGACATGATATCGGTCCGGATCGGACCGGACATCCGAATGGCCGTGGTGGGCTCGCCCGCCTATCTCGCCGACCGACAGCTTCCGCGCGTGCCTGGCGACCTCACCGTCCATCGCTGCATCAATCTTCGCCTGCCTATCCTCGGCGGTCTCTATGCTTGGGAGTTCGAGAAGCGCGGACGCGAGGTGCGGGTCAGGGTCGAGGGTCAGCTCGCCTTCAACGCGGTCGCGCCGATCGTCCGAGCGGCGCTCGCGGGCTTTGGGCTGGCCTTCGTGCCGGAGGACCGGGTGAAGCCCTATCTCGCTGAAGGGCGTCTTGTTCGGCTACTCGCCGATTGGTGCCCGCCCTTTCCGGGTTTCCACCTCTACTACCCGAGCCGTCGCCAACCGACGCCGGCCTTCGCGCTGTTGGTAGACGCACTGCGCTACAGTCTAACCACCCATTGCAGCAAGCGTAGCAAGCGTCGGGTGGACTTCAGCCCACCGTTCGTGTGACGGACGCTCGCCGCATCCGGCCAAGGCCACTTCTGTTACCGCCCAGTCCTTCGGATGCACGCAAGTCTCACGCATCGGCGAAAGCTCGAGAACGGCCACTCGGCAGGATGTTCGGCCATCCCGTGTTTGACCGGGTTGCAATGGATGAAATCCATGTGAGCCGCGAAGTCGGCGTCATCGCGAATCGCATGCTCCCAATACCGACGCTGCCAAATACCGGGTTCACGCTTGCGCAGCAGCGAGGCGCGCCGGTCCTCCGGGCGGGAGACGGCGCGTGAGAACCTGGCCTTGATCATCCGCCACCGCAGCGGGAAGTCGGCGTCACCGTACGGCAGCGTCCAGATACAATGCAGGTGGCCCGGAAACACCACGGACATCGATCCGAGGGCTCATTCTGGTGGGCTGAAGCCCACCCTACTGCATCATTAAGCGACGGCTTGGGTGACACCTTCACCCGAACGCGGACCGATGCAAAACCACCCATTGCAGAAGCTCAGACTGAGGCACTGCTCCCAGGGAACGGGCGTCAGGCGATGGGTTGGGGTTCCGGCGCCGCAAAGACCGGCGGCACCCGGCACAGGTCGATCGGCGGAATGTGGCAGAGGATGCGGTGGCCGCCCTCCACCACGTGCTCCGGCGGGCGCTCGGTTTCGCAGATGCGGCCGAGTTTTCTCGGGCAGCGGGTCTGGAACGGGCAGCCCGGCGGCGGGGAGACCGCGCTCGGCATTTCTCCGGTCAGCACGATCCGCCGCTGCGCCGCCGCAGGATCGGCGGTCGGCGCGGCCGAAAGCAGCGCCTCGGTATAGGGGTGGTAGGGCGGCGAAAAAACCTGCTCCGCGGTGCCGGCTTCCATCACCTGGCCGAGATACATCACCACCACCCGATCCGCGATGTAGCGGACGAAGCCGAGGTCGTGGCTGATGATGACCAGCGTGGTGTCCTGCCGGCGCTGGATGTCGAGCAAAAGCTCGGTGATCGCCGCCTGCACGGAGACGTCGAGCGCGGAGACCGGCTCGTCCGCCACCACGATCTTCGGGCTGCCGGCGAAGGCGCGAGCGATGCCGACGCGCTGCTTCTGGCCGCCGGAGAGCTGGCGCGGCCGACGGCCGGCGAAGGCGGCGGGCAGGCGCGTCATGGCGAGCAGCGCGCGCACCCGCGCCTGCACGCCGGCCCGGTCGCGCGAGACGCCGAGTTTTCGCACCGCGCGGGCGATCTGCGTGCCGACGGAGTAGCTGGGGTTCAGCGTCTCGTCGGGATTCTGGAACACCATCTGCAGGTCGCGCAGCAGGCTGGGCGGCCGGCGCTCGACCGGCAGATGCGCCAGATCGATCGCCTCGAAGCGGATTTCGCCTGAGGTGGCGGAGGTCAGGCCCATCAGGATGTTGGCGAGCGTGGACTTGCCGCAGCCGGACTCGCCGACCACCGCCAGCGTCTGGCCGCGCCGGGCGCGGAAATTGAGTTTCTGGTTCGCCCGCACCACCGGCCCGCCGGCGCGGCGGAGCTGGTAGACCTTGTCGAGGTCGGTGACCGCCAGCAGGATGTCTTCGCCCGCCACGCGCTCCGCGTCCTCGCGCGGATCCAGCGGCGGCGGCTCGATCTCCTTCCAGCGCAGACAGCGCACCTTTGCCGTCGCGTCGAGATCGACGGATTCGAGCGGAATGCGCCCCGTGTCGCAGCGCCCGGCCTGGAAATGGTCGCAGCGCGGCGAAAAGATGCAGCCGGGCGGGCGCTCGGTCGGCGCGCTTACCTGGCCGCGGATCGGCCGCAGATGCTGCGCCTCGCGCGGCAGGTCGGGGCGCGGGATGCAGCGAAAGAGGCCCATCGTGTAGGGATGGCGCGGGCGCGCGAACATGTCGGCGACCGCGCCAGTCTCGACCAGCTCGCCGGAATACATGACGGCGACGCGCTCGCAGATCTGCCCGACCAGGCCGAGATTGTGCGAGATGAACAGCATCGCCGTGTTGTGGGTGCGGCGCAGGGTGCCGAGCAGGTCGACGATGCCCGCCTCCACCGTCACGTCGAGCGCGGTGGTCGGCTCGTCGAGCAGCAGCAGGCGAGGCTGCGGCAGCAGCGCCATCGCGATCACTACCCGCTGCTGCTGGCCGCCGGAGAGCTGGTGCGGCCAGGCCGCCATGACCCGGTCGGGGTCCGGCAGCTTCACCTCGTGCAGCATGGCGCGCGCCGCCTCGCGAGCCTGCGTCTGGGAGACGCCGCGATGCACGATCAGCGTCTCCATCAGCTGTGCGCCGATGCGCATGCTCGGGTTCAGCGCCGACATCGCCTCCTGGTAGACCATGCCGATGCCGCGCCCGCGGGTGCGGCGCAGCTCGTCGGCCTTCATGTCGGCGAGGTCGCGGCCGGCGAAGCGGATGGCGCCGCGCGTCACCGCGCCGCGGCCGCCGAGATGGCCGAGAATCGCCAGCGCGAGCGTCGACTTGCCGCAGCCGGATTCACCGACCAGTCCGACCGCCTCGCCCTCGTTGATGTCGAGCGAAACCTCAGTCACCGCCTCGACCCAGCCGGCGCGGGTGCGGTAGGCGATCGACACGCCGTCCAGCTCGACGAGCGGTGAGGGTTTCAGCATCACTCTTCCATCACCAGCTCGCGCAGGCCGTCGGCGAGCAGGTTGAAGCCCAGCACGAGCGAGCACACGGCGAGCGATGGGAACAGCACCATGTGCGGGAACACCAGCGCGAATTTGCGGGTGTCGTTGATCATGCCGCCCCAGTCCGGATCGGGCGGCGGCAGGCCGAGGCCGAGGAAACCCAAGGTGCCGATGGTGATCACGACGTAGCCGAGCCGCAGGCAGGCATCGACGATCAGCGGGCCGGCGGCGTTCGGCAGGATTTCCACGACCATGATGCGCCAGGCCGGCTCGCCGCGCAGCTGCGCGGCGGCGACGAAGGCGCGGTTGCGCAACGCGAGCACCAGGCCGCGGGTGAGGCGCATGATCGCCGGGCTCGAGGCCAAGGTGACGGCCAGCACGATGTTCACGCCGGAGGCGCCGAACTTCGAGATGATGATGATGTAGAGCACCAGCGCCGGAAACGCGAGCACGAGGTCGGTGACGCGCGACAGCACGTCGTCCACCCAGCCGCGCCGATACCCGGCCAGCAGCCCGCCGGTGATGCCGACGCAGAACGAGAGTGCGGTCGCCAGCGGCGCGTAGAGCAGCACGGTGCGCGTGCCCCAGATGATGCGGCTGGCGATGTCGCGGCCGAGATGGTCGGTGCCCAGCCAGAAGATCGCGCCACTCGGCGCGTGCGCGCCGGGCGAGGCCATCGGCCGGATCGTCGCGTTCGGCGGGAACGGCGAAATCCAGGGGGCGAGGATCGCCACCAGCACCCAGAACAGCAGGATCGCCATGCCCAGCAGCGCCACCTTGCTGTGGCCGATGCGCCGGACCCAGGCGAAGCGCGACCGCAGGTTGGGCCGGGGCAGGATGCCGGCGACTTCGACGGGAAAATCGCTCATGCCGGCCGCATCCGCGGGTTCAGCGCGAGGTAGCCGAAATCCGCCACCGTCTGCGTCAGCACCGCCATGGCCACCGTGATCATGGTGCAGGCCTCCAGCAGGAAGAGGTCGCGGCCGAGCGAGGCCTCCAGGATCAGCGAGCCGAAGCCTTTGTAGGCGAAGAAATACTCGACGACGATGACGCCGGAGATCAACCAGTTCACGTGCAGCATGAGCAGGGTGAAGGGCGCGATCAGCGCGTTGCGCAGCGCGTGGCGCAGCACGACGCGGCGGTACGGCAGGCCGCGCAGCACGGCCGCGCGCACATATTGCGTGTTCATAACCTCGGCCATCGAGGCGCGGGTGATCCGCGCGATGTAGCCGAAATCATAGAGCACCAGCGCCATCACCGGCATGATCAGCTGGCGGAAGGAGAAGCCGTCCAGCATCGTGCTGGTGCCGGGCAGCCAGTGCAGGCTGAACACGAAGATCGCCGAGATCAGCACCACGCTGGCGAACGGTGCGATCGAGGTCGTGACGATGCAGATGGTGGAGACCAGGCGGTCGATCCAGGACCCCTCCTTCATGCCGGCGAGCACGCCCAGGCCGAGCGACAGCGGCACCAGGAAGGCGAAGAACCAGAAGGCGAGGATCGCCGTGTTCACGAAACGCTGCCAGACGATGCTGGCGACCGGCACCATGAACAGGCGTGAATGGCCCCACTGACCGATCACGAAATGGCCGAGCCAGTCGAAATAGCGCACCACCGCCGGCCGGTCGTAGCCGTTGGCGACCATCCAGAGATGGCGCTGGTCGGCGGTGGAGTAGGGGCCGAGCTCGCTGAGTGCGACGTCGCCCGGCATCAGCTCGAACAGCAGGAACAGCAGGATGGAGGCGACCAGCATGGTCGCCACCATCCAGCCGAGGCGGCGAAGGATCTGCTGCGCCATCTCCCCGGCCGCGCCGCGGTCAGGCCTTCTCGACCGCCAGCTCGTCGAGGAAGATGTACTGCGTCGGGTGCATGCGGAACCCCTTCACCCGCTTGTCGAAGCCGGTCTGCACGATGCGCCACAGCGGCTGGATGATGGGCCCGTCGTCCTGCAGGATCTTCTCCAGCTTGGCCATCACCTCGCGCCGCTTGTCGACTTCGAGCAGCCCTTCGGCCTGGGTCAGCGTGCGGTCGAACTCGGGGTTGGCGTAGTCGGATTCGTTCCACGGCACGCCGGTCCGATAGGCCAGCCCGAGCACCATCACCCCGAGCGGCCGGTGCGTCCAGGAGGTGTAGCCGAACGGCACTTCCGTCCACTGCTCCCAGAAGCTGGTGGAGGGCATGACGTTGATCTTCACGTTGATGCCCGCGGCCTTCCACATCTCGGCCATGACCTGCACGGAGGCGGCCTCCCAGGCCGGCTGGTTCTTGCAGGCGATCTCCAGGTCGAGCCCGTTCGGGAAGCCGGCATCCGCAAGCAGCTGCTTGGCCTTGGGGATGTCCTGCCCGACCATCGGCAGCTTGGCGTATTCGGGGTGGACCGGGGCCACGTGGTGGTGCTCGCCGACCGTGCCGGTGCCGCGGAAGACGATGTCGATCACCTTCTGCTGGTCGATGGCGAGCTTCAACGCCTGGCGCACGCGGACATCGCTGAACGGCTTGCGGTCGTACTTGCCGCGCGCGACCGCCGTCTGCGCCGTGGACACCGGATAGATAACCACGTCGGGCAGCGCCTTCATCGAGTCCAGCTCGGCGAAGTCGATCTCGTACAGCCCGTCCACCTGCTTGGACGCCATCGCCGCGATCAGCGCGCCGCTGTCGTCGCCGAGATCGACGAACTCGACCTCGTCCAGATAGGGCCGGGTGCCCCAGTATTTGTCGCTGGTCCGCAGCACCGCGTTCTGGCCGACATTGTAGGCCGTCAGCTCGAACGGGCCGGTGCCGTTCATCCCTGGCTTGACGACGGCGTTCTCGGCCGGGTCGAGCATGAAGAACGGATAGTGGAAGAGGTGCTCGGGCACCGCGAGCTGCGGCTCCTTGCAGTTCAGCCGCAAGGTCTTGTCGTCGACCTTCTCGAGCGCCTTGTCGCTCCACAGCCGGGTCGACATGACGGGCTTGCCGTCCTTCTTCTCGCCGGTGTCGTACTCCTCGAGCATGTAGCCCTTCATCAGGCCGAGCACCGAGGAGCCGGTCTTGGGGTCGAGCACGCGTTTGAAATTCCAGATCGCGTCGTCGGTGGTGAACGGCCGGCCGGAGCGCCACTTCGCCTGCTGGCGGATGGTGAGGGTCCAGGTCTTCAGATCCTCGGTGGTCTCCCACTTCTCCAGCAGCTCGGGATGCGTGATGTTGTTCTGGTCGGTGCGCGTCAGGTACTGCACGGTCTGGCGCAGCACGTTGCTCGGCTCGACCCAGGAGATGGTCTGCGGGTCCTTGATCTCCTGCACCCGCATGCCGATGCGGATCTTGCCGCCCTTCGGCAGCGCGCCCTGTGCGCGCGCCGGCTGCGGCAGACCGGCCATGGCGTAGGCGGCGCCGGCGGAGGCGCCGAGCAGCGTGGCGATGCGCAGGAACTCGCGCCGGTCGATGCGGCGGTCGGCCAGCTCGCGGCGCAGCTTCGGCAGATAGGGATGCTCACGATCTGAAGTCATGGCGGCAGAGCCTCCGTCCGGGGTGAACGCGTTGGCACGACGTCACGGGGGCCGGAACCCAGGAACGGGTGTCCGCTCAGCCGCCCGTCAGCAGTTTCTCTTCCAGCGGGAAGGTGCTCAGAAGCTGGTAGCCGGTGTCGGTGAC
>Ga0213875_10002237_pt1 | contig 11753 bp, 12 predicted proteins | sample BarmaccomBMRX_R8_FD_160105 | JGI IMG/M metagenome (GOLD analysis project Ga0213875, IMG submission 160105) | Root-associated microbial communities from Barbacenia macrantha in rupestrian grasslands, the National Park of Serra do Cipo, Brazil - RX_R8 | ecosystem: Host-associated > Plants > Roots... | reverse complement strand
CTCGCGTATGCCTCGTGCGAAGTGCACGAGGTCTGTTGCAAAAGCGATGGAGATTCTCGGCCTCGGGTCGGACGCGCTGCGGAAGATTCCGTCAACGATGATTTTGAAATCGACGTTCGAGCCCTGCAACGCGCGATCAGTTGTGACCGCGAGTCCGGCTCTGAGCCGTTTTGCATCATTGGCCCTTGGCGAGCTCTATAAGTTGGCGGCGCTCGATGCAATTTCACGCTTTACCACAGGCCGATCTCTCGTGGATCTTCCATCACTCGAGCGATCCGTGGAGGGCATGGATCTAGATCCGCGGGAAGCGATCTAGCCGTTCCGATGGGCGCTGCGGTGTGGAAAATCACCCGGGCTCGCGATTCCGCTTGTGGTATACTTTTGCCCATAATTTCCCAACATCTTTTCTGATTCGGCGACCCCCAAGCCCCGATCACGATAGTTGAATTCACCGACCTGCAGTGCCCGTTCTGCGGGCGCTACGCCCAAAACACGCTCGGGCAAATAGACAACGAATACATCAAAACGGGAAGAGTGCGCTACATCGTGAAGGATTTCCCGCTCGAGGCGATTCACGCTAACGCGTTCCGGGCGGCGGAGGCAACGCACTGCGCTGCCGAACAAAACCGGGCCTGGGACATGCATGACCGGCTGTTTGCCAATCAGGAAAAGCTGACGAAAGAAGACTGGATTGGGCATGCCGGGGCGCTGGGCTTAGATGCGGAGAAATTCCAAACGTGTCTAGATAGCGATCGGTATGCGGCCGAGATTCGAAAGGAAATCGCGGCGGGGCAATCGTCGGGCGTGAACGGCACACCGACGTTCTTCCTGGGTGTCGCCGAGGGCAAGCCGGATCAGATGAAGCCGGAAAGAATGCTGAGCGGCGCCTTGGCGTTCTCGGCGTTTAAGAGCGTGATTGACGGGATGTCCGCCAAACAGACAAAGAAGGACTGACCCATGAGAACCGCCACAGTTCGTTCCTTTCAGATCCTTTGCTTGGCCTTAGTCGCGGGGTTGCCCGGTTTTGGACAGTGCCAAACGGATGCTGATTGCAGCCCATCTTCCGATGTTTGTCAGGTAGTCACTTGCAACACGACGACCCACACGTGTCAGACGGCGCCGTTCCCGTGCACTGATAACGACCCGTGTACCGTGAACGACAGATGCACGCCCGGCGTGGATAGCAATGGCAATGCTATACCGAAATGCAAATACGACAAGTATCTTTGTCCCCCGCCCATAAATCCGTGTTAGAACAGCGTATGCACCAACAACAATGGAGTTGCAACCTGTGTGACGACAAGCGTGAACTGCCTCAACGATTACGGAACTTGCATAGAGGCCGGGCAGTGCATACTCCAAAACGGGGTGCCGGTGTGTCAATACATCTCTGAACCTGACGCTTCGGTGTGCAGCGACGGCATTCCCTGCGACCAAAGCGGAAGCGGAGCCTGCCAAGTCGGAGTGTGCAGCGGCGCAACTGCGGTCAGTTGCGGCAGTGGCGAACAATGTGATGTCAACACGGGAATCTGCAGTAATGAGAGCGTATATCCGCTCTTCATCAACGGCGATTTCGCGGGTAACTCGCAAGCGCCTCCGTCCTTGCCATGGATGCTGGGTATCGGCTCGAGCTACCGAGGCTTCTCAGCGCCGGTACCGCGAACCTACAACGATTTGAATCTCGTTCTGGCTGAAACGCAGTCACTTTCGCAGATGAGTGAAACGTTCGTGCAGGCCCTGAACAACGGGCTGGGTGGATGGGTCTTTAACAGCAGTGTGCCGGCGCTGTACCTGATCCCGGGAACAAATATCGGTTACAGCGGTTTTTCCGCGGAGACCTTCGTGGAAATGCGCCCGGCGGCGCTTTCAGCCAGACGGACCCGGATGTCGGCGCAGGCATCTCCTGGCCGCGCTACGGGAGCCAAGCAGCCGTCGTGAACCAGGGCGGTAGCGGCGCGAATGCCAACAAGCTTTCTCAGACCGCAACCGTGACAGCAGCGAATTTCGATCCAACGGACAATAAAGTGCATATCCGATTTGCTTTCGCGCCCGTGCTGGGTCGCGGCTTTGGCGACAGTCGCGATCCGTATTATTTCATTTTGCTAACGGATGTAACGCAAGGTACGACTCTGTACCGGGATTTCGGCACAGCCGGGAGCGGCAATCAGCCTTGGCAGACAACCAGCCACAACATCTATTACACGCCCTGGCAGTTGCTCAGTTATGCGGCGCCGGCGCCGACTATCAAGGTCGGCGATTCGGTTGAACTGCAAATAGTCGCAGCCGGCGGCGGCGGCGAGTACGGAGATGGTCAAATTAGCAAGATCTGGGTGGATGGCGTGGGTTCCCGTGTTTCCGGGATTTCGGTGGAAGGAAGCGCGCAGGCAAATGCCGGCACAGGTTCCAGTGCGACTTACACCCTAAACTACCGGAACGATGGTTCGCAAAGTGAAACGAATGTAACGATTAACTTCACGCTACCGGCGAGCACCACTTATCAGTCTCTGAACGCGCCGTACGGGGCAATGTGCACGAATCCGAATGTAGGATCAACGGGTATGGTTTCGTGCAACTTGGGCAGCCTGGCGCCGGGTGCTTTCGGCTCACTGGGCGTCACGGTTGCATATCCCAATGCTGCGAGCGCTGCGCTGCCGCACCGCAACTATGGGATCTCGTCCGATCAGGAGACGGTGCTGCTCGGGCCACCGATTTATGTCGCGGGAATGGGTTCGACGTCCGCCGTTTATAGCGCAGCGGCGGGTTCCGGTTTAGACATCGTGTATGTGCCACCGGGCGCGGCATGGACGGCCGACACAAATACGCCTTGGATTACTTTGACGAACAGCAGCGGAACGGGTGCGGGATTGGCGACGTTTGCTTACAGCCAGAATGTCGGCGCGACGCGCACCCGCACGATTACATTTAGCGGCGCCACGTTTGAATTGACGCTGACCGTAACTCAAGCGGGCGCGGGCTATGCGCAGGCTACGCAGTTGAATACGTTGGTTTCAAGTGCCGGAGTAGGCATGCCTTATGGTGTCGCGGTAGATAACAGCAGCAACGTTTATGTCGCCGACTACGCCAACAGCGCGGTTGAGGAGTGGAATTCCACGAATGGTTTGAGCACGCTGTTCGCTTTGTCATCTTCGACGATTTCTGCAGATGACTTATTTCCGGTTGGGGTGGCGTTGGATGGGTTGGACAACGTGTACGCCGCTATGGGGAACGGCGGGTTGTACCGCTCTATCTATGAACGGAATGCGGCGAGCGGAACGGTGCAGGGACTGCTGATATCCTAAACCGATCCGTCAGGACTGGCGGCGGATCACGCTGGGAACTTGTATATTGCCGACAGCCAGCAGTTGTTTGAATGGTCACCCTCCTTGGGCACAAAGTACAACCAACTAAGATGCGCCGGGCGCCAACGTCTTAGCGGCTGCAGTGGACTTGGCGGGGAACGCGTACGAAAGCGTGCAGGGGACGGGAATCAAAGAGGCGCCCACGGCTGGGCATTCGTCCGTGATTTTCAATGCAGGGGCGGATGCCTATGGGCTGGCGGTCGATGGGGCGAGGAATGTCTATGCGGCCGTGCCCTCGTCGGCTTCGGTTATCGAGTGGAATCCAATCGCCCAGCAAACGACGACGCTGATTGGGAGCGGCCTGAGTAAACCGCAGGGCGTTGCGGTAGACGAAGGCGGCAATGTTTATGTCGCGGATGCCGGAAGCAATGTGGTTTACGAGCTGCCCTACGCATTCGTGCCGACGACGGGTATCACGGAGCAACCAGCCGCTGGGCAGGATCAGTTACTGCCGGTATTGCCGGCGACCGCACCCGTGACGACAACAAGCGATTCGTCATGGCTGGCGATCGGGACAATCAGCAATGGCGTGCTCGCTTTTACGTTCACCGCAAATACCGGGGCGACGGCGCGCACCGCGCACATCAACGTGCTGGGGCAAAGTATAAGCGTTACGCAGCTCGGGGGGTGACGGTACAAGTAGGGACTAGCGTGCCCGGGCTTTCGTTTACCGTAGACGGCAAGAACTACACCGGCACGCAGACCTTTAGTTGGGCGGTTACTTCGCAGCACACCTGGAATACTACTGCGACGCAAGCGGGAAGCGCGGGTACCCAGTACGTGTTCACGGGTTGGTCAAACGGAACCATGACCACGGTCGATTACGTAACTGCTTCGAGCGACACATTGAGTTACACGGCGGACTTCCAAACGCAATACCAACTGACCACGGGCGTGAATCTCAGCCTGGCCGGGACTGTAAGCCCAGCTTCGGGAACCTATTACAATGCCGGCACAATCGTGCACCTAGGCGCGTCAGCGAAACCCGGTTACAAGTTTCTGAACTGGACCGGCAACGTCGCCAATCCGAGCAGCGCCTCCACTACCGTGACAATGAATCAACCACAGAACGTGGTCGCCGATTTTGCTGTGCAAGTTGTGTTCGCGAGGATTCCGTCGGCCACCGTAGTCGGCCCGACATTCTTTGTCGACGGCGCGGGCTACAATCGTACGCCGTCCACATTCTGGTGGCTTCCGGGCAGCGCGCACAAGGTCGGCACAAATTCCCCGCAGACGGTGAACGGCACGACCTATACGTTCGTGAAATGGTCCGACGGTGGCGCCGAGGATCACTCGGTGACGGCGCCAACCACTCCGACGACGTATACAGTCACATTCAAGACGAAGTAAGCGGCGCCTAGATTCACGAGTCGGTCAAACCGCTCAGACGGTGGTACTCCATTAAAACGGATCTCAGCAGCATCACCGAGACCTCCACCCAGGTTCTGTAGTTAGGTACTTCAGGTAACAGAACTCTTGAAGTACTCGAATAGAACCAAGAGGGCTTGAATGTGTATTCGGCCCGTATGATACTGATTCCCGCACGGTCTTTTTATAGTCAGTAAACGTACTGAGGCCTCCGGAAGGCGGGACTCAGAAAGGCGGAAGCCTGTCGCAAAGGCCAATTACATGAAATGGTTTGCTTTGCATGTGAAACCGCGGCACGAAAAAGCGGTGGAACAGCAGTTACATACGCGTCTCGTTGAGGCTTACGTGCCGCACTATTTAGCGCGCAGGCGCTGGTCGGACCGCACCAAAACCGTCGAATTTCCGCTTTTTCCGCGCTATGTGTTCTGTCGTTTTACTTTCGAAGATCGGCAAAAGGTCTTGCGGATTCCGAGTATTGTCTCGCTTGTGGGCTTTGGCGGAACGCCCTGCCCGATTAGCGACAATGACATCGAGACCATCAAGAGCATGATCGCGAGCGGGCTTCCGATCATGCCGTGGCCGTATCTTTCGGCCGGCGAGCGCGTCCGGATTTGCCACGGTCCGCTGGCTCACATGGAAGGAATTCTGATGCGGGAGAAAGCCGGTTGCCGAGTAGTCGTCTCGATAGATCTATTGCAGCGCGGTGTCGCCGTCGAGGTGGAACGCGACGCGATTGAGCCAGTCGGTGGACCCAAGCGGCCGCCCGTTTCTACAGCAACTGCGAATCCGTACGGGAGCGCAGTGGCAAGCGTAGGTTAATTGCGCACGAAGAACGAGAAAAGATAATCGAAGGCCAGCTGAGTGCCTACATCGAACCCGCGAAATCGAGTTGTGGTTTTTCGTTTAACCGAGGAAGAGTACAGAACGCTTAAAGCGGCGTGCTCCGCCGTCGGCGACCAGAGCGTAGCTGAGTATACCCGGTCGGAACTGCTTCTTGCCCTGCACTCCGACGGGACCCGCATGACGATTCAGCGCCGTTTTCACGAGATCGATCACAAGCTTCGCGATGTTACTCACTTGCTCAACCAGGTCTTCGCTTACCTGCGCGTGGAATCGAATGCCGACCCGGCAAACACTACGCGCATGGAGCAGGAATCATAGGAATTGCAAGGGCTCATGAGTTCGAGAACCATTGAAATCGCTGTAGTTTGGGTGCTATGCGCATTCATGCCGGTAAGCCCGGTACTCTGCCAAGCCGTTGCAGCGTCGGCCCAAGCGCCGCTCGCAACGTCCTCCGGCACATCATCGAGCGCGCTGGCTGACGTTTATAAGATCAGCCCGGATGACGTATTGGACATCACGGTCGTCGATGTTCCTGAATACACGCATACCTACCGGGTGGCGCCGGATGGGACCCTACGCTTGCCACTTCTGAACGACCCGATTATAGCGGCGGGGCGCACGCCCGTGGCGCTCGCGTCCGTGATTACCGAAAAGCTCACGAGCAGCCAATTGCTGCACGACCCACACGTCTTGGTGGAAGTAAGAGAATCTCGGGCAAACGCGATTGCAGTTACGGGCGCGGTGAAGTCGCCGCAGAATTATCAAGTCTTCGGCCGCACGACTCTATTGAACGTTATCTCGCAAGCCGGCGGACTGACGGAGGATGCGTCAAACAGTGCGGTCATTAAGCGAGGGCGCGTCGCTGAAGAAGTAGCCCGCGTAGAACACCCCTCCGGCAATAGCGCCTCCTCAAACGCGGACGGCTCAGGTCCAATTACAGTTAATCTGAAGCAACTGTTCGCGGGTGCTGAGGCACAAAGCCTTGACTTATACCCCGGCGACTCAGTTGTGGTTCAGCGCGCGGGCATCATCTACGTCGTTGGAGCAGTGAACAAAGCGGGCGGGTTCGTTCTGAGCGGCGATCGAGGATCGATGACCGTGTTGAAGGCGGTCGCGTTAGCAGAAGATCTCAAACCAACAGCCGCGGCCAAGAGAGCTATGCTGATTCGTCGCAATGCGTCGTCGCCCACCGGCGCACAGCAATTCGATCTCAACCTGGATAAGATCCGTTCAAACAAAGCGTCCGATCTTGCGATGATGGCCGATGACGTTCTGTTTGTGCCCGATAGCGGCGCAAAGAAACTGATGCATCGCGCGGGCGAAGCCGCCGCACAGGCTGCGACTGCTCTTACGTACGGCGCATTCATATACAAATAAGATCGCGGCAGCAGCACCTTGGTCAATTACGTACAACGCGCTCAGAACTGAATGGTCATGCGTGATCTATCGCGGAGTCTGACGAGGATCGACACAGGCGTTCCGCAGCCGGCTATGGCCGTGAACGCCGCTGCCCCGCCGATGGCGAACTTCTCGGCGCTGACGAGCTACGCGGACGTATTGTTAAAACATCGTCTGCTGATTGTGCTCATTACCGTCCTGATCACAGGAGGTGCTGCGCTCTACGCCTTCAAGGCCAGCCCCGTTTACCGCGCGACCGCCCGGTTGGAAATCGAACCCGAAACGCGCTACATCCAGACCGGAATCGACGGCGTCCAGAATGCACCAGGCGAAGAAGAGATGTTTCTATCGACACAGGTCGACGTGATCCAGAGTGACAACGTGGCGCGCCAAACGATCGAGCAGCTTCACTTAAGCAATGACCCAGAGTTCAAAGCCGTCGCCGACAAACTACCGGCCGGCCGCACGCCCGCAGTCCTTGAAAGCGCACTTATCTCGGTCTTCAAGAAACACCTGATTGTGGAGCGCCAAAAAGATACGCGCATGCTAATGGTGCACTACGAGAGCGGTGACCCACAGCTTGCTGCGACAGTGGCCAATGCACTGGTCGAAAACTATATCGAGTATAGTTTTCGCTTAAAATACGACGCCACGCGCCAGGCAACTACCTGGATGGAAGCGCAGCTGAACGACTTGCGTAAGAAAGTTCAGAAATCTCAAGAAGCTCTGGTCGACTACGAGGCAAAGAACTCGATGGTCAACGTAGGCGACAAGGAGAGTATTGCGGAACAGAAGCTGGCCGATCTGAGCCGCGACCTGACCGAAGCGCAAAATGATCGAGTGCGGAAAGAATCGCAGCGCGATCTGATGGGGTCCGATGCCGGCCGTGTCCGTTTGGTCGCCGATAGTGCGCTGCTCCAGAAGCTTCAGCAGAGCGAAGCCGATTTGAAAACGCAGTATGCAGACGCGGCCCAGACCTACGGGCCAACGTTTCCAAAAGTGAAGCGCCTGGAAGCACAGCTCGAAGAAGTTGATTCACTCATCACGCGCGAGCAGAAGCGGCTTTTGGACACGATGAATAACGACTATTCAACGGCCGAAACCCGTGAGCATCTGCTCGCAGACGCCGTCGCCAAGCAGAAGGCGGAAGTTAGCCGTTTCAATGAGCTGTCAATCCAACACAATCTGCTCAAACGTGACTTTGAAAGTAATCAGGCGCTTTACGACAACTTACTGCAGCGGATGAAAGACGCGACCGTTGCTGCGGGTCTGAGGGCGACCAATATTCACCTGATCGACCGTGCCGTCCCACCCACTTCTCCAGATCGTCCCAAGAAAGGCCGCACTATTGTCGTCGCGCTGGCGGGCGGTTTAGTACTGGGATTTTTGTGCAGTCTATTGCGCGAAACGATGGATTTCTCGATCCATAGCGCCGAAGAACTTGAGACCTTATCCGGGGTGCCTACGCTCGCCATCGTACCCGATGCGGGGAGTATTCCCAAGATCCTGAAAACTCGCCGCAGGGAGCAGCTGCAGAGGACGTCAGTTTCAACTACCCTGCTGTGCCATCCGGAATCCATGGTCGCCGAAGCCTTCCGCGCATTGCGTACTTCGGTCCTGCTTTCAAGACCCGAAGGCGGGCACCAAGTTCTGTTAGTAACGAGCTCCAACCCAGGCGAAGGCAAGACGTCCACGGCGGTCAATCTTGCATTAGCGCTCGCCCAGAGCGGCGGCGATGTCTTGCTTATCGATTGCGATTTCCGTGAGCCCCGAGTTGCCCGGAATCTCGCACTCACGAATCAGCGCGGATTGAGCGACGTTTTATTGAGAAGATTGGACCTGAAAGACGCAATGGTGCGGCTCGCTTCGCCGGAGCTCTGGGTATTTCCGAGCGGGCCCAAGCCGCCCAACCCAGCTGACCTGCTTTCGTCGCGTCCTATGCGAAAACTGCTGCAGGAATTGCGGTCCCGGTTCACCTCCATCGTGATCGATTCGCCACCGGTGCTCATGATCTCGGACGCAAACATTCTCGCGAGCCAAGTGGACGCGGTAATCTTAGTGGCCGAAAGTCAGAGTACAAGCCGGGCCGCGGTTTCGCGCGCCAATCAAGTCATCACTCTATCTGGCGGTCGCATACTCGGTACCGTCCTGAATAAAGTCGACGCGAGACGAGACGGTTACTACGGACATTATTACCGGCCGCGATACAAGAAGTACTATTCGAACTAACCCGTCAGGCGCTTAGTAGCGCGACTCCAACCTATGCGATGAGCACGCTCAAAATCGTCGCCTTATTGCCCCTGCGCGGCGGGTCGAAGCGGATACTCGGAAAGAACATCAAACCGATGTTGGGCAAGCCGCTCGCCTGGTGGGCGTGCGTGGCGGCGTCGAATTGCTCGCAAATCAGCGACGTCTACGTCTCTACTGAGGATCCGCAGATAAAAACTGTGGTCGAAAGTTTCGATCTTGGCGTGCGCGTTATCGACCGGCCACCGGTGCTAGCTTCCGACTGCTCTACGACGGACGACGTGATCCAGCATTTTTCTTCTCTCGTGGATTTCGATATCGTCGCGACGATACAAGCGACCTCCCCTCTGGTATCGCCTTCCGATCTGGACCTTGCGCTTGATCAATTACTTCGCGATGGAGACGACTCTCTACTGACCGGAGTGCGGATGAAACGGTTTTTCTGGTCGCTCGATGCTCAACCTCTCAATTATGATCCCGTGCACCGGCCGTTTAGCCAGAACTTTGAGGGCTCCATCATGGAGAACGGCGCTTTCTACCTGACAACCCGTACGGTGCTTATGCGGTACCGCAATCGCCTCGGAGGGAAGATCGGGATTTTCGAGATGACCCCTGAAAGCGCGATCGAAATAGATGAACCCGAAGACTGGGAAAAGGTCGAAAACTTACTTGCGCGCAAAGTAAGTCCGCTTGGCGAGCGGGCCAAGCAGATTAAATTGATCGTCAGCGACTTCGATGGCGTCTGGACGGACAACAAAGTCTACACCTTTGGGAACAGCGAAGAGGCCGTTGCGTGCAGCAAGGCAGACAGCCTCGCGCTCGGCCTGTTTCGGCAGCGATTTGGAATTCCGGTTGTTGTTGTATCGAAGGAAACAAATCCTGTGGTCCACAGTCGCTGCGCCAAGCTAAACCTGGAAGCGCTCTGCTCGATCGACGATAAGCGCTCTTTGCTCGACCGGGAGCTTACAGCGCGCGGAATCTCTTGGTCTGAAATCTGTTACATCGGCAATGACGTAAATGACCTCGAATGCATCAGCAAAGCTGGGCTGACATTTTGCCCATCGGACGCCGCCGCTGAGGTTAGGTGCATGGCCGACTACATTCTTAGTCATTCAGGAGGGAACGGAGCCATTCGCGAAATGCTGGGCCTCCTTTCGAAAGAACTATGACCCAATCCAGAAAAGCCACGATCGTGGCTGAAATTGGTTGCAACCATCAAGGGCGGTTCGACCTAGCCAAGGAGATGATCACGGTTGCCAAGCATTTTTGTAAGGTTCAGGTTGTCAAGTTCCAGAAGCGCCATCCGCGGGAGCTTCTGACACCCGAGGAATACCAGGCGCCGCATCCGGAACCGTACCACAGTTACGGACCCACTTATGGCCAACACCGCGAGTTCCTCGAATTCAGCGTCGATCAGCACCGGCAGCTCAAAGAATTCTGCGAACAACTCGGCTTAATCTATTCGACTTCCGTTTGGGACATGACTTCCGCGCGGCAAATTGTTTCACTTCAGCCCGTGATGATTAAAGTCCCCTCGGCCTGCAATCTGCGTTTCGATCTGCTCGGCTATCTGGCCGACGAGTTCGCGGGTGAGTTGCACGTGGCGCTCGGCATGACGGACCGTGAGGAAGAGCAGAGCATCGTCGAGTTTTTGGTTCGACGCGGCGTGGGGCGCAGGGTCGTCTTATATGCGTGCACATCCGGCTATCCAGTACCGTTCGACCAGGCTTGTTTACTCGAGATCAAAAGGCTGAAAGATACGTATGGCGGCATCGTGAAAGACATCGGCTTTTCCGGGCATCATCTGGGCATCGCGTTGGATTCGGTTGCCTACACTCTCGGCGCGATGTACATCGAACGTCATTTCACGTTAGATCGAACCTCAAGAGGCACGGACCACGCGGCATCCCTCGAGCCGGACGGCTTACGAAGAGTCGTTCGCGATATGGAGGCGGTGAGTAAGGCGCTCAATTACAAAGAGCAAGACATTCTCGCGGTTGAGTTGCCGGAACGAAAGAAGCTGAAGAGAATGTCGGTCCCGGCGCCGCTTACGGTCGAAGCCATACCGCACGCTGTAAACCCCCGAGCTTAATTCTTTCTTCGGCTACATGGAAAAGTTCCGTTTTTCGGGCCGCATCGGTTTGCCGAGTGAGTTCGAGCTGCCGATCCATGACACCCCTGTGTGGAGTTACGCCACAAAACGGTTCGATATAACCATCAGCGGCGACCATGCGCGGACCGCGAGCGCCTGCAAGTTCGTCGACCGGGGGTCGAGCCCGTCGGTGTTTGTGACGGGATCGTTATATCTGGGGAGCGATGCAGAATACGGCGAATCAACGCGCGTCAGTCGATTGTCGATCGAGTCGGCGCCGGATGTGATCGCCCGAGGCTTCGCGAGCGACGGCCCGTCAACGTTTGGATTACTCGATGGCGATTTCAGTATCGTTCTGCGGGATCCCAGATCGGAGACCGTCTACTTAGTTGTCGACAAGCTGGGATGTAACGACATCTATGTGCGCGAGGACGGGAACTCTCTTC